>Ga0102924_1000871_pt1 | contig 36270 bp, 38 predicted proteins | sample PaiPotPPM11metaG_FD_80116 | JGI IMG/M metagenome (GOLD analysis project Ga0102924, IMG submission 80116) | Iron sulfur acid spring bacterial and archeal communities from Banff, Canada, to study Microbial Dark Matter (Phase II) - Paint Pots PPM... ...
CCTGACTGTGCGCCGCATCCTGGTCGGCGCGGTCACCCCACCGGTCCATCCACCAGTCCGGCGAGGACGACAGCCGCGCGAACTCCGCGGACCGGGCCTGGAAGTCGGCCCGGGCCCGGGCCGGGTCGTCGAGAAAGACGCGGATCTCGTCGCGGAAGCCCTCGCTCATGCCGTCGGTGAAGTCCAGGCCGGGCGCGCCGCAGGGGGCCAGCGGGGCGAACACGCAGGCCGCGGTGATCGCTTCGGGCAGCAACGCGGCGGTGGCCAGGGCGTACGCGCCGCCGACCGAGAACCCCCAGACCGCCGCCCGGGAGATGCCCAGGTGCGCGAGGATCGCCCGCACGTCCTCGGCGCAGTCCGCGACCACCCGGCCCGGCCGCGGGGTCGACATCCCCTGGCCGGGGCGGTCGTAGCTGATCAGCCGCAGCCCGTGGGCCTCGGCGTCACGCACGGCGCCGGGGAACAGGTGCCGGGTCCCCCCGTGCTGGACGATGACGGGGAACCCTGAGGCCGGTCCCGCGTCTTCGACCGCGACCTGGCGGTCGGCGACCCGGACAAGCTGTGGCGGATCGGGCACAGCCAGACCCTACCGGCTACCGCCTTCCCGGGCCCTCCGGAACAACCTGGCTGCCCCCATCGCTGTCCTAGACGCAGGCGAACTTCGGGCAGAAACGGCTGGCCCGGCAGCGGGAAGTGACCAAAGTTCGGAGCGCGGAGCGTACTCGCGGGGCCGGGGTGGCGTGAGTCGAGTTATAACTTGACCTCGGCGGGGGAGCGACCTAGTCTGACGATATATCGAGACCGTATCGGCAGGAAGGTCGAGGAGGCGGCGGTGACGGGGTCAGCAGCTTGGGGCGCGGATGACATCGGCTTCGGCGGGTGCGACATGTTCAGGATCGTGGACGACCTGATGGGCCAGGTGCGGCGGGGTGTCGGGGCCATGGCGGGCGGCCCGCACGGCCGGCCCTGGGAAGGCAAGCGCCGCAGCCGGCCCGCGCCGGGGCCAGGGCACTGGGGCGGCGGGTTCGGCGGGTCGTGGGGAACCTGGTGGCCCGGTCCGCCCGGACCGCAGCGGGCGCCGAAGGCCAGCCGCGGCGACGTGCGCGCCGCGATCCTGGCCCTGCTTCAGGAAGGCCCGCTCAACGGCTACCAGATCATGTCCGAGATCGAGGAACGCAGCGGCGGGGCGTGGCGCCCGAGCCCGGGCGCGGTCTACCCCGCGCTGTCCCAGCTCGCCGACGAGGGCCTGATCGAGGCCGAGGAGTCCGGCGGCCGGCGGACCTTCCGGCTGACCGAGGCGGGCCGGCAGTACGTGGAGGAGAACCCGGAGATGGCACGGGGCGCCTGGGAGTCGACGGACCAGCAGGAAGCCTGGCAGGTGCCGGGGCTGTTCGCCGAGGCGGCCCGGCTCGGCGGCGGGATCATGCAGATCGCACACGCCGGCACCGCCGGGCAGGTCCAGGCGGCCGAACGGCTGCTGGAACGGACCCGCCGCGAGCTCTACCGGATCCTCGGCGACGCGGAGGACGAGCCAGACCAGGACGAGCCAGAGCAGGACGAGCGCTACGTCTAGGCAGCACCTATTCAGACAAGGGCGGGCAGGACAATGAACGAACGAATCCGGGTTTCCGACGCCGACCGGGAACACGTAGCGGAGCGGCTGCGCGAGCACTTCGCCCAGGGCCGCCTCTCCTCCGAGGAACTGGACGAGCGGCTCTCCGCGGCGCTGGCCGCGAAGACCGTAGGGGACCTGCGCCTGGTCATGGCCGACCTCCTGGAGCCCGAGCCGATCGCGGGGACGGTCGTGGGCCCCGGGTCCTGGGGGCCGCGCCGGGCGCCGGGGCCGGGGTACGTCATGCGGCGCGGGCCGCGGCTGTTCCCGCTGGCGTTCCTCGCGCTGATCGCCGCGCTGGTGATCCCGGGGGCCGGGTGGTTCTTCTTCGCGTTCTTCCAGGCGATCCTGCTGCTCGTGCTCATCGCGGGGCTGACCGGGATCTTCGCCGCGGCCCGGTTCCGCCGCCACGTGCGCCGCCACTGGCAGTCCGGCGGCGGTCCCTACTGGCAGCAGTACCAGTGGCACGGCTAGGCCGCTGAGCCCGCAGATCCGGCCGGCTCCCGGTAACGGGCCGGCCTGCTCAGCGCGTCCGGTTGAGCATCACCTGCGCAGCGGCTAGCGTGCGATCCATGTCCCAGCCCTGGCCGGAGATTTCGTACGAGCAGTGGCGCGCGACCTGCGACACGCTGCACGCGCACACCCAGGTCCTCGGCAAGCTGGCCGCCCGGCTCGCCCCGGCCGAGCCGCAGTTGCAGCACGCCGCGCTCCGGCTGACCGCGCGGGGCTGGGAGACCGCCCCGCTGCCCGCGCCGGACGGGTCGGGGGCGCTGGTCGTCGCGCTCGACCTGCGCGTCCACGAGGCGCTGGTCGAGCACTCCGGCGGCCGGGTGGAACGGGTCGCGCTGACCCCGGACCGCGCCGTGGCCGAGGTCACGCGCGAGGTGCTCGCCGCCGTGCGCCGCGCCGCCGGGGAGGTGACGATCGACCCGGCGCCGCAGGAGGTGCCGTGGAGCGTCCCGCTCGACGAGGACTACGAGCACGCCGCCTATGACCCCGCACAGGTCAGCGGCTACTTCGCCGCGGCGACCCAGGCCGCCCTGGTGCTCGCGGCCTTCCGGGCCCCGTACCGCGGCCGGTCGACGCCGGTCAACGCCTGGTGGGGCTCGTTCGACCTGGCCGTCAGCCTGTTCTCCGGGGCGCCCGCCGACCCCCCGTCGGCCGACTTCATCATGCGCAACGCGATGGACGCGCAGGACGTCGCGGTCGGCTGGTGGCCGGGCGACGCCCGCTACGGCCAGGCCGCGTTCTACTCCTACACCCACCCGGCGCCGGAAGGGTTCGGCCGCGCGGACCCCGCGCCCGCCGGCGCGCGTTTTGACGCTGCCCTGGGCGAGTACATTCTGGACTGGGACGACGTCCGCAAGAGCCCGGACCCGCGTTCGGCGGCGCTGGAGTTCGCGCGATCCGCGTTCCGGCAGGCCTGCGCGGCGTGCGACTGGGATCCGGGGCTGGCCGCCAGCGCCGACGGAGTGCCGCCGCCGGTCACGTGACGGGCGCCGGGAAGGCGAGCGGGAGATATGGCGCGGGCCATCTGGTCGGGGTTTCTGACGTTCGGGCTGGTCAGCGTGCCGGTGGGGCTGTACCCGGCCACCGCGGACCAGACGATCCACTTCCATCAACTGCATAAGGGAACGTCGAACCGGATCCGCTACAAGAAGGTTGACGAGGCCAGCGGCGAGGAAGTCGACAACTCCGACATCGTGAACGGCTACGACATCGGCGGCGGCGAGTACGTCGTGGTGACCCGCGACGAGCTCAAGGACGTCGCCCCCGGCCGGTCGGAGACCATCGAGATCAGCGACTTCGTCGACCTCGAGCAGATCGACCCGGTGTTCTTCCGGCAGACCTACTACCTCGCCCCGCGCGGGAAGGGCGCCGAGCGGGCCTACGCCCTGCTGCGGCAGGCCATGAGCGACACCGCGAAGGTCGGGGTGGCCAGCCTCATCCTGCGCGACAAGGAGCACCTGGCCGCGGTGCGCCCCGGCGACGAGGTGCTGATGCTGGAGACCATGTACTTCGCCGACGAGATCCGCGAGCCGGGGGAGGAGTTCGACACGCTGCAGGACATCAGCGCCGACGGGCGCGAGCTGCACATCGCCAAGCAGCTCATCGAGTCGCTCACCGTGGCCTGGTCCCCGGACGAGTACCACAACTCCTACCGCGCGCGGGTCCAGGAGCTGATCGACCGCAAGCGGGAGGGCGAGGCCGTGGTGTTCACCGAAGAGCGGCCCAAATCGAACGTCGTCGACCTCACCGCGGCCCTGGAGGCGTCGCTGGCCCAGGCCAAGCAGCCCGCCAAGCGGACCCGGCCGGCCCGCGCGCGTGGCTGAGCGGCCGCCGCGGCGCCGCGTCGTAGACTGCCAAATATGGGCAGCCCGCTGACCGTGACGGTCGGCCGCCGCGAGTCGTTCAACGCCGCGCACCAGCTGCGCGACCCCGCCCTGTCCGACGAGGAGAACCGGCGGCTGTTCGGGAAGTGCGTGAACCTGCACGGGCACAACTACGTCCTCGACGTGGTGGTGGCGGGGCCCGTCGACGACACCACCGGGTACGTCATCGACCTGAAGCAGCTCTCGAGCGTGGTGTGCCGGCAGATCGTCCAGGACGTGGATCACCGCAACCTCAACACGGACGTGCCGTGGCTGGAAGGCCGCATGCCCACGGCCGAGAACCTCGCCCTGGCCTTCTGGGAACGGCTGCAGCCCGAGCTACCGGACGGGCTGCTGCGGTCGGTCCGCGTGTCGGAGACCGACAAGAACTGGGCCGAGGTCGGTGAGCAGGCCTGATCCCGCGGCCCGGCCGGCCGGGCGGGACGACACGGCGCAGCCGCCGGACGGCACGGCGGAGCCGCCAGACGGCACAGCGGAGCCGCTGCGCCGCCGGTACACCCCCGATGATCTGGCCGTGCTCACCCCGGACGAGGCCGCCCGCTTCATCCCCGGCGGCCGCGGCGACCCGCGGGCCGACATCACCCTGGCCTGGGAGCTGCTCTACCGGCTCGAACCCGGGCTCTACGACCGGCTGGCCCGGGCCGAGCGCCTGCATCCCGGCGTGCTGCGCTGGCTGCCCCGCGGCCTCGGCCGGATCGTCGAGGTGGGGGCGGGCACCGGGCGGCTCACGCTGGACCTGCTGGACCGCGCGGAGGAGATCGTCGCGGTCGAGCCGGTCGCGCCGTTCCGGGAGATCCTGGAACGCAAGATCGCTGCGACGGGCCGGGCCGGGCGCGCCCGCGTCGCGGCCGGGTTCTTCGATGACCTGCCGGTCGACAGCGGCGCCGCGGACCTGGTCGTGACCTGCTCGGCGCTCACGCCCGCCTCGGGGCACGGCGGCGCGGCGGGGCTGGCCGAGATGGAGCGCGCGTGCCGGCGGGGCGGCTGCGTGGCCATCATCTGGCCGAACCACCTCGACTGGCTCGCCGCCCACGGCTACCAGCACGCGAGCTTCGCCGGGCCGATGACCGTCGACTTCGCCAGCCACCGCGAGGCGGTGGAGCTGGCCGAGATCTTCTACCCGCACGCGGTCGGCGAGATCCGCCGCCGGGGCTGCCGCAGCGTCCCCTGGGAGGTGCTGGGCGTCAACCCGCCACGCGACGTGGCGTTCCGGGTCCTGGCCTGATGCGGATCGCGATCGTCGCGCCGCTGGTGACCGCGATCCGCGAGCCGCAGGGCGGCGGGTCGCAGGCGTTCGTCTCCGACCTGGCCCGCGGCCTGGCCGGCCGGGGGCACGAGGTCGGCGTCTACGCGGCCAGCGGATCGCAGATCCCCGGGGTCACGGTGATCGACACCGGCGTCGATCCCGAGTCCCTGCGGGCCACGCTGTACCGGGCGGACGGCCCGGGGGCCCGCGACCAGACCCCGGCCGAGCTCGCGTTCGCGCGCGTCTACGCCCGGGTCCGCGAGGCAGGCTGGGACGTCGTGCACAACCACGCGTTCGACGCCCCGGCCATCGCGCTGGCCCGCGGGCTCGACGCGCCGGTGGTGCACACCTTGCACCTGCCGCCCGACCCGGCCATCGCGGACGCGCTGCGGGACGCGGGCTCGCCGGGCTCGTCCGGCTCGTCGGGCCGGCCGCCGGCCGTGGCCGCAGTGTCGCAGTTCCAGGCGGGAGAATGGCGCCGGGTGACTCGGGTCGACGCGGTCCTGCCGCCGCTGGTGCCGACCCGCGCGATCGGCTGGTCGTCATCGCCCGGGCACGGGGCCGTGTTCGCGGGCCGCCTCAGCCCGGAGAAGGGCGCGGCCGAGGCGATCGACATCGCCCGGGCCGCCGGGGTCGCGATCGAGGTCTACGGCGACGCCTACGACGCGGCGTACGCCCGCGAGCAGATCGGCCCGCGGCGCGGGCGGACCGGCGTGACGCTGCACGGGGGAGTGGCCCGGGCGACCCTCTGGGCGGCGATGGCCCGCGCCGCGGTGGTGCTGTGCCCCTCGCGGTGGGACGAACCGTTCGGCATGGCCGCCGCCGAGGCGCAGGCCTGCGGCACCCCGGTGGTCGCCTTCCGCCGCGGCGGGCTGCCCGAGGTCATCGCGGACGGCGTGACCGGGTTCCTAGTCGCGCCGGGCGACCTGGAGGCCGCCGCCGATAGCCTGCGGAAGGCGGCCGGGCTCTCCCGCCCGGCCTGCCGGCGTCACGCCGAACGCCCCCTCGACCTGGAACGGAGCCTGGACGCGCATGAGCAGCTCTACGAGCGGGCCGCCGGGCCCCGAGGCGGGACCGCCGCCGGCCCGTGACCGGGGTCACTGGCTGGCCGGGCGGGTGGCGGTGGTCACCGGGGCCAGCCGGGGCATCGGGGCGGCCACCGCGCAGGCGCTGGCCGCGGCCGGAGCACAGGTGGTGCTCGCGGCGCGGGACGCCGCGGCGCTCGCCGCCGTGGCCGGGCGCATCCGCGAGGCCGGCGGCCGGGCCACGCCGGTGCCGGCCGACGTCGGCCGCGCCACGGACGTCGAGCGGCTGTTCGCCGCTGCGGCGCAGGCGGGCCCGGTGTCCGCGCTGGTCTGCGCGGCCGCGGTGCTGGAGTCGGTGCCGTTCGCGCAAACCACGCCGCAGATCTGGGAGCAGACGCTGCGGGTCAACCTGACCGGGTGCTTCCTGTGCTGCCACGCGGCGTTCGACGCGATGAGCGCGGCCGGCGAGGGCCGGATCATCACCCTCGGCTCGCTGTCCGGCGTCTACGCCACGGAGAAGTTCCCCGGCCTGGCCGCCTACAACGTCTCCAAGTTCGGCGTGATCGGGCTCACCGAGGCGATCGCGGTCGAGGGCCGGCCGCACGGCATCAGCGCGATCTGCGTCAGCCCGGGCGCCGTCGACACCGAGATGCTGCGCCGCGCGAACCCCGACCTGCGCCCCGGCCTGACCCCGCCGGACGTCGCCCGGCTCATCCTGGCGTTGCTGGACAGCCCGCTCGCCCCGGCCAGCGGCGCCAACATCCCTCTTTTTTCGAACGCCTAGCAGCGGGACGGGGCGGGTCGCCCGGACCGGTCCGCGCCCTGAACTCCGCCCCATCCGTAACACCAGCCCCGCCGCGTCGCAGGAGGCCCCAGCTCAAGAACAGCGCGGAGGCTTTTCCGCGCCTAACAGGCCCAGAGATCGGTGCGGTCGTCGGCGAGCTTGTCGCGGGGCGGGCTGGACTGGCGGGCCACCAGGCGGGCGCAGGCCGCCATCTCGCTGTCGGTGTCCAGTTCCGGGTCGCCGCCGCGGTTGAGGCCGACGGCGGCCCGGACCACGCCGCCGGCCAGGTAGAACCCGATCAGCTTGCGCTCCGTCAGGCTGCCCCGGACCACGAAGTCGTCCCAGCTCGCGGCGTGGCCGACGTACTCCAGCTTGTCCTCGTACTGATCAGACCAGAACGTGTGGATGTAGTAGTACGGATCGGTGGCGCCGAGCATCGACCGGGCGACCGCGCGGCCCTGCTTCTCGCCGTTGTTGTAGTGCTCGGCCCGCGCGCGGCCGAACAGCGGGTGCATCTGGTTCGCGACGTCGCCCGCGGCGTAGATGTCGGGCGCGGTCGTCCGGCCCAGTTCGTCGGTGAGCAGGCCGTTGTCCTGCTCGGGCGGCGATCCGATGACCGGAGGCACGTCGGGCACGATCCCGACGCCCGCCACCGCGAAGTCGCAAGCCAGCCGGGCGCCGCCGGAGGTGACGGCGGTCTGCACGCGGCCGTCGCCCTCGAACGCGGTGATCTGCTCCCCGGGCCGCAGCTCGACGCCGTGGTCGCGGTGGATGGCGCCGATCACCGTCGCGACGTCCTGGCCCAGGACGTTCCGCAGCGGGGCCTGGCCCGGGAACACGGTGGTCACGTGCACGCCGAGCTGGGTCAGCGACGCCGCGACCTCGCAGCCGATGAAGCCCATGCCCACGATCACCGCGCGCCGGCCCGGCCGCGCTTCGCTCTTTATCGCTTCACAGTCCGCGACCGTGCGCAGGTAGTGCAGGCCGGGCAGGTCGGCGCCGGGGATCTTCAGGCGCCGGTTCTGGCCGCCCGTGGCGATCAGGAGCCTGGCGTAGCGGAGTTCCTGGCCCGAGTCCAGCAGCACGGTGTGCGCGGCGGCGTCGATCCGCGCCGCGCTGGCCTGGCCCGGGCGGTCGACGTCGTGCTCGTCGTACCAGGCGGCGGGCTGGACGTACCAGCCGTCCAGCTCCTCCTCGGAGCGCAGGTAGGTCTTGGACAGCGGCGGGCGGCCGAACGGGACGCCGGGCTCGCGGCTGATCATGGTGAGCCGGCCCTGGTAACCCTCCTGCCGCAGGGTCACGGCGGCGTTGCCCCCGGCCAGGCCGCCGCCCACGATCACCACCGGGCCGTCGATCGTTCCGCCCGGCCGGGATGCGCGCGTGCTGGTTTCATCCGTGCTGGTTTCGGTGCTGGTTTCATCGGGCACCGGCTGGATCTGCCCGGCCGGGCGCGGCGGGAAACTCGGCCCGGCGTTCAGAGCGCGAAGTGGCCGTAGCAGGCGGCGCGCTCGGCGTCGGTGACCTGCTCGATCGCGGCCATGACCTCGCCGGCCTTCGCGGCGACCAGCGGCTCGGGGTCACCGAGCAGGCGCTCGGCCAGGTCGGCCGCCACGGCGGCTGGCTTGACCCCGGCCACGTCGAGCAGGGCCTGGGCGACCGCGTGCCGGTCCTGGGCCGCGGCGCTCCCGCACAGCGACTCGAAGATCATGTAAGCATCGCGGCGGGTCAGGACCAGTTCCTTCACCGCGGCCAGGGCGGGCGCGGACACGTACCAGTCCTCGCCGCTGGGGGCGGCCAGCCGCCCGAGCACCGCGAGCGGGATGTCCGCCGGCGCCACGATGGCCCGGTCCAGGAGCAGGTCCGCGGCGCACGAGCGCGGCGGGTAGTCCGGGCAGGCGGCCAGCGCCTCGATCATCTCGACGGAGACCAGCGAGGCATCCAGCCGGGCCAGCGCCTCGAGCAGCGCCGCCCCGGTGAGCTGGCGGGCGGTGTCCGCGCCCGCCATGACCTCGCGGTGCAGCGCGGCGGCGGTCCGCCGCCCGTCGTCCTCGGTGGCGTCCACGAGCAGCTGGTAGGCCCGGCGGCTGGCCTCGTCGAGGTCGCCGGGATCCAGGCCCTCGAAGAGCGGCTGCAGGTCAGCGCCGGCGTCCGCGCCGGGCGGGCCGGGGCGGTCCCCGGCCGTCCGGCCCGGGTCCGGCGGCGCCGGCTGGTCCGGGACCAGCCCCCACCCCTCGAGTTGCTTCAGGATGACCTCGGCCGCGGCGGCCGGGCGGGATACGTCCAGCCCGTCAAAGGTCGGCGTGACGCTGCTGGGCAGGAGCACTCCGCGCGAGGCCAGGATCTGGGCGTGGTCCCGCAGGTGCGGGCGGGCGCAGGCGAGCTGAATCTCGTCGATGATCTTCGCCCGGGGATACATCGTGCCGTCGCTGAGCCCGTAATCGGCGGTGCACAGGGCCGCGAACGCCGAGGACGCGTCGAGGAACGGCCCGACCTTGGCCTCGGGCAGCGCGCCGGTCCTGGGCAGCGACGGCTCATCGGCCACGATCAGGCCGCGCAGGCCCTTAGCAGCCAGCAGCTCGCGAACCGGCCACGCCACCGTCTCCTTGAACTTCTCGGAGCAGGACAAGAAGACGGCAACCTGTCCCCGGAGCATGTCGGATCACCCCCTCACCGATAGTCTTACAGGACGACTGGGCCAGATGAACCCTTTGCCGCTGCACGCCCGGCGTGGCCCGGGACCCGGGCGTCCACCACTAGGATCGCTGAGTGATCACTGGCCTGCACGCGATTGTGTTCTCTCCCGAAGCCGAGAAGGTCCGCGCGTTCTTCGGCGACGTGCTGGGCCTGCCCGCGGTGGACGCGGGCCCGGGCTGGCCCATCTTCGCCGCGCCGCCCGCTGAGCTGGCGGTTCACCCCACCGGGGAAGCCAGCCACCACGAGCTGTACCTGATGTGCGACGACATCGGCGCGACCCTGGCCGAGCTGCGCGGCCGGGGGGTGGAGGTGGCGCGCGAGGTCTCCGATCAGGGCTGGGGGCGCCTGGCCGCCATCCGGCTCCCCGATGGCGCGGAGCTGAACATATACGAGCCGCGGCATCCGTCGCCGCTGCTGCCGCTCGCGTCGTCCTGAGGCGCGGGGCCCTCCATCCGGTCTCCACCGGCCTTGCAGGCCGCCTGCACGCCCGGTTGCTCTACTGCTCGGGTGGTGCGAGGCCGTTGCAGACCTTGGGGGCCGGCCGGCTTCAGGGGGGACCCGGTCGGCCCCAGCCGCGAATCTAGAGGCTCAGGTGCACCCGGAGCGCCTGGTCGAGTTCGGTGATCAGCGAGGCGGGCAGCTGGCCGACTCGCTTCCCGATGCGCTCGACGGCCACGGAGCGGACTTGTTCGGCCTGGGCCTTCGAGTCGCGGGGCAAGCCCGTCTGGCCTGCCGGAAGCAGGACCTGAAAGGGGTAGACCCGTGCGGTGTTAGAGGTGACGGGCACGACCGTGACCACTCCGCGCCGCAGGCGCGTGGCCGTGGCATTTGCGGCGTCATTGCTGACGACCACGGCCGGGCGGGTCTTGCTGGCCTCCGATCCGCGGCCGGGGTCAAGGCTGACGGTGACGATCTCACCGCGGACCATTCAATTCCCCAGGCCGTCGGCGCTGGCGGACTCCCACGCGCCGGCATCGGCGGAGTCTTCCCAGGAGCGCCACGCCTCCTCGTAGGCGTCCCCCAGCTGAGCGGACCGCAGCAACCGGACCGCCTTATGCACGACGGCCGACCGGGAGCCTATCCCTTGAGCGTGGGCATAAGAATCGAGGAACTCCACGTCTTCCTGAGGCAGGCTGACACTTACCTTCATACCCTCGATACTACCAATCCTGCTACTGAGGTAGCAACAACGGGCTCTGCTGGCGTGGCCGCCTGTCCGGTGATGCCGTGAAGGCGGGCCAGGCCGGCGCCGGAACCTAGATCCGGACCTCGTCGGCGGTATGACCTGGGGATCCGAGGGTAGGGCGGGTATCTCACCTAATCGCGACAACCGGAGCGAAGCCATGGTTGCTGTGTCAGCGATGCCCCGCACGCGCGGCGGGATCAGCGGCATCATGCTGATCCTCCTCGGCGCCTGGGGCGCCGTCATCCCCTTCGTCGGGCCGTACTTCGGCTACGCGTACACGCCCGACACCACCTGGACCTACACGACGGGCAGGCTCTGGCTCTCCATCCTGCCCGGGATCGCCGCGCTCCTGGGCGGCATCATCGTGCTGCTCGCCGCGAGCCGCCCGGCCGCGATGAGCGGGGCGGTTGTCGCCCTGCTCGGCGGCGTCTGGTTCGTGGTCGGAGTGCCGATCCTGGCCGTGGCCGTCGGAACGGGGACGAACGGCCCCGGCGTGCCGGTGGCCAGCCCGGGCGCGGCGTTCAGCGCGCCGGTCATGCGGCTGCTCGAGGGCCTCGGCTTTTACTACGGGCTGGGCGTGCTGATCGTGTTCTTCGCGGCGTTGGCGCTCGGCCGGTTCGCCGTCGCCGCGATGGCCGTCGGGCGGCACGCGATGCCGCCGGCCGAGACCGAGCCGGTCTTCCCGGAGGAGCGGCACCCGGGCGATATCCGGCCCGGCCCCGCGGGCCGGTAACCCTCTCCAGGCAGCCCACGCGGGCACAGCCGGGAGCCCGGGCATCAGTGTCACAGGCACATGTGCATGCGGACGACCGTGCCGCCGGGACCGGTCCTGAGCTCGACCAGGTCGCAGACCTGGTTCACCACCCACAGGCCATGACCGGAGGGCCGGTCGGCGGGCCGCCAGCGCCCGGCCAGCGGATCGGCGATCGTCCCCGAGTCCTGCACCTGGCAGATGACCTCGCCCGCGGCAGACCAGACCGTGAGCGTGCCGTGGCCGGTCGTGTGATGCAGCGTGTTCGCGGCGACCTCGCTCGCGGCCAGCATCAGGTCGGCCGTCCGGTCATCGTCCAGCCCGGCCTCGTGCGCGCACCGGGCGACCTGCTGCCGGACCGGCCGCAGGTCGTGGTCGTAGGTCAGCGACCGCACCGACGACGGCGGAGGGCCGAGAGGGAGGTCGTACGCGGGCGGTACCTGCCCGCCGTCGGCGTAGCGTGAACTGTCGCGGGTCTGGCCGTCACGGATCACGGTCGGGTGCGTCTGCTCGGCGGCCGAGGCCACGGGCAGACCGAGTTCGGCCGTGTTGTACAGGCACAGGATCGCGGCGTCCGCTTGGGCGAAGGCCACGTTGACGAGGGCCTCGTGCCGGATGGCTTCGCCCGCCTCGGCCGCGGAGCGGCCCGGCCAGCACGGCTGGCTGATGTACCGGATGCGGCCGGCGTAGGCGCCGGCGAAGTCCCGCATGGCCGATATGATCCGCCCGGGATTGCGGCCCACCTCGGTCATGTCGAAGAACGCGGCGCGTGGCCCGTGGTCGTCCAGGGCGTCACGGAGCATCACGGCGAGCGGCGCGGACACGCCGATCGAGACGGCCTCGCCGCGCTCGAGTCCTTCCCGGGCATACGACACCACCGGCTCCAGGCTGTCCGGGCCGGGCCGGTAAAGGAACGCCGCATGCCGCGGCCCGGGACGGGCCGCGGCTCCGCTCGCTTGCCCTCCGGGCCGACCGTCTACCATCATGCGCCGCTCGGGCTGCGCGTCGCTAACGGGCCAATCGTGACCGCAGCGCCTCCCGGCCCGGCCTGGCTTCCTCGCGGCTATCGGCCTCGTCCCTGGTGCCGGTGGCTTGGCCGGTCCGGCTGGCTGTCATCTCGTACCTCCCAGTACCTGCCTAATGGCCGGCGACTGCCCTGAACGGGCGCGGCTAAACCAGCCCGGGAGCCACTGTCCGCCGGCTACCCGGTCAGCGCGAGACATGCGCGCCCGGCGGCGGGTGGCCGGCCGGAAGGGCCGGCCACCCCCCGCCCGTGCTCAGGCGCGCGACCCGGCGCGTACCGGCTGCGCTTCGTCGACCGGTGTCGCGGGCGCTGCATCGGCCGCCGCCGCGTCGGCGGTCTTCGCGCCGTGGGCGGTGGCGGTCGCCGGGACGCGCCGGCACCGGTCGTAAGCGGCCAGGGTCTCCCGGCCGATCCGCTCCCACGAATAGCGGGACGTGGCCCGGTCGGCGGCCGCGATCCCGTACGCCTCGAGCTGCATCGAGTTGGCCAGCAGCCGGCGGATCCGCAGGGCGAGCTGCGCCGGCCGCTTCGGCGGCGCGACCAGGCCGGTGGTGAGGTCGATCACCGCGTCCTGCTCGGCGCCGGCCGCGGCGGTGGCGACCGGCGTGCCGCAGGCCATCGCCTGGAGCGCGGCCAGGCCGACCGGCTCGTACGGCGACGTGCTCACCAGCAGGTCGGCCGAGCGAAGCAGGGCCGGCATCTCGTCCGCGTCGACGTGCCCGGTGAATTCCAGCCGGTCGGTGACCCCGAGTCGGCGGGCCAGCCGCCGCAGGTCCCGGTAGGCGCGATTCCGGCCGAGATCGGCCTGGTCCGGGCCGCCGGTGATGATCAGTTCAGCGTCCGGGATCTCGGCCAGCGCCTGCACGGCGAGCTCGAGGCCGTGCGCCGTGGTCAGCGATTCGGCGGCCAGCAGCCGGGGACGCCCGTTCCGCTCGGCGGCCGGGCCGTCCGGCGAGAACCGCTGCGGGTCGACGCCGCAGGGCACGACCAGCACCCGGGCCCGGGGCACGCCCAGCCGGGTGAGCTCGGTGAGCTCCTCAGCGGAACTGGCCAGGACCAGATCGGCCGCCCGGGCGATGCCCGCCTCCAGCCGGAGCCGGGCCGGTGACGGCTGATCCGGCCGGCCATGACGCTGCTCGGCCACGCCGAGCGAGCCGAACGTCGCCACCACCGGCACGTCGAGATCCCGCGCGCCGGCCAGCGCGGCCAGGCCGCTGGCCCAGGAGTGGGCGTGCACGATGTCGGGCGGGTTCCGGCGCCAGTGCCGGGCGAGATACTGGCCGAACTCCGCCAGGTGCGCGGTGACCTTGTCCGCCTCCAGCGGCGCGGGCGGGCCGGCGGTCACGTGCTCGACGGTCACTCCGGGAGCGAGAATCGAGCTGTCCGGAAGCGCCGGCGCGTCCCGGCGGGCGTAGATGGTTATCCGGTGACCCAGCCGGGCCAGGGCCTGCGCCAGTGAAGCGACGCGTGCGGTCTGATCGCCGCAGTCGGGGACTGGCTGGCTGAGCGGGGTGCTGTTCTGTGCGACGAGGGCGATCCTCATCAGGGGCCTCCTGCGTGCTTGCCGGGGGTCACGGCGCCGCTGGGAGGAACCTGGGGGAAACGCTAAAAAAGGCACACCCAGCAACACGCCATGACGGCGTGAGGGTGTGCCTGCGTCGTAAGCACGGTCGAACTACTCCAGTATCTGCCCCGCCGGCCGCTGGGTCAAACCACCCGGCGGTCAAAATCGGGACCTGGCCCGCTGACCAGCGGGGGCGGCGTGGCCGATGCGAGCGCCACGCCGCCCGCTGTCCGCAGGCCAGCTACCAGCGATACCAGCGGCTGCGCCGGCCTCCCGTCTCCGCCGCGCGGAACAGGAAACCCAGTAGCCACAGCACCAGCACCACGAGCGCGATCCACCACAGGATATGGACCGCAAACCCGAGGCCGCCGAGGATGAGGGCGATCAGCAAGACCGCAAGGATGATGGCCACCCGCAAGCTCCTTTCTTCATGAGCTGGGCCTACTACTGCCCGGCTGTCAGGAGCTAAACGGAAGACCCGCGGGCGGGCCGTTATGGCGGCGGGAGCTGCATGTGCATGCGGACCGTGGTGCCGCTCCGGCCGGTCCTGAGCTCGACCAGGTCGCACACGTGATTGACCAGGTACAGCCCGTGGCCGCGGCTATCGGGGCTGCGGCGGATGCGCCCGGCGAGCGGGTCGAGGATCCACCCCTGATCGTGGGCCTGGCAGAAGACTTCCCGCTCGTCGTGCCAGATGTGCAGCACACCGCCCGACGTGGTGTGGCCGAGGGTGTTAGCGGCGATCTCGCTGGCCGCCAGGACCAGGTCGCCGGCCCGGTCGGAGCCGAGCCCGCTGCTCCGGGCGTGGCTGGCCACCAGCCGGCGCACCGGGGCCAGGTCGGTGCGGTAGCTAAGGGTTTCCGCGTGCCCGGGCGGCGGCGGCAGGGGGCGGTCACATTCGGGCGGGATCTCCCAGGGCGCCATGTCGCCGACCGCGGCCGGCTGGCCGTTGGCGACGTACTCCGGGTGCGTGTGCCTGGCCCCGGCGATGACCGACGGCCCGAGCCGCGCCAGGTCGTAGGGGCACAAGATCGTGAGCTGCGCCCGCTGGAACGCCAGGTTGAGCAGGGCCTCGTGCCGGAGGGCCTCGCAGATCTCGGCCGGCGAGCGCCCGGCCCAGACCGGCTCCCCGGCAAAGCGGACGTTCCGCCCGGGATTCCGGTCGACGAACGCTTTGAGCTCCGGGATGATCCGAGCGGGATTGCGGCCGAGCTCGGCCATGTCGGAGCACCGCAGGTCGCCGGGCCCGGCACCGAGCTGGTCGGCCAGCTGGCGGGCCTCGCCGCCGGGCAGCGCGATGAACGACGGCTCGCCCTGCGCCAGCCCGTCCCGCAGGAAGGCCAGCACCCGGGCGCGGTACTCCGCTTGGTCGCGGTAGAAGAGCGCCCGGTGCCGCAGGCGCCCGGCGCCGGCTTCCTCGCCTGGTCCAGACATGCCGTCCACTTACGGATCGATTCTCTCGGGTGGGCGCCAATGTGCATGCCGCCCGAAGAGTCAACCCAGCATACGATGAGGGCGAGATACCTTCCCGGGGGCCCGTGATCCGGAGGTGCATGTGGCGGAACTCCGCCTCTCCGACGAGCGCCGCGGCGACAGCCTGATCGTCGCGATCGGCGGCGAGCTGGACATCGTGACCAGCCGCCAGCTCGACGAGCACCTGACCCGCGCTCGCCGCAAGGAGCGCCAGATCATCCTCGACCTGACCGCGGTCGAGTTCATGGACACGAGCTCGCTGGCCGTGATCGTCGGCCACTGGAAGCGGCTGCAGTCGGCGGGCGGCACCCTGGTCTTGGCCGGGGCCAGGTACCGCTACACCAAGACGCTCTGGATCACCGGGCTGGCCGATCGCCTGCCCATGTACGAGAGCGTCGACGAAGCCGTCGCGGCGTCGCCGGCCGACGCCGCGCGCGGTTAGCCGGCGCGGTCCGCGTCAGCGTACGTGCACGGCGACCAGGCAGGCGTCGTCGTCGGTATTGGACGCGGCCTCGGTCACCACGTAATCGGCGTAGCTGGCGATGTCCGCGGCCGGGCGGCTGGCGATCCGGAGCAGCGTGTCGAGGGCGTCGTCGATGGGCTGGTCACGGCGCTCGATCAGCCCGTCGGTAAACAACAGCAGGACGTCGCCGACTTCCAGCGACGTGGTGCTTTCGGTGTACGAGGCGTCCGGGTCGGCGCCGAGCAGCAGGCCCTGGGGCATTGACAGCGTGCGGGCCTGGCCGGAGTGGACCAGGATGGGCGGCAGGTGGCCGGCCCGGGCCCAGCGCAGCGACCGGCTGCCCGGGTCGTAGAGCCCGCAGACGGCCGTGCCGATGATCCCGTCAGCGTAGTGACACGCGGCGGCGTTCAGCCAGCCGAGCAGCGTCGCCGGGCCCGCCCCGGTGATGGCCAGCCCGCGCAACCCGTTGCGCACGGCCACCATGCCGGTCACCGCGTCGAGCCCGTGCCCGGCGATATCCCCGACCACCACCAGCACCTCGTTGCTCGGCAGTTGCACCGTGTCGTACCAGTCGCCGCTGACCAGGCGGCCGGGCCCGGACGGCCGGTAGCGGGCCGCGACGTCCAGCCCGGCCGCCGCCACCGGCTCCGCCGACCGCGGCGTGATGGCCTGCTGCAGCCGCAGGGCGAGCCGGTGCTCCTCCTCGGCGCGTTCCTCGGTGTCCGCCAGTTGCTCCCGGGTGGCCGCGAACGCCAGCCGCGTGTGGTAGTCGGCGGAGACATCCTGGTAGGCGCCCCGGATGGCGATCACCGCGCCGGCCGGGCCGACGACCGGCTCCGCGTAGGCCCGCATCTGGCGCACGCTGCCGTCGTCCGCCCGGATGACCCGGAACGCGGCAGCGCTCTCCCGGCGCTCGGCTAGCAGCTTCTCCCGGAAGCCGGCCACGGCCGGCACATCGTCATCGGGCACCCGGGTGTGCAGGTCGGCGATCGGGACCGGATCGCCGGTCGCCTGACCGAACAGGGCCAGCGCCGCCTGGGTCCAGTGCACCTCGCCGGTGCGGAGGTTCTCCTCCCAGCCGCCGAGCCGGCCGAGCCGCTGGGCGTGCTGCAGCAGGGCGGCGAGCCGGTCCGCCTCGTCCGCCGACCGCAGCGCGATCGCCACGCCGTCGTAGAGCGGCGCGATCCGGACCGCCGGCCCGGGTGCGGTGTCCGTCCCGCCCGTCTGCGCGGCGACCATCTCGCCCGGCACGTGCTGCGGCAGCCCGGTCTCCACCGCCGTCACGCAGTGGTCGAACAGTCCTCCGGCCGCGGCGGCACCCGGGTACATCTCGAGCAGTCGACGGCCGGTCAGCTCCGTCCCGCGCTGCCCGCCCGGGCCGCGGAAGTCCGCGCTGACGTGCTCGATGCGGAAGTCCGTTATCTCGCCGCCGGTCCGGACCGTATGCGCGAACAGGAACCCGTCCAGGAGGCCGTCCAGCAAACCAAATATCCAGAACGCGCGATGGCGGGCCTGGTCACCGCCGGTGTCCCGAGCCCTGAGCGCCTGCGCGGCCACGTCCGCGAGCCCGGTGAGCTGACGGCGCGACGCGGCGGTGAACTCCGCGCGCGGCCCTGGCCAGCAGACCGTCATGCTGCCGATCGTCTGGCCCGACGCCCGCAGCGGCAGGACGGCGCGAGCGCCTCCCGGCCAGCCTCCGATGAGCGGCCGGTCGCCGCCCGGCGGGCCGGACGGCCACCAGATCTCCGTCCCGTCGCGGACCACCTCGTTGGGCGCCGCCGCCATGTCCGGATGGATCCGGCGCCAGCGGCTGGCCTCGTGCGCCCCGAAGCCGGCCTGGCCGGCCAGCTCGAGGCCGCCGTCCGGCTCGAGCAGCCACAGGGCGACCGCGACCGCGCCCTCGGGCGCCAGAACCTCGTCGAGCAGGGCCGTGGCCACCGCCGTGCCGTCGGGCGCCGCCTCCGCGGCCGCCCAGGCCACGGCGAGCCGGCGCGGCCAGGGTTCTCCGGGGCCGGCCTCATCCCCGGGCTCGGCTTCGGGGTCGCCGGCCTGCGGCGGCGGCTGGCCGGTGATCTGCGCGGCCAGCCCGGCCATGGTGTCGCCCGCCTGGCTGGCCAGGCGGGCGAGCTGCTGACGCGCCTCGGCCGGTGAGCTGTGCAGCTGCTCCATCAGCAGGCCCGTGGCCACGTCGATCACCGAACGGGTCGCGGCCTGGGAGCGCATCCGGTTCAGCTCCTGGCGCTGCTGCGCGATCACCGCCCTCAGCCGGGCGACGTCGGCGCCGCTCGGTTCCATCACGTCACCCGCCCTCCCGGGTACTGCCGCCGACGACGGGGCTCACACTCTGGGTGTACTGGTCGCTAGTCGCTATTCTCCGTCACCAGGGGGAGTGAAAAGATCAGTCTGTCGCATGCGGACGCCGCCGGCGACGGTACGGCCCTCCCGCCGTGCCCGCGAAGGAGTTCCCGATGACAACCACCCCGGAAGAGTCGGCCGGCCAGCCCGCCGACCGCCGGCTGCAGCGGCTGCTGGCCGGGCTGACTGCGGTGCGCAGCGGCGATTTCAGCACTCGCCTGCCTCCGGCGGACGACCCGCTGATGGACGAGATCGCCACCGTGTTCAACGGGATGAACGACCAGCTTGCGCTCGTCACCTCCGAGGTCACGCGGGTGGCCAGGGAGGTGGGCACCGAGGGGCGGCTCGGCGGCCAGGCCGAGGTGCCCGGGCCGGCCGGCTCGTGGAAGGACCTGACCGATTCGGTGAACTCGATGGCCGGCAACCTCACCGGCCAGGTCCGCGACGTCGCGCGGGTGGCCACCGCTGTGGCCCGGGGCGACCTGGGCCAGAAGATCGCCGTCGACGTCAACGGCGAGATGCTCGAGCTGAAGGACACGCTCAACACCATGGTCGACGAGCTGTCGGCGTTCGCGGACGAGGTCACGCGGGTGGCCCGGGAAGTGGGCACCGAGGGCCGCCTGGGCGGGCAGGCGCGGGTCCCGGGCGTCGGCGGGACCTGGCGCGGCCTGACCGACTCGGTGAACTTCATGGCGGATAACCTGACCGCCCAGGTCCGGTCTATCGCCCAGGTGGCCACGGCGGTGGCCAAGGGCGATCTAAGCCAGAAGATCACCGTTGACGCGCGCGGCGAGATCCTAGAGCTGAAGGAGACCATCAACACGATGGTGGGCCAGCTCTCCCTGTTCGCCGACGAGGTGACGCGGGTCGCCCGTGAGGTCGGCACCGAGGGCAATCTCGGCGGCCAGGCGGCCGTCCGCGGCGTGTCCGGGACCTGGAAGGACCTGACCGACAACGTCAACTCGATGGCGAACAACCTGACCAGCCAGGTCCGCAACATCGCCCAGGTCACGACCGCCGTGGCCAACGGCGACCTGTCGAAGAAGATCGACGTGGACGCGCGCGGGGAGATCCTGGAGCTGAAGACCACGATCAACACCATGGTCGACCAGCTCTCGTCGTTCGCGGCCGAGGTCACTCGCGTCGCCCGGGAGGTGGGCAGCGAGGGCCGGCTCGGCGGTCAAGCCGAGGTCGAGGACGTCTCCGGCACCTGGCGGCGGCTGACCCAGAACGTGAACGAGCTGGCCGGCAACCTCACCCGCCAGGTCCGCGCGATCGCCGAGGTGACCAGCGCGGTGGCCACCGGTGACCTGACCCGGTTCATCTCGGTCGAGGCCCAGGGCGAGGTCGCCGAGCTCAAGGACAACATCAACGCGATGGTGCAGTCGCTGCGCGAGACGACCCGGGCCTACCAGGAACAGGAGTGGCTGCAGTCCAGCCTGGCCCGGATGGCCCGCCAAATGCAGGGCCACCGTGATCTCGGGGTCGTCGCCGAGCTGATCATGAACGACCTCATCCCGCTGGTCGGCGCGCAGCACGGCACGTTCTTCCTGGCCGAGGCCAACGGCGGCGACACCCGCCTGCGGCTCATCGCCGGTTACGGCTTGCGCGCGGATATCGAGGCACCGAGCCAGTTCCGCCTGGGCCAGTCGCTGATCGGGCAGGTCGCGAAGACGAAGAAACCGATCGTGGTGACGGATCTGCCGGCCGACTACGTGAAGATCTCCTCCGGGCTCGGCGAGGCCGCGCCGGCCAACCTAATGGTCCTGCCGATCGTCTTCGAGGACCGCGTCCTCGGGGTCATCGAGGCGGGCTCGTTCTCCCCGTTCACCCAGGGCCACCGGGACTTCCTCGAGCAGCTCATGGAGACCATCGGGGTCAACGTCAACGCGATCACCGCCAACTCCCGGACCGAGGCGCTGCTGGCCGAGTCCCAGCGGCTGGCCGGGGAACTCCAGGCCCGCACCGGCGAACTGCAGGCCCGCCAGGAGGAACTGCAGCGCTCCAACGCCGACCTGGCGGACAATGCCGCGCAGCTCGCCCGGCAGAACCGGGACATCGAGCTGAAGAACGTCGAGATCGAGCAGGCCCGGCAGGAGCTCGAGGAGCGGGCCCGCCAGCTCGACCTGGCCTCGCGGTACAAGTCGCAGTTCCTCGCGAACATGTCCCACGAACTGCGCACCCCGCTGAACAGCCTGCTCATCCTGGCCCGGCTGCTGGCCCAGAACCCCGAGCAGAACCTCACGCCGAAGCAGGTCGATTACGCCCAGGTCATCCACTCGTCCGGCGCCGACCTGCTGCGACTGATCAACGACATCCTCGACCTGTCCCGGGTGGAGGCGGGCCGGGTGGACCTGCACCCGGAACAGTTCGCGCTGCGCGGGCTGGTGGATGACCTCCGGGCCGTCTTCGGCCCGCTGACGGCGGACAAGGGGCTGGAGTTCCTGGCCGGCCCGCCCTCGGCCGACGTGCCGGCCGAGCTGCTCACCGACCGCCAGCGGCTCCGGCAGATCCTGCACAACCTGCTGTCGAACGCGGTCAAGTTCACCGAGCGGGGACGGGTCGAGCTCAAGATCAGCGCCGGCCGCGAGGGCGGTGCCGCCGAGCCCGCCGTCGCGTTCGCGGTGACCGACACCGGCATCGGCATCAGCGAGGAGAACCTAGATCTCATCTTCGGGGCCTTCGAGCAGGGGGACGGGACGACCAGCCGCCGCTACGGCGGGACCGGTCTGGGCCTGGCCATCTGCCGCGAGCTCGCGAGTCAGCTCGGCGGGCGGATCGCCGCGGCCAGCGTTCCCGGCGAGGGCAGCACGTTCACCCTCTACCTGCCCGCCCACTATCCGGGGGGCGAGAACGGGGCCCAGCCGCCCGAGCCGGGCCGGGAGGAGCCGGGGCCGGCCCCCGCCGCGGTCGCCGGTCCGGCCCCCGAATTGGCCAGCTCACACGGCGGGCCCGGGGAAGCCGCCGCGACCGGGCACGAGACCCTGCGCGGCCGGAAGGTCCTCATCGTCGACGACGACCTGCGCAACGCGTTCGCGATCAGCAGCATCCTGGAGTTGTACGGCATGTCCGTCCTGCATGCCCCCGACGGACGTACCGGCATCGAGCTGCTGTCCGGCCCCGACGACATCGACATCGTCCTGATGGACGTGATGATGCCGGAAATGGACGGGTACGCCACCACCCGCTCGATCCGCGAGATCCCCGAGTTCCGGGACCTGCCGGTGATCGCGGTGACCGCTCGCGCCATGCACGGCGACCGGGACAAGAGCATCGCGGCCGGCGCCAGCGACTACGTCACCAAGCCAGTGGACACCGAGGAGCTGCTCGGTTGCATGGAACGCTGGATCGCTCTGCGGGGTCATCAGGCTCAGTAGGCTGGGGACTAGCGTCACACCCCTGGTACCTGCAGGAACGGAGGTCGCCACGACCAGCCCGGACCGTCTGCGCGAGGCCGCCGGACTCCTCGGCATCGCCGAGGCCTCTGAGCCGAGGTCACTGAACGAATTGGTCGCTGAGGCCACGCGCCAGGTCGCCGGGTGCTCCGGGGCCGGGGCCGTGCTCTGGCGCGACGGCGAGCCGGCCGTCTTCGCCGCGAGCCACCCGGCTCTGCCCGAGCTGATCGAGGTGCAGGTGACCTGCGGGCGCGGCCCGGTGCTCGCCGCCCTGACCGAAGGTGAAACGGTCGAGTGCCCGGACACGCTTAACGAAGAGAGGTGGCCGGAGTATGCGAGCGCCGCACTGCGCCTGGGCGTGCGGTGCTCGCTGAGCCTGGCGTACCGGCCAGACGCCGACGTGGTCTGCCTGACGCTGTTCGGGGCGCGGCCGAGGACGCTGGGTCCGGAGTCGGTCGCGGCCGCCGAGCGCCTGGCGGCGCTGGGCGGCGCGGTGGTCGGCATGGCCTCCGAATACGGCGAGGCCCGGCGCACCGTTCGGCACCTTCGTGACGCCGCCGAGTCCCGCGCCCTGGTTGACCAGGCCAAGGGGGTGCTCATGCACGCGCTCGGCTGCGGTGCCGACGAGGCCTTGCAGCGCATGCGGCAGATCTCGCAGGCGCGCAATATGAAGGTGACCGAGGTGGCCACGGCCATCATCGAGTCCCGCGGGCCGGACGTGCTCAGCAGGCTCGGAGACCAGAAGTGACGGCCCAGCCGGCCGGCCCCCGGGCGGCCCGAGACGAGGTAGCCCGGCTCAGAGCCAGCCATGATGCGCTCCGGCAGGCGGCCGAGATGCCCGGAGCCGAGCTGCGGCCCCTGCTCGAGGCGGCGCTGGCCGAGCTCGACGGGGCCGTGTCCACGCTGGCCGGCGAGGGTGGCCGGGCGGGCCGGGATTTCCCCGGCGACTCCGGCGACGGCCCGCAAACCGAACGACGGCTGCTCCAGGCGATGTTCCAGCAGGCGCCGCTGCCGCTGTTCCTGCTCGGGCAGGACGGCACGGTCCGGCGGGCCAACGCGGCCGCGGGCCAGCTCGTCGGCTCGAGTTCCGGGTCGGGCTACCCGACGGGCAAGCCGTTCGTGGCCTTCGTCGACCTGCCGTTCCGGGCGGCCCTGCAGTCCCAGCTCGGCGCCGTCGGGCGCACCGGCCAGATCCGCACGCTGCGCTGCGGCGTGCTGACCGCGGACGGCGCCGCGGAGCGCGAGATCACGGCCTGCCCGGTCCAGGTGCGCGGCGAAGCCGGGCAGCTCATCGTGGCGGTGGGCGGCCCCGGAGCGGCGCCGTCCGGGGTGACGCGCAAACCCGCGGGCCAGGCGCGGCGCCAGCCGCCGCGCAAAGACGCTGACCATGACGCGGTGCAGTCGATCACGCGTCGGCTCGACCTGGTGACCTCGGCCACCCGCATCCTGCTGGAGAACGTCAACCACAGCGAGTCGGTGACCATGCAGCGCTTCGGGCGGTTGCTCTCCCGGGAGCTGGCCGCCTGGCTCATCCTGGACATCGAGCGCCCGCACGGCCTGCGCCGCCAGCTCGCCGTGGGACCAGACGACCAGCCGTCCGACGAGCTGGCCCGCGCGATTGCGGCCGCCGACCCGCCGCCCGGCTCGGCGCCGCAGGAGGTGCACGAGTCACGCCGTTCGCTCCTGGTCGCCCACGCCGAGCATCCGGGCCTCCTCGGCGACGACCCGGACGGCGTGCCGTTGCTCATGAAGCTCGGCGCCACATCGGTGCTCTGCGTGCCGCTGTCCGACGGAGAGCAGAGCTACGGCACGCTGACCCTGGCCCGGCTGCCCGGGCACGGGCCGTTCGGGATGGCTGACGTCGGCCTGGTCGAGGAGCTCGGCGAGCAGCTGGCGCTGGCCATCCGGGCGGACCGGATGTTCCGGCACAGCGCCGAGGTGGTCGACGCGCTCCAGGCCAGCCTGCTGCCGCGCAAGCTCCGCCAGGTCCCGGGCATCGAGGTCGCCGCCAGCCACGCGCCAGCCACCCGGGCTCAGGATGCGGGCGGCGACTTCTACGACGTTTTCCCCGCGCAGGCCGGGTGGGGCATCTCCATCGGCGACGTCTGCGGAAAGGGCCAGGACGCGGCGGCGGTCACCGCTGCCGCGCGGCACGCGATCCGGGTCCTCGCGCACTGGGACAGCGACCCGGTGGGCGTCCTGCGCAGCGCAAACGAGATCATGATGGCCGAGGAGTTCGGCGGCCGCTTCGTCACCGCGACCGTCGGCCACCTGCAGTGGCTGGACGGCGGCCTGCGCGTCGTCCTCGGCGGCGCGGGCCACCCCTCGCCAGTGCTGGTCCGGCCGGACGGCAGGACCGAGGTCTTGCCCGGCGGCGGGCTGCCGCTGGGCATCTTCCCGGACGCGGAGCCCGCGACCTGGGAGATCGAGCTGGAGCCCGGCGACCTGCTGTTCTTCTACAGTGACGGCCTGACCAGCGCGTGCGGCCCGGACATGGTGTACTTCGAAGACCGGCTGACCGACGAGCTGGCCGCGCTCGGCGGAGAGCCCGCCGCCCGGGTGGTGTCGCGGGTGCGGGAGATCGTGCTCGAATTCTGCCGCGGCCAGCTACGCGACGACGTGACCATGCTCGCCCTGCGCGCGAACGACCCTCCGCCCGCCTGAGCCCGCCGCTCCGCTAATCCCGCTACGGCGAGCCAGGGGCCGGGCCCGGGGTCGCGGTGGGGGACGGGCTACCGGTTGGCGTTGGGCTAGCCGAAGGCGACGGACTGGCCGTGGGCGAAGGGCTGGGCGTCGCACTGGCGCCGGGTGCCGGCTGCGGATGGCCGGCCGGGGACGGGCCGGGCTGGTGCGGCCGGCCGGGCCGGAGGTGCTGGTGACTGGGCCGGGCGTGGCCGCCGGCCGGCTGCGCCGGCCCCGACGAGGCGACCGCGCGGTATCTGGCCGCGACCAGCACGATCACGCTCCCGGACGGCACCGGCCCCGTGGGCCGGACGGCGAGCACGATCCCGGTCGGAGCCTGGCCCGTCGACCGCCATCGCACGCTGACCAGCAGGCCGAGGTGATGCAACTCCCGGCGCGCGGCCTGGACCGTCCGCCCGATCAGCCGGGCGCCGCTGACGTTGACCATCGTCGTCCCGGGCGGCAGGCCGGCGGACGGATGCTGCGCCACGGGACCGATGATGGTCACCAGCGCCCATGCGGTCAGGGCCGTTCCCACGACGACCGCCGCGGCCAGCGCGTGGCGTCCATACCTCGCGCGACTTCCCGGCCTGACCGGCCTCGCCGGCGATTCGCGATCGGCGGACGGCACCGGTCCCGGCGTCGCGGGATCAGGCGGTAGGGCGGCGGGCCCCGGGTCCAGCCGGTCACGCAGTTCGACGGCCCGCTCGGCCACGTGCCCGGCGGTCGCGGGCCGGTCGGCCGGGTTCTCGGCCATGAGCTCGCCGACGAGTGCCGTCACGTCGGCGGGGACGGTGGACGGCGGCGCCCCGGCCAGGCACTGGTCCGCCACCGCCCCCAGCGCGTAGAGGTCGCTGGCCGCCGAGCCGCCGCCGTCGGCCGGGACCGCGAAGTGCGTGAGTTTCACCAGGCCATCCCGACTCACCAGGATGTGGTCCGGGCTGATCGCGCCGTCTACCAGCCCGGCCTGGTGCGCCGCCTGCAGACCGGCTGCGACCTGGGCGACGAGGTCCATGACCCGCCCGGGCTCGAGCGGACCTCCGGCCAGGACCTCAGCCAGTGACGGGCCGTCCACGAACTCCATCACCACGAACGGCTGGCCCGGCGGAGCGGGCTCGTCATAGTCGTAGATCCGGACGATGTTCTCGTGGACCACCGAGCCGGCGTGCCGGGCCTCGTCGCGCAGCCAGGCCAGCGCCCCGGGCTGCCCGGCGAACTCCTCGCGCAGCAGCTTGACCGCGACGGGCCGGGCGAGGATGACGTCCGTGCCGCGCCAGACCTCCGCGAACCGGCCCGAAGCCGCGTGGTCATCGAGCCGGTACCGTCCGGCGACCAGCGTCACGACGGGAGGGTGCGTCACGACTCTGATCTGGGCGCCGGTGCGCGCCGCTCGCCCGCGTCCGGGCCGAGGATGTGCTGACGCAGGTAGTCCAGGGCCGCGGCCAGCAGCCGGGACACGTGCATCTGCGAGATGCCGAGCCGTTCGCCGATCTCGGTCTGGGTCATGTTCCCGTAGAACCGCATCATCAGCAGCCGCTGCTGGCGTTCGGGGAGGTCACGCCAGTGCGTCCACACCGCCTCCATGTCCAGCGCGTGCTCGAGCTGCGGATCCTCCCCGCCCATCAGCTCGGCCAGGCTGGCGGTATCGAGGCCTTCCGACACCGGGGCGTCCAGGGATGAGGCCTGGAAGACGAGCTCAGCCCGCTGGGCCTCGACGAGCTCGTCGTCGCTGACGCCGAGATGGCGGGCCAGCTCGTCGTCCCGCGGCGACCGGGCCAGGCGCTGGGTCAGCTCGGCCCGGGCCCGCCGCAGCTCCAGGCGGAGCTCCTGCGCGGACCGTTTCACGTGGACGTGCCACCGCTTGTCGCGGAAGTGCCGTTTGATCTCGCCGCTGATGCACGGCTGAGCGTAGGCGGCCAGGTTGGTGCCCAGCGCCGGGTCGAAGTTGTTGATCGCCTTGAGCAGGCCCACGTACCCGACCTGCATGAGCTCCTCCTGCGACTCCGGGCTCTGCCAGTACCGCTGGGCGCACGAGCGCACCAGCGACCTGTGCCGCACGACGAGCCTCTCGCAGGCCGCGTCGCGCTCCGCGCTGCCGTGCGGCAGCGACTGAGCCACCTGCACCAGAGCCTGATCGCTAGCTTCCTCATTACTCGGCAGGCTCGTGGGCAGCCGGGTGACGGAAGCACTCTTCGCTGACATCGCTGATCACCTTTCCGCGACGGGACTCGTGACGTTGTGCCCCCTGTGCGAGGCTCAAACATGTCTGCGACCGCAGGCAATGCCTGGCCCCGCGGCCCGCCCCGGGCGGGCGGCCCGTTAACCGGGCAGGCAGGCGGGTAGGGCCCGCATATGGGTACCCATCACGGGGTGAACGGCGAGGCCGTGGAAAACCCGGCGGCTGCGGCCGACGCCGAGCAGCACGCCCGGCAGGACATCGCGGGCCTGAGTGCCCGCGTGGCGCCGCGGCTGTCTCGCGACCTGCGGCCGCTCGCCGCCGCGGGCGCGCTGGTGTCCGGGTGGCTGATCGTGCGCTGGCGCAGGCGGCGGCCCGCTGGGTCACGGTAGACCGGAGGATCGGCCGGCGGACTGGCGCATGATCTGCGGCCGTGGGGTAGAAGCCTCCTGGCCGTAAGCAACCGAGGAGGCGCTGGCTATGAGTTTCATGAACAAGATGCGCAACCGGCTCCGGATGGGCCGGGGTCGCGCCAAGGCCAGGGTGGGCCGGGCGACCGGCGACCCTTACCTCGAGACGAAGGGGCGTGGGGAGCAGGTCAGCGGCGCGGCCCGGCAGGTGACCGAGCAGGCCAAGGACGCCGGGCGGAACGTCCGCGACGCCGCCAAGGAATAGCGCTGACGACCCGCACGGCCCAGCCGCGAGGTAGGAGGAGTCGTGCCGAGCGTCTTCGACGTTCTCAGCCACGACCATCAGGAAGTCAAGCAGATGCTGTCGGAACTCGAGTCCGGGCCGACCACGGCCACCGGCGCGACCGCGGACCAGCTGGCCCTGCGCAAGAAGATGGTAGAGACCCTGACTATCGAGGAATCAAGGCACGAGGCCGCCGAGGAGATGCATTTTTGGCCCGTGGTACGCGAGCGTCTGCCCGAAGGCGACCGGCTTGCCGACCAGGGGATCAGCCAGGAGCAGGAAGCCAGGGAGACTCTGGCCCGGCTCGACCGGGCCCAGGCGGCCGACCCGGAGTTCGAGGCCCTGCTGGCCGACGTGATCGGCGCCGGCCGTGACCATATCGCGTTCGAGGAGACGTGGGTCTGGCCCGGCCTGCGGACCAGGCTGAGCGAGGCGGAGGCCAGCGACCTGGCCGTCAAGATCGAGCGGGCCAAGAAGACCAGACCCACGCGGCTTCATCCGCATACCCCCGCCGCTCCCGGGGTGCAGAGCGGCATCTTCTAACCGATCGGCAGATCATCGTCGCGGGCAGTTGTTGTCCGCGGCTTCCAGGCTGGCGCGGATCTCCAGGACCTGGTCCAGTCCCGTGAGCTCGAAGACTCTTCGCAAGGTCGGCTTGGTGATCACTAGCCGCAGATGAGCATTCATGCCGGTCGCTCGCTGGTAGGCCCGCAAGAGGGTCGCCGAGCCTGCGCAGTCGCAGAACGTGCTTCTGCTCATGTCAACGACCAGCGTCATAATGCCACGGTCGAGCGCGGCGTTCAGAGGCGCGACCCGGAGAGTGCCCCTCTAGCACGGTCGCAGGTCCCCCCAGGCTACGGCCGCGCAGCCCCCCGGGTCGCACCCGCCCGTGTTACCCGCTGCAGTTCAGAATCCACCTGCGCATGCCCACTCGTTTCAGCCGGACACGACAGACCGCCGCGGGTGGTGTGAGCCGTCGCGTCAGGGGTAGCGGGCGAGCTTCATCCGGCGCAATAAGGAGATGTCCCCCATGGCCAAGCACGACACCGACCCGGTCCTGCGGGACGGCGACAAGGGGCCGTTCGCCCGGTTGCTCGGCGCCTAGCCTGCCGGGATGCGCCCGCTGATCCGCAGCGACCTGGCCGGCCCGGGCCTCGCGCGCAGGCGCTGCGGCCGCGGGTTCCGCTACCTGGGGCCGGACGCGGCTGCGATCGACGACGAGCAGACCCTGGCCCGGATCAGGTCACTGGTCATCCCGCCCGCCTGGCGGGATGTGTGGATCTGCCCCGATCCGCGAGGCCACATCCAGGCCGTCGGCACCGACGAGGCCGGACGCCGCCAGTACCGCTACCACGACCTGTGGCGCGAGCAGCGCGACCGGGACAAACACGACCGAGTCCAGGAATTCGGGGCGACCTTACCCCGGCTGCGGCGCGTGGTCGGCCGGCATCTGGACGCCCCGGGTCTGCCCCGGCAGCGGGTCCTCGCGGCCGCGGTACGCCTGATCGACCTGGGGTTCTTCCGGCCGGGCGGCGAAGAGTACGCGGAGGAGAACGGCAGTTTCGGCTTGGCCACCATCCGGAAGGAACACGTCACCCTGGCCCGGGGCCAGCTCGTGTTCGAGTACCCGGCCAAGAGCGCCCGGCACCGGGAGCAGGCCGTGGCCGAAGAGCAGGTCTGCGCCGTGGTCCGGAGCCTGCGGCGGCGCCGGGGCGGCGGGGACCAGTTGCTGGCCTACCGCAGCGGCACGTCGTGGCACGACGTCACCGCGGCCACCATCAATGACTACCTGCGTGAGGTATCCGGAGGCGACTACACGGCCAAGGACTTCCGTACCTGGCACGCGACCGTCCTGGCCGCCGTGGGCCTGGCCGTATCCGAACGGGCCGCCCGGCACGACCGCGCGCGCCAGCGCGCCATCGCCCGCGTGGTCCAGGAGGTAGCGAGCTACCTGGGCAACACTCCCGCGGTCGCCCGCGCTTCCTACATCGACCCGCGGATCATCGAGCTCTACCAGAACGGCCGCACGATCGTGTCCGCGCTTGGTGACCTGGGCCGGGACAGCGACTTCGGCGAGCTCGCCACCAAAGGCCGCGCCGAGAGCGCCGTGGTGAGGCTGCTGGCCGGCCGCCGGACCTGATGTCGCCGGGCCGCCGGAGCACGGCGAGTCTTCTCTGACCTCAGGCGCTCGGTATCGAATACGGCGACATCACCGCGGTGTAAACAACGTTTCGTTCCATCGGCCCGGGTAGACAGTCGTTGAATGCCTACGGCAGATGGATATGACAATGGTTCAGGAACTTGTCGGCGGTGAGATGTCGCCTGATGCGGCCGACGTGCAGGACATGCTGCTCGGCGCCGAGGATATCGGGCAATTCCTGCACGGGCTGGCCCGGCTCGCGGCGCGGCTGGTCACGGGCGGGCTGTCGTGCGGGATGACCAGCGGCTCCCGCGCGCGGCCGGTCACCGTGGCGGGCAGCGACCCGGACGCGGCGTGGGTCGACGAGGTGCAGTACCAACTCGATGACGGTCCCTGCCTGCACGCCATGCGGCACGGTCACCTCGTGCGCATCGACGACACGGCCGGCCGGGGGCGATGGCCCAGGTTCGAGCGGCTGGCCGCGACGCATGGCATCCGGTCGTGCCTGGCCCTGCCCCTGGTCGCCGGAGGCCAGCCCGTCGGCGCGCTCAACCTGTACGCCCGGTCGGCCTCGGCCTTCGGGGCCGCCGAGACCCAGCGCGCGCAGAAGTTCGCTGAGGATGCCGCGGGCTCGGTGGCCCTGGCGCGGCGCCTGGCGTCGTGCTCTGAGCTCGCGGAGCAACTGCGCTCCTCGCTCGCCTCGAGGGCGGTGATCGACCAGCCGCTCGGAGTGATCATGGCTGAGAAGCACTGTACGCAGGCGCGCGCGTTCGGGATCTTGCGTGCCGCCTCTCAGAACAACAACGTCAAGCTGCGCGATATCGCCAGCGCGATCGTGACGGGCGTCAGCGGTGAGCGGCCCCAGCCGCCGCCTCCATTCGAGGACGGATAGCCGCGATGGAAGCCAGCCAGGCCGGGCGCGAGCCGGAGACGCCGGACGTCACCGTCGCCGCGGACAGCCGTGCCCCGCGGCCGGTCCGGGGACGGCCGGCCACCGGCCCGGATTACGAGCGCGCCTTCGGCGCCGGGGACCTGCCGGCGGTGCGCCGCCTCGCGACCAGCCTCGGGCGCCGGGCCGGGCTGAGCCCCGGCCGGCTCGACGATTTCGTCCTGGCCGTCAACGAGATGGCGACCAGCGCGGTTTGCCGCGGCGACCGGGCCCGGCTGCGGTTGTGGGTCTGCGGAGGGAACGTGCGCTGCGAGGTGCGTGGCGGCGGCTGGGTATCCGCGCGGCAGGCCTCCGCCATGCCGGACGACACCGACAGCCTCCGGCTGTGGGTGGTCTCGCAGGTCTCGAGCGAGGTCAGCCTCTCCTACGGGCCGGGCGAGCCCACCGCGTGCCTGTCGATGCGGATCGATGACCAGTCAGGAAGCCCGTCGGCCCGGGCGCCGAGCCGCGGCAGGTTTGATGGCCCGGCGGCGGGCGGGCGCCACGACCACGGATCTCCGTCCTAGCCGTCTACGTCAGCCGGGCGCGCGGCTTGCTCGCCGGGGTCGGTGCGGTCGGCCTCATCGGCGCGCATCGTGGCGTATCCGGGCGAGGGCTTTCCCGCGGGACCTGGCTGGTCCGTGGTGGCCATGGCCACCGCCACGCTGGGGGAGATATCGATCAGGTGATCCACCCCGGTAATGGCGAGGATCCGCAGGACCGACGGGGCGGTGACGACCAGCCGCATTCCCGAGCCGCTGGCCGTGGCGCGCTTGAACGCCCGGACGAGAGCGTTCACCCCGGCCGAATCGCTGAACGTCGTGGCGCTCATGTCCACGACCAGCAAAGTCGCGCCGCGGTTGAGAATCGACAAGAGGTCCTGGCGGACCTGGTCGGCGTTGGAGATGTCGATCTCGGCCGGCAGAGAGACGACCGCCACCTGGCCGATCCACACCACCGGATAATGCTCAGCGGGCACAGCCATCACCACCATCGCGGTAAGAAAAAAGAGGTGGACGGGCCGCGCCTCTGGACCCGCGAAGGTGACCAGCCAGCGGGCCGCCACCGGGAGGAATCTTATTGGGCCGCTCGGGTACGTCGCAACCGGCCCGCGATCATGGGCCGGGCAGGCCGACCTGCGCGGCTCCGCATCGGAGTCTGTCGGCATGGCCCGCCGGTCTCCGTGGCGCAGGACACCGGGCTGGTCTGAGCCTTCCGGAATGTGCGGGTCTAGCCCGGGCTAGCCGGCCATCGGTACGCTAGGGCATGACGGTTGAGCAGACAGCCGGTGTTGCGCTGTGCCCGGCTGGCGTTTCGTGTATTACCGGCCGGCGGGTCCGCTGTTCGGGAGGTACGGGATGACGACGCAGGCAGGCGCCGATCCCGCGGAGGACAGGCTCCGGGATATCCAGTCGATCACCGACGCGGCGTTGTCGCGCCTGGATGACGAGGATCTGCTGGATGAGCTGCTCGACCGCACCCGGGGCGTGCTCGAGGCGGACACGGCCGCCGTGCTGCTGCTGGACTTCACGTCAGGGCACCTCATCGCGACCGCGTCCGCGGGGCTGGAGGAGGAGGTGCGCCAGGGCGTGCGCATCCCGGTCGGCCGGGGCTTCGCCGGGCGCATCGCCGCCGAGCGGCGGCCGGTGATCCTGGACCGGGTCGATCACTCGACCGTGCTCAACCCGATCCTGATGGCCAAGGGCATCCGCTCCATGATGGGCGTGCCCCTGGTGGCCGGCGGCCGGGTGATCGGCGTGCTGCACGTCGGCTCGCTGACCAACCGGCGGTTCACCAGCGAGGACACCCAGCTCCTGCAACTCGCGGCGGACCGCGCCGCGACCGCGGTGCAGTCGATGACGGCCCGGGCCGACCGGGTGGCGGCGACCGCGCTGCAGCGCGGCCTGCTGCCGTCCGCGCTGCCGGCCATTCCCGGCGCGGAGCTGGCCGCCCGGTTCATCCCGGGCCACGGGTCGGTGGGCGGCGACTGGTACGACGCGTTCACCCTCCCGACGGGGGAGCTGTGCATGGTCGTGGGCGACGTGGCCGGGTCCGGCCTGCCCGCCGCCGTGATCATGGGCCGGATGCGCAGCGCGCTGCGGGCCTATGCCCTGGAGACCCGGGATCCGGCCGAGGTGCTGGCACGGCTGGACCGCAAGATGCAGCATTTCGAGCCGGGCGCGCTGGCGACCGTTCTCTACGCGGTGTTCGACGAGGCGCTCGACCGGGTGCACATCTCCTCGGCCGGGCACCTGCCGCCGGTCGTGGTGCCCCCCGGCCAGCCCGCTGAGCTGGCGGAGATCCCGTCGGACTTGATGATCGGCGTCGCCCCCGACGTGGTCCGCCGGGTCACGACCGTGAAGATCCTGCCTGGCGCGCTGCTGGGCCTGTGCACCGACGGCCTGGTCGAGCGGCGCGAGTACCCGCTGGACGACGGGCTGGCCCGGCTCTGCCGGGCGATACCGGCCGGGCCGCCGGAGGCCGCCTGCGCCGCCGTCATGCTCGACCTGGTTGGCGCCGAGCCGGCCCGCGACGACATCGCCCTGCTCATCTTCCGGCGCCAGCCGCCGGACGCGCCGCCCGGGATCTAGCCGCGGGCGACCGCCCGCCAGACGCGGCGCGCGAATAGCCTGTGGCCCGAAGGGAAGGTCACGAGCCATGACGCAGCCTGCCACCGACTCCGGTTCCGCGGATCGCGGCCGGATCAAGCGCTGGCGGCGCCTGCTGGCCGCCGAACGCGACGCGGCCGCGCTGTACTCCCGGCTGGCCGGGGTGGAGACGGGCGAGCGGCGGAAGCTCTTTTCCGAACTCGCCGACGTCGAGCGCAGGCACGCGGCGCACTGGGAGGGCAGGCTGACCGGCGCCGGGGCCCGCGTGCCGCCGCCCGGCCGGCCGAGCCTGCGCACGATGGTCATCACCGCCGCGGCGCGGCGGATGTCGGCCCAGGCGGTACTGCCGATGATCGAGCGCGCGGAGCGCTCGGACGCGGGTGTCTACGATCTCGACCCGGACGCGGCGCCCGGCATGGCGGAGGACGAGCGCGGCCACGCCCGCACGCTGGCCAAGCTGATCGGCGGCCGGCCCGGCCCGCGCGAGCAGATCTCCCGCCGCGAGGGCTGGCACCGCGGAGACCGGTCCGGCACGCTGCGCGCCGGGGTGTTCGGCGTCAGCGACGGGCTGGTCTCGAACACCTCGCTGGTCATGGGGTTCGCGGGCTCGGGAGCCGGACACACCGCGATCATGCTGGCCGGGGTGGCCGGCCTGCTGGCCGGGTCGTTCTCGATGGCGGCCGGCGAGTACGTGTCCATGGCCAGCCAGCGGGAGAGCTACGAGCGAGAGCTGTCTCTCGAGGCGGAGGAACTCCGGGAGAACCCGGGGGAGGAGCGCGCCGAGCTGGTGCTGCTCTACCGGGCCAAGGGCCTGAGCCGCGCCGACGCCGAGCACCTGGCCGACCGCATCATGTCCGACGAGAAGGTCGCGCTCGACACGCTCGCCCGCGAGGAGCTCGGCCTGGATCCGACCGCGCTCGGGTCGCCGTCGATGGCGGCGGTCTCGAGCTTCATCTCGTTCGCGGTGGGCGCGTTCGTCGTGGTGCTGCCCTACCTGGCCGGCTCGGGCATCGCCGCGCTGGTCACCGCGATCGCCCTGGCCGCCGCCGCCCTGCTCGTCGTGGGCGGGGGGATCGGCGCGCTCAACGGCCGGTCGGTATTGCGCTCGGGACTGCGCCAGCTTCTGGTCGGCGGCCTGGCCGCCGCCGTGACCTTCGGGGTCGGGCACCTCATCGGCGGTGCCGTCGCCTAGCGATTAGCCCGGAGTCCTGGTCAGATCCAGCGGCGGTGCGTGGCCGCCATGCCGAGCTGGAACCGGGTCTGCGCGTCGACCAGGTGCATGAGTTCCCGGATGCGGCGCTGCACGGTGCGCATGCTGCGGCCGGTCGCGCGGCCGATCGCGTCGTCGGTGGCGCCGGCCGCGAGCAGCGCGAGAATGCGGTGGTCAGCGGGGGTGACGCCGCCGCGGCCCTCCTGCTCGTCGCCGGGCAGGGAGGTCGCCGCCAGGTTCAGCGGGAGCGCCCGGTCCCAGTACGCCTCGAACAGCGCGGCCAGGGCGTCCAGCAGCGACGACGGGTAGATCACGTACGCCGCGGACGGCCCGGCCTCCGCGACCGGCAGGACCGGGATCAGGGCCATCTGGCTGTCGCAGATCATCATCTTCATCGGCAGCGACGCGGTGACGCGGGCGCACTCGCCGCTGCGGATGGCGGCCTGGATGTGCGTGTAGCGCCCGGGAAACAGGACCGCCGACCGGGCGTAGACGCAGCGGGCGGTCACGCCTTTGCTGAGCAAGGCCCGCTCGTCGGCGTTCTCCTGATCGGGGTGCGGTTCCAGGTACGGGGGCGTGTCAAAGGCCCGGATCTGCTCGGCGGCGGCGTGCTGGAGCCGGACGGAGGTGCTCCACACGTTGTCGGCGCCGTCGATGATCTCGACCTGCTCGGCCGGGTGCGTGCCGTTGCGGCGCGAGCCGAACACGTCGGCCAGCTCGCGCATCCGGTCGCGGGCCTGGGCCAGGGCCTGCTCCTGATGCTGGGCCAGCGCGCTGACCGCCACGGCCGGGTCCACGGCCGAGAACCGGGCGGCGCGCCCGGGAAGCCTGGTGACCAGGCCTTTCGCGGTGAGGACGGGCACGGCCCGGGCGACGCGAGCGCGGGGGATGCCGATCTGCCGGGTCAGCTCCGTGACGGTCATGGCCGGGCCGGTCACCAGGGTGTCGTAGATGCGCTCCTCGGTGGAGCTGAGCCCGAGTGGTTCGAGCACCGAGCCTCCCCCTGACGTGTTTGCGACTTTGGGACAAATATGAATGTTCGCCGATATTGTTCCACGGCGCCGGGGTGGGTCAGCTTCGTGCTGAAGCGGCATCCTCCGGAACAAGCCTCCGGGGGGATCCCGCCCCCCGGGCTGCGGCTGACCCGCGGGGCGGGGAACCGGTTCGGCCGCCGCGACGGGCCAAACCACGCCGAATCGCAGCCGTTCCGGAATATGGTCATCCGTGCGCTGGCCGATAGCCTGCACCAAAGAACGAACGCGACGCAGGCAAAGGCGGGGTGGTCACGGTGACTCGGGCTTCGCGCGCGGGCGGCACGACGAGGCCGGGCCGGTGCCGGTAGCCGGGTCCGGCCCGCTGGCCGAGCCCGGCGACGGTGAGGTCCGCTGGCAGCGACCGTCGCCGCGGCTGCTGCGCGCCCGGCGCATCCAGGCCGCGCTGGCGGCCGCGCCGGCCGCGCTCGTCGGCGGCCTGGTCGCGGGCACGGCGGGATCGGCGGCCCTCGGTCTCGGCATCGGGCTCGGCCTGGCGGCGGCCGGGCTGCTCAGCGAGCGGTTCCTCGCCCGCCGGGTGGCCGCCTGGGGTTACGCCGAGCGGCACGACGACCTGATGGTCCGGCGGGGGGTGCTGATCCGCCGTCAGTCGGTCATCCCGTACGGGCGGATGCAGTTCATCGACGTCACCGCGGGCCCGGTGGAGCGCAGCCTGGGGCTGGCCACCCTGCGGATGCACACCGCCGCCGCGGCCAGCGACGCGCGCATCCCCGGCCTGGACCAGGCCGAGGCCGCGAAGCTGCGCGACCAGCTCGCCGCGCTCGGCGAGGCGCAGGCCGCGGGCCTGTGACCAGCCCGCCGCCGCCTGGCCCGGC
>Ga0102924_1000874_pt1 | contig 36230 bp, 36 predicted proteins | sample PaiPotPPM11metaG_FD_80116 | JGI IMG/M metagenome (GOLD analysis project Ga0102924, IMG submission 80116) | Iron sulfur acid spring bacterial and archeal communities from Banff, Canada, to study Microbial Dark Matter (Phase II) - Paint Pots PPM... ...
AGCTAGGCCAAGGTGGCCAGCGGACTGTGCCAGCTGGCCTGCGCTCTGCAGCTCTTGGAGTTGCTGGAGCTGGGTCTGTTCGGTGTTGAGCATCTGCGCTTTGGCGGCGCGCAGAGCCGCGATCTGGTAGGTGAGCGCGGTCGCCTGGGCGGTCTGGGCGGCGTACATGATCCCGACCGCGACCAGCGCCGCCATCGCGGGGAGCAGCAGCCAGGCCACCAGCGAACGAGGCAGAGCTCGGCGCCGCGGCCGCGCCGCGGCCCACTCCTCCTCGTCAAAGGGAAGGAAGCGGCCCTGAAGACGGGCATCGGCGGCGATGGTGGTCATCTGCTGGTTTCTGGAGTAGGAAGTAGTGGTGGGTTGTTACGGGAACGAAGGTGAGCAAGGGTCGCCTAGGCGACTCGGTCTAGGGGGTGGTCGTGGGCAGCCGGACCGCGACCCGCAGCTGAGCGGAGCGCGCTCGAGGGTTGCGCTCGACCTCCTCGGCTGAGGGCTTGATGGAGCGTCGTGTCAGGAGGGAGAGAGTGGCCCGATGGGCGCAGGTGCAGACCAATTGTTGGGACGGACAAACACAGTCAGTTGCCAGGACGTTGAGGGAGTGCTTGGTGAGTCTGTGCTCGGACGGTTGGAAGGAGAGCGTCCCAATTCGCCCACCGGGCCGAAGAATTTGTGTGGCAGCGGCGAGGCCGCGTTCGAGCTCTCGGAGCTCGTCGTTGACGGCGACCCGCAGGGCCAGGAAGACGCGGGTCGCGGGGTGGATGCGCTTGGGCCACAGCCGCCGGGGCAAGGCCTGGGCGCAGATCTGGGCTAGGTCGGTGGTGGTTCGGATCGGTGTGCGCCGGCGCCGGGCGACGATGGCGCGGGCGATCGCGCGAGAGTGACGCTCCTCGGCCAGCTCAAAGAAGAGGTCGGCGAGGTCGGCCTCGCTGTAACTGGCCAGGATGTCCGCGGCCGTCTGCGTCTGCTCGGAAGGATCCAGGCGCATGTCCAATGGGCCCTCGGCTTGGAAGCTGAAGCCGCGCCCCGGATCATCCAGCTGGGTAGAGGAGATTCCGAGGTCCATCACCACGATGTCGGGCTGGAGCTGGTGCGCGGCGGCGATCCGCTCCAGCTCCGAGAATCGCCCCACCACCGCGGTGAAGGCATCCCCGTAGGCGGCGAAGCGCTGCCCAGCCGCGGAGATGGCGGACGGATCTCGATCCAATGCCAAGACCCGCCCGCCTGGGAGGATGCGAGTTAGGAAGGCGGCAGAAACGCCGCCGGCGCCCAGGGTGGCGTCGACCACCACCTGGCCTGGGCTGGGGGCCAGCCACTCCAGCAGCTCGGTGAGCATCACCGGTTGGTGGCTGCCGGGGATGCGGCTAGAGGTCACGGCAGTGCGGAAAGGGGCTCGGCGGGCAGCTCTAGGCATGGTGCCCAGCATGACGCTCACGATCCGAGCGCCTCGCCATCCGCCGGCCGATTGTGGGAGTGTTTCTGGCTGACCACGGTCTGGCGCATGAGCTCCCAGCGCTCGGCGTCGAGGGGAGCCAGCTCGGCGCCGAAGCTCTGCTCGGAGTGGACCTCGACGGCGTTATTGACGCCCACGAAGACCACGTTGTCGCGGAGGCCGGCGTGTTCCCGGACCCGGGGCAGGAGCAGGATCCGACCCTGGCTGTCCCAGGTGATCTCCTGGGAGACGGCGTAGAGCCGACGCAGGAAGTTGCTGTAGTCGGCCTCGGCGGTGAGGTCATAGCGAAAGTCGGCCGTCATCGCCTCCCACTCGGACTGGGGGTACATCAGGAGGTAGTGGGCCGGGTGACCCGTGACCCAACCGCCTCGAAGCTCTTCTCGGAAGCGCGCCGGGATCGCGACCCGGCCACGCTCGTCGAGCGAGTGATCAAAGCGCCCGAAGAACGCCATCTGGCCTCCCTGTCCCACCGCTCATCCTGGATGGCTGTTTCCTCTTTCACCACATTTCCCCCGGACGGGAGGCATCCGGGACTGTAGCACGGACAACCGGAGAGGTCAATCACTTTGATCAATTTGGTTACAGGATCGTATCCTCGCTCATCCGGCAAGTGGGGGAACCATCCCTAGCCAGCAACCCTGTGTCTGTGGCACGCGAGCTCAGAGAGGGGGCGGCGCAGGGGGCGAACCCCCTGCGGGGAGGCGGGAAGGCGGGCGGTAAGCCGAGTTCTGTGCTCCCCCGGGCCTCCCGCGCGGCGGGCTCCCCCCGAGGGGCGATGACCATCCATCTACGGCGGCGGTTACCCGACGCCTCCAGCGACCCACCCGGGTGCTGCTGGGCGAGCCGCCCAGGGGTGTTGCCACCCGCACCCTGCCGGGTCTTGCTCCGGGCGGGGTTTACCTGGCCAGCCGGTCACCCGGCTGCCGGTGGGCTCTTACCCCACCATTTCACCGTTGCCTGCGTTGCCGCTGGCTGTGTCTTTTCTGTGGCACTCTCCCTGAGGTTTCCCTCGCCGGGCGTTACCCGGCGCCCTGCTCTGCGGAGCTCGGACTTTCCTCGACCGGCATCGTCCCGGCCGCGGTCATCTGCTCGCCATCCCTGGTTATTGTAGTCTCGCTCTGCGAAATCCCTATACAGATGTGGGCCTGTCGACGGATCAGTTAGGACGAGCCGCGGGCAGCGCCGCCGCCGAGCGGGCCAACTCTTCACCCGTGTTGTAGTAGTGCACCGAAGCGCGCACCAGCTCGCTGAGTCCGCGCCCGGGAAGGTCGAGCTGGGCGGCATCCAAGGCGGTCACGGAAACCTTGATACCGGTGGCACACAAAGCACGCCGGACCGCCTCGCAGTCGATGCCATCCACTGTGAAGGTGACGATTCCGCAAAGTCGTCGGCCACGGTAGTGAACGACTACACCAGGTATTTCTCGCAGCCGTGCTCGCAGCGACTCTGCCAAGGTCTGTACGCGATCTTTGAGGGCTTCGAGTCCTAGGGAGAGGCCGTAGTCGACCGCCACTCCGCCGGTAGGGACTTGGGTCATCGCAACCAACTTGACATCGCTGTTGATCCGCCGTCGCAAGTCGGACACCGAGAATTGTCCGTACTCGTCGTCTTCGACCACATCCAATAGCGACACCCATGCGTCGCGAGATCTGCAGAAAGGCCAGGACATTGCTGGTGTACTCGGCGCGTGCGGTAGGATGCGGTGCCCGGGCTGGAATCTCAGCGCGTAAGAGGCCGTGTCCTAGGCCCTGGTGGCATTCTCCACCAGCGCGATTTCATCAGCCGCGCAGCCCAAGAGTTTGCCGATGGCGTCGTATCTGTGGGTGGTTGCGGGAGCCGCGGCCGCCTCGGCCTCGCAGCCGCCTATCTGCTCCTCCCAGCGAGATGTCCGGCGACGGCTGCAACCACTGCATCGGCCGCGCCGAGCCGGCGTTGTTGAGGTGGGCAACCTTGGTGCAGCCTTTGGTTTCGGCGCGGACCCGCGCCACGTCGATGCTCAATCGCTGGTATCTGTCAATCGCGCTGGCTGTCGGGCTTAGCCCGCTGACACGCCGCCACCGCCAGCTCGTCCACGCGGTTGTTTCCCGGGTTGTCCTGGTGTCCGTGCACCCAGACCCAGGCCAGCCTCTCCCCGAGCAGGCCGGTCAGCCGGTCCAGCTCGGGGAACAGATCAACGTTGGCTTTTCGCTTCCAGTGCTCGCTGAGCCAGCCGATCACATTCCGTGAGTCGGTGTGGAGGCGCAGCCCCTGTTCGGGCGTGCGTTTGCGCAGGAATGCGGCCATGGCCTCGCGCGCGGCAACCAGCTCCATGCGATTGTTGGTGGTCTGGGGATTGCCCCCGGATCCCTCCTCAACACCGCCGGGCCATTCGATCAGATATGCCCAGCCGCCCGGGCCGGGATTGCCGCTGCAGGCACCGTCACTGTAGGCGTCCACCCAGCGCGGCCCAGTCGACGCTCCCGCGCTCAAATCAGCAAGATCCGCTCGCAGTTTTCGCAGGTGACCAGGTGATCCTGGCGTGCCTCCTGGAGCAGTCTCGGAGCCAAGGGCAGGCGACACCCCGTGCAGGTTCCTCCGACCACCTTGGCGATCGCCGGCCGACGCCTGGCGGCGGTGCGTTCGTAGAGGCGCAGCACCGAAGGCGTCAGTCCCTCCGCCAGCTGCCGCCTCTCCTCGTCCACCGCTGTCAGGTCCTCGGCCAGGTTGGGCGCGTTGCCACGATCGGCCGCACGCTGCTGCTCAACCTCACGCTCCCGCTCCGCCAGCTCCGAGGTGACCTCGCGCAGCTCGCGTGCCGTCTGCTCCTGAGCCTCCATCTGGGCGAGCTCGGTCTCCTCGAACTCGCCGATCTTTCCGGCGAGGGTCTGCAACTCGTGCTGCCGTCGCTGCAAATCGGCGGGATGGCGGACGCTGCCGTCGTAGATCGCCTTCTCATGGGTCTTCACCCGGTCGCGCAGTTCGGCCACCTCCAGCTCGAGCTGCCTCAGGCTCGAGGCCTGCTGCTGAGTGGCGGTCTCGAGCCCGGCGCGGCGCTGGCGCAGCTGGCGCACCGCGGGATCGGTCTTGGCGCGCACCGCGGCCTGTTCCTGCTGACTGAGCAGTTCGACGCGCCGCAGGTCGAGAGCCTCGATGGCAGCCAGGGTTTCGACCAGCTTCACTGGGGACCCACCAGGAACAACTGATAAAGATGGCCCTTTTCGGCGATCCGGCGCCGGTCCAGCCAGGCCCACCCCGCCGCCTCCAGCCATTCCAGCAACCGCTCGCTGCGCTGCGCTGGCTGCAAGCACAACCAGCTCAAACGCTGGGCAACATCGCGGTCTCGCTCCAACACGCGTGCGATGCTAGAACCCCCCAGTCCGGCGATGACCACGCCGCGGCAGCAATGCCGCGCCAGAGGTGCCAGCCCCTCCCCTTCCAGGATCTCGACCCCACTGCTGGTACCGAGCAACCGTCGCAATTCCGCTGAAGGACCCTCTTTGACCTCGGTCGCGAACACCCGGCGCTGGGGCCAGCGGCGCTTGATCTCCAGCGCCAGGCGGCCGTGCCCGCTGCCCACATCCGCGACTGCCCCCTCGGCGGGACAGAGCTCGAGTATCGCTCGCAGCCGTGGGCCCATTCGCGCCCGGCCTCCGGCGCCGGCCGTGGGGGCCCAGGCCGGAGCCTCGGCCCTCCGGATCAGCGCCGTGGTCATTTCCAGGAGTCTACGGAGTGGAACTGGGCGGGCACGGACCAGTTCGCTAACCTCCGGACGTGATGGCGCGCTGTGACCTCTAGACAGCCGGATCCGCTGCCTGCGGACCTGATCGCCCCCTACTGGTTGGGAGACGGCGACCGGGGAGTCCTGCTCCTGCACGGCTTCGCCGGCACGCCTCCGGAGATGCGGCCTCTGGCCGAGGAGCTGGTTGGGCGTGGCTTCTCTGTCTACGCGCCCCTCCTGGCCGGGCATGGGACCTCGCCTGAGGAGCTGGAAGCGACGGGTCATCAGGACTGGATTCGCTCTGCCGACCAGGCTCTGGACCAGCTCCGCGAGCGCTGCCGGTGGGTGGGGGTGGCGGGCCAGTCCATGGGAGCCACACTGGCCCTGCATCTCGGGGCATCCCGGCCTGAGGTGCGCGCGATAGTCACTCAGGCCGGCTTCATCCGGCTCCGAGACTGGCGAGTGCGCCTGCTTCCCGTGGTCAAGCACCTGGTGCGCTGGGACATCCCATCAGGCGAAGTCGATCTCTACAACCCCGAGGCGGTGCACCAGCTTTACAGCTACGGCCGTCGACCTACCCGCGCCATTGCGGAGCTGGCACGGCTCGGTCACCTGGTGGGCACCGAGCTGCCCGCAGTTTTCCGGCCGATCCTGGTGCTCCAGGGCGGGCGCGACAGCGTCGTCGATCCTTCCAATGCAGGCAGGATCATCGGCGGAGTCAGCTCCGAGATCCGCGGCTACAGACTCTTCGTAAGGAGTGGCCACGGCCTCAGCGTGGACGTCGACCGCGAGGAGGTAGCCGAGCTGGGCGGCGACTGGCTGGAGCGCTACGTGGGCTGAGCCCGGGCTCAACTATCAGGGTCGGAGAGAAGTGCACGGAGTTTGGCGGCCACCTCCTGATCCAGCACCGGGTTGTCAGGGGGGCCGCCCGTCGGTAGCGGCTTGCGGCTCCGCGGCTCGGACTTCCGGGCGGAAGCCTCAGCTGCTCCCCCGCGGAAGGCTCGGCCACAGCCGACGCAGATGTAAACCGCAGCACTACGGCCCTTACCCACGTACTGGAGGTGACTCCAGCGGGTACGCTGACCGCAGCTGCACACTCGCAGGGCTGGGACCAGGGGCAAGGTCTCAAACTCGCCTGGTTCCACCCTCAGGGACCGCCTTCGGGAAGGTCCATCGCGATCAGAGCATAGGGCGGGGATCGAGCGCCGGTGCCTTTATGGGCGGAACGTAAGATGGAGGAGCCGTGCGGGTCGATGAGCTGACCGGGGCCGCCATCGGCCGCTACCGAGTCGGTGGGCGGCTGCAGGTGCTGCCGTACGCCAGCATCCATCGGGGCTCGGTGCTCTCGGATGGCCAGCCGGTGCTGGTTTGGACGTTCCGGGAGCCCTACGCCACCGCGGCGGGATTCCTCGAGGCCCTGCAGAAGTTGGCCGGCGACCGCCGCGCGACCCGGGTACCGGGTCTGCTCCAGGTCCTGGAGATCGGGGTTCAGGAGCTGCGATCACCCCTCGTCTACCTGGTCACCGAGGACGCCGCTGACGGGTTCCTGGTCAGCCGGCTCCAGGCGGGGCGAGCGCCCGGGGTGTTCGCCATCACTGGGCCGTTGGCCAAGACCGTGGACCAGCTCCATGCGGTGGGAATGATCCACGGTGACATTCAGCCGGCGACCGTGGCGCTCGGCGCCACGGGGCCGGTTCTGGGAGGCCACGCGATCAGGACGGTTGTCAGCCGCGTTACCCCGGCCGCCGCCTGGTTGGACATCACCCGTGCCTTCCGTCCGCCTGAGGCCCCCAGCAGCGCGGAACCGATCCTGGCCGGCGACCTCTGGGGGCTGGCAGCGCTGGTCTACTACCTCCTGGTCGGGCGTCCCCCTGCCGCCGACGGCCGACTCGAGGCACCCAGCCAGTTGCGACCGCAGATCCCGACCCGGGTGGACCGGGCGGTGATGCGAGCTCTGTCCCAGAATCCCCGAGAGCGTTTCGCCAGCGCTGCCGAGTTCTTCGCCGCCCTGCGCGGAGTGGCTCCCCCGCCGGGTTCTCAAGAGGCGGTCCGACCCCGCCCACCTCGGCCTGACGAGTCCGGCAGCATCGCTTGGCAGAGCCGGTCGGTGGCGTACCAGCCAGTGGCGCCCAGCGCCGAGACCAGGGAGTCCCTGGGTCCAGACCATGGGGCCGCCGGGGCCCGCTCCGGACCGCAACCATCGTCACGCTGGCCCTCCGACCTGCCCCTGACGCCAGCCTCGATCCGGGCGCAAGCGCTGCCATTCCGGGACGGCGAATCCGAGCCCGACCAGACCGGCGAATCGACGCAGCTGATCGCCATGGAGCCATATCGGTTCCACCCCAAGTACCGTCGCCGAGGTGGCTACCTGGTGTTGTGGTTCCTGGCGGTGGTGGTCGTGGTGGTGGCGGTCCTGATCGTCACCCACCGGATCGGTTTCTGACCCAGCCGGCAGCGGACCAGCCCGGCCCCTTGGCCACCGAGTTGGAGCGTCTGCTTCAGAGCCTGCAGCCCTTGGAGGATGACGAGGTCGGGGTCATCGAGGGCAGCGCCCTGCGGCCGGCTGCCGTCCTTGCCCTGATCGATCCCAGCCAGAACGAGCTGCCGCTGCTGCTGCTGCTGCGCAGTTCCGAGCTGCGCAAGCATCCGGGCCAGGTGGGCTTACCCGGAGGCAGCCCCTCCCCCGGGGACGGACCGCTCTGGCGCACCGCCCTGCGCGAGGCCCACGAAGAGCTGGACGTGCCTCCCGCCGCGGTTGATCTAAGGGGACGGGCGACGCTGGTGCCCACCTGGAACTCCGGCTTTGTCATCGTGCCCTACGTTGGTCTGCTCCGTCACCCCATCGAGCCGGTCGCAGGCGCGGGCGAGGTGGCTGCGTTCTTCTGGTTGCCGCTGCTGCCGGACGGAGTTCTCGCCACTCGGGTCAGCCGCGAGGTCACGGTCGCCGAGGGCAGCTTCCAGGTGCCCGGCTACCTTCACCAAGCCCATTTCGTCTGGGGAGCCACCGGAGCGGTGGTCGAGGATCTGCTGGCGCGGATGGCCCCGCCGACCAGCTGAAGCTCTCGGGCCTCAGTTGGTGGCGGCCACCCCGGTGTTGAGGGGTGGGGGCGGGGTGAGCCCGAAGCCAACCTGGCGACGCTCGCGGCGAGCCTCGATCGGCGGCATCAGAGCCCGGTCGAGAACATCGTCAACCGACCGCACGAAGACCACTTCCATGCCGTCCAAGAGGGAGGAATCGATCTCGTAGAGGTCGCGGCGGTTCCGCTCCGGCAGCAGGAAGATCTTGATTCCGGCTCGGTGCGCGGCCAGGAGCTTGTCCTTGACCCCGCCGATGGGGAGGATCCGCCCGCGGAGTGTCACCTCTCCGGTCATGGCCAGATCGTGGCGGACCGGACGGTCACTGGCCACCGACACCAGCGCGGTGGTGAGGGTGATCCCGGCCGACGGCCCGTCCTTGGGGATGGCGCCAGCGGGCACGTGAATGTGAACCCCGTGGTCGTCGAAGAAGTTCTCCTTGACGCCGTACTCAGATCCATGGACCCGGACCCAGGAGAGCGCGGCCCGTGCCGACTCCTGCATCACATCCCCGATCTGGCCGGTCAGCTGCATCTCGGTTCGGCCGGCGATGGCCAATGCCTCGACGGTGACCAGGTCACCTCCGACGTCGGACACCACCACACCGGTGGCGACTCCCACGCGGTCCTCGGCCTCGGCCGCATCGTGGTCGAACCGAGCCGGACCGAGGTACTCGATCAGGTCATCGGGCCCCACTTTGACCCCCTTCAGCTCGGGGTTCTCCACCAGACGCCGGGGCACCTTGCGCATGACCTGGGCCAGCTGGCGCTCCAGCCCTCGCACTCCAGCCTCGCGGGTGTAGTCGCGGATGACGCTGCGCAGAGCCTCGTCGGTGATCTCGAGCTCAGTGGCATCGAGTGCGTGCTGCTCCATCTGCCGGGGCACCAGGTGCTGCTGGGCGATCCCCAGCTTCTCCTCTTCGGTATAGCCGGTGATGTGGATGATCTCCATGCGGTCGCGGAGTGGCGCCGAGATGGTGTCCATCACGTTGGCGGTGGTGATGAAGAGCACCTGCGAGAGGTCGTACGCGACCTCCAAGTAGTGATCCGAGAACTCGCGGTTCTGCTCAGGGTCGAGGACCTCCAGCAAGGCTGCCGAAGGGTCGCCTCGGAAGTCCAGCCCGACCTTGTCGATCTCGTCGAGCATCATCACCGGGTTCTTGGTGCCCGCCTGCTTCATGGCCTGGATAACCCGGCCTGGCAAGGCGCCGATATAGGTGCGGCGGTGGCCGCGGATCTCGGCCTCATCGCGGATCCCGCCCAGCGAAACCCGGACCAGCTTGCGACCCAGCGCCCGGGCGATGCTGCGGCCCAGCGATGTCTTGCCTACGCCGGGTGGTCCGACGAAGCAGAGGATCGGCGTCTGGAGCGGATGGGGCTGCGGGCCCACCTCTTCAACTGCCGGTGTGGCCGCGGTCCCGTTACCGGACACAGCTACCTCTCCCGGCTCGGGGGCAGGTTCGGCTTTGGCGATGGCCGCCGCCTGGCGCTCCAGCGCCCGCTTGCGGACCGCCATCCACTCGAGGATCCGCTCCTTGACCTTGGGCAGGCCGTAGTGGTCCTCGTCCAGGATCCGCGCGGCCTCCTTAATGTCGACACGCTCCTGACCGGCGTCCTTCCAGGGAAGGTCGACCAGCCACTCGACGTAAGTGCGCACGATTCCGACCTCGGGAGAGGCGCTCGGCAGTGACTCCAATCGGTCGAGTTCCTTGAGGGCTCGTGAGTGCACCGAGTCCGGCATGCCCGCGGCGTCGATGCGCTCGCGCAGGTCATCCTCGGCAGTGCTCTCGCCACCCACCTCGGCCAGCTCCTTGCGGATCGCCTTGAGCTGCTCCCGAAGGATGGCCTCGCGCTGGCCCTGGTTAATGGTCTGGGCCACATCCTGCTGGATCTTGTTGCGAAGCTGCGCCACCTCCAGCTGCCGGGCCAGCAGCGGCACCAGGCCGCGCAGCCGCCGCTCCACGTCGGGCTCCTGCAGAAGGGCGATGCGGTCCTGCGCCTCCAGGTCGGGCGCAGTGCCACTGAGGTCGGCGACCTTGCCCGGCTCCTTAGCCCGGGCTACCGCGACCGCCAGCTCCGGTGGTACCGCAGCCCCGGCGGCCACGTAGTCGGCGAAGAGCTGGCGAACTGAGCCTGCCAGGGCGTCGATCTCGGTGCCGACCGGCTCGGTGTCCGGGAGCTCGACGAACTTGGCCGTCCAGGTCTCGCCAGCCTCTAGTTCGATCAGGCGGACCCGACGCACGCCTTCAACCAGGACCTGGGCCCCCGCGTTGCCGCGTCGAAAGGCGCCGATCTGAGCCACGGTTGCAACCGGGTACAGGTCGATCAACTGCACTTCGTCCAGATCGCTCTCGCGCTGGACCGCCAGCACCACCTTGCCCTCAGCGGCTACGGCCGCCTCCAGGCTGTTCACGGAGCGATCCCGGCCGGCTCCCAAGGGGGCGAGCTGGTGGGGAAGGACGACGTTGTCCCGGAGCGGCACCAGCGGCAGGGACTCGATTTCAGGTGTCCGAGGGCCGCGCCGACGCAGCGTCGCGCCCTCGTCGTTGGTCTGCTCTTTGCTGTTGTCTTCGCTCAAGGTCTCACTCCAGGGTCCAAATCGGGCTGTCGGCCACTCTCGAGTGTGCCCGTCCGCCGAAGTGACCAAACGTGGCCCTAAGCAGCTAGCTTGACCCTCGCCTCGGCCGCGCGCTTTAGTGCGTTCACCTCGGCCACCACGCTGCGGGTGGCCCAGCCCTGGAGGGCCCGGTCCAGAAGGGGCGAAATCAAGGGGTATCCGAAGTCGTACTCCTCGCGATGGGTGAGGACGACTCCGTCGGCCTGGGGCCGGAATAGAAAGAACGCGTGGAAGTTGCGCAGTCGACCCTCGAGCATGGTCAGCTCGACCTGGTTCTCGCCGACCGTGTAGCGAGCCCGGATGAAGGACCTGAATGGCCCCAGGTGGCCGTTGATGCGTGCCACCAGCTCACCCTCGCTGCGGGACTCCACCACCATGTCCTGGACCTTGGTGGCTCCGTCACCGTAGGCCGAGGGGTCGAGAACAGCCTCCTGAACCAGCTCCAGCGGGGCTTCGACCAGCACGCTCGCCTGGGCGATCATCATCTCCTCTGCTCCTCCCCCAGTTCCAGGCTTACCTTGATCGCGGCTCCCGGCCAGGGCCGGGCCGCCAGGGCGAATGCCTCCCGATAGCGCTCCAGGGGAAAGGTGTGGGTGCACCACCGACGCAGCTGGGGGCCGCGCTGGGCCAGGATCTCCAGGGCCTGATCCAGAAGGTGGGGTTGGGCGCCTTCGCTGACGCTGCGTCCGTAGCCGTTGCAGCCGATGATGTCCGCCTCCTTGTAGTAGGCCAGGGTGTTCTCGGTGCGCTCCGGCTTGGCCACCCCGACCACCACGATACGGCCCCTCGGAGTCAGGCAACGCAAAGCCAGCTCAGCGGTCTCGCGGCTGCCGATGGAGTCCAGGACCAAGGCAGCGCCCGAGCCCATCAGCCAGGGACCTCCCCGCCAGGGCCAGACCAGCCGGGCTCCCGTCCTTCGCGCTAGCTCGGGAATCACCGCCTCGGCCTTGGCTGGGAGTGGCTCCGCCCCCAGGTCCGAGATCAGCGGCTGCTGATGGGGCCAGGCGGCGGTGGCCCAGACCGGCACCTCCGGCCAACGCGCCCGGGCGGCCAGGGTCAGGCCTAGTCCGATCGTGCCCGCGCCCAGCACCAGCACCGGCCCGGGCGGCTCCGGCCCGGCTCGCTCAACCGCGTGGAGGGCCACCGCCAGTGGGTCGGCCAGGACGCCCAGGTCGGCGTCCAAGCCTGGGGGCAAGGGGTGGCACTGGCTGGAGTGGGCGTGGATCATCTCGGCGAAGCCGCCGGGCAGGCCGCGGATGTTGCCGAGATGGAGGCCGCCGCCTCTGCCCCATGGTCCACCGTCGGGCTGGCAGCGGCAGTGAGGCGGAAAGCCGCTGGCACAGGCGGGACACAACTCCTCCAGTCCCCGGGCCCGGCACCCCACCCAGGGGTCGAGGGCCACCAGCTGGCCGGACGTCAGCCCCGAGTCGCGGCCCGCCTCCTCCACCTGGGCCACCACCTCGTGGCCCGGCACATGGGGAAAGGAGACCAGCCCGCTGAGGGGGTTGTCGGCGGCGGCTTGGAGCAGGACCTCCTTAACGTCGCTGCCGCAGATTCCGCTGCGCAGGGTTCGGAGGCGGACCCAGTCAGCGCCGGGCGAGCTGGGACTGGCAATCTCCTTGAGGGAGAGCAGCGACCAGCCACCAAGAGCCAGCCTAGGCCCCAAGCGGGACGCGAGGGCCGCCAGGGGCAGCCGGCGAGGAGCAGGATCGAAAACCAGGGCCCGCACCTGACTAACGTTAGCGGGGCTCCGGACCCCGCACCGGAGTACGAATCGCTAGGTGACCGCCCGAGTTAGGTAACGGGCAGGTAATATTGGCCCCGGCGCAGATTACAACGGCCGAGATCGGTGTCGAGTACGGTCAGGGCGAAGGGATGGTTTAGGTCCGTTAACGGACCGCTGCTCGGGATGAGGGCTGAAAGTGGAGACTGTACGGCCCCGACACACCGGCTTTTGCTTTGGCGTCCGCGACGCCCTGCAGTTGACAGCGGACGCCCTCGAGCAGGGCGGGGAGACGGTGGCCTTGGGCCAGGTGGTGCACAACGCCCGGGCCCTGGAGGGCCTGGAGCGCCAGGGTCTGGGACGAGTTGAGGCGCTGCCAGACGCGGGCGGGCCGCAGGTGGTGGTCACCGCCCACGGCGCCACCCCCCAACTCTTCGCAGAGGCCAAGCAGCGCGGCCTGACGGTGGTGGACACCACTTGCCCTCTGGTGCGGCGGGTGCAGATCCACGCGGTTCAGCTGGCCGACGAAGGCTGGCCGGTGGTGGTGGTCGGGTCGGCCAGTCACGCCGAGGTCAAGGCGCTGGTGGGCTGGACCGCCGAACGCCAGGACTCCGAGGTCGAAGTCATAGCAACCGAGGCGGAGGCAGACCGGCTGCCGCAGCGGGCGCGCCGAGGCGTGGTCTGCCAGAGCACCTTTCCCAAGCCCCGCTTCGACCAGATCGTGGCCCGGCTGCGGTTGCGCACTGACGACCTCCAGGTCCGGGACACCACTTGCCCGGTGGTCAACCAGCGCCAGCGCGAGGCGGTGACGGGGCTGCTCGACCAGGCCGATGTGGTGCTGGTGGTGGGCGGCCGCGAGTCCGCCAACACCAAGGCCCTGGCCGACACCTGCGCCGAGCGCCGGCCCACCTTCCAGGTCGAGAGCGCTTCCGAGATCGACACCAGCTGGTTCCAGGCGGGCCAGCGGGTGGGGATAACCTCGGGCACTTCCACCCCCAGCTGGGTCGTCGACGAGGTCGAGGCGGTCTGCCGTGATCTCTGATCGAGCCGAGCTGCGCCAGACTCCCCCTGTGAGTGCGGTCGCAACCAGCGCCCAGGCCATCCTGGGCCGCTATCAGGAGCGGATCCAGACCGGGCTGACGGCGGTCATGGCCACCCTCCCTCCAGAGGTGCTTGAGCCGGCGCAGTACCACCTCGGCCTGTTGCCGGGAGCTCGGCCCGGCAAGGCGCTGCGCCCCGCCCTGACCATGCTGATCGGCGAGGCCCTGGGCGCCTCCGAGGAGTCTGTCCTGCCCCTGGCGGTAGCGGTGCAGCTGGTGCACGACTTCTCACTTCTCCACGACGACATCGTCGACGGCGACCGCTCGCGCCGGGGCCAGCCAGCCCTCTGGGTAAGGGACGGAATGCCCTCGGCGCTCAATACCGGCGACGCCCTCCTCACCGCCGCCTTCTGCGTGATCTCGGCGGCTGATCTACCACCCCACACCAGCACCCGGGCCGTGGCCCAGCTCGGGGGAGCCACTCTGGAGATGGTGGGCGGCCAGCAGGCCGACATCGCAGCCACCGGGGCGGTGCCCGCCAGCCTGCCCCAGTACCTGGAGATGGTCGAACGCAAGACCGGGGCCCTTATGGGTGCCGCCGCCGGGCTGGGCGCGATCGCGGCCGGGGACCCCGCCCCCACCGTGGCAGCCTGCGAGCGCTTCGGGCGCACCCTGGGCGTGGCTTTTCAGCTTCGCGACGACGTTCTCGGAGTCTTCGGCGACAGCGCCGAGACCGGAAAGCCGGTCGGCAACGACCTTCTGCGCGGCAAGCAGGGATTGCCGATGGTGCTGGCACTGACCGGAAATGGCGCCCTTGGTCAGGCCGCCCACTCGTGGCTGGAGCCCCCGGGAATGCGCCGCCGCGACCTCAATGCGGCGGTGGAGCTGCTCCGGGCTGGAGGAGTCGCCGAGCGCTGCCATGGGCTCACCACCACCTGGACCGAGCGGGCGCTGGTCGCCGCCGCCAAGCTGCCTCTGTCCGAGAGCGGCGCGATGGATCTGGAGATCCTGGGTCGCTGGCTGGGGGAGCGCTGGAATTGACCCTGGAGCTGGAGCCGGAGAGAGCCCAGGGGCTCGCCACCAGCTCGGCCAAGAGGGCTGAGGTCGAGGCTGCGCTAGATCGAGCAGTGGCCGAGTTGCTGCGCCGCCAGAAGCCGGACGGATCCTGGGCCGGGGAGCTGGAGAGCAACGCCTCCATCACCGCTGAGTACCTCCTGCTGCAGCGTTACCTGGGCCGGTCCGACCCGGCACGGGAGGCTGCGGTCATTCGCTATCTGCGCTCAGAGCAGCGGCCGGATGGCAGCTACGCGATCGCTCCCGAGGTGGAGGGAGACGTCAGCGTCACTGCTGAGGTCTGGGTGGCCCTCCGAGCGGCAGGAGTGCCGGCCGGCGATCCCCAGGTGCAGCTGGCGCGGGAGTTCGTGGAGGCTCAGGGCGGGATGCGGGCCACCCGACTCTTCACCAGGATGTGGCTGGCCCTGGGTGGGCTCTGGTCCTGGCAGGAGATTCCCGCCATCCCCCCCGAGTGGATCTTGATTCCGCCCCATCAGCCCGGGAGCATCTACGACCTGGCCTCCTGGGCCCGGGCGACGACCGTGCCCCTGACCATCCTCCGGACCCTCAAGACCGTCTTCCCCCTGGAATCCCCCAGTCGGGACGAGCTGCCGCTCGGCCCCCATCGCAAGACCGCTGGGGCGCCCACCTGGAAGGTGGTGGACCGAGCCCTGCGCACCTACGGCCGCTTGCCGTCGGCGGGGGTGCGGGAGCGGGCGCTGGCCAGGGCGGAGCGCTGGATCCTCGACCACCAGGAGGAGGACGGCTCCTGGGCGGGCATCCAACCACCCTGGGTCTACGGCCTGATGGCGCTCAATGCCCGCGGCTACCCGCTCGACAATCCGGTGATGAGCCGCGGTCTGGAGGCGCTGGAGACCTTCGGCATCGACGACGAACGCGGGTTCCGGCTGCAGGCCTGCATCTCTCCCGTCTGGGATACGGCCCTAGCGCTCTGGGCGCTGCTGGACGCCGGGCTGCCGCCGTCCCATGACGCCATCGTCAAGGGGGTCGACTGGTTGGTACGGCGAGAGGTCTCCAAGGTCGGCGACTGGGTTGTGCGCCGGCCGGGGTCGCCTCCGGGAGGCTGGCCCTTCGAGCTCTACAACGATCAGTACCCGGACACCGACGACACGGCGGTGGTGCTCTCCATGCTCAGCGCGGCGGGGCACAACCGCGACGAGCAAACCGAGGTCGGGGACGCGATCCGCCGCGCTCTGGCCTGGCTGGTGGTGATGCAGGGTGAGGACGGGGGCTACGGTGCCTTCGACGTCGACAACCATCGCGGCTGGGTCGAGCACCTGCCTATAGCCGACTTCGGCGAGATGCTCGACCGCGCCAGCCCCGACGTCACCGCCCACGTTGTCGAGGCCTTCGCGCGTCTGGGTGGGGACGACCTGGAGCCGGCCAAGCAGCGGGCGCTGGTCTGGCTGCGCCGATCGGAGGAGGGCGAGGGTGCCTACTACGGTCGTTGGGGGGTGAACTATGTCTACGGCGATGCTGCCGTGGCCACCGCCCTGGCCGCCGCCGACGAGCCCCAGGATCGGGACGGTCTCCGCCGCATCGGCGACTGGGTCCGGCTCAACCAGCACGCCTCCGGCGGGTTCGGAGAGTCGGTTCTCTCCTACCACGATCGGGCCCACATCGGCCGCGGTGAGCCCACACCGTCCCAGACCGCGTGGGCGTTGCTCTCGCTGCTGGCGGCGGGAGAGGCAGCATCGCAGCTGGATCCCGAGGGCCATCTCTCGAGCGCGGCCGAGTCGGCGGTGGACTGGCTGCTGCAGCACCAGGAGGAGGCGGGCGGCTGGAGCGATCAGCAGTTCACCGGCACCGGGTTCCCCAGAGCCTTCTACCTGCGCTACCACCTCTACGCCACCGTGTTCCCGGTCATGGCGTTGGGCCGAGCGCTCCATCCCGGACGCTCCCAGGTTCGCCCGCGCCGGTGAGCGCGGCGCCGATTCCCGACCAGGCCGAGCCGGACTTGGCCCCACCCGCGACTCTGCCCGAGTACTCGAGGCGGCGTCAGGATGAGGCGCGCGGGGTGGAGAACTTCCCGATCGCGGCCTGGTTGCTGCGTCCCGGGCGCCGGGAGGCGAGGGGCGCGATCTACGGCTTCTGCCGGTTGGTCGACGATCTCGGCGACGAGCAGCTGGGCAACCCTCGGGCCCTGCTCGGGCTGGCGCGCCAGGAGTTGGACGCCTGCTACTCGGGCCAGCCGCAGCACCCGGTCTTCCAGAGGCTGCTACCGGTGATCGAGCGCTTCCAGCTCCCACCCGGTCCCTTCCAGCGGCTGATCCAGGCCAACGTCCAGGATCAGGAAGTGAGCCGCTACCAGACTTGGGCGGACCTCGACCGGTACTGCACGCTCTCCGCGACCCCGGTTGGTGAGCTGGTGCTGGCCCTGGAGGGGATCAGCGACCGCGAGCGAGTGGGGTACTCGGACTCGATCTGCACCGGACTGCAGCTGGCCAACATGTGGCAAGACGTGGCCTCGGACCGGGTGCGAGGACGCCGCTATCTGCCTTTGGAGGTTCTGCTGCAACACGGCGCCACTGAAGAGGAGTGGTGGAGCGGCTCCGTCACCCCGGGGATGATGGCTGCCGAGGCCCACGCGGTGGCGCGGGCGCGAAGGTTGCTGATCGACGGGTGGCCCCTGGTGAGCCGGGTGCCGGGGCTGATGCCGATGGAGATGGCGACCTTCATCCTCTGCGGCCTCGCCGCCACTCGGTCAGCGCTCGATGCCGGGACCCGGGTCTTCTCCGAGAAGGCGAGCCTCAGCCCCGCCCGCCGGCGGGCTGCGGTCTGGCGCGCGTCCTGGTCCTGGCGTTTGGCGGCACCGCCGCTCCCAAGTTGAGCGCTGCCGCTCCGGTCGACACGCTGCCGATGTCCCCTTCCGCGGAGGACCTCAGGGCCGCCCACCGGACCAATGCACAGGAAGTCCGGGCCGCGGCGGGCAACTTCTACTACGCGTTCCGGCTGCTACCGGCCCGCAAACGTGAGGCTCTGAACGCGGTCTACCGTTTCTGCCGGGCCGCCGACGACATCGCCGACGGCGAGGGTAGCGCCGACCAGCGCCGACTGCAGCTCGAGGAGTTTCGAGCAACCCTAGCGGCCACCATCCAGGGCGCGCCTCCCAACCAGACCTGGCTGGTGCTCTGGGACGCCGCCAGAAGCTTCCAGCTGGACGCCAAGAACCTCAACGAGGTGATCGACGGTTGTGCTGCCGATTGCGCCCCTCTGGAGATCGTCACCGAGGCGGACCTGGAGCGCTACTGCTACGGCGTGGCCGGAGTCGTGGGGCTGCTGAGCGCCACCATCTTCGGTTACACCGACCCTCGGGTCCCCGATCTGGCGGTTCGCCTGGGCGAGGCCATGCAGCTGACCAACATCCTCCGGGACCTGAGGGAGGATGCCGAGCGCGACCGCTGCTATCTGCCCGCCGATGATCTGCAGCGGTTCGGCTGCGAGCCCCAGGACCTCTTGGCCGGAGTCCGGGGAGAGAGAGCCGACCGCTATCGCCAGTTGATGGCATATGAGGTGGCGCGCGCTCGCGGGCACTTCGCCATCGGTCGGAGGCTGATATCTCTGGTGGAGCGCGACGCCCGCGGCTGCCCTGCGGCTCTGTCGGCCCTCTACCTGGCGCTGCTGCGCGAGATCGAGCGACGCGGCTTCGATGTCCAGACAGAGCGCATCTCCTTGGGTACTGCCCACAAGGTTCGCCTGGCACTGGGGGCCTGGGTCGGGGCCAGCCTGGGCTCCTGAGGCCGAGGGCGGGAGTGGACGCTCTGGTGGTCGGTGGCGGCCTGGCAGGCATCACCGCCGCTCTGGAGCTGGCCGACCAGGGCGCCAAGGTGACCCTGGTCGAGCGCGCCCCGGTGTTGGGCGGACTCTGCCGTTCAGTCCCCGATCCGGTCGCGGGGCGCGTGGACACGGGGCAGCACGTCTACCTCGGCTGCTGCACTGCCCTGGAGGAGTTCCTGGGTCGGATCGGGGTGGAGCCGGCCTGGCGGCAGCAGCGCCTGGAGCTGGTGGTGGCCAATTCCCGGACCGGCGTGAGTCGCCGCCTGCGCGCGGCTCCCCTCCCCGCTCCGGTCCACCTCCTGCCGGTGCTGTATCGATGGCCCGGGATCAGCACTCGGGAGCTGGTGGGCACCAGTAGGGTCGCCACCGCCCTGGCCTCCTTCGGCCCCGAGGAGCAGGCGCTGTTAGACCAGGTCCCCGCCCGCTCCTGGCTCTACAGCCTGGGCCAGGACGACCGCGCCATCACCCAGGTCTGGGAGCCCTTCCTGGTCTCCGCCTGCAACGTCAGCCTGGAACGTTGCAGCGCCGGCCTGGCCGCCTATGTCATCCGTGAAGGACTCCTCGGTGGCGGCAACGCCGGAGCGCTACGGGTTCCGGCCACTGACCTCACCGAGTGGCTCGATCAGCCCAGCCAGCGCCAACTGGCCGCGGGCGCGGTTCAGGTGAAACTGCGCTGGCGCGCCGCCGCGCTGCTGCCGGTCGGGGCGCGAAGCCACCTGATACGCAGCGCCGCGGGTGAGGAGCTCGAGGCAGAGTGGGTGGTGCTGGCCACCGCCGCCTCTGCGGCCGCCCGTCTACTCAACAGCCGCGGAGTGGTCGATGACCAGCTTGATGCGGCGGCAGCACTGCCCAGCTCTCCGATCGTCAACCTGCACCTTTTCACCGATCGACCCTTTCTGCCCGGTCCGGTGGTGGCGGCGCCGGGATCGGCGCTGCAGTGGCTCTTCGATCGGACCGCGCTGGGCGAGCGGGAGCTGTCTGTAGGTGGTGAGCCGGTCTTTCACTCGGCGATCTCGCTCTCGGCCGCGGACGACCTGATCGGAACTGCCGAAGGCTTGATCACGGCACGGCTCTGGACCCTGTGCCGTGAGCTCTTCCCGGCTGCCCGGGGGGCCCGGCTCCATCACAGCCGGGTCACTCGTGAGGCGTCGGCCACCTTTGCAGCGTTGCCGGGTTCGGCCGCGGCCCGTCCCGGGCCGGAGACGCCAGTCGATGGCGTGCTGCTGGCGGGCAACTGGACCGACACCGGCTGGCCCGCGACCATGGAGGGCGCGGTGCGAAGCGGGCACGCGGCGGCTCTTGCCGCCGCGTCCCCTCGCAGCTAGACCGACCGCTGGTAGGCGCGGAAGGCCCGGGTCGAAAGCCAGGCGCAGATGACGGCCAGGACCGCCAGCATGCCCAAATGGAGCTCGATGTAGGCCCAGTCGGGTGAACCACCCAGGCTGTCGCGAGCGACCTGAACGGCCCAATCAACTGGGTTGTAGCTGGAGATGGTCCGAATCCATTCCGGGAGCAAGGCGCGAGGCAGAAAGGTCACTGAGAGAAACGCCAGCGGCAGCACCAGAAAGCTACTGGCGATGATCGCCTGCTGGCTGCGCAGAAGCAGCGCCAGTGCATTGGAGAAAGACGCAAACGCGGTACCGAGCAACAGTGCCGCCACCACACACAAAACCAATCCAAGGGCGCTGTGAAACGCTGCGCCCGATACCCAGCCCAAGGCCAGGATGATCACCGTCTGTATCGCGGTCAGCAGCGCCGAATAGATCAGCTCGCCGCTGATCAGCGCTCCGCGAATGACCGGCGTGACCAAGAACCGGTCCAGAATCCCGCGCTCAATGTCAAGGACATACCCCATGCCGCTCCAACCGTTGGAAAAAAGAGAGGTCATCATCACCACCCCGGGGGTCAGAAAGCTTATGTAATTCGATGAGGAAAATCCCGGGATTTGCACAATGTCCTGAAAGGCGTGTCCGAAGAGCAACAGCCAGATCACCGGCTGCAGCAAGGTCGAGGCGATGTAGTAGGGCTGGCGAGCAAACGCCATCAGGTAGCGTGCTGAGACATGGCTGGTGGTCGACAAGGCTGCGGTCATTGGGGATCCTCCTCGTTGGAAGCGAATGTGCGGCCTGTGTAGCGCAGGTAGACGTCGTCCAGGGAGGGCCGCAGAACACTCGCGCTGGAGACGTTCAGGCCTGCCGAATCCAGGGCGGCCAAAACCGCCGGAAGGGCACTTGCGCCACTGTCAACCCGCGCTCGCAGAAGGCGCCGATCAATCGAGGGCTCGTGCAGTACAGCCGTCAGTTGGTCGATTGCTGCCAGCACCTGCTCGGGAGCGACCTGGTCGGCAAGCTGCACAACGACGGCGTCGCCATGCAGCTCGGACTTGAGCTGTTCGGCAGTTCCCTGAACCACGACCCGGCCCTTGTCCATGATCGCCACCTGATTGGAGAGGCGGTCCGCCTCTTCCATGTAGTGGGTGGTGAGAAGCACGGTGACACCCTCGTCCGCTGCGAGACGTGTGATCTCCCGCCACATCTCGGCGCGCGCCTCGGGGTCGAGACCGGTGGTCGGCTCGTCCAGGAAGAGCACCTGGGGCCGGTGCACCAGACCCACTGCCACGTTGAGCTTGCGTTCGGTTCCGCCCGAGTAGGTCTTGACGATCTTGTCGGCGACCTGGCCAAGGTTGAACCGCTCTATCAGCGCGCTGACTCTCGCGGCCAGATCAGCGCCGGACATTTGATAGAGCTGGCCCTGGAGCCTCAGGTTCTCCCGCCCGGTGGCCTCTGGGTCGACCGTCGACTTCTGAGAGACCACGCCGATCAGTCGACGGACCCGATCGGGGCAGCGGAGCACATCAGTCCCAGCGACCTGGGCTTCGCCGGAGTCCGGCCGCGACAGGGTGGTGAGGATCTTGACTGCGGTCGACTTCCCAGCACCGTTGGGCCCGAGCAAGGCGAAGACCGTTCCCGGCGCAACCCGAAACGTGAGTCCGTCTAGAGCCCGGGTTCCACCGCGATAGGTCTTGGTCAGCTCTTGGGCGTCGATCGCGGGCGCCTCGGTGCTGGCAACGCTCCCCGGGGGAGCGTCGAGGGTGGATTTAGCCATGGTCTGTCTCCTCCTGCGAGATCCGCTGATAGATGGAGGAGTCGGCCGTGAGACAGACCTGGCTAACATGCAATTGCGTCTTGAGTGCCAGGCCGACGGGGCCGACTCGAGATTCGAAGCCCCTGGGCCGGGTGTGTCTGCACCCGGCTCGGGGTGTGCTTTTTCTATGTTTTCCGCTATAGGCTCGCCCCCTTATCAGCCGTGAACTGGCGCCAGCCATCAAGACCGCCGAGCTCCCCAGAGGCGATTTTCTCCCTCAGCTGTTGCACCCAGGCGAGCTCCGCTTCGAGCTGGCTGACCGCGTAGGCAGTCTCGAGAGAGAAGAGCTCGGGTACCTGTTGCGCCATGAGTTGAAGTACTGAGCGCTGCTGGGTCAGCTGTATCTGTATCCGAGTGCACCGATCGCCGAGCAGGGCCAGAGCATCGTCGGGTGGCAGCGCCGCAATCATTGACAGGGCTCCTTCGAATCGCGGGTATTCCTTGGCCGGGGTGCTCAACATCTCGCTGAGCCAATCGACCAGCTCAACGTGTCCTGCTTCCGTGAGCCCGTAGACAGTCCGTTCCGGCCGCCTACCCTCCCGCTCGGTCTCCCGCGCCTCGATGAGATCCGCCTTGCTCAGCGCCTTGACCACGGTGTAAAGGGAACCGTAATTGAGCCTGAAGCTCTCCTCCTTGCCGCGCTGGCGCATGACGGTCGCCATTTCGTATGGGTGCATCGGGCGCTCGAGGAGGCAGACCAGCACGGCTAGGGATAGGGGATTGGATCGCGAGTACCTGGTCATTAGGCTCCTCGATGAATATCCGGCCACAAGTATATGCGAATGGGATACTCGGGTGCAGAGCCATAGCCACCACTACCTAATTGCTGGGCTTTGGCTCTAAACACGCTCAGAGCCTGTAGCCTGCCGGCGATGGAATCTCAGCCCGGCGTCCTTCGGCTCAGGCCGATGGGCATCTCCGACCTCGTCGACACCGTCTTCAGCCTCTACCGCCGTAACTTCTGGCTCTTCGTGCTAGTGGTGGCGGTGGTGCAGGTGCCCTACCAGATCCTGACCGCTCTGGTGGATCTGGGGGTCCGGGCGGAGCCCCGCTCTCTGAGCCGGCTCAACGGCCACCATTTGGACTCGGCCCAGTTTCACCTCTTCCTGCATTGGGCAGCGCCGAGCCTGGGATGGCGGCTGCTGATCCTGCTTCTTCTGGTGGTTGTGGCGCTCCCCCTGGAGACGGCGGCCTTCACCAAGGTGGTTGCCGACCGCTACCAGGGGCGCCCAACCTCAGTGGGTCAGGCATACGAGTTCGCCACCAGCCGCTGGCTGGCTCTGATCGGTCTGGGCCCGCTCATCCTGCTCCTGGTCGTGGGTGCGGTGGCGCTGTTGGTACTGGTGGTAGTCCTCCTGGCTGCGGCCCTCCACGCAGTGGGAGCACTGCTCGACTTTCTCCTGATCCTAGCCGCGGTGATCTTCGGCTTGGTGGCCTATGTGCGAGTGGTTCTGTCCACGCCGGTCCTGGTCCTGGAGCATCTCGGTCCCGTGGACGCGCTTCGCCGTTCCTGGGACCTGACCCGGGGTGGGGCCTGGCGGGCGTTCGGGGTTCTGCTGGTGCTGGGCCTCATGGTCGGGATTGCGGGATTCCTGGTGGGCCTGCTGATAGGGGCTGCCGCCTCGGCAGGAGGCGGGATCACGTCGCCCGGCGGGCACCTGATCGACGTGGCGGGGACTCTGGTTGTCGCGGTTCTCCTCTCCCCACTCGTCGCGGTGGGGCTGGTGCTGCTCTACTTCGACTTCCGCCTGCGCAAAGAGGGTGCCGAGTCCATCCAGCCAACGCCGGGACCTACTGCTCAGCCGTAGTCAGCGGGCACGGTCGCCCACTCAGCGATGCGGCTGATACGGACGACCGGCACTCGATCTTGTCGGGAGACTTGGATCTAGGCCACCCCGGAGCCCGCTGGAAGCTTCCAACCACGGAATCGCCGGCGCAGCCATGTCCGCCAGCCGATGGAAACGGCCCAGCTAGGCTACGACAAGGGGGCGGGGCTGGCTGCTGGGCGCTCATTGGGATCTCGTGCCGCTGTCACCTCGGGCGGGCGCTGCAGCAGCGGGACCGCCTGGGCAACGGCCTCGGCCAGCGTGGTCAGGGCAACCTGCTGACGCCGTCGTAGCGGGGCAAGCTGGCCAAGGCTACCGGGAGTCAGGAGAAGCAAGCGCAGGATCCCCAGAGGACTCGCTGCCACAGCGCCGGGCTCGATCAAAGTGGCCGCCGCCCCCAGCTGCGTGGTGGGTGTATCGACAACGGAGCGCAGCGCGGCCAAGATCGGCTTGGCGCCCGCTGGCCGCGATGGCGCCCAGGCCGCAGTTTCCATCTCGACGATGTCGGCGCCCGCCGCAGCCAGCTCGGCTCGCTCGGCGTCGCCCTCCGTTGCCCGCAGCCGGCTGGCCAGACTGGCACTGCGGCCCACTCCGGCCGCTACTAGGCGGTCGTGGATATCAGGGTCCAGTTGCCACCAGACGGATTCCTGGTCGAGCACCCTCGAGCCGATCCCGACGGATCCCGTGGGCCAAGCACTCGTCGTGGCTCCCCCCACCCCTGCCACCAAGATCGCTGCGGAGGCGGGGGCCCGACTAGCAGCCCTGGCCGCCGCCGCGAGGCCTAAACCGGTCTCCCAGACCTCCACGCTCGGGTCGCCGCGCCGGGTCCACCTCCCATACCCAGCAGCATGCCGGTGATCCCAGCCTGGGCCCAGCGCGCGCCGAACCGCCCGGGCTTCGGCTGCGAGGGCGCAGGCCACCACCACCGCCGGCACCGAACGAGGTGCTTTCAGGGAGCCAAATCCTCGGGCAGCTATGGCCAATCCCCCAAGCAGCGCCAGGGCCAGAACGGCACTGGGAGCAATGCCGAGGACCAGGGCCAGGACCGTGCTCTGCACCATCACCGCGACCACCAGCAGAGCCGAGACTATGAGCTCTGGACGGGATACCTCCCGGCGGCCGCTGAGCCAGAGCCCCACCCAGAGCTGGAGAGCCAACCCCACGACCAGCCAGCCCAGGTAGTTGAGAGCGGAGACGCCATACCAAACCCCGGCACCGTGAGGATAGGAATAGATCGACCCCAGCCACCAGCTCGCTCCGCGCAGCGCCACCGGGTCCACCACCACGTCGATGGCGACCATTGCCAGCGCTCCCACCAGAAGCCGGCGCGCCCCCCGCGCCCCCAGGGCTCCGGCCAGCACGTAGGTGCAGAAGGCCAGCCAGGTAAAGCTGAGGCTGTCGAATAGAGGCACGCCCAGCACCCGCCAGTCGTCGGTCAGACCAGTGCCGCGGTAGGCGTAGGCGCCGAACGGGATTCCGGGGCCGGCGGTTGATGACCATTCGGCAGCGAACGTGATCAGCCAGCCACCCAGAGCCACCGCCAGGGCGCGGCGCCACCCGTACTGGCGCCAGATCACCAGCAAGACCAGGGCCCAGGGGCCGAAGGCGTACCAGCGCGAGAGCAGCGGCAGCAAGTTCAGGCCGCCCGCGCTTTGTTCGCCGGATCCAACTCGCTGACGGCAGCGACAAGGGCGGCACCGAGGTCACCAGGCTCCCAACCGAGCTCTTCGCGAGCCCTGGCCGCATCCACATACATGGGATGGGCGGCCATCCGCACAGATGTCAGGGAGATGGCCGGAGGAAGACCGTGGAGCCAAGCCCAGGTCTCGCTGGATACCGCCGCTGCCAGCGCCACGCCCAGTGGCACCCGCCACCTCGGCGGCGGTAACCGAGCTATCTCCGCCACCTGGGTAAGGAGCTGGCGCAGGGTGAGATCGCGGTCGCCCAGGATGTAGCTGCGGCCGGGCTTGCCGCGCTCGAGGGCCAGTACATGCCCCCTGGCGACAGCGTCTACCGCCACCAGGTTCAGTCCGGTGTCAACGACCGCCGGGATCCGTCCCCTTAGGAAGTCGCGAATGGTCTGGCCGGTCGGGGTGGGACGGTGGTCGCCACTGCCAACCGGCGTGCTCGGCTGCACCACCACCACCTCCACCCCCTCCGCGGCCGGACCCAGCACCAGCCGTTCGGCTGCCCACTTGCTGCGCTTGTAAGGTCCGGCCAAGGTCGCCGGAGAGAGAGCGACATCCCTCTCCGTGCAGACCTTCCCGGAGCGCTGGAACTCGAGGGTCCCGACGGTGCTGCAGTGGACGAGCCTTTGGACGCCGGTCTGCCGAGCCGCCCGAAGCACGTTGGCGGTGCCGCCCACGTTGACCGCGATCATGCCCGCGGCGTCCGCGCGCCGCACTGATAGCCGGTAGTCGGCGGCGCAGTGGATCACCGAGTCGCAGCCCTTGGCCGCAGCCACCGTGGACGCTAGGTCGGTTATGTCCCCCGGGCAGGTGGTAACGCCCTCCCCAGGGCTGAATGAGTCTGGCGAGCGCACCAGCGCTCTCACCTCATACCCGGCGGCTAGCAGTTCGCGCATCACGGCTCCGCCCACGAAACCGCTCGCTCCTGTCAGGAGCACCGTTCCCCGTCGCGCCTGGCTCACTGGGCTTCGGCGGCCGGAAGGAGCTGCGCCTCCAGAACATAGCCGCCGCCCCGCTTGGTCCGGAGCAGCCGAGGATGGCCGGGATCCATCTCCAGTTTGAGCCGCAACCGGTGGACGCACATGGTGACGGCGGCGGGCGTGGCGGCCGAGTCGCCGCCCCAAGCCCCATCGATGATCTGGCGACGGGTCAGCACCAGGCCCGAGTTGAGGGCGAGGTATTCCAGCAAGTCCGCCTCCCGGGGGCTGAGGAAATGCCTCCTCCCCTCGATTCGGGCGCTACGTCGGGCTGGCTCGACGACCAGTGGCCCGAGCTCAAGCACCCGGCCCGAGGAGCGCTTCTCCACCTGCCGCCGTCGCAGGATCGCCCGCATGGTGGCCCGCAGCATGGCCGGCGGGTAGGGCTTGGCTAGAACGTAGTCGGCACCGGCCTCCATCAGCGCAACCGTCTCCTCGGGGCGGACGGTCAGGACCACCAGCGGCGCAGTGGAGATGCTCCTCACCGCTTCGACCCCCCTGGCACCCCGTAGCAGATCCCGGTCGGCGACGATCGCTGCTGGCTGGTCGCGGCGGATCAGATTGGACAGCTGGTCCAGGCTGCCGACGACTCGAGCTTCCAGCCCCAAGGTCTGGGAGACGATGTGAGCGGCGACGTCGCCGTAATCGGGATCGCCCTCTAGGATGGGAACCAGCACGGCTACATTCTCACGATCACGCGCAAAGAACCGCGGTCACCGGACGCTGCATGAGGTCTTTGATCATGATTGTTGATCTCCGCGAGCGGATCCTGAACAGCTTCGGGTTCCTAGCTCCTCTGGGTCAGGCGGTCCAGAAGTGGCTCGGCCAGGTCGACGCAGCTGTCGGCCCACCCGCCACCGACGTCAAGGTTTTCCTCAACGGAACCTGGTTGGGGCACCCGCTTCATCCCGTCCTAACCGACGTGGCGATCGGTGCCTGGACCGGAGCCGCCATGCTGGATCTGGCTGACGGCGGCAGGGGCGGCGAGCTGGGCCGCGGCGCCGATGCCCTGGTGGCGCTGGGCTGCGCCGGCGGAGTCGCCGCCGCGGCCAGTGGACTGGCGGACTGGCAGGACCAGGAGGGCACCGAGCGGGATGTGGGCACCGCTCACGCCATCATCAACACCACCGCTCTGGCCCTATTCTCGACTTCACTGGCACTCCGACTGAAGGGCTCGCGTGGCCCCGCGGTCGGCCTCTCGCTGCTGGGCCTGGGAGCGGCCGGCATCGGCGGCTACCTGGGAGGCGATCTGGTCTTCCGGCTAGGAACCTCCGTCAACCGGAATGCCTTCACATCTGGGCCTAAGAACTGGCGCGCGGTGATCGACGAGAGCGAGGTAACTGAAGGCGCGCAGATCCGCAAGCAGGTGGGCAACAATCAGGTCCTGATCAGCCGTACAGGTGGGGAATTCTGCGCCGTCAGTGCCATCTGCTCGCACGCCGGCGGTCCCCTCGACGAGCTCCCGATCGAGGACGGACAACTGCACTGTCCCTGGCACGGGTCGAGGTTCGACCTGCGCAGCGGCGCGGTCACTCATGGTCCTGCCACCGCTCCCCTGCCGGTTTTCGACGTCCGAACCAAGGAAGGCAAGTTGGAGATCCGACGGCCCCCGGCATGACCCAGATCGACCACGTGGTTCTGGCCACCACCGACCTCGAGCGTGGCCAAGCCCAGCTCTGGCGTAGCTACGGCCTGCAAGGGCTACGCGGCGGCAGCCATCGGGCCTGGGGCACCACCAATCTGATCGTCCCCCTGGGCAGCCAGTACCTAGAGGTGGTGGCAGTGGAGGATCGAGAGCTCGCCGCCACCACCCCGCTGGGGCGAGCGGTGCTAGCAATAGCTGATAGCGACCAACTCCAGCCCCTAGCCGTGTGCCTCGCCGCCCCGGACCTCGGCCCGGTAGCGGCAAGACTGGGCCGGGAGCCACAGCCGGGCTCCCGCACCCTTCCGGATGGGAGCGAGCTGAAATGGAGCACCGTCGGCTTGGAAGACGCCCTAGGCGCGAGACGTCTGCCCTTCTTCATCTCCTGGCAGGACCTCGCCCAGCACCCGGGGACGATGGCGGCCGCCCACGGCGTCGAAGCGCGGGGAATCGCCTACGTGGCGGTTGGCGGACCCGAGTCGGCTCTGCGAAATCACCTCGGCGAGGAGGTGGCGGGGGTGCGCGCTGTCGGCGGAGCGCCCGGAGTCCGTTCCTTGGCGGTGGAGCTCGAGAACGGAGCGGAGGCTGAGCTTCCCTGAGCGCAGACGAGCAGCCCGAAGCCGCGCGGCAGTGCTCGGAATGCGGCTTCTTCTTCTCTTCGGTGCACAGCGACAACGCGGGCCTGGCGGTGGCCAACATCGGTGCCTCGTACGTGAACGCACTGCGACACGCGGCGGAGAATCTCAGACTGCGCCGGCGGCCGTCCGCGGAGGTGTGGTCCCCGCTGGAATATGCGACGCACATGCGCGACGTCCTCCTTCTCTTTACCAGAAGAATCCTGGCGATTCTGACTACAGACAATCCTGAGTTGGAGGTCGTCTCCTATGACCGGCTCGTTGACAGGGGCGGCTACAACCGACTCGATCCTCTGATCGTGGGGCAGCAGATCCAGGACGCGTCACAGCGGCTGGCGGAGATACTCAACGACCTTGTGCCTGCGGATTTTGCGCGCCGCGGCTTCCGCGACGGTGAGGAGCGCACCGTATTGGAGATTGCGCGGCGCGCAGCTCACGAGTCGGAGCACCACCTCTTGGACATGGCGCGGGGGCTAGCCGACTAGGCGGCTGCATTCGGCTCACCCGCACCGTGACCGATCACCTAGTGGTCCCGTTGGCTAGTGCATGCCGGGAGCGACAGGGCCGGCGGGGCGGCTTGGGAGCGGGTCCGATCATCTCGGTGGACTCGGGGCCGCAACCAGGGTGGCAACCCGGGAGTGACCCCATCACCTCGCGCAACCGCTGCCTCTCCGCTTGAGCTCGAGGTGGAACCGATCTGATGCGCCGCCGGATTGGCCCCGCACTGGTGGCCTTGGGCGTAGGCCTGGTCGCACTGATGCCGCTGTTACTGTTCAGCAGCTCGCAAGGGCATCACCTGGGAAGCAGCGTCGGCACGTCCCCGGCGATGACCGCTCCGGCGCCGACCCCGACCCTGCAATCGGGCGCCCGCCAGGCGACGGCGCTGGCGAGCCTGTTCATGACCCAACTGGAATCCCGGGATTACGCGGCGCAGTGGCAGGAGTTAGCCCCAGACGCGCAGGCCCAATGGCCGTCCTCCTTGGCCCGTGCCGCGATGCTCCAGGCTAAATTCAGCGGCGCCAGCACCATTGCCTACTTCAACCTGGGGACGGTAGCCCGCAGGGTGACGTGGACCAGCCAGGAGACTCCCACCGTCTCGGTCGCCGACGCCTATGCGGTACCGGTCTCGGTCGACTTCGCTAGCCCGACAACACTGCAGCCGACCGGCATCGCCGATGACTACCAGCAGCTAACCATCACCGTGGTGCCGACGTTGGTGAGCGCACCCGCCCAGATTCGACGCGAAAACCGTGCACCTTTTGTGATGAGGATCTTGGGCGAGGGGCCGGCATCGCTGGACGCGCCCATCATCGTTCCCGCTCAAATCGTGGCCCGCTCCGCCGCCGTGCCCATCCTCATGTACCACCTGGTCGGGCCCTTCCCCAATCGCGCCCTCTACACCAACATCAACAGCTACTACCTCGACTATGACCTGACCGTTACTCCGACCGCGTTCTCCCAGGAAATCTCCTATTTACTGCAGAACGGCTACACCAGCATCTCCTTGAACCGGCTCGCTGACGCCTTACTCTACGGTCTGCCGCTTCCGACCCACCCCGTAGTCATTACCTTCGACGACGGATTCCTCAACGAGTGGCAGTACGCGGTTCCGGTGCTGGAGCAGGCTCGATACACCGCGGTCTTCTTCCCCTGCAGCGGGATCATCGGCGAGACCCTCGGCCATGAGGCCTACATGACCGCCGCCGACCTGGCCGACCTCGCCAGCTCCGGCTTCTGGGTCGAGGATCACACCTACAACGACGGCACCAGCCTCTGGGGACGCTCCCCGGCCGAGATGGAATTCCTGGCCGGCGACACCGCCCACGTCTTGGAGGCCATCACCCAGCAGCCGATCCAATTCATCGCCTACAGCGGCCTCTGGCCGTATAAATCCGGGACCCAGGCGGAAGCACCGGAGCAGGAGCTGTTCTCCGAGCTCCCGCCGCTCGGTTATGTGGCCGGGCTCGAGGATCTCCGGCTGCCCGCCGCCCCCTGGCTGGAGACCAGCGCCCAGCTTTGGGAGTTACCCCGCATTCGAGTCTTTGACAACGAATCGCTGGCGGAGTTCAGCGGCATCCTCCACTACGGCTGAGGCCCAGGGTCAGCTGAGCTCGTAATCCAGGTAAAGAGTGTGAGCTCCCTCAGTGTCGATGTCGATCCTGGCCTCACCTCCGATTCCCTCAAGCTCGCCTCCGCCAGACCCGGGAACGATCGGCCACCGCGCCCACGGTGTGCTTCCCTGCATCGTCCCCATGTGCAGGAGGGCGAAGCTGCCGAGCTTGCCGTGCAGGCGTCCCACGATCCGCTCCACGGCCACGTAGCCGGCACCGCCCGGCTCCGCCCGCACCGAGAGCATCTCCACGGTGCTCTGACCCTCGAGATCGCCCGAGAAGGTCTTGCTGATCTGCACCCGGCTGTAGAGGACGCCGTGGTCCTTGGCATAGGGCGGTTGCTCCTCAAAGACGTCCAGCTGGAAGGGAGAGACCGCCTGGGGCATCGCCCTATGCTAGCCAGCCGCGCGACTCACGCCGCCGACTCGGAGGAGGGCGCAATACCAGCCAGCTCCAGGGCACAGAGACGGATAGCCTCCGGCATCTGGGTCAGGTCGTAGCCACCCTCCAGCAGCCAGACGGTTGGGGCCACGCCCAACTCGATGGCGACCTCCCGGATGAGCCGGGCCGCGGTCCCGTAGGTCTGCGGGCTCAGCTGCAGCTGGGCCAGCGGGTCGCCGGCCAGGGCGTCGAAGCCAGCACTGACCAGGATCAGCTGGGGTCGGTGCCGGCGCAGCGCCGGGAGGATTCGGTCGTTCAGGGCCGCCAGCCACGCTGGCGGCTCGGTGCCAGGTGGGAGGGGCAGATTGACGGTGGCGTCGACTCCGGCCTCGACTCCCCTCTCGGCCGCTGTACCCGTACCTGGATATAGGGGCAATTGATGCAACGAGCAGTAGAGGACCTCGCCGTCGGCGTAGAAGACCTCCTGGGTGCCGTTGCCATGGTGGACGTCGAGGTCGACCACCGCCAGGCGCTCAACGCCATGGCGCTTTTGGGCGTGACGCACCGCGATCGCGATGTTGTTGAAGAGGCAGAAACCCATCGCCCCATCCGGTGTGGCATGGTGCCCGGGCGGCCGTACCAGGGCGAACGCGGATGTCCCGGGGGTGCCGGTGGCCGCCCCCACCGCGGCCAGGGTGGCCCCGACCGCGCCTAGTGCCACCTGATAGCTGTCGTTCCTGCAGTAGGTGTCGCTGTCGAACCAGCCCCCGCCCTTGGCCGAGAAGGTTCGGATCCGGGCCAGATGCCGGGGCGTGTGCACCAGGAGAACGTCGTCCTCGTCGGCGAGCTGAGCTGTGGCCCAACGGACCTGGGCCAGCTGGGACTCGCCGCGCAGGCTGGCGGTGATGGCCAGCAAGCGCTCGGGCGACTCTGGGTGCGCTGGTTCTCGGTGTCCCAGAAAGAGGTCGTCGTAGAGGAGGACCAGGGGTGGCGCCGCCGGCTGGTCAGCCAGTGCCGCCAATCACTGGTCCAGCGAGAGCACCATCTGGGGTGGCGCGATGCGGTGATCCGCCTTGGTGGGTTTCACTGCCGTACCCACGGCGAAGAACTCGATGACGTGGCTGCCCCAGCCATGATTGCTCTCTCGGATCTGAGCTCCCACGATGCCCTCGGCTGACACCTCCTCTGCCTCGGTCTGCATCCGCTCCATGGCCAGCTCGCGAGCGTCATACAGCGCCTGGGTGAAGTTGGGCATCTCCTGGTTCTGGCCCACGCTCCGCATCCACTGCCCCAATCCCTGATGGGCGACGTGATATACGCAGGAGCCCATCACCAAGGCCAGCGGCGCGTAGCCGGCCTGCAGCAGGGTCCAGAAGTCCTGCCCGGAAAGGTCCGAGGTGAAGGGCTTGTTCTGAGGAGTCCGCATGGTCCCGGTTTGACTGCGCACGGCGGTGCCCACCGCCATGAACTCGGCCAGCCCCTGACCCCACTCGTAGCGGTTGATGTCCAGGCGGACACCGACGATGCCGTCCGCCCCCAGGGCGTCCGCCTCCTCCTCCATCCGGCTCATGGCCAGCTCACGCGCCTGGTACATGGCCTGGCTCAGCACCTGGAGCTCCTGATTCTGGCGATAGCTGGCGATCTGGACCCCGATGTGATAGATCGAGCTGCCGATCACCAGGCCGACCGGGTCGAAGCCCGCCTCCTTGACCAGGAGGAACTCGGAGATCGAGAGGTCGCTGGTGAAGAGTCCTTTGTGACCCTCACTGCTGCGCATCTCGCGGAGCCGGCGAACGGCGTCCTCGGGAATATCGGTCTTAGGGGTTAGTTGATCCGACATCCGCGGTCCTCCTCGATCTCAGCGGCACCACTAGGGTGGGATTGGGAGCAGCGACGCTGGTGGGGCGGGGCGTGACCGCCGTCCCCAGGATCACCCACTCCACGATTCGCCCCAGAACAGCCTCCGAGCCGGTTGTGTACTCGATCACGTTGGAGGTGAACTCCACCCCCACCACCCCGCTGGCACCCGCCTGTCCAGCCTCGAGTCCCAGGCGCTGGCGCGCGGCGGTCTGGGCCTGATGCATGGCGCGGCTAAAGGGGGCGACTTCGTTGTTGGTCCAGGCGCTGTAACCACCGAATCCCCGCCCGAAGAAGGCCAGCGCCTGCTGGGCGCTGGCTCCCATCACCAGACGGACGGGAAAGTACCCGGTGGACAGCAGCTTGGCCAGATCCTGGCCGGTCAGAGTGGAGGTGAAGGGCTCGGCCGACGGTTGGCCGCCGCTGCGACGCACAGCGGTCCCCAGCACCGTGAATTCCGACATCCCCTGGGCCCAGTCCCAATGGGTGACCTTGAGCCGGACACCGACCACGCCCTCAGCCTTCAATCCTCGGGCCTCCATCAGCAGCCGGTGCACCGCCCGCGCGCGAGCCTCGATCAGCGAGCGCGTGAGCGCCTGGTTCTCCTCGGGCTGCATGGCGCCGTAGGCGTACATACCGCCCAGGCCGAGACCCAGCCCCCGGCCCTGGCTCCAGCCGGTGTTGATCCAGCCCAGCCGGTAGAGCGAGCTGCCCAGGACCTGCGCCACCGGCTCGTAGCCCACGCCCCGGAGCGCCGCCAGCTCGTCGACCGACAGGTCTGAGGTCCATACCCCGCCCTTCTCCTGCTGTCGACGGATGCGCTCCTCCGCCTCCAGCGGGATGCCCCCCGCCTCCACCAGCTGGCGACTGCGCTCGACCCGCTCCAGCCGCAGCGATGTCTCTTCCGGGGTCTCACTGGTGCCCGAGCCACGACGGATGAAGCGCATCAGCCGAGCAGCCGCTCGAGTGCGACCCGATCCTGGGCGCTGGCTCTGGCCTGGCTGGAGAGCGCCCTCGCCAGCTCGACCAGCCAGGCGTCGAGATTGAGGAGCTCGGTCTTGAGGGCGATCCCCCGGACCACCTTGGTGCACTTCGCCGCCACCGCTCCTCCTGACCTGGCCAGCTCGAAGTGGAGATCTCCGAGCTCAAGGCTGACCCGATTCACCTGGCGGTTGCGTCGCAGCAGCCCGCCCCCGGAGCGCTCCACCCGGGTGCGGCCGGGAAGCGCCGCCTCGAACTTGCCGGCCACCACCTCGAGGAAGGTTGAGAGGTCGCGAGAGTCGGCCTGCAGCGCGGCTGCCAGGCGATCGAAGTCCTCTTCGGGCCCCCCCACTGGCACCAGTACGTCCATGAGCTCTCTCGCGAATATACCGGCAGTCCATCCAAGCGGGCGTCGTTCTCGGGCGCAAGCCCCGCGCCTGCGTCGCCTCGGGTCTGTCTGGCAGCATGGGCGCGTGATCGCACCCCGCCCAACGCTTTCCAGCGAGCGCCGCGGCACCTGGATCACAGCCCTGGTGGCGGTGATCTTGCTGGCGGCCCTGTTCTCGGTCAGACCGCAGCTCCTGGATCTGGCGCCCAAGCACTACCACGCCGAGGTGCAGCTGGGAGTTTTGCTGCTGGCGGTCATCCTGGGCGGAATCGCCATCCGGTCTTTCGTCGACCGGGCCTTCTACCAGCTGCGGGAGTCCAGCCTGGCGGGTTGGCGCCCAGTGGTGATGTGGTGCCTCTACGTCATCCTCGGGCTGGGGGTGCTGTCGGCCCTCGACATCAACCTGGCCGGGCTGCTGGCCGCCGGCGCCATCCTCGGGGTGATCGTCGGCGTGGCCGCCCAGACCTCGATGTCCAGCGTCTTCGCCGGCATCGTCCTGGTGCTGGCCCGACCCTTCACCGTGGGCAGCTGGGTGCACCTGCGCACCTACCTCTTCGGCGGCTTTGACTACTCGGGGGTGATCACGCAGCTGGGAGTGGTCTACACCACCATGGACGTGGGCGGGCGGCTGGTACGGCTCCCCAACGCGGCGGTTCTGGCATCGGCCCTGACCGTCACCCATGTCCCGATCCAACTCGACATCGAGCTGACCCTGCCCCCGAACGTCCAGCTCAGCCGACTCCATGAGGAGCTGACCGACTCGCTGCAGCTAGGCCCGGGGGAGAGCGTGGTGGTGCGCCCGATCCGGCTCAGCACCGCGGGGGGCGGCCAGCTCACCTGCCAGCTGCAGATCCGATCTCACCGGGCCTTCGACCTGGCGGCGGTCAGTCGCGCCATCAGTGCCAGCTCCGAGGTTGCGATCGCCACTCCCACCCTCGGCGCCGAGCCCACCGTTTGAGCCCAGTTTCCGCCAGCGGTTCCACCTGGAGCGAAGGGGGCCCCGAGGAGGTCAGCGACGGGATCTTCAGGATCCCGCTGCCGCTGCCCGGAGACGGCCTCAAAGCAGTCAACGCCTACCTCCTCCGCGGTGAGGAAGGCGACCTGCTCATCGACTGTGGCTGGGACGATGCCCAGAGCTGGGAAGTTCTGGTCAGCGACCTTGCCCGACTGGGCAGTGGCCTCGGATCAGTCCGCCTGGTGTTTGCCACCCACGTCCACGGCGACCATCTCGGTGCCGCCGGGCGGATCAGAGACGGTGGTCGGGCCTTTGTCACCCTAGGGCTGGGAGACCGCGAGAGCGCGGTTCTGCTGGCAACCGATCCCGCCCTGGCCCGGTCCCGAACCAGGGAGCTGCTACGCCGCTATGGGGCCGCCTCGGTTGCCGATGCCATGGATGCGGCGGACACCGGCCCAGCCCAGCGGGTCTGGCTCGCCCCTCTCCCCGACCTCTTCATCTCGGGCGGAGCGGTTCGCATGGCAGGTCGCGAGCTGGAGGTGATTCCCACCCCGGGACACACCCGAGGCCACCTCTGCCTCTGGGACCGCTCCGGTGCCATCCTCTTCGCGGGCGACCACGTCCTGCCCCACATCACCCCATCGATCGGAGTTGAGGTGCCCGACGACAGCCTGCCGCTGCTCAACTTCCTTCGCTCGCTGGAGCAGATTCGCGAGCTGCCGGCCAAGCTGGTCCTCCCCGCCCATGGTCCGGCGTTCCACGACCTAGCCGGGCGGGTCGATGAGCTCTTAGAACACCACCGGCAGCGGCTGCTCCTCTGCCGAGAGGCGGTCGCGGGCGGAGCCGCGACCGCGCTAGATGTGGCCAGAGCCCTGCCCTGGACCCGGAGGGGGCGACGCTTCGAGGACCTCGACCCCTTCAACCAGCTGCTGGCGGTGGGTGAGTCGGCCGCCCATCTGGAGCTGCTGGTGGAACGCGGCGAGCTGCTCCGGGTGATGTCAAACTCAGTGGTGACGTTCACGCCGACCCCAGGCGGAGCCTGATCGGCAGCGGAGGGTAGTCGAGATGACGGTCACTGAGAGCGCGACCGCAGTCTTTCAATCGGTGAATCCGGCATCCGAGCAGGTCATCGCCGAGTATCCGGCCATGACCGCGGCGGAGGTGGAGTCCGCCCTGGTGCGGGCCGAGTGCGC
>Ga0102924_1000877_pt1 | contig 36193 bp, 27 predicted proteins | sample PaiPotPPM11metaG_FD_80116 | JGI IMG/M metagenome (GOLD analysis project Ga0102924, IMG submission 80116) | Iron sulfur acid spring bacterial and archeal communities from Banff, Canada, to study Microbial Dark Matter (Phase II) - Paint Pots PPM... ...
GGACATGCGTATTCACTATACCCGCCAGACTCATCCAGCCGCGCGCGAGTTCTTCCACAATGCGCGTGTAGGTCACGAAATCCAGGCCCAGGCCGCCGTAGGCTTCGGGAATCGTCGCGCTAAAAATGCCCATCTGCCTGAGCTGATCGACCAGCGCCTGTGGATACGTATCGCTTCGTTCAAGGTCATGCGCGGCCGGGATCACCTCCCGATCCACAAAGCGACGTACTTCCGCAATCATTAACTGCTTATCAGCATCAGTTACATTATCCATGTTGTCCCTCATGAGTCGCTGGCGCTTGTGCGGCGCAATCGTTTATCAGCGTGCTGGATCAGGAATGATTTGAAGGCGCGCGCGGTCGCCGGGAGGTTTTTCTCTTTTAGATGCACGATGCGCCACTGACGTATGATGGGAAAACCCTCCACGTCGAGAATTACCAGGCGCTTCGTTTCCAGTTCCATAGTGAGGGCGACGCGCGAGATCAGCGCCACGCCGAGACCAGCCGCCACGCCCTGCTTGATGGCGCTGTTGTTGCCCACCTGCATACTGATCAATAGCGGCAGAGCGGCATCGTGAAACACGCCTTCAAGCGCGGCGCGCGTCCCGGAACCCACTTCGCGCAGCAGAAAATGCTCCTTTGCCAGTTCCGCGAGGGGGATTTCTGACAGTCCGGCTAACCGGTGCGTCGAGGACGCGATCAGCACCAGCTCGTTGCGCGCAAACGGCTCGATCACGACGGGGATTTCATCAGGTACGTTGCCGATAACGGCGAGATCGATCCGGTTGTTCATCAGCGCATCGATCAAAGCGGCGCGGTTCAGTACCTCCAGCGAGATGTCCACTTCAGGATAAATCTGGTGGAATTTGCCCAACCAGCCCGGAATGACATACGAGCCAACGGTGGTATCCGCGCCTACGCTCAAACGGCCATAATGCGGGCTGCGCAGCGCATCCAATGTATCGAGCGTTTCATCGATCACCGAGAAAATCTTCCGGCTGTAGCTGTAGAGTTCCTCGCCCGCCTGCGTCAGGTGTGTCTTACGCCCTATCTGGTCAAAGAGTTTGACGCCGAGCGACTGCTCAAGCTGGTGAATCTGGGCGGACACTGCTGGCTGGCTAAAGTGCAGTTCCTCGGCGGCGCGCACGTAGCTACAGTGCTTTGCCACCACCTGGAAGGTCGCGAGTCGATGCAGGTTCAACGTGCGCATAGCATCCCTCATTTTTCAAACGTCTCTGATCATTCTCATTTAGTATGATCTTTATAGAATATGTCAACCTCTTTGCAATTTATCTCTGGTCTGATATGATAGAATAAAGTCAGGGGAATATCTTAAATTGTGTCACCCTGTAGCAGACGTTTGAAAGAGTGTTTATGTCCGAAACGCCAGAAGCGCGGTCATCGTTGCCGGAAAAACAGCGCGGACATCTACCCAGGCCGCGTAAGCATACTCTTGAGCCGGTACGGAACGGACAGACGCTCGAAGACGTTGCCCCCAACATTGCCGAGACTGAGACGGTCAAGCTTGCCGCGCGTGGCCTCAACGGCAAAACGCGACAGCAAGATGGCAAGCCAGCCAGCAATGTGTCGTCCAACGGTCATCACGCCCTCGAAGAGAGCGAGACGGTCAAGCTTGCCGCCGCTCCTGAGACGGCCAGCCAACCGAGCGGACGCCGCGCGCAAATTTCCCAGCAGATGCTCGTGCGCGCCGTCTATCCGCTCAGGCAACTGAACCGTCTCCGGCGTCATTCGCGGCCTCTGTTCGCCATTGTCTTGTTTGTACCACTGATCATCCTGCTGCTTGGCGGCGTTTTGGAATATGCCCAACTGCAACAGCCCTTCAACAATCTCTACAGCGTGGACGCGCTCTCTGGCGCGATATTGGGACAGTTGCCCATCACAACACCGGTGCAGCCTCTGGCTGCTGATGATCAGGGCAGCCTGCTATCCATAACCGCCAGCCAGCATCTCCAGCAGCTCGCCGCCTATAGCCTGAACGGCGCTCTCCAATGGCATACCTTGACCACACCCTATGCTTTCTCTGTTCCCGCTCTCTCGTCCCATCCCGGCTCTGTGCTGGTCGCAGCTGGCGAGCAACTTCCCTCGGCCACCGGCAGCGGACTCACCCCTATGCGCCCGCTCGCGCTGTACCAGGTGAAGCGCGCCACCGGGGCCGTGATCTGGCAAAAGACGCTGGTGCAGGCGAGCGATCAAGCGGTCGCGACTATCCTGGGAGCAGATCAACGCGCTGTTTACGTAGCCACTGTCCAGACAGGCTCCCGCGCCAGCGCCGCGCGGCCTGTCGTGGTCCTCCAGGCCATCAGCCAGGATAGCGGAGACGTGATCTGGTCCGTCGCTGGCCCAACAGCGGCGAATGACGCTTTGCAAGACGCGGGCCACCTGCTGCTATCAGGCTCTACAGCTTTCTGGCAGGTCGCGGGAAACATCTACGCCATCAATGCCGTGCAAGGACAGCTACAATGGAGCCATCTCATCCCAGAGAACGGCAACCAGGAGTTATTGGCCGAAGAATCGCATATGCTTGTGGTTGGCAATACTTTGATTATCGAGCGCGCTGTTCTCTATCATGCCCTGGATGTAGCAAGCGGAAACGAGCAATGGGATGTTAGCAATCCGGGGCAGCAATATAGCGGGCAGCCAGGGAACTCCGGCATCACTGCTGCTGGAAATACGCTTTTGCTCTATGGCGGCGGGGAAATCGTGGCGCTGGATGCCGCGACGCGCCAGGTACTCTGGACGCAGAAGCAACTCGATAGCGTGCAGAACGTGGTTGTAGCGAGCGATGGCAAGCTGGTGTACGTCGTGCTAATCGATAGCGTCGAGGGCAGTCAACCTGCACAGGCGCTGGTTGCTCTCGACGTACAGAATGGCGGGGCGCGGTGGACATTCCAACCTTCTGTTCAGATGTCGTTCCTGTCGCTGCTTCCTGGCGGCTTTGCCTATACCGGACATGTTTTGCTGACAGCTATCTGTCTCTCGCAGCAGACATCTTGCGCTCAACCGTTTTTGTACGCGCTCAATCCGACCAACGGCGCAATTGTGTGGAAAGTTGGCGGCAATAGCATCAGCGCCATCACGATCAGCTCCGCTGGCGCTGTGCTGCTGTTCCAGCGGCAAAGCACGGGCTGGCTGGATTTGACCACGCGCTTCAAATCGTAGGGGCCAGATTTATCGCGCCCTTGAACTTCTTGTTCGTGGTGATTATACTGACTATAGGGCGTTGGCGTCCTCTGACCCACCTGACCAACAAAGGCGTTGGCTGGAGAGGGTCGGCAAGCCATAGTTCGCTTTCTCTCTCCAGCAATGAGCGCGCGGCTATCAGTAGTTGTTCCCATGCTGAGTCAACCACTGTTGAACGATTGTTCCCATACCCACAACTGCTTTGGTATCTCCGCACGTCAGCGTGGGAGGGAAGGTCGTGGGCGCGTAGTTGGCCGTGTTTTGGACGAGATAGGGGGGCGCGAATTGCCAGGCGATCCAGCTGGCATGGATGGACGCCATGTAATTCACAAAGTTTTGGACAAGCTGCGTCGCCGCTGTGCCGTTCGTTGGTAAATTCTGGCAATGAGCAGCGCCTGACTTGCCAGACCCGTTCGGCAATAAGGCCCACTCACCATAAATGAGCGGATAGTGATTAACTAAAGGCCCCCATTTCGCGATTTGCTGTGTGGCAGATTGGCTGATGCCCTGATAGACGTGCAGCGAATAGATCACGTTGGAATCTTTAATGGCATCGCTGATCGGGAAATTCGACCAGCCACCTTCCTCCGCGCCAGTTGTATTCTGGTTCGACTTGCCGCCGCCGGCCGACCCCGGCTCAAGCACGATAATCTGCTGCGCGCCGGTCGAACGAATGGCCTGCACCAGGTTCTGGAACCCCACAATCGTAGCGCCATCGGAAGTTGTCCCCCCGCCGTTCAGCCAGGTATTCCAGTTCGGCTCTACTGGCTCATTGTACGGATCAAACATCACCATTGGGTTAGTTTTGAAATGGGCCGCGATCTCTGTCCAGAAGGTGACATCTTCTGTCTTTGGGATCAGGCTATCTTTACTGGGGTAAGGAGAGCCTGATTTCACGTCGTCATGCAAGTCCAGGATAACATATAATCCAGCCTGATTGGCTTCGCTAACAATAGTATCAAGCTGGCTCATATAAGCAGAGCCAAATTTGGCATACTCCCAGTTAGAAATGGGCAGGCGCAGGGCATTCATATGCCATTGCTGCACCATAGCCTGGAAGGTTGCGCTGGTAATCATCTGCGTTGGCCTCTTGCCTTGCTGCCAGCTTTTGATGTTGTTGAAGGGGCTTTCGATCTGCGCTCCATGTAGGAGGAATGGCTGTCCCTTTGCATCAACAATCTGATTTCCCTGCGCGTGTGGCATCCCGCTTGGAATGAATGTGGGAGACGGGCTGCCAATAACAGGAGTTCCGGTCGATCCTTGATTCGGGTGATGTTGATTCACTAGAACATAAGCCAGCGCGCCTAACGCTACAACTAAAACCAGCAGCGCACAGGCAAGAATGATTCGTAAACCTCGCATATATTTTCCATCCTCGTCAATAAAAAGTTTGAAAGTTATAGCTGACAAAACCATAACTGATTAATTAGACGATCAGGCGTACCTGGCCGTTTCATGGAAGGTGGAGACAGCAGGGATGACAGGTCGTTTGCGCTCCAACATCTCGAAAATGATTGCAGAAACTGCCTTGCCCCAGGCATCCCAGTTCAGCCTGCGCTCGTATTCTTCACGGCTCGCCCGTACCAGCGCGGCGTATCCTTCGTCATCACGGAAAACTCTGGCGATCAGTTCCGCGTATGCTGGCCCGCGCGCGTCAAGCGGCAGCATATAGCCGTTGACGCCGTTCGTCACCGCGCCTGAGACGCCGCCGGTGTCCGTGGTGATCGAGGGTAAACCAAAAGCGCTGGCTTCGCAAAAGACCATGCCATACGCTTCGCTGCGCGTCGGCAAGAAAAGAAAATCAGAGGTTTCAAACAACTGCTCCATCTCGCGGCGCTGGCTTGCGATCTTCTTATCCAGATACGGAATCACGCGCAGCCGCTCGTGCTGAAATTCGTCCGGCGGCACGCACCCGCAGATCGTCAATTCCGCCTGGATGCCAAGCTTCTCAAGTTCCAGCAGCGTCTCGAAGGCGATGGCTCCGCCTTTTCGTTCCCAATCGACGCCGATAAAAAAGAGCTTGCAGCGCTCTGATTTCTTGCGCCGCTGTGCGACTTCGGCAGATGGTGGATGTTCGATGTTCGTGCCGTAGGGAACAACATGGACTTTATCGCGGCCAACCTGATAGTCCTCGCAGGTTATGCGCGCAGCCCATTCCGATGGGTGCAACACTAAATCCGCCTTCTTGATCCCTAGCTCTTCTACCTTGTTGGCCTCGTAGCGCGAGCGCGGCAGCAAACGCGAGAATTGCGCGTAGTAGTCGAGCAATGAGGCGACGTTGGCATCTTCGGTCAAGACAATCGGGATAGCCGTTTCCAGGAAAGCCGCCTCCGTCGCGCATGATGGCCCAAAAATCACATCGAATGATTGTCCGGCCAGCTTGCGCGCCAGGATGCGCGCGTAGCGTTTCGCGAAATAGAAGCTGTGATAGTACATGAACCCACGTTTGAAAAGCAATTGCGCGATCTTATTTACCAGCTTGCCGACAATCAACTCTTTGATCTCGATTGGCCCGATATCGATCACAGCGCCGCAATATGTTTCCAGGGCATGGGTCATATAGCTATTGGTGATACGCCAGGAAGACCGCTTATCTCGCAGCGTCATGGCCGTCAGGAAGGCGATCTTCAATCGTCTTGGTGCCTCACTCATCACTTATCTTCTTTCTCCGCGTCCTCCGACGCCAGCGGTTCCCTGAGCCTGTTCATAGGCCAGGTCAAGTGGGTGCAGCGCGATCTTCGCGTCATAGCGTTCCTCGATCAACTGGCGCGCGTTCCCTGACAGGCGACGCGCCAACTCCCGATCTTGCAGCAGAGCCGCGCAGGCTTCAGCAAAATCCCGCGGCGTATCAGCGATCAAAAGATGCTCGCCGTGCCGCACTTCCAGCCCTTCGCAGCCTACCGTCGTTGAGACCACCGGAACGCCTATCGCCATCGCTTCCAAAATCTTGACGCGCACGCCGCCGCCGGAGAGCAACGGTACGGCTAGCGCAGTCGCGTGCGTCCAGAACGGCGTGGCATCGGCCACGTAACCATGCACATGCACGCCCTCGCGCTGTTGCGCCAGCGCGAGCAGACTTTGCGGCGGTCGCGCCCCTACCACGTCATAGGTCACGTCAGGGCAGCGTTCGCGCAGCGACTCGTAGCCTTCGCGCAGCCACCACTGCACGCCTTCGCTGTTGGGCGGCCAGAACATTGTCCCAATGGTGAACAGCATGTTGGGACGCGGGGCGCGCGCTTCCCAGAGCGGCGTGAACTGCGCCGCGTCCACGGTAATCGGTACGACTTCTATCTTTGCCTCTTTGCCCGCCACTTCGTACAGCGCCTCTTGATCGTGTTCGCTTACCGCCAGCACGACCTGCGCCCGGCGGCACGCTTCACCTTCCAACTTGCGTATCAACCGCACTTCGCGCCCCAGCAGCAAACGCGAGAGAGGATTACCCGCGCCGCTGCGCAGCCGCTCGACAACCTGCCAGACGGCGTTATGCTCGTCAAGAATCACCGTCCCTTGCCAGTCTGCGGGAACAAAACGCATCATATTCAGCTGATCGACATGCAGCACATCGATGTGCTCTTCTCGCAGCAGGCCGCGTACTAACTGCTGCATCGCGGCGCGGTCATCGCGCCGCAGCAGGAACGAATCGCCCGACAGCAGGCTTTCCACGAGAAAACGAGCGTCGCTGAGCCGCGAGCGCTGCATTGGCGCTGTTTCTACGCGCTTACAAATGTCGCCGAGCTTCTGGGCGTCCTGCACTTCCTGCTCGCCACGCGCGAAAGTGCAGTAGATCACCTCGTGACGCGCCGCGAGATAGCGCAGCACCTGTAGCGTTTTTACCTTTGGCCCGGCATCGGCAGGATAGACGACGACTTGAGTTAGCACCAGCACGCGCATCGTGTTTCCCCCATTATGCTCTTTTTCTCTCTCTGGTCATGTAGCGTAGGGCCTTTGCCAGCGTGATCCAGGGATGAATAAAGTAGAAAAGAAAGTACCATTTGAGCGGCAGGCGCGAATGTTCCATATAACGCTGGCCGATGGCGGCGGGCGAGGGGAACAGAGTGCGCAGGCCCACTTTGAGCAGTTCTCCCGAACGATCAACCATCACATGATGCGCCAGCACGCGGTGCGTGTAGCCTTGCCGTGTCGCCAGCGCGCGCGCGGGATCGGGCAGCGCGAAGCGTTCTACTATCAGGCGACACAGCGGCGGCGGCCTCAATGCTTGCCACACGCGCTCAGGGACGGTAACATCGAACAGATCGCGGCACCACATCAGACAGTAATAGACGGTTGTTGCGAGCTTTTGCCGTCGCGCCCGTTCGATCAGCATATCCCAATCGAAATGGTCGCCGCCTGAGCGCACGATCATCACCAGATCATAAAGCCAGAGCAGACGCGAGAAGCTGTGAAAGCGATAATGCCAGCAGAGATAGAGCAGGTGATCGACCGGGTGCATCGTCAGCGTCGGCTCGCCCATTACCGTGATCGCCTGCGCGTTTGCCCAGAGCGCCGCGACGTCAAACTCCATGCCGATATCGCTGTCGTGCGGCGCGGTATGCAGCTCGATCAACACCTCAAGCCAGGAATCGGCGGCCTTTAATGTAAAGTTGTAGCCCCGGCGTCTGTCGTTGATCACATTAGAGCGAAACTCTTCATAAAAGGTGTAGCCTATGTTGACCAGCAGAGCGCGCGCGCGCGGTAAATCCTCCTCGTGGATCAGCATATCGAGATCGTGATAGGTACGCAGGTGCGGTTGCGGATAGACAGTGTAGGCCAGCGCCGGTCCTTTGAACAGGATGATGGCGATATCCGCTGCATGAAAGGCTTGAAGAACATGCTGTAACTCCGCTTCAAGGAAGAGATTTTGCAGCGTCTCAGTTCGATACATCTCAAGCATCCTGGCGGCGACCTGCTTCCCCGCCAGTTCCGCCAGTTCTTCCTGGGAGAAATGCGCGACCAGCACAGGAATCAAGCGCGGCAGTTCTTCATTGGTGTCCAGGTTGATGCTTTCTCCCCGGACATGCATCGATCCCACGGCGAGCTGCAACAGGTAACGTAACGCGCGCTTCTCTTCTGCTTGATGGCTATTGGTATGCAAATATTCCTCGATGAGTATCGTCACTGGCTACCTCTGCTCTGAATATTCAATTTTTCCCCGCAATCAGCCTGCCAGTTTCTTTATGACTTTCGCGATCCAGAGCGTGTGTCTCTCTTGCCTGCTGGTACACATTTGCTAAATGCGCCGCGATCTTACTCCAATCGTGGTGCTGTTCGACATGCGCGCGTCCATGCAGGCTCAACGACGCTCGCGTGTCCGTGTCGTCCAACAAGCGCAGCGTGGCCTGCGCAAACTCGCGCGCCGAATCGGCCACCAGCAGATCGCGGCCCGGCTGCGCTCCCAGCGACTCCGCCGCTTGCCGCGAGACGACCACTGGCGTACCCAGCGCCATCGCCTCCAGCGCTTTGTTCTGGATGCCCACGCTGTAGACCATTGGACAGGGCATGACCTCGGCGCGCGTCACATATGGGCGCAGATCATCGACGTAGCCTGTTACCTCAACGCGCGGATCTTGCGCTAATGCCTGCACCGCTTTCGGCGGCTTGCTGCCCACTATCGTCAGCGTAGCCTCCGGGCGCTGCTCCCAGATCAACGGCATGATTTGCCGGTAAAGGTACAATGCCGTCGCGATGTTCGCGTGATAGCTCATCTTACCAGAAAAAACCAGGTTCAGGCGGCGTCGTTCCTGTGGCATAGGACGGAAGTACTCTAAATCGACGCCGTTTGGGATCACCTGGATGCCATTCCCCAGCGTATTGTCGCTGCTGACGAGATCGCGTGTGAAGAGGCGGCGCAGTTCGATCATCGCCTGCCGGTCGCGCTCGGATGTCACGACGGTTGAGGATATGAGACTCAGCATGTGCGCTTCGTAGCGGCGCGTGCGTTCGTATTCTAAGCGCGCCACCAGGCGCACGGCGCGGCTGGGGCCTTCCGCCATTGTTTGCTTACTGAGCAGGCTGATGCAATCAACGGCATCCCATACTAGCGGATACTTCCCGATCAGCGTTTCCATCGAAGCGATGCCGCGCAGGTGTTCGACGTGAATCACATCAAAACCGCGCTGCTCATATAATTGCTGCACCACCTGCGCGAAACGCTCTGAGCGAGCGTAGGCCACCTGGAGCGGCGTTTTTCCCAATAGCGCTATGCCGCTCTGCGCCGCCGAACGCTTCTTTGATTCAGAAACCACAACCACTTCATACCCTTCACGCCGCAGCTTCTCTACGTCGGTCTGTTCTTGCTCAGAGGCACACTGCGCGGCAATTGTCACCTCGTGTGAACGTCGCAGCTGCGCCAGAAACCCATAGCCGCGCACGCGAATGCGCGATGGAGGATAAGGTGTCACAAAGAGGATTCGCATATGATCACTCCACGCCGATATTGTCCAATCTGATCGGTTCCGCGTAGGGGCCAGATTCAGCGCCCCGTCCATTCGATACAGGGCTATTTAAAAGCCGCGCCTACGGCGTTTCATAGGAGTTCAGGTGGTTTTTTCGCGGGCAAAGCCCGCGAAAAAACCACCTGAACTCCAAAAAGGAGCCCGCTTGCGGGCCAGTATGAGAGCAAATGGCCCTGTCGTTCGATGTTGATCTATCGTCAGATAGTATACCAGCCCGCTAGCTCGTACCTCACAAACTCTAGGTTAAGACCTTGTTACAAAACATTGGCTTTGGTAACAGTTTCTCAACCGGCTCTCAATCCGCCAGACGGGGGCGATCCGCTACACTGATAGCGGACCTTGAAGAAGCCGATAGACTTACCTATAGATATCGACACAACGAGAAAGAATGTAAGAATGCGTATTCTCATAGTCAGCAACCTTTATCCACCGCACCTCCTGGGCGGCGCGGAGATCGTCGCGCGCGACTTTGCCGTCCAACTGGAGAAACTGGGACACGAAGTCTTCGTCCTCACCAGCTCGTATGGGCTGGAAAGATCAGAACAGGATGGGCATACCTGGCGCACGCTCCACTACACGCCTGCCGCGCATATTGATCGCCAGCGTCCGCTCTGGCGGCAGGGTCATTTGCTGGCCGACTACTACCACTACTTTCACTATGCCGCCAACACCAGGGAACTTCAGCGTGCCATCACGGTTATCCAGCCCGCTGTTCTCTACGTCTGGGAAATTACCGGCCTGGGCCTGATCTCCATGCTCGAAGCCCTCAACGCGGCGACGCTTCCCGTTGTCTATCACCTGGAAAGCTACTGGCTCCAATACGCGCTCTCGCCGGAGACTGAGCAGACGCGCCTGCGCACGCGCCAGCTCAAGAAATTGCTGATCGGCGCCGTGCCGTTTCCCCAATACACCTCACTCATCGCCGCCAGCGGCACGGTCAAGGACGAGTATCGCGCCATCGGCTGCGATGCCGGGCGTACCGAAGTGATCTACAACGGCATCGATGAGCGTTTTCTCACCGCGCCATCTGTCGTGGAGGCCCAGGACGAACGGCAATCGGGCAGAACGCGCCTGATCTACGTTGGTCGCTTATGTGAAGAAAAGGGTGTGCTTGTCCTCTTGAAGGCGCTGGCTCTGCTGGCGAAAAACCAACAGCAGTCGTCGTTTGTGCTGGACGTTTTCGGCGATGGCGACGAGGCATACGTCAAAGAACTCTACCGTTTTTCACAGTCCCAACATCTGGCTACACTCGTGACATTCCACGGCAAAGTTCCGCAGGATGAATTGATACGAAGCTATGATCGCGCCGACATCATGCTTATCCCGTCAATCTGGAAAGAACCCTTTGGCCTGGTCGTGGCCGAGGCTATGGCACGCGGCCTGCCAGTCATCACCACCAACATCGGCGGGCCAGCCGAAATCGTCACGCACGAAATCGATGGCCTGCTCGTCGCGCCAAACGACGCGGAAGCGTTAGCCGACGCCACGCTTCGCCTGGTCGGCGATCACTCGCTGTGGACGCGGCTGGCCGAGGCAGGGCGTCTCACTGTACAGCAGAGATTCACCAGCACAGCTAATGCCAGGAAGATTGAGCAGCATTTACTACGGGCGAAATCTTAACCCTGGTTGAACTTTTATAATGACATCTCAACCTCTCTACTACTCTAAAATGGATGCTTCTTTGCTAAGCTAAGTGGGTCTGAAGGTTTATCTTCTCTATGTTGAAAGGCGATAATGTAATCAATCGCTTTATTATGTGCCTTGAGATGTATCAAGATATCCCGAATTATGCTTCTCGAAAGGGGAAGATGCTATGCGCAAATATATGCGCTTGCCGTTTTTTGTCGGCGCGGTGTTCCTTATCTTGCTGGCGGGAGCGGTAGGATGGATTATCCCAATGAAGATACGTGCCACATCTCAACGGACGGGAGCGGCAACGACGCCCATCACACATGCTGTCTTCATCATGATGGAAAATCATACCTTTGATAATTTCTTTGGGCGGTTTCCTGGCGCTAACGGCGTGACGGAACCCCAGGCGCCCAATCCCGTGACGCAAGATTATATTCACACCGGTACTGCTGCTATTGCTGCCATTGATGGCGGCAAAATGGATAAATTCCCGACAGAGGCTCAGGTCCAATACACGCAATCGGATATTCCTAATTATTGGAGCTATGCTCAGCACTTCGGCCTGGGAGATAATTTCTTCACCTCCTTAGCCACCAGCAGCACACCCAATCATCTTTCGATGGTGGCAGCACAGAACAGTGGCATCTTTGAAACACCCGATGAAATAGGATGTAACTCCGTACCAAACACTATTGACTCTTCTAAGGCGACTTCCGGCGTTGGCTACCGGGCCTATCCATGCTACGCTATCCCGAATATACTTTCTGAACTCGTTCAGGCCAGCATAAGCTGGCGTTATTATAGTGACGTTCCTATCTGGAACGCGCCTGACATGCTTCAGAAATATGTCAATTCAAAAAATGATGTAAACACCAGTCAGTTTGTATCCGATGTCAACAGCAACAACATGCCCAGCGTCTCCTGGGTCACGCCGCCAAGTGACACGAGCAATCATCCTCCTCAGCTTGTCGAGCCTGGCGAGAATTTTGTGACGAACATCGTGAACACGGTCATGAAAAGTTCGTACTGGTCCAACACGGCTATTTTTGTGACCTGGGATGATTACGGCGGTTTCTATGATCATGTAGCCCCGCCAGTAGTAGATGGACTGGGGCTTGGCCCGCGTGTTCCTTTGATCGTCATCTCGCCCTATGCGATACCCAGCTTCATTAACCATAACGAGGGTGAATTCAGCTCATTCGTCAAGTTCATCGAGACGAACTGGAGCCTGCCTTCCCTGGGGCAACGTGACGCACTTCCCCAAATAGACAATTTGATGGATTACTTCGACTTCGGGCAACAGCCTTTGCCCCCGCTGATCCTCGCACCTGTTTCTTACTCACCGGCAATTATTGTGCCGGTGGGAACCCAGGAGGTAGGACTCCAATACAAGCTGCATGGCGCAATTAGTAACCTGCTCGGCTCGGACAAACAGGACTTTGTGTATAGTGTTGCCTACACGCGGTCTACGACGCCTACAGTCCATAACATTCTGATCGATAACGTTCCTCACGCGATGAATATTACGGTCAGCTATTCAGGAGGAAAACTTTACCAATATAAGACGAAGCTTCCTCCAGGAAACCATACCTTTAGCTTTTCCTTTGCCGACAGCTCAGGTACGTATACTCTCCCTGATAACAGCGTGCAATGGTCGGGTCCACAGGTGCGTTCTTTCCAGGTTGATCATTCAATCCTCCCGCAAATCGCTTTACCTGGGCAGACGGTCACGTATTCCGCGGTCTATACTTCATATACGAACACGCCGCCGACCCTGGCGGAGGTTGAGATTGATGGTGTGGATTATCCTCTCACACCTCCCTCTCACAGCGGCAAGAATTATGCAAAGGGCGTAACGTATACATATAGCACCACAGCGCTTTCTGTGAATGATCATAATTACCGTTTCATCTTCGATGACGGATCAGGCTTAGGCCCCGCCGCGGAGGATGGAGGATCACTTCCTACCATTAGCACACTTACGCTGACCAATTCATCGGTTAGCCCGACTTCAGGGACCAACACAACGCCCTTTACGTTCCAGACGACGTATACCGAAGCGACGGGCATAGCTCCGACCTCGGCGCTGCTCTATGTCGATAACACTGCGTATACCTTGACGCAGCAACCGGGCGGCTCCTATAGCACAGGCGTTGTTTTCCAGACAACCATTACGTTGCCCAACGGACACCATAAGTTCTCCTTCGTCTTTACGAACGCGAACACCAGTTGGGCCGATCCCTTCGCGCCCCTCGACTATCTCGGCCCCACTATTGGCGCGAATGCGCAGCCTGTGCCACGCGGCACAACCATTACTACCGGCAACTTTAACGCGTTTTTCGACTTGAACTAGGTCCAGAGCGCCTGTTCGGGACGCCGCGCCACCGTGCTGGCGCGGCGTCATTAAAGTGGGGAAGAGCTAAACGGGGATGCACAAAGGCAAGAATCTTCAGTAGCATTTTTTAAGGGAGGTTTTTCATGCGTAAACGAATACGGCGTCATTTCTTGATCGGGGTTATTTTGGTTGCACTTGTCGCAGCATCCGCCTCGTGGCTGGTTCCGCTGGGTATACGCGCCATGTCGCGCAGCGCGAAGAATACAACCACACCGATCAAGCATACTGTTTTTATCATGCTGGAAAACCATACCTTTGATAACTTCTTTGGCACCTTTCCCGGCGCGAATGGTATTACAGAACCGCACGCGGCAAATCCCCTGCCCAATGATTTACCGCATGACCGGGCCTCAGCGGTTGTAGCTTTGGACAATGGAAAAATGGATGGTTTCCCATCCCAGGGAATGGTGCAGTATACCCAATCTGATATCCCTATCTATTGGACATACGCACAGCAGTTCGGTTTAGGGGATAATTTCTTCACTTCCGAACTCAACAGTAGCACACCCAATCATATGGCAATGGTCGCGGCTCAAACGGGTGGCATCGCGGAGTCGAGTGGAGAATACGGTTGTAAGTCAAATCCCAACAATCTGATGGGCTCGGAAAATGCCAATGGACAGCAGTATTGGTCATATCCCTGCTATAACATTAAAAGTTTACCTACATTACTCGACAACGCAGGCATCAGTTGGCGTTACTATGGACAAACATCTATTTGGGACGCTCCACTGCTCATCCAACCAATTTCGCAGTCGCCCAACAATGGTTTCGCGCCGACCCAATTCATCAAGGATGTTCAAGCCAACAACATGCCCGATGTTTCCTGGATTACGCCCTCGCTTTCCTCGACCACCGATCATCCACCCTACGCAACGCTGGGCGCGCAAAACTTTGTTCTCAGCATTGTCAATGCAGTGATGAACAGTCAGTATTGGAACAGTACAGCTATCTTCCTCACCTGGGATGACTGGGGTGGTTTTTACGATCATGTCGTTCCGCCTACTGTCGATGGTCTGGGGTTGGGGTTCCGCGTACCGTTGATTGTGATCTCGCCTTATGCCAAACAAGGCTACATTTCTCATCAGCAGGGCGAATTCAGTTCCTTCGTCAAGTTTGTGGAGGAAGATTATAACCTGCCCAATTTGGGGCAACGTGACGCTTTGCCGCAAACAAGCGATTTGATGGACTACTTTAATTTTTCTCAACAGCCGCGGCCTCCATTGATCCAGAGTCCTTTGCCTTTCTCAAACTTATTATCGGTACCGAAGCGTATAGGTAAATACCAGGGACAAGGAGCGCTGTCTCCCACTATAGGTGGACCCAACACCATCTACACCTATGAGATCTACTACAGCAAGTCTACGCCGCCAGCCACACATAATGTCACGATCGATGGGACAAATTATCCCATGACAGAAGTGCAACAGATAGAAGGTGGTCTGCTCTACCAATATCAGACGACCCTCGGCGTTGGTACGCACAGCTTCACTTTTACGTTTTCTGATGGTTCGGGAGGCATGGTAACGCTTCCGTATAATAATGTACCGATGCAGGGTCCTGACGTTCATCCGTTTAGCCTCAACCCGAACGTCACAGCCACAACGTTACAAGGCAATCCAGTCAATTACTCAGTTGTCTACCAGTCCCCTTCGGGCAAAGCGCCAACGGAGGCCGATCTGCTGATTGACAATACGTTGTACCCGTTGCAGCCAAGCGGTGGAACCAATTACAAGAAAGGCGTTACTTACAAGTTCAGCATCAATACCTTGTCTGTCGGTGCGCACTACTATCGTTTTCGCTTCGATGACGGTTCTGGCCCTGCAACCTATGGAGGAGCCGAACCCAATATCACCCCGATCATTCTAGCAAACTCATCGGTTAACCCGACATCGGGAACCAATACGACGCCTTTCACCTTCCAGACAACGTATTTCAACGCGCAAAACGCCGCACCCACCTCAGCGTTGCTCTACGTTGATCAGACCGCGTACCCGTTGACCTATGTTTCTGGCTCGTATAACACGGGCGCGCTTTACCAGACAACTATCACGCTTCCGAATGGGAACCATACATTTGCCTTCGTCTTCTCCGACACGCAAGTAACGCAATCGAGTTGGTCCAATCCTCTCTCTCTTAAAATGTACGCGGGTCCCAACGTTGGCGCAAATGCTCGTCCCGTTCCGAAGGGGACAACCGTTACTGTTGACGAGGGAAATGATTCCAATATCCCGATAGCTTCGGATGATGATGATTTCTGGTCATAGTTGAGTCCAGACATTTTACAGTAAGGAGTATTTACATGCGTAGATTTTTACGGCGACCGCTCCTGGTTGTTGGCTCTTTGATCCTGCTCGTCGGTATCATGTCTTCCTGGCTCGTACCAATGGGCATCAGAGCGATGAGCCGCAGCGCGAAGGACACGACAACGCCGATTAAGCATGTGGTCGTGATCATGATGGAGAATCGCACCTTCGATAGCTTCTTCGGGCGCTTTCCCGGAGCTAACGGCGTGGTAGAACCGCGCGCCAGCAATCCGCTGGAAGGCGATAACGATCACACCAGTCCCGCTGCTCTTGCCGCCATTGATGGCGGCAAGATGGACGGGTTTTTACCCTGGGAACAGGTGCAGTATACTCAGCAGGATATCCCAAACTACTGGGCCTACGCTCAGCAATTTGGCCTGAGTGACAATTTTTTCACAGATGTGCCGACCAATAGTACGCCAAACCATCTCTCCTGGATCGCCGCGCAATCTGACGGCCTTTTCGATGGGTCGACGAGCAGCGGCTGCACCTCAACGTACAATTCCATTCTATATTCAAAGCGCATGAATGGGAACTATTTCTGGAACTATCCCTGCTTCAGTGGGAATACGCTTCCTACGGAACTGAGCGCGAACGGCATTTCCTGGAAGTACTACAGTTCCACCGCAAACTGGGATGGGCCAAGTTACTTCTCGTCGCTTTCTGGTTCCCCGAACGACATCCAGAATGCCGCACAATTTGATGCCGATGTGAAAGCCGGCAACATGGCTGATGTCTCGCTCGTCACCCCTATTCCGGCTCAGAGCGATCATCCACCCGCTAATCTGAAAGCGGGTCAGGATTTTGTCACCAATGTTGTCAACGATATCATGAACAGCCAGTACTGGTCTTCGACGGCTGTCTTCGTGACCTGGGACGACTGGGGCGGTTTTTACGATCATGTACCACCGCCACAAGTTGATACGCTTGGTCTCGGCGAGCGCGTCCCGTTGATTGTTATCTCGCCCTACGCGAAACAAGGGTACATCTCACATCAGCAGGGTGAATTTGCCTCGTTCGACAAGTTTATCGAAGAGAACTGGAGTCTACCTTCATTAGGCGCCCGCGATTCGCTCTCGGAAACCAGCGATCTAATGGATTTCTTCGATTTCAGTCAGAGTCCACGAGGACCCTTTATTCAAAACCTCATCCCATATTCGATGGTGTTGAGAATCGCGACCGTCAATACGGTCAACGTGAATGGTCAGCCGCTCAGCGGAACCATTGTGCCACGCTATGGCACACCACAGACCAAGTTCACCTATAGCGTGGTCTATGCGTTGAAGCAGGCGCCGACGATAGCGAATGTCACTATTGACGGTACTTCCTATCCCATGACCTATGTCGAGAAGGTCAGTACCGGCTCTCTGTACCAGTATACGACGACCCTTCCTCTCGGACTGACCCACTCATTCACCTTTACCTTCTCGGATGGTAAGGGAGGAACCGTCACGCTGCCAGACAACGGCGTCCCGTTCCCAGGTCCCTATGTGCATAACTATCAACTGAGCTGGGAGGTGAGTCCGAAGCTCGCGTTGCCCGGAGCACCCGTCAAGTTCAGTGCAACGTACACTTCTCTCACCAACACCCCGCCAACGAAGGAACAAGTCGATATTGATGGCGTTGCTTACAATTTGACAGCGCACTGCATCAATAACTGCGACTACACCAAAGGCGTACAGTACACCTATACTACCTCGTCTTTGCCGATCGCGACCCATTACACGCGCTTCGTTTTCGACGACAGCGCGGATGGCTCGGATGAGCAGATTTACCTGGGGTTCGAGAAGCCGATCATTGCGCCGATCACGCTGACCAATTCTGGAGTCAGCCCGGCCAGCGGCGGCACTTCAACGACGTTTACCTTCCAGACGACCTATACCCAACCAAACAACCACGCCCCGACGCAGGCGCTGGTCTATGTCGATACCACGCCCTATCCATTGTCATGCGTAAGCAATTGCAACGCGTACAATCAGGGGGCTGTGTTCCAGGCTCAAGTGAGCAATCTTGCAACTGGCAAACACAAGTTCTACTTCGTGTTTATTGATCCAGACACTCAGAGCTACTGGGCCGATCCATTTGCGCCGGCTGAGTACAACGGGCCAAATGTCGGAGCAAATGCTACGTCGCAAGGGGTTGGAACGCTCTGGGAACCGCCCGTGAGCGCTCCAGGCAGCGTGGACTTTACCGATTAAGGTAACTATATCAAAACCGGTGGAATGGTGTAGCGGCGCAATCAATTGCGCCGCTACACCATTCCACCGGTTTTGATATTACTCCTGCGAGAAAAATACGCTCTTGACCTCGGTGTACAATTGCGCCGCGTGCATTCCCATCTCGCGCCCGCTGCCGCTCTTTTTATAGCCGCCAAAAGGAGCCTCGGTATGGACGCTGTGGCTGGAGTTGACCGACAGCACACCCGCGCGCATCCCCTTTGCCACGCGAATCCCGCGTCCCATATCGCGCGTCCATAACGAACCTGACAGGCCGTAGGGCGTGTCGTTTGCCAGGCGCACCGCTTCCTCCTCGCTATCGAAAGGTGTGAGGCCCGCGACCGGCCCGAAGATCTCTTCCTGGGCCACGCGCGTTCGGTTATCAACGTCCGTTAAGACAGCAGGTAGCAGATAATACCCACCTTCGCCGCCTGCGATAGTCGGCGTTGTTCCGCCCGCGTAGACTTGCGCGCCCTCTTCGCGGCCCAGCGCGATATAGTCCAGCGCGCGCTGGCGCTGGCCCGCCGAGATCAACGGCCCGATCTCCGTTGCTTCGTCAAGCGGCTGACCGACATGCAGCGCGGCGGTGCGCTGGACGAAACGCTCCACGAACTCGTCGTAGATCGCGCGCTGCACAAGGATACGCGAGCGGGCGCAGCAGTCCTGCCCGCAGTTGCCAAAAACGGCGGAGACCGAGGACTCGATGCAGCGATCCAGGTCGGCGTCGGCGAAGACGATGTTGGCCGCTTTGCCGCCCAGTTCCAGCGAGACGCGCGTGATATTGTCCGCGCACAGGCGCATAATCTGCGCGCCCACCTCGGTCGATCCGGTAAACGAGACCTTCGAGACGAGGGGATGCGTGACCAGCGCGTTGCCGACAATTGAGCCGGGGCCGGGCAAGACCGAGATCACGCCGGGCGGCAATCCCGCTTCCATCAGAATATCGGCCAGCAGCAGCACGGAGAGCGGTGTCAACTGCGCCGGTTTGACGATGATGGTATTGCCGCAGGCCAGGGCGGGCGCGATTTTCCAGGAGGCGATGACCATGGGGAAGTTCCAGGGGATGATCAGGGCGCAGACGCCGACCGGCTCGCGCAGCGTCACTTCCAGTCCGGCATCCTGCACAGGGATGGTTTCGCCGAAAATCTTGTTGGCCGCGCCGCCCCAGTATTCCAGTACGTTCGCTACCAGCCCGACTTCGCCGCGCGCGTCACGGATAGGCTTTCCGGCGTTGCGCGCCTCGACAATGGCGATGTCTTCCAGTCGCTGCCGCAGCAGCACGGACGCCCGCAGCAGGATGCGCCCGCGTTCCGTCGCGCTCATGCGCGGCCACGTTCCTGTTTCAAACGCCTGGTATGCCGTGCGCGCGGCGCGTTCAGCGTCTTCGCGGCCAGCCAGGGCCACTTCGGCGAACGGTTTGCCCGTCCCCGGTTCGATCACGGCAAAAGTTTTGCCTTCGGCGGCGTGGACGCGCTCCCCGCCCAGCGCCAGATATTCAACATTCATGGTATCCTCCTCGCGCGGCGCAATATGCAATGGATGGAGTCCGGCAAAATAAAAAAACCTGACCCCTACCATGCCATTGTATCCGCACGGACACGACCCCCACAAGACACGACCCCCACAAGGGGGGCCGCTACATGTAGGGGTCATGTCCCGTCGTGGGGGTGGTATCCGTGCGGATTGTGTGCGATCCGGAAAATGACTACCGCTTACGCTGCTCTCACTCCCACATCATCCACGAAGAAATCGGTCGTAGCAGAGTTGCTACTCGACGTTGTTCCCACGAAGATGAGCGTGACCGATTGCCCGGCATGGCTGGCGAGCGCGCTCGTCGTATTAAAACTTTCATGCACCCATCTATTGGTAGCATTGGTATTACAGGCATGTTGCAATTGCGTGATTACCTGCCCGCTGCTGTCGAGCAGTTCCGCGGTGAATTTATCTATGCAACTGCTGCTCGTGTTCGATGTATCGCTATAGTACCAGTAGCTCACAGAAACCGCGTTTAGGGAACTCGGCAGCTTGAAGCTCTGGGCGATGCTGTCGTCACAACTGCCGTAGCCGCACAGGTAAGCGCTGTCTTGCCCCGTGTGCGCGTTGGTCGTGTCAATCAGTTCGTAGCCGCCCGCCGAATGTTCCTGCCAGGGCTGTGTACCCTTCTCGAAGCCGCCATTGCGCAGCAACTCGCTGCTGGCAGGCGGAATGGGCGTCGGCGCAGGCGTATTCGTCGGCGCGGGCGTGGGCGTGCTGGTTGTCGTAGCTGTTGGGCTGGGCGTAGGCGAGGGGCCGGGTGTCGGCGTCGGCGGAGGCGTCGTGCCTGCCGCCAGGTCTTGTGCGATGTTGTAGATGTCCGGTGAGCCGAGTCCGCTCGCCTCGTCATAGCCCGTTGTGGCCGGATAATACAGGTTGTTGCCGCTCGTGATGTCATGGAACGGCGTGTGCTGCTGCGCTGTGGCGGCCAACTGGTACAGCGTGGGATTGTAGAAGCCGACGCGCGATTTACCCTGCTGTTGCAGGTACTGGTTGACTACCGCCGTGCTGCCTGCCCAGAGTGGGGATGCCGCGCTTGTGCCGCCGACTTCAATCCAGCCGCTCGAACTGCATCCCGCCGCGCTGACGGTGCAATAGACCGCGTAGCCCGTGTTCGGATCGGCATCCGCCGTGACGTCCGGCACTTCGCGGTTGCCGTTGCTGTACTGGTTCTGCACGCCGGGGCCAGTCTGCCACGATGGCTGCTTGAAGGTATTGCTCAGTCCGCCGCCGCCGCCCGCGCCTTCCGGGCTTTGCTGCGTATCGGAGGGGTTGCTCCACACGCTTTCGCTGCCATACACGCCGTTGCTCTCTTGCAGGTTCGTGCCGCCTACGCCCGTGATGTACGGATCGCCGGCAGGTGAATCGACCGCGAGACTCGTGTCGCCGCAGTCATAGGCTCCGGAGTCTCCGGCAGCGGCGAACATGCTGATGCCCTCTGCCGCTCCTTGCTGGAAGATACCATCCAGCGTTTGCAGTTCGGCGGCGCCAGTCTGCGCTTCGCACTCGCCCCAACTGGACGTCATGACCTGGGCTTTGTCGTCGGTAACGATCTTGTTATATGTGTCATTCACGCCCTGCGTGCTGTTTGGACCTTCGTAAATGAGCTGAGACGCTTTGGGGGCCATCGCCGCGACTACTTCGATGTCGAGTTCGGCTTCGATCGCGCCCGCGCCTGCCGAGCCATTGGAGCCATCTACCAGCACGTTGCTGAGATTGATGCTGCCCAGGCTATAATTTTGCAGGTATTGTGTGATATCGCTGCTCTGGTAGCCATCCAGCTCGAAGATAGCGACCGTCTGATTGCTGCCGTTGATGCCCGCGCTTTGCAGCGGCGTTTCATCATAGGCTCCCGTTAGATCGCTGGGGCCATAGCCGGTTTGCTGGGCAGCGCGCCGCGCGCGCCTGGCGTGCTGGCCGGTTCTCACCGGCGTTGTCGTTTTGCCCTGCAACAAGGGCTTCCATTTCACAGCATTGTTCAGTCCGCCAATCGAAGTAATCAACGACGAGAGCGACGCGGGAATCGTCGGCGCGTTCGCGTTGGCAAAGAAGGCGTGCGATCCCGCTTTGTAATTGTTAATGGCGACCTGGAACGCGGCCTCCGCCTGCGCGACGGTTGCGGTGGCGTCGATCAGCAGCCCATTGGGCGCAATGCTGGTGACGGTCAATCCCTGACTGCGCAAATAGCTGGCAACCTGTTGCTGCTGACCAGGCGTCGGCGCGAATTCGCTGCTGAATTGCTGCGGCGACAAAAAGTGATGATACAGGGAGGAATGTGGATTATAGAGATCGCTTAGCAAGGCTTGCAAGTCTTGCTGGTTATGTAGTTGCAAACCTACCGAAAGTTGCAATTGCTGCTGCGCGTCGGCCGTACCGACCAACTGAGCCTGGCTGACCAGGGGCGCAATCTGCCCGCTCAAGGCGACGCGCTGGTTCTGGGCGGCGTTAGCGCGAGCCATGACGGCGACGCTGAAAATACTCACGCTGACAACGGCAGCAGCGGCGAGTACGACGCCGAACCGGAACAGAAGTTTACGCTGCATAGAGTACTCCAATCAATGTGACGCATTACACAAACACGCGCTGATATACAGAGATAAACGGTAAGGTATCTGAGCTTTGGGGGAAATGAAACTGGCCGGATACTTTGCAATTCTGCCAGTCGTCCCTTATAATGTTGATAACATTGCGATATAATGGCAATGACGCGAAGTCATAACAATGATAATGTTATGGCATACTATGCAACACACGTCATAGGAAGCGAGGGCGGCATGGCACGCATCACTTTTGAAGAAGTGACGAAACTTTATCCAGGCGCGGACAAACCTGCTGTAGATGCGGTATCCTTTGAGGTCAAAGCGAGTTCGGAAGGCAGCACGATCTGCATGTTGCTGGGAACTTCCGGCTCCGGCAAAACAACCCTGCTGCGCATGGTCAACCGTTTGATCGAACCGACCTCTGGTCGTATTTTGCTCGATGGACAGAATATCTTGCAAGAGAACGTGATTGCGCTGCGCCGCCGCATCGGCTACGTGATCCAGCAAGTTGGTCTCTTTCCGCATATGAACATCGCGGAAAACATTCGCATCACCGCCGAGATCGCCGGCTGGTCGAAGCAGCGCATGAGTGAGCGCGTCGATGAACTGCTGAACCTCGTCGGGTTGGAACCCGCGATCTATCGGAAGCGTTTTCCCCGTCAGATATCAGGCGGGCAGCAGCAGCGCGTCGGCCTGGCGCGTGCGCTCGCCGCTGATCCCGATATCTTGTTGATGGATGAGCCGTTCGGCGCGCTCGACGCCATCACGCGCGAGCGTTTGCAGAACGAGTTACGGCGTATCGCCAGCACGATGCACAAAACGATCCTGTTTGTCACACATGATGTCGAAGAAGCCTTTAAGCTCGGCAGCCAGATTGCCATCATGTCCGAGGGCAAGCTGATGCAGCTCGGCAGTCCTATCGAATTGCTGGCCTATCCCGCCAACGACTTTGTGGCAAAACTGGTAGGAGCAGACAATATCCTGCGCCAGTTGCAATATCTGCCAGCCGCGACTGCCCTGGAGACCGGATCGTATAACAATGGCGATCACGGAACAGATGTCCCGCGCTGCCCGGCTTCGGAGACGCTGCTCCATGCCATGCTCACCTTGATTCAAACCAATTCGTCGGCGCTTGCCGTGTACAATGATGAAACGCAGGAGTTGGAGGGCTACATCACGCTCGCCAGCATCAACCGCGAGGTGACACGGGCGCAAAGCAATGAAACAGCCCGTCAGGAGACGAGGATCTAGATGATGGTTTGTTAGTCCAAGCGATTCTTGGCGTTCGCCCTTACAAGGAGAATCATGCAATACCTGCTCAGTCCCTATAACTATGATCTGACTGACCCGGAAAGCATCCCGAACCTGTTCTTGCAGCATCTTTACCTTGTTGGTATCACGATGCTCATTTCGCTGATCATCGCCATTCCCCTGGGATTGCTGGCCGCGCGTTACCGGCGTCTCTATCTCCCGCTGATCACGACGACCGATCTGATCTATACCGTTCCCTCGATTGCCGCGATGGCGCTGCTGATCCCCGTCACCGGGCTGACGCCGGCCACTGCTATTATCCCACTCGTCCTCTATACGCAACTTGTCTTGATTCGTAATACCGTCGCGGCTATTAAAGGGATTGATCCCTTACTGCTTGAGGTTGGACGGGCTATGGGCATGAATCGCCGCCAACTTTTTCTCCGTGTCACGTTGCCGCTCGCGCTACCTGTCATGGTGGCCGGCATCCGTATTGCTACTGTCACGACCGTGGGTATCGCGACTTTCGCCTCGCTAGTAGGTGATGGCGGCTTAGGTGATCTGATCTTTAAAAACATCACCAGCAATGATACTCCGGCGGTCATTGCTGGTGCTATCTTAATCGCTCTCTTCGCGATCCTCGCCGATTTACTGTTGTTAAGCCTGCAAATTGCGCTCAATCGAGGGCGCAGCGCCATATCAGTCGCGTAAAAACGACGCGGGGAGAAGGAGGACAGAAGACATGAACGCGCTCATTCAGTTTTACGCGAATCCGAACAACAATTTTTGGGGGCAGACGCTTGCCTATCTCGAGATTTGCGGCCTGTCCATCGCGCTGGCGATTGTAATCGGCGTGGTACTGGGGACGGCGGTATCGCGCAGTCCGGTGATGGCGTTTATTGCTTTGAACTTGAGCGGCCTGCTGCGCGCGATCCCCATTATCGCCTTCCTTATCGCGGCATTGCCATTGCTCGGAATTGGCTTCAAACCAACGGTTGTCGCGCTGATCATTATCGGCATCCCGCCGATTTTGCTCAATACCTACACGGCCTTTCGCGGCATTGATCCGGCAACTATCGATGCCGCGAAGGGGTTAGGATTGACAACCTGGCAGATCATCACACGCATCCAGATTCCTCTTGTTCTCCCGATTGTGGCGGCGGGTGTGCGTACCTCTGCTGTTCAGATCGAAGCTACGGCGACTATCGCGGCGATTATTGGCGCGGGTGGCTATGGCGATTATATTGTCGATGGCCTTTACACGCTCAATATCACCGAAATTTTTGCTGGCGTTATTCCGGTTGCTGTCCTGGCAATGCTTATTGAACTGTTCATGGGCTGGCTGGAGCGCCAGTTGACACCGGAGGGTTTGCGTATCCAGGCAGCAGTTGAAACGGCTGCGGCATAAATGCGGCACGTTCGTTTGTTCTAGTGCTTAGTGTGATCCTGGTACGGATACCGGGATATTTTGTTTCTTTATCAGGAGGTAGTTATGACCCCCATTTTCCGTTCACTACAGGCGAGGATCTTCACGCTGTTCGTGATCGTCCTCCTTCCTTTGCTAATCCTGTCAGCATGTGGAAGTACCAGCGGCACTGGTTCGAGCGGCCCGACATCGAAGGGTACTCTCACCCTTGGGAGTAAGCTCGATGTTGAATCCCAACTGATTACGGAGATGTACTCGTTGTTATTGCAAAAGGCTGGCTATACGGTCAATACGAAGCTGGCCCTGGGCAATAGCGTCATCGTTTTCCAGGCGATTACCAGCGGCGACATCGATATGTATCCAGAGTTCACTGCTACCGGGCTGAATACGCTGGGAATTTCCTCAACGCACAATCCGCAACAGGATTACAATCTGGTCAAACAGGGCTTTGAGCAGAAGTACCATATCACCTGGCTGGACTATGCCCCGTTGAACGACGGCTATGCCATCTGCACCTCGAAGAGCGAGTCGCAAAGGTTGGGTGTCACCGCCATCTCACAGCTGGCTCCAATGGTGTCAAAGCTGACGCTGGCATCTCCCAGCGATGGTATCGCCTTCATCGATGATTTGAAGTCAACCTACGGCTTTAATACGCACAGCTTCAAGAGTGTTGCGAAGGTCGATTATGCCATCGGTTTCACGGCAGTGTCCAATGGTCAGGCTCAGGTGAATGTTTGCTATACGACAGATGGCACAGTTCAGCAGAAGAACTTTATCTTCCTGAACGATGACAAGAACGGCTTCCCGCAGTTCCACCCGGCTCCCATCGTGCGCGATCAAACGCTATCAAAGTATCCCGGCATTCCCGGCATCCTGAACCCGCTCGCACCTCATCTGACCACTCAGGTGAGCATCCAGTTGCAGCAGCAGGTCGCTCAGATGGTCTCAAGTGGTACATCTTCCGCCGAGGCGATCAAGGTTGTCGCGACCAACTTCTTGAAGAGCGCAGGGTTGTTGTGAAAAGCTTTTTACGAACGGAGTTCTTAGAAGCTTGGTTTTTCTAGTCCTCGTACAATATGTTTTCTAAGAGTATGGGTCGTTCCTGTTTTTCCTGGAACGGCTCATACTCATTTTATCTCTAAGGCTTGACATCACCGCATATAGCCTCTTCCACACTATAACTCCAATGTCGCTCAGGCCCGTCGCTCCTTCTCCTATCACTTCGACCGCGCTTTGGCGACTCTGGCGGCTTAATTTGGAGACTTTATTTTTGCAACAGTCCTGCCTTATGAATGCAGATCGTTGCAAAACAGACGAAAATAGCGTATACTTATAAATGGAGAAGATTATGCTGTTGGCTCATCTGTTTTTTTGACCTTGAGATAGATCATAAAAGCAGGAACAGGTTTTCTACAGTTATTAACTGAGTTAAATGCTTTTTTCGGACCCCTGTTTTACATGATTAGGAGCAGGAGTTATCGCAGATGATTCTTCATGTGGAAATCGACCTTACCTTTGGCTGCGGCATGAGATTTGTAACATCTTGCATGCCTCTGAGAGCAGAGGAGGCTAGGGCGAAAGAGCGTATGTATAGCAGGTTTACCGATGATGGCGGGAAGCTCTTCTTAATATAAGTGGAATCATTTCCTACCACTCGCTGGGATCTGGCGCCGAGGTCAAAGCATGGATGGAATCTGACTGCGCAAAACCACTCATCTTGTAGGAGATATTTGTAGCGCATTCATTAGTTTGTCTTCGAAACAGAGTTCCTACCACCCCAGGAAAGAAGATCAGGTCATGAAAAAGCACATTTTAGTATCTCGGCTTTTCTTAGTTTTATTGCTTGCGCTCTTGGGAGCCACAAGTGTCATCATGGTGCAACCTGCTCATGCTGCAAAGTCCCTCCCTACAAAGTCTCTTGCTGTAAAGCCAGCAAGTTGTGCCAACACCACTGAGTTCCAAGGGACTAATACGGACCGAACGGGAGTTTACACTGTCTATTTAGAGGTTCACTATGTATGGAGCTTTGGATGTTTTCCTTACCTCTATACAGCAGCTCAGGCCTATGTTGCGGAAGGAAATTCCTATAACATCAAAGTCTGCACTGGAGAGGTTCCAGAAGCTGCCCATGCTGCCGAAATATGCAATACATACTCAGGGTATGCTGGGCTTCACGGCTGGGCCTCACCTTTCTTTGATTCGTACAAATGGGATACCTACGGATGCGGTGGATATGCTGATATCGAAGGGCATGTAAACATCCAGAGTGGTACGGGTTGTCCGTAACTGTTCAAAGGTGACCTGGAGACAGCGGCAATCCTCAGCAGGACTACCAGACGGTGAAGCAGGGATATGAGTCGAAGTACCAGATCACATGGCTCGATGTCTCTCCGCTCAATGATACCTATGGCGTTTGCACGACGCAAACAGAGGCTCAGAAGCTCAGCGCGACCAAGGTCTCCGATCTGGCGTCCCAGGCATCGAAGTTGACGATTGCCACGCCGCCCGATGGTGTGCAATTCGGCATCGATGTGATCAAGTCGGTCTATGGCTTCTCGTTCAGTAAGGTTGTTACGTACAACGAGGAAGGTCTGACCTTTCCTGCCGTGACGACTGGCGCGCAGAATCTGAACATCTGCTACACGACGGCAGCCTTAATCGCGAAAGACAAGTTTGTCCTCTTACAGGACGACAAGAACGCTTTCCCTGTCTACAATCCGGCTCCCATCGTGCGTGATGACATCTTAAAGAAGGCTCCCGGTATTGCAACCGCTCTCAATCCGCTTGCCCCTCTGCTGACTACTTCGGTGAGCCAGCAGTTGCAGGCTCAGGTCGTCGGCGGCCAGACCGTGCAGCAAGTGGCGACGGCCTTCTTGAAGAGTGCGGGGTTGTTATAATCCCATCGTTTTGCTGGAAGTCCAGATAGTGTGAATAATGGCAAGGTTTCCCACACGCGGGAAATCTTGCCATCTTTCACCATAGCTATTTTCTTTTTACTACAATCACCAGCGGCAGATCGTTGATCGCGTCAATCGCCACATGCTGGCTGCCCGCGTTCACATAGAGGCCGGTCGAAGCGCCGCCGTCCAGGTTCAGCGCCGTCTCAATCGACAGGTCTGACGAGACGAGCAACTGCGCCATTGCGTTGAGCGAAAAGACGCCGCCGGGACTGGCAATAAGCAGCAAACGTCCCTGCTTATCCATCGCCACCACGCTGCGGCGCGCCCCATTGGTGTCGGCGGTAAAAACGGTCTTCTTGCCATGCAATACCAGCATCGGCGAAGATTGCACGGCCTGCGTTAACTGATCCGCGTTGGGATTGTAAGGCTGCTCGGCCAGGGAACGCAGCGTCGTTTGTCCCTGTGCGTTGACGGAGAGCATCCCGCCGAAGCCGCTATACGACTGGCCGAAACCATGTCCGTTGGCGATTACCAGCGCCGTTGCGACATCATTGTTGTCGAAATAGCCGCCGTTGATGATGGCCGTTGCCTGTTCTTGTCGCATCCACTCGCTCAGCGAAAGCGGTTGATTCGGCTGGTAAGCGACGCTCAGCGTCACATCTTGCAGATCGAAGCGCGTGATAGTCACGGTATCCTCGTCGCCGTCGTTGTCTTTCCAGTCCTCGTAGCGAATCTGCACGCCGGAACTGGCCTGAAACCACATATTCAACTGCGGCGTCGCCTGGCCCGGAATCACGGGCGTCTGGTTGATGGTGATGCTGGGTAACACGTCGCAAGCCATCAACAAACACGCGACGAAGGCCATTACTAACGTCAACTTGATTTTATGATGGAAATGCTTTGATGGCATCAATCTCCAGTATTCAATGGTGTGTAATGGCGCAATTGATTGCGCCAGGATGCAATGGCCGTTGACTGGCGCAATCAATTGCGCCGCTACAATAGGACGCGGATATCTGTCCAACCATAGCCGGTATCATCAAGGAACAGATCAGTTCCAGGAACCTGATACGGCGCGGTTTTGAACAGCTTCGCGCCCAGTTTCTCGTAAAAGCGCCGCGAAGGGTTAGCGGCCAGCACCCACACAATCATGGATTGAATACCCACTTCTAACAGTTGCTTGACCAGTACCCGTACCAGCCTGCGCCCGATATCGTGTCCCTGGTAGGACTTGAGAACATAGATCGCGTGTAGCTCGCCGCTAAAAGCCGGATCGCTCCTGTCGCGCACAGCGCCGCCCCAGATAAAGCCTGCGACATTCCCCGGTTCATCTTCGGCCACGTAAACATAGCCATCATCTGACCTGAGAATATTCTGCCAGCGTTTTGTATGCTCTTCCAGCGACATGTTCGCTAAGTAGTCGTCAGGCACGATACCCGTATACGTTGTGCGCCAACCTGCGATATATACCTTTGCCATACCCGCGACATCTTCCAGCCGCGCTTCGCGAATCGTTATTGTCATACAAGTTGTGCCTTACCAGGGTTTATCAACGTTTCCACGGCGTCGCCTCGATAGCCGAGACCGTGCCTTTGAAGTCCATCGCCAGCTTGAGCGCCGCGTCATGGGCTAACACTTCGGTTGTGTCGTCGAGCGGAGCTAGTTCGACATGGCCGTAGCGACGCTCTAACGCGCGCTGGATCAGCAGATCCGTGAGCCACGGATTTTTCGGCAACACCGGCCCATGCATGTATGTACCGAAGACGTTTTTGTAGACCGCGCCTTCACAATTATCCTTGCCGTTATTGCCCCAACCGGCCAGCACTTTGCCGAGCGGCTGCGCTTTCTCGCCCAGGTAGGTGCGCCCGCTGTGATTCTCGTAGCCCACCAGTATCTTCAGGCCCGTTTCCGGGAATTCGCACTCGAGGGCCATGTGCGTCATGAAGCGCGTCGCGCCGCCTTCGGTGTACAAGTCAAGGACGCCGACGCCCGGCAACTGTGGCCCTTTGAATGGCTTATAATAGTGACCCAACAGTTGATATCCAGCGCAGACGCTCAACATAACGACGTTATCTTCTGCTGCCTCACGCAGCGACGGCCCTTTCGCCTGAATGTCTTTTGAAGCTAACTCCATTTCGCGATCGGCGCCGCCGTGGAAAAGGATCAGGTCATAGTTAGTGAAATCGGGCGTCTGCCTCACAAAGATCTGTTCAACTTCGGTGGCGATGCCGCGCCATTGGCAGCGTTTCTGGATGGAGAACAGGTTGCCGCGATCCGCTGCCACGCTCATCAACGTGGGATAGAGATGGCCGATCTTGAGAACCATGCCGCTATTTTTCGTTGCTTCACTCATCTAACTTGCTCCTCTATTACTCTTCCCAGAAATGCCTGACCCAACCGCGCTTTTGCATGATGCGGCGCAGTTCATTGGTGGGCGTGTAGCTTGCCATGATATAGAGCGTGCCGCCGGGGCCGGTATTCTTGAGCGCGGCATCCAGTCCGGCCTCCCGCTCATGCACAATGCTGATTTTATCCGGCGGCACTTCGGCATATTTCAGGCGCATCGCCAGTTCTTCGGCTTTGGTTCCGCTGCACACCACGTCGCGGAAATCTCCGGCAACGTTCTCGATATCTACGTCCCACAGCCAGGCGAAATCTTCTCCGTCCACGACCGTGTTGCTCGCAACGACCATCGCGTGTTTCTCCGCGACGGGATGCTGCTTGATCAGGCGCAGCACCAGGTTAAACGAGGTGGGATTTTTGACGAAGGCCAGGTAGATCGTGCGGTCGCCTGCCTGTATCTTTTCCAGGCGGCCAAAGGCTGGACGAATATTGGCAATCGCGGAGGGCGCTTTCTCGATGTCGAAGCCTGCCGCCATTGCCGCACCCAGCGCCGCCGTCGCGTTGTAGACATTATGCAGGCCGGGCAAAGGAATCGTTAGCTCAACCTCGCCCTGGGGTGTACGGATTGTCACCTGTGATGGCCCTTCGCCGTCGGAGGCCAGCTTGATCGATGTCGCCGCGAAATCCAGCTTCGGCAGCGTGTAGCCGCAGTTGGGACAGCGATAGATGCCCAGGTGCGACATGTACGCCACTTCGTACACCAGGTCTTCCTGGCAGCGAACGCAGCGAATGATGTCCGCCGATTGCTCAGGTACGGGCGTGCCGACTTCTTTGCTTTCCAGGCCAAAGAACAGGCGCTGCGCCTTCGCGTTCTGCCCAAAATTAGCGACTTGCGGATCGTTGCCGTTCAGCAGGATGATCGACGACTCTGGCAGGCTCTCCAACATCTTGTCAAGAGCCTGGGCGACCGAGTACAGTTCGCCATAGCGATCCAACTGATCGCGGAAAATATTGGTGATAAGCACGATATCGGGCTGGATCTCCGGCACGGCCAGGGGGATAGTTCCTTCGTCGATCTCGAACAGCAAAACGTCGCTGTCCAGGCGGCCAAAGACGTCGGCGAAGTTGACGGCTACCGACGTGACGCCTTGCAACATGTTGGAGCCGGTGCGGTTGTGCGAGACGCGCCTACCGCCAGAGTCGGCGATGGCCGCGGTCATGCGCGCCGTCGTCGTCTTGCCGTTGCTGCCGGTAATCACGATCTTCTTCGCCTTGCTGGCCCCAACGACCGATTTCAAGATATTGGGATCGATGCGCCGGGCGATCATCCCCGGCAAGCTGGTGCCGCCGCCGATGCGGAAGAAGCGGCCTGACGCGCCGGCCAGTTTGCCGACGGAGATGGCAAGGGCCAGCCGCGCGCGCCCAAAGCCCGTGGGGAGCATGTTCGCGCCATTGCCATTGGCGCTCACGGTTGTTTCTGTATCTGCTGCCATAAAACCTCGCTGCGCTACTCATAATAATCTCTCGCGTTGTGTGCAGTATAGCAGAATCGCGTGTGGTGGGCAAGTATAGGAAGCCAAACGGTCTATGCCTTTTTGGGGAAATTGGTCGAATTCCGTAGGGGCGTGGGCTTGCCCCGCCCTTCACGAGGGACAATGTCCGCTCAACAGTATCCGTTTTTTGGGCGGGGCAAGCCCACGCCCCTACGGTTTAATGGCAATCGCCCCCAACCAGCGCTGCAAATTAGCAAACCGCTTATCGCGTGCCGTCCTCATCTCAAGCACCAGAAAGCCTGCCTGCGCCAGCAGATCCCAGAGTTCGGAGCCGCGATAGCGCGCGAAGAAGCGTTGTTCGCCCGATGCCTGATGAACTTCGTAGCGTTCGTCCGGCCCCTCATCGCGCTCTTTGACCAGCAGCGTAAGCGCGCCGCCGGGGACGAGAACGCGCCTGAACTCCCGCAACACCTGCTGATTCTCGCGTTTGGGGATGTGCAGGAACGACGCCGAGACCCACAGACCCGCGCACGAAGCAGCGGCAAGGTCGAGCGAGCGCATGTCCATACGCCGGAACGCGATGTGTTCCGCGCCAGGTTGCCCTTCACAGCGTTTGCGCGCTTCGTCCAGCATGGCGTCGGCCAGATCGGTCGCGATGACCTGAAAACCCAGCTGCGCCAGTTGCAGCGCGTCGCGCCCCGGACCGCAGCCGACATCGATCACCGGCAGTTCAGGCTGTTCCTGGTAGACCGCGTTTCCGCGTACTATGTCCGCGAAGCGTTGCATACACGCCTGCCAGAGCGTTGGCCCACCTACCGCCGTCGCGTGTTGCGCCGCGTAGCTGGCCGCGATACGCGCGTAGGCGTGTTGGGTGATGTTGCTTGCATCATCGAAATCTTGCATGGCTGCCCAGATTCCCTGTTCTCATGACGCCGTACATTGCAGATTCGTTGTGTTGCACTGAATGATTCCATGATCAAATTGCTGGCTCACGGTCGCGCTATTGGCGAAGGTTTCCATGCTCTCAGGATAGCCGAAATGCTTGAGGCCGCCATTGAGGTCAAAATAGCCCATGATCACGCCGGAGATGTCATAGCCCGTATAGATATAATAACGGCCGTTCGTCATGGGGATGGTGTTCTCTTTCTTATCGCTGACGAAGTAGTTCCAGAGCGTATCGAACGGGATGGGATGCTGGAGATCGACAGCGTAGGGCGAAATCCACTTGAAGTTGTCGAAACCCCAGTTCATCAGGTCGCGCATATCGGTCCACCAGTCCTTTGTATGGATGGTGACGCCGATCAGCGTGTGATGGTTGCGCGTGACCGAGATGACCTGCACAAAGTTTGACGCGCCATCCCAGCCCGGTTTGCCCGCGTCAACGCCCGGATACCACCAGAAAAGTTGATCATCGTTGACCAGGAATCGCTCTGGATGGCTCTTCGTTTGTGGCATGGTATAGATTTGCGTGCTGGTGATCTGTTTGATGATCGGAAGGTTGAAAGCAGCGAGGCCCAGGAAGGCCAGATCATGCGCGCTGGAGTAATGTCCAGCTTGCTCCAGCCCATGCGGGTTCATGAAATGTGTGTCGTAAAGGTGCAATTGCTGCGCTTTCTGGTTCATATCGGCGACAAAATGTGGGACGCTGCCATCGATAGCATCAGCGATGGCAACGGCGGCGTCGTTGCCGGAAACCAGCAACAGCGCGTAGAGCAACTGGCGCAGTGTATAGGTCTGACCCTCTTTCATACCGAACAGCGAGCTGTCCGCGCTCAACTGCTGGATATCGTGCCAGATGGACTTGTTGATGGTGATGTTTTGATCAAGATTACCCTTCTCGACCGCGATAATGGCCGTCATCAGCTTGGTGGTACTCATGATGGGCAGGTGCGTGAACGGGTCGTGGGCATACAGTGTAACGCCGCTATTGGCGTCGAGCAAGTAAGCGGCGGTCGCGTAGACCGGCGGCGGCGGATGATCGGTATCTTCGGGGACAATGACCAGCTCGTGAGGGTTCACCGAAGATTGCGCTGTCGCCGTGGACGTCGTTGCCGCGTTGCGTTCCTGCATGTCCAGCGCCGACGATGTGCGTGCGCGGCTTGCCGCGAAAATGGCTGCGCCAACAATGGTCAGCACGAGCAGCAAGCTGACGCCGATCATGATCAGGCGGTTGCGCGCAACCCGCGCAGGCGGCGCGAATTGCGTCTTCCTGGTTTGCAATGGTCGAGATGGAGCGCGGTACGCGCCTGCGCGCGCGGGTGATGGATAGGCTTGTCGTCGCCTGGCTGCCGGTAGAGTTCGTGTATGTCCAGAGGAGATCGACCATGTTGTCGTCGTTGCCTGTTCTGGCTCATCCTCTACGCGCGGTTGCGCGAGAGGCCGTGTTGTGTCAGGGTTGGCATAGAGCGAGGCGCGCCTGATTTTGGGGACGCCCGGCACATCATCGACATGGTTATTTATGACCGGTCGTTGGTAGGATTGGGCGAGCGAACGCCTGCGGCGAAGCGGCGGCGGGTCTTCAGTTAGCTCGTCTTCGCCGTGCGGCCCTCTATTCATGCTGCCTGATCCTCTCTGTGAGCGCGAAGCATCGCGTCCATTCATTGATGATTGCCTATGCCGTTTGTTGCTGTTAGTGTAGCATACTAACGATGGTCTGTCGAGACTATTTCACGAGAAAAATCAGGACGAGCGTCGCAATTTTTTGCGTCGGCTCTGACTGTTCTTGTTCTTAGCATAGCTAACGCTACAAATTGTCCTTGACGGCAACCCCATGACCGTGATACCCTGCTTGCAAGAAAGCGTAACCTCAGCGTTGCTATACGCCTGCTAAGGAGTGTTTGCTATGCGGTTGAGAACGGCAGTCATTCAACTGAACTCGCGTGATGATCCTGCCCAGAATCTGGCCTCCGTCGATCAGCTTGTAGAGCGTGCCGCCGACATGGGCGCGCAATTCGTCGGCCTGCCCGAATTGTGGACGTATTTTGGCCCCTATGTCGGCTTTGACCATGCCGCGCAGACCATCCCTGGCCCTGCCGTTGAGTTGTTGCAGGAGAAGGCGCGTCGGCATCATCTGATCGTGCATGGCGGCAGTATTGTTGAAGGTATTCCTGGCAGACCGGGGAAGTTTCATAACACCTCCGTGCTGATCAATCAAGACGGCGAAATCGTTGCTCGCTATCGCAAGATTCACCTCTATGACGTCGATCTGGCAAACGGCGAAAAGCATCACGAGTCCGAGCGCATCGTGTCGGGTCAGGAGATCGTCACGGCGGAAATCGATGGCATCATTTTTGGTCTCACCGTTTGCTATGATCTGCGTTTCCCCGAACTGTATCGTTCGCTGGCGCTGCGCGGGGCGCAGGTCTTGCTGGTACCCGCCGGTTTTACGCTGCACACCGGGCGCGATCATTGGGAGGTCTTGTTGCGCGCGCGCGCCATCGAGAACCAGTGCTTCGTTGTAGCGCCAGCGCAGACCGGGGCTCATCCGCCCAACCACCAGTGTTTTGGCCGCGCCATGATCATCGATCCCTGGGGGCTTGTTTTGGCCCAGGCTCCTGATATCCCCACGGTCATTATGACCGAGATCGATCTTTCACGCATCGACCAGGTGAAAGCGCAGATTCCTTGCCTGGAGCATCGCCAGCCCCAGGTGTATCAGCTTTAACGGCGACCTCACAACACGGTTTTTGTGTCAGAAAGGATGGACACCCTATGGACATTGCTGAGATCAGAAGCAAGATCGAGTCCGGACAGATCGAGTTTGTCAAAATCGGCGCGCCTGATATGGAGGGCGTCTTTCGCGGCAAGCGCGTGGCCGGGCAATATTTCCTTGACGCGCTGGAGGGTGGGTTTGCCCAGTGCGATGTGCTTTTTGGTTGGGATATCGCCGAAAATGTGCTGCCCAACCTCAAATTCAGCAACTGGGAACGCGGCTTTGCCGATATCGTCATGAAACCCGACCTCTCGACGTTCGCGATGGTTCCCTGGGATGAGCATGTCGCTTCCTGCATCTGCGATCTCTGGACGGAGCATGGCGAACCTGTCGTAATTGCTCCGCGCTACGTTCTCAGCAATGTGATTGAGCGCGCGCGCGCAATGGGCTTCGAGCCGATGGCGGCCTCCGAACTGGAGTTCCGCTTCTTCCGCGAGGATCAAATGTCCTTGCGCGACAAGGACTTCGGTCCGAACTTGACGCCCCTTAATCCTGGCTTCAATTGTTACGCCATCAGCCAGGCCAGCGCCGACGATCACCTGTTGGGCCGCGTTGCCCGCATGATGCGCGATCATGGTATTATGATCGAGGGCTACAACCGCGAACACGGCCCCGGCATGTACGAGATGAACATCCACTATGCCAGCGCGCTCAGCGCGGGCGACTACACCATGCTCTTCAAAACGGGCGTCAAAGAGATTTGCCACCAGATGGGACTGACGGCGTCCTTCATGGCGAAGTGGAATGACCAGGAAGACGGCAGCAGCGGCCACTCGCACATGAGCCTGTGGGAC
>Ga0102924_1000879_pt1 | contig 36164 bp, 30 predicted proteins | sample PaiPotPPM11metaG_FD_80116 | JGI IMG/M metagenome (GOLD analysis project Ga0102924, IMG submission 80116) | Iron sulfur acid spring bacterial and archeal communities from Banff, Canada, to study Microbial Dark Matter (Phase II) - Paint Pots PPM... ...
CGATAGATGGCGTACTCGGTCGGCAAATGCAGTCGATGCGCGAGCGATTGTGCCGCGGCGGCGTCGGATGCTAATGCGAAAACGCTCGATCCGGAGCCGGCCAGCAGCGGCGCAGCTGCGCCGGCCGCGCGCAGCGCGTCCAAGGAGGTTGCGACTTCCGGCACCATCTCGGCGACGGTCGTTTGAAAGTCGTTGTGCAGCAGCGACTGCACCGTCGCGAAGTCACCGCGTTGCAGCGCGGTCGCCGCTGCGATCGAGATGGAGTCGCGGCGCGGGCGAATCGTGCGCTCGCGTTCGTCGAGCCGCGCGTAGGCTGCGGCTGTCGCGACGCCGGCCGGCGGCTTTACGATAACCGCGTGCCACGGCGGCAGAGCACCGAGCGGCGTGACTCGCTCGCCGGTCCCTTCGACGAGTGCACCCGTCTCGGCTAAAAAAAACGGCACATCGGATCCGAGCGCGCGCGCGACCTGCAGCCAGTCGGCGGCAACCGTTCCAAACGCGCCCGTCATCGCCGCGCGTAGTACGGTCGCGGCATCGCTGGATCCGCCGCCAAGGCCGGCCTGTACCGGAATTTGCTTGCGCAACGTGATTCGGCAGGGCGGAGGCGGCCCCAACGCGCGTAACGCGCGCACGGCGAGATTGTCGTCGCCGGCGAGTTCGAGGCGGTCGCAGGCAAAGACGAAACGGTCGTTCGTTTCGACGATCAGTTCGTCGGCGAGCCCGAGCGGCACCATGACGCTGCGAACTCCGTGGAAGCCGTCGACCTGCCGGGCGAGCACTTCGAGCGTCAGGTTGATTTTCGCCGGAGCGTAAAAGGTCGCCACGGGTCCAGATTCTTAGTGAAGCGGGCGGCAGGCGCCTGGGAGGCACCCGAACGCGTTGCGCCGCAAAGAAGCTGGCGTCGGCATGTCGCACAGTTACGACGCTCAGCGAAACGAATTTTGCGCTTACGTCCTGCACGAGACGCAGACGCCGTACGGATTGCTCTTGGGAAACTTCAAGAGTTACGCGCAGTCCACGGCCAAGGGCGGCGTACGCGGGCTGTGGGACGCGGATACCGACCAAATCATCTTCGGCATGCACCACATCGCCTACCGGCTGCGCGAGACCGTGGAAACTGCCTACACGCTTTTCCCGCACCAAATCGAACGCGAACTGACGTTTCTGCCGTACGCGCAGATTTCCGAGTTTACCCTGCGCAACCGGATCCACGTCACCGAATCGTTTTACGTGCCGCACGGACCGGAGATGGAGCGCGCGGTCTGTTTCGTGGTTGACGTGACGCTGTACAACCCCGGACGCGACCCGCTCGAGGTCGCGCTCTTTCCGTGGGCGATGCTCGTCGGCCAGCGTTTCTACGGCGAGCCCGAGCACGAGGTGCGCGCCTGGACCGACAGCCGTTTCATCTGTTCGAAGAATATTGAAACCGGCGGCGAGCGCTGGTGGGGCGGTTCGCGCCAGCCGGTCGCGATCTCGATTTCGCTACGCGAACAGGCGCTGCTAGAAGCCATGCGGCGTTCCACACTCTTGCGCGAAAAATCGGAACGTGAAGCCGCCGGTGAGGCCGAACCCGCCGAACTTGTGGGGCGCCGCGTGTTCGGGGCGTTCGAATACGTTATTACGGTCGCGCCGGGATCGCGCGAATCGCTGCGCTTAGCGGTCGTGTACAATAAGGGAGGTACCGAGCTGAGCCGTCCCGTCCTCGAAACGCTGCTGAACGATCCGAGCGCGCTGCACGATACGCAACGCTACTTCGCTCACTGTTTGGCCGACGCGCGTTTTATGACGCCGGCACCGGAGATCAGCCGCGGCGTCGTTTGGGCGAAAGCCAATATGCTGCGCGTCATCAAGGAGTATCCACACGGTTGGGGTTCGACGAATTCACCGCCGTCGGATATCCTGGTTTCGCGCGATACGTCGTGGCTCGTTCACGGCTTCGACTACTTTCTGCCGGATTTCAGCCGCAACGCGCTCGAGGTGTTCAATCAAGCCGTCGAGCCCAGTGGCCTGATGGTCGAATACGTTCGTGGCGTGAGCGGTTACAAAACCGCCTACGACCTCAACATCAACGACGACACGCCGCTGCACCTCATCGCGATGCTGCATCATTACAATGCGACGCTCGACGACGCGTGGGTTCGTGAGAAACTACCGTTGGTGCGATCGCTGGCCGACTATTTGCTCAGCCAGCGCGACGAACGCGGGCTGGTTTTCTGCCAAGCCAAAGGCGTGGACTTGTACGGCATCTCCTCGTGGCGCAACATCATTCCGTATTACACGCTCGACGGCGCCGTCACCGAGATCAATGCCGAAAGCGTCTACGCGCTCGACTCGGCGGCGATGCTGTGCGCCGTCGCCGGCGATAGCGTCAACTGGGAGAAATATACTGCGGAAGCGCAGCACATGCGCGATGCAATGATGGCGCATTTGTACAACGACGACACCGGCGCGTTCGTACTCAACTACGATCAAGACCAAAACTATCAAGACAATTTTACGGCCGACGAGATTTTTCCGGTGCTGTTTAACGTGGCGGGGCCGCCCGAGCGCAGCGCGATTCTGCGTCGTTTGCACGAAGCGGATTTCGTGACGCCGGTCGGGATACGCACGATTTCGACCGCCGACGCGTGGTACTTTCCGTCGTACGGGTTCGGACTGCTCGGCGGTGTCTGGCCGGATTTGACGCTGTGGTACGCGGTGACGCTGGCGCGCAACGGCATGACGGACATGGCCGTGCATTTTCTGCGCGTCACCTATGCGGCGATGGAAGACGGAAGCCCGCGCAACACCGTTCCGGGTGAGTTTGCGGAATGGTTCGACGGCGGCTCGCTCAGCAATCGCGGAATGTATCTCTCGCCGTGGACCGGCGCGAAGTACCTGTGGGCGGTTGCCGAGACGGTCGGCGGACTCGACGGATATCGCACCAGCGGACGGCCGCACCTAGCGCCGATCCGTCCGAAAGACTGGGAGTGGATCGCCGCCGCGCGCGTGCATTGGGGCGGCAAACGCCGCACGTATCTCATCGATTTGCGCAACAACGTGATCTACGGCGACATGCCCGAACTCTCTGCGGAGGAACCGTTCACCTGCATCTACGCTGGGCGCGACGTAAGCGACGAAGCGACGACGTCGCCGGTCGAGGTTGGAGCGATTGCGTTCGAAGACGACAAAGGCGCGGTTCGCATCTTTTTGTGCAACGATCTCGCGCAGTCGCGCAACGTGATGATCGAGTTTCGCGGCAGTTCGACTCGGGTGGACATGATGCCGGGGGAGCTGCGCGAGGTTCACCTCATGGGCACACCCAGCGACCGGCGCGCCCGTGCGGCCAAACTCGACGTGGTTGCCCCGGCCGCCCGCGTATAATACCTTCGGGAACTCCGTATGCTCCAACCGTCGAATCGTTTTGCTACCATCGTTTTAGCCGCCGGCACGGTCGTGCTGTTGGTCGCCATCGGTGTGGGCGAGCGCATGGGCGACCGCGTCTTGGGCGAGGCAACGCAGCAGGGACTGCAGTCGGTGACCGCCGTCGCGGCGTCACCCGAGCCTGAGGCATCCCAAGGCCCCTACGGTCCCGATTGGAAACGGTCGGATACCCTCTCGACGGCCCCCGATCCACGCTTCCCCGATCCACGCGTTCCGCCGCAACCTTTGCCGACACCGCTGCCGACGCCGAAGACGACGCCGACGCCGTACGTTCCGTTGACGCCGACGCCCAATCCGAACATTCCGATCTGGCGCCGCGAGCCGCTTCCGACCGCGACGCCGATCCCGACGGAGTTGCCCTCGGCCGGTCCGTCGCCCGGACAGGCGCCGCCCTCGCAAGCGCCTGGGCGCCAGGTTCTTTTTGCACGTCCCTGATAGGATAGAGCCATGGAACATGCCGGAACTCCCACCGTAAAGCGCGGGCTCGCGCAGATGCTCAAAGGCGGCGTCATCATGGACGTCGTCACCCCCGACCAGGCCGTCGTCGCGCAAGAAGCCGGCGCCGTCGCGGTCATGGCGCTCGAACGGATTCCGGCCGACATCCGGGCCGCCGGGGGTGTCGCCCGCATGAGCAGCCTCGAACTGATTCGCGGCATCATGGATGCCGTGACGATTCCGGTGATGGCGAAAGTGCGCATCGGACATTTCGCCGAGGCGCAAGTGCTGCAGCAACTCGGTGTCGACTACATCGACGAATCCGAAGTGCTCACACCCGCCGACGACAAGTATCACGTCGACAAGCACGCCTTCACGACGCCGTTCGTGTGTGGCGCGCGCGACCTCGGTGAGGCGTTGCGGCGAATCGCCGAAGGCGCGGCAATGATTCGTAGCAAGGGCGAAGCCGGCAGCGGGAACATCGTCGAGGCCGTGCGCCACATGCGCGCGATCACCGACGGCATCCGCGAACTTGCCGCGATGCCTGAAGAAGAACTCGTCGCCCGCGCGCGCGACTTGGGCGCCTCGCTCGAACTCGTGCAATCGGTGGCGCGAGAAAGCCAATTACCGGTCGTGCTCTTCTGTGCCGGCGGCGTTTCGACGCCGGCCGATGCGGCGTTGATGATGCAATTGGGCGCGCAAGGGATCTTTGTCGGAAGCGGCATCTTTAAGTCGACCGATCCGCGCAAGTTCGCCAAAGCCATCGTGGATGCGACCACGCATTTCAGCGATGCCGATGTGGTGATGGAAGCGTGCCGTTCGCTGGGAGAGTCCGAAGCGATGCACGGTATCGACGTCCGCACGCTGGACCAGTCGCAACTACTCGCAACGCGCGGGACGTAACCATACCCGTGCGTCCGCAGATCGGCGTCCTCGCGTTGCAGGGCGACGTGGTCGAGCACGCCGCCGCGCTGGACCGCGCCGGCGCGACGCCGGTTGCCGTCAAATCGGTTGCCGATCTCGAACGCGTCGAAGCGCTTATCGTGCCGGGCGGCGAGTCCACGACGGTAATGAAGTTACTCGACCGTTTCTCGTTGGCTGCACCGATCGTCGCGCGCGTGCGCGGCGGGATGCCGCTCTGGGGGACCTGCATGGGATTGATCGTTGCGGCGCGCGACGTTGCCGGCTTGCAGCAACCGACGCTCGACCTGATCGACGTGACCGTTCGCCGCAACGCTTTCGGCCGGCAAAACGAATCGGCCGAGGTCGATCTCGCGATTCCGGTGCTCGGCAACCGGCCGTTTCCCGCGATCTTCATTCGCGCACCGTGGATCGAGCGCGCGGGTCCGGAGGTAGACGTCCTCGCCGAGCGGTCGGGGCACGGGGTCATGGTGCGCCAGGGCAACGTGCTCGGTACCTCGTTCCATCCGGAACTCAGCAACGATCTGCGCGTTCACCAATACTTTCTCGAGATGCACCGGCAGCCGCGTGCCGACGTAGGGAAGGCTCCCACCGCGGCGTAATCTCAACTGCGGATGACGACCACGTCCGAAGAAACGCTCGGAGGATTTCAAGGACAGATTCCCCCGGTCGAGCCGCTGCTCACCGAGGTCATTGCAACGCTGTCGTTGGCCGCGCACGCCTACCTGACCGACAGCGAGGGGCAGCAGCCCGATCGCGCTGCTGCGGAGGTGGCCATCGACGTCGCCAGCGCCGCTTTCGAACGGGTCAAAGAACGACTGCGCCCGGAGCAACGGTTAGCGCTGACTCAAATGCTAACCGAAACCCGACTGACGTTCGTTCGTAAGCGAGGCACCTAAAATGCCTCGCTTGCATACTGCACGCCGGATGGAACCGTTGCCGTGAGCGATGTGCTCGTGCTGAACTTCACCTACGAGGCGCTCAACGTCACGAGTTTTCAGCGTGCCGTCAAGATGATTTTCGCGGGCAAGGCGGAGCTGCTGCACGGTCGCGACCGCATCTTGGCTTCGACGAGTTACGAGATGCGGATGCCCTCGATCATCCGCATGCTCTATTACATCCGCCGCCCAATGCAGAAGGTCGCGCTGACCAAAAAAAACGTCTTGATTCGCGACGACCACACGTGTCAGTACTGCGGCGCGCACGGCGAAAAACTGATGACCGTCGATCACGTGACGCCCAAGAGCCGCGGCGGCCCTTCGACCTGGGAAAACCTCGTCTGCGCGTGCATGCGCTGCAACAATCGCAAGAACAATCGTACGCCGCAGGAAGCAAACATGTCGCTGCAGCGCAAGCCGCGGCAACCCAAGTACATTCCGTGGATTCAAATCAAGCGCAACACGCTCCCCGACGAATGGGGCAAGTTCCTGTTCCTCTACAACGTCTCGATTGACGAACGCGTAGAGGGGTAGGCGCAGTCGAATGATTCGCGTTTCGCCGCACGCCGTACGCTCGGGACGTTCGCGTTTTCGCCTCCATGCGAAAACGCTACTCGATGGCTCGGCGCTCCCGGGCATCCGGCCCTTCGCGCCGAGTCCATACGCCCTCGCGCATCGACGTGCGGCGTCCCGCGAGCCATTCGACCGCTAAGGTCGAAAATAGCCAGTAACTAAAACCAAAGCTACATCAGTGGATCAAACTAGGACTCCGTATTTTCAGGCGTTACTGGATTACGTCGATTCGGGGGTGTTGCCGTTTCATACGCCGGGACACGTGCAAGGCAACGGCATGGATTTGGCCTTTCGCGAGTTCGTCGGCGACAATATTTGCGCGATCGATTTGACGCCGATGCCGGGCATCGACGACTTGCTGCAGCCGCTCGAGTCGATTAAGGAAGCGCAAGAGCTCGCGGCCGAGGCGTGGGGCGCCGACAATACCTTCTTCCTCATCAACGGTTCGACCAGCGGCAATCAGTGCATGATGGTGACCGCGGCCAACCCGGGCGACGCGATTGCGGTGCCGCGCAACTCGCACAAGTCGATGCTGGGCGGCCTGGTGATGAGCGGCGCGCGCCCGATCTACATGCAGCCCGAAGTCGACGAAGAGCTGCATATGGATCACTGCGTCACGCCCGAGACGGTCGAGCGTACGTTGCGCGAGCATCCCGAAGTGGTGGCTGTGTACGTCGTTTCGCCGACGTACTACGGCGTGGCGGCGGATCTCGCTTCGATCGTCCGCATCGCACACGATGCCGGCAAGTTGTTGCTCGTGGACGAGGCGTGGGGGCCGCACTTTCACTTTCACCCGGCGCTGCCGCTCTCGGCGACGAGCGCCGGCGCCGATCTCTGCATCAACTCGACCCACAAAATGCTATCGGCCTTTTCGCAATGCGCGATGCTGCATCAGAAGGGCGATCGCGTCCGCCTCGACCGTCTCAAGGCAGTGCTCAAGATGTTCCTCTCGACGTCGCCGAACTTGCCGATGGTCGCATCGCTCGACGTTGCGCGCAAACAGATGGCGACCGAAGGCGAAGCGCTGCTCTCGCGGACTATCGAACTCGCCCAGGAAGTCCGCCGGCGCATCAACCGGGTCGAAGGACTGTATTGTCTCGGCGACGACGCACGTGGACGCAACGGTGTCTTCGATCTTGATCCGACGAAAATCGCGGTAACCGTGCGCGGACTTGGCTACACGGGGTACGAGGCGTCGGAAATTCTTCGCCATCGCTACAACATTCAAGTCGAATTAGCCGACCTGTTCAACGTTGTCGCTTTGATTACGATTGGAACGACGCCCGAAGCCGCAGACCGGTTGGCCACCGCGTTCGAAGAGTTGGCGCGCGACGACCGTCCCGTAGACATGTACGCTCCGTCGGGTATTTTGGAGCGGCGCCTCAATCGCGGAAGTTACCGCCTGCCGAAAATTCCGCCGATGCGCATGACGCCGCGCGACGCGTTTTTGGCCGATACCGTGTTCGTACGATTCAAAGAGTCGAAAGGCCGCATTTGCGCCGAAACGATCTCACCCTATCCGCCGGGCATTCCCGTTATCGCGCCGGGCGAAGAGATAACGGCCGAGCTGATCGCATATCTGCGGCTGGAGATCAAAGCGGGCGTGCGCATTCAGGGTACGTACGACGATGCGCTCAAGGTCGTTCGCGTCGTCGCGGAAGGGAGTCATCCACGGACCGGATAACGCAAGCGACAACGACTGGAGCCGCGTCGCGGTTCCAAGGGAAGGCAGGGTCAGTATTGGCCGTTCGAGTCCCATCCGTTTCTCCGAGTTGGGAACTCTCTCAACTCCTCGACATCTTCCCCCTCGCAATCCGACAGGCGCTCGTCCGTCTTGGAAACCTCGAAGAGATCATCGAGGTTGTTCTCGATCTGGGGCGTCCGCCGGAGGCGCGTTTCGAGCACGACTTTACGTATCTCACCGACACGCCGGTTTCGCACGAAGACATTTCGCACGTTTGCTCGCGCATCTCGTCGTTCGGCGCCGACAATCGGGCCGGCATCGAGCAGACGCTCCATCGCATCAGCGCAATTCGTAACCGTACCGGTAAGATCGTCGGCTTGACGTGTCGCGTCGGCCGTGCCGTTTACGGCACGATCGACATTTTGCTCGACGTGTTGCGCAGCGGACAATCGATTTGTCTGCTCGGACGACCGGGCGTCGGAAAAACGACGATGTTGCGCGAGTGCGCGCGCATCCTGTCGGAAGACCGCAAACGCGTCGTCATCGTGGATACGTCGAACGAGATCGCGGGCGACAGCGACATTCCGCATCCCGGCATCGGGTTGGCGCGGCGGATGCAAGTTACCGACCCGGCGCTGCAACACGCCGTGATGATCGAGGCCGTGGAAAACCACATGCCCGAAGTCATCGTGATCGACGAGATCGGAACCGAAGCCGAGGCCGGCGCGGCGCGCACGATCGCCGAGCGCGGAGTCACGCTGATCGGAACGGCGCACGGGCAGACGCTCGAGAATCTCTTGATGAATCCAACCCTCTCCGATTTGGTCGGCGGCATCAGCGCGGTGACGCTCTCCGACGAAGAAGCGCGCCGTCGCGGTACCCGCAAGACGGTCTTGGAGCGCAAGGCGCCGCCGACGTTCGACGTTGTGGTGGAGATTCACGATCGCGACCGCTTGGCGATTCACAAGAACGTCGGCGAGGTCATCGACGCGCTGCTGCGCGGATATCAGCCGCAGCCTGAGATTCGTCAGCGCCAGCCGAGCGGCGAGGTCACCGTCGTCCAGGAAGCCGACACGGAGTCGATGCCGCAGTTGGCCGCCGAGTACGATCGCGCAAACGAACCCGACGAGCGCGAACGTCCGCTCTCGATCTTCCCTTACGGAGTTTCGCGCAACAAGATCGAGCGCGCGATTCATAACCTGCGCGTCAACGCCGGCATCGCACGCACGTTCGACGAAGCCGACGTCGTGTTGACGCTGAAAACGCTCGAGCGCAAGCAGCAGCCGAAACTCAAGCAGATAGCCGCCGACAACGTTCCGATTTACTCGATCAAGACCAACACCACAACGCAGATTCAGACGGCGCTGCGCGACGTGTTCAATCTGGGGTCGATCGACCACGAAGAAATCGCGCTGCGCGAGGCCGAAGAGGCGATCTATCAGGTGCTCTTGACGAATCAAGCGATCGAGCTTTCACCGCAAACGTCGTACGTACGGCGCATGCAGCACCAACTTGCCGAGCGCTACCGGCTGAAATCGCACAGTACCGGGCTCGAGCCGAACCGGCGCGTGCGCATCTTCAAGACGACGGAGTGAGCCGCGCGCACGCTTCGGCGGGGGCGCGATTCGTCGTCGTCGAGGGAATCGAGTGCAGCGGCAAGAGCACGTTGCTCGCCGCGCTCGCGCATCGGTTAAGAGCCGGCGGCTACACGGTGGTGTTGACGCGCGAACCGGGTGGCTCGCCGCTCGGTGAGGCGCTTCGCACGCTGGTTCTCGATCGCGCAGACGCCGTCGATGCGCGCGCCGAAGCACTGTTGATGAATGCCGCGCGCGCGCAACACGTCGCCGAAACGATCCGGCCGGCGCTCGCGGCCGGCGCGACCGTGCTTTGCGATCGCTTCATCGATTCGACGCTGGCATATCAAGGCTACGGCCGTGGCGTCGACATCGGAACGCTGCGCGCGGTCAACGCCGCCGCAACCGGCGGTCTCGAACCTAACCTCACGTTGTTGCTCGACGTTCCCGTGCGCGTGTCGCGCGAGCGCATGCGGCTGCGCGCAGGAGCGGCGGATCGTTTTGAACGCGAAGACGACGCGTTTCACGAGCGCGTTCGCGACGGTTACTTGGAGTTGGCGGCCGAATCCGCACACGTGGTGCTCGACGGCACGCTCGCACCGCAAGAAATTTACGAGCACGCCATGCAGGCGCTGCACGCTGCAACGGTCCACGCGCACGCGTGAGCGTTCTCCAGTTCGACGCCGTCGGCGCGGAAGGTCCGAAGCGCTATTTTGGCGCGCTCTCGGCTCAATCGCTAGCGCATGCGTATCTCTTTAGCGGCCCCGCCGGCGTCGGAAAGAAAACGTTTGCGCAGAGGCTAGCCCAGTCGCTGCTGTGCCAAGCACCAAAGGAGGGCGTCCTCGGCTACGACGGTACGTGTTCGTCGTGCGCGCTGTTTTCGGCCGAGAACGCGCGCCATCCGGATTTCTTCCAACACGTTGGTCCGCTGAAAATCGGCGATCCGGATTCGGCCGCGGGGTTTTACGAACGCGACGAGATGAGCGCGCGCGACATCGTGCGCCTGCTTTCGATGCAGTCGTACGTCGGCGGCATGCGCGTGCTGCTGCTCGGAGATGCGTCGTTCGCGAGCGTCGAGGCAGCCAACGCGCTGCTGAAATTTCTCGAAGAGCCGCCGCGCGGCGTCCTGCTCGTCTTGACGACCGCGACGCCCGGGCGTCTAATCTCCACGATTCGGTCGCGACTCATCGAACTGCGGTTTGCGTTACTGTCGAAAGCCCAAGTGGTCGAGGTGCTGCGCAAACACGGGGTGAGTCGCAAAGAGGCCGAGACCGGCGCGGCGCTCAGCGGCGGCAGCATCGCGCGCGCCTTGAGCGCGCTCGAAGATGAAGAAGAGTCCCTGCGTAGGCAGGTCGCGCGGTGGTTCTTCGAGAGCGCGCACGGCGAGGTTCCGGATCGCGCGTGGGCAACACGCGAAACCCTAGACGAGGGTCTGCAAGTCATCAAAATGCTCGCGCGCGACTGGGTCGCCGCGGGTACCGGCAGCGACTGCGCGTTTCTTTGCGCCGATTACGACAAGCCGTTGCGAGAGCTGCTCCCGTTGCGTGACGCCGCGGCCGCTGAGTTGCTTACCAAACTCGACGAGGCGGCGATGACGGCGCGTACCAACGTTCCGCCCGGGCTGGTCGCCGATCTCGTGCGGATGGCGCTGACGCGGGCGGGCAACCTCACCAAAATCGCGTAAACGCGACGTCGTCGTACTGCTTGGCGAACGGGAAGGCGAGATACGCCAGCGCGACCGCGCGCACGAACGCCATTAGGAGTTGCGTTTCGAGCACCGTGAGGCGAACGAGAAAATACGGAATGCCGATCGGCACGAGTACGTACCAGACGGCGAAGAACACCAACGCGAGCAGAATTGACGCGACGACGTTGGCGCGGACGCAGCGAATCGAGGCGCCGATGGCCAGCGAGCCGGGCATGCCGCCGATCGCGGCGGCCGGCATCGTGTAAATCAAAAAGAACGCCGCAACCGCAGCGAGTGCCAGTCCGAGCGCCGGTGCTAGGAACGAACCGACGTACGACGCCGCCCACACGACGAACTGAAATCCGATGGCGGCCAGCAGAATGCCGCCGAACTTCGCGCGCGCCTCGTCCCAGGCTTCGTCGAACGAGCCGCGCCGGCCGCGCCAAATGTTGCTAGCCTGGACAATCGCGACGCCGAATGCCCAGAGATAGAGCAACTGAACGAGCATCGCAAAAATGCCCGCGCCGATGCCGCCGAGTTGGTCGGTCATCAACGGCGTGATTCGATCCACGAGAACGTCGACGACCGCCGCCAGCAGCGGAACCGCAAGGATCGAAAGATGGCGTACGAGCAGGGGGACGGCGCGCGCGTACATGCCGAGATCGAGCGTGCGCAACACTAGTGTCGTGTCTCCCAAGTTTTTTGCATAACGCTAGCCGTGTGGCGGAGCTCGGACAAGGAGCGATGAGCGACAAAAGCAGCGCTTTGCGAGCGAAGAGCGACGCCGTCCGAGCCCGGCACACGGCTAGCCCTTTGGGTCGCGGCGGCGGAGGCGCTCCGGCGTCGTTGCTCGTCGGTCACATAGCTACGACTATGCTCCCTCCTCGCGCCTAGCCGGTGCGCTCCGGCGCTCGCGACGTTATACATAGAACTTGGGAAACACGACACTATAGCCGAGCTCCCTCGAGCGCGTGGCGGCACGAACAGTCGGCATCCACCTCGATGCGGCGAACGATCTCGCGAATCGCCGAGCGCACGCGTTCGTTATTGCGCTTGAACACCTCGACGACGGCATCCACGCTGACCGGCGCGATGCCCTCGAGTCCGACGTCGTAGTCGGTCACGAGCGAGATGTTCACGTAGCACATTTCGAGTTCGCGCGCCAAATAGCACTCGGGATACTGCGTCATGTTGATGACTTCCCATCCCTGGCTTTGATAGAATTTCGACTCGGCGCGCGTTGAGAAACGCGGACCCGATATGACGACGATGGTTCCGGCCGGGTGCGTCTCGACGCCGATCGCGCGCAGCGCGTCAACCGCCAGCGGTCGCAACGTCGGACAGTACGGATCGGCAAATCCGACGTGCGTGACGGGCGGACTTTCATAAAAGGTATCGCGGCGGCCGGCGGTAAGGTCGACGAGCTGATCGCAGACGACCATCGAACCCGGGACGACGGCTCTACTCAACGAACCGGCGGCGGTCGGCCCGATAATCCAGCGAACGCCGAGCGATTTCATTGCGTATGCATTTGCGCGGTAGTTGATCAAATGCGGCGGAAACCGGTGATCGTTGCCGTGACGCGGAAGAAACGCGATGCGCTTGCCTTCGATTTCGCCGATTGCCACGCGGTCGCTGGGCGGCCCGTACGGTGTCTCGATCCAGGTCTCGCGCGCGTCTTCCATCAGCGAGTAAAATCCGGAGCCTCCGAATACGCCGATGTCGGCGCGCAGCCTTTCGTCCATGGCGAGGCAGAGTTCGAGGTAGCGTGCGCGTCCCCTCGAAGATGTTTGTCGCGATGCGCTCCATTCTATTCGCTGCCATAACGCTGGCATTACTGGCCGGATGCGCGAAATCCGTACCGCCGGCGCACGAAGGCCGGCGCAACGCGTGGACCGAGCCGAACGTGTTGCGCGTTGCCGACATTTCCGACCCGGACCATCTCAACCCGTATCTCTCGGAGATGGACGTTTCGTACGATCTCGCGTCGCTGGTGTATTCTTTCCTCGTCATTGCCGACGATCGCGGGCGATTGATCGGCGACCTTGCGACCGCAGTTCCGTCGCAAGCCAACGGCGGAATCTCGCGCGACGGACGAACGTATACCTATCACTTGCGTCAGAACGTTGTGTGGCACGACGGCGTGCCGTTCGCTGCCGAAGACGTAGCGGCATCGTGGCGCGCGGTCATGAATCCGGGCAACGACACGTTCGAACGTGAGGGTTACGATCGCGTAGCGTCCATTGCAACGCCTAACCGATATACGGTGGTCGTGCGCTTGCGCGAGCGGTATCCGCCGTTCGTCTCGCGGTTCTTCGCGCCGCTGCAGGAGGGCGCGAAACCGGTGCTGCCCGCGCATCTGCTCTCGGCGGCCGGAAGTTTCAACGCAGGGACGCTGTCATCGCATCCGATTGGGACGGGACCGTTCGAATTCGTCTCCTGGGCGCGCGCGGATCGTATTGTTTTGCAGCGTTTCGATCGGTATTTCAAGGGACGGCCACGGCTCGAGCGCATCGTTTTTCGCGTCGTTCCCAACGATCAGACGATTGCGACGCTGCTCCAGGAGCATCAACTCGATCTCGTGGTTGCGCCGCAGACCGCGCTGCTCGATCAATATCGCGCGACGCCGGGCGTTACCGTTGCGACGGCGCCGTGGAACTCGCAGACCCTGCTGATCATCAACGCGAGCAAACCCGGAATGCGCGACGTCGCCGTTCGGCGCGCGATCGCAATGGTGGTACCGTACGCGGAAATTCTGCACGACGTTACACGCGATGTGGACGAGCCGGCGCGCAACGGCCTTCCGCCGACCGCGATTGGTTACGAACCGCTGGCGTCGCGCGGACGCGACCCCGCAGCGGCAGCGCAGCTCTTGCAACGCGCCGGATGGTTGCCCGGGCCCGACGGTGTCCGGCAGCGCAGCGGAACGCGATTGGATTTCACGATTGCGACGATTGGCGGCTCCAGCAATCTCGAACGCGTCGCGGTTTTGAGTCAGGCTGCGCTGCGCGTGGCGGGCATCGCCGTCGCAATCAAAACCTATCCTTACCGCACGATTTTTGCAGCGCCGGACGGACCCGTCTACAGCGGCCGCTACGACATCGCGCTCTACAGCAGCACGCTCAACTGGGATCCCGACGTCTACAATTTCAATGCGTGCGATCGTTGGTATCCGATCGGGCAAAATATCTTCCGTTTCTGCGATCCGCGACTCGACGCGCTCGAACGCGCCGGCCTGCAGACCGACGACCCGCGCCGGCGCGCGACCGTCTATCGTCGCTCGAACCGTCTGATGTGGTCCGACGTTCCCTACGTTCCGGTTTATCAAAATCGAAGGTTGATCGTGCGCTCCAGGGACCTGCGCAACTACAGCGTCAACCCAACGTCGACACCGTGGTGGAACGCCTGGCAGTGGAGCATTTAATGCCGAGCCTTTAGCTACCGATTAAAGTCTGACGGTTTGAGGTCGTCGAGAAATTTTTTGAAGCGCGCCATTTCGTTGTCGTTGACCGGCTTCTTTTCCGCAGTCGATTCTTCGAGAACGATTTTATCGGAGACGAAGATCGGCGCTTGAACGCGCAGGGCGAGCGCGATGCCGTCGGACGGCCGCGCGTCGATTTCCTGTAAATCACCGTTGGTGCGCACGACGAGCTTGGCAAAGAACGTCGAGTCTTTGATGTCGTGAATCACGACTTGCTCGAGATTGGCGTTGAGCGACTCGAGAATGCTGCGCATGAGGTCGTGTGAGAGCGGTCGCGGAACGGGTGCGCCTTCGAGTGCGAGTGCGATCGCGGTCGCTTCGAACGGCCCGATGAGGATCGGTAAGTAGTGCGAGCCATCCATGTCTTTGAGGATGACAACTGGGTCGTGGGTTAGGAGGTCGATCCCCAGCTTGTCGACCTTCATTTGGCGCATCACGACGTATCCGACGCGTCCGGCGCGGGTGCCTCCATGTACGGCAGCGGTCGCGTCGCGGGTAGGTCGAGGGGTCGGAGCAGCCGAACGGAGGGCGGTTCATCATGGCCCTTTCCTGTGGAATAGTGGGCTTGCCGAACGTCGGCAAGTCGACCATTTTTAATGCGCTTACGCGCTCGGCGCAAGCGCTCGCGGCGAACTATCCGTTTGCGACCATCGAACCAAACGTCGGCGAAGTCGCCGTCCCCGACGAGCGCTTGAGCGTGCTGCAGGCGCTGGCGAACGCGCGGCGGATCGTGCCGGCGACCGTGCGCTTCGTCGACATTGCCGGCTTAGTGCGCGGCGCCAGCGCCGGTCAAGGACTCGGTAATGCGTTCTTGAGTCATATTCGCGAAACCGATGCGATCGCAATGGTCGTGCGCTGCTTCGAAGATCACGACGTTACGCACGTAGAAGAGCATCCCGATCCGGCCCGCGACGTCGAAATCGTCGCCATCGAACTCGCGTTGGCGGATCTCGAAACGATGCGCCGGCACGTTCCAAAACTCGAACGCGAAGCGCGCGCCGATCCTAAAGCGCGCGACCGTTTAGAGGCCGCGCGCCGCGTTGCCGCCGCACTCGAAGAAGGCAAGCCCGCGCGGACGTTCGCGGCCGGATCGGCGGAAGCCGACGCCGCCGCTTCCGCGTTCTTACTTACGGCGCGGCCACTGCTTTACGTCGCCAATATCGGCGAATCGCAAATTTCCTCGCCGGGACCCATGGTCGAAGCGGTTGCGAAAATTGCCGCAGCCGAAAATAGCCGCCTCGTCGTGCTTTCCGGAAAAGTCGAGGCTGAGTTGGCGGGCTTATCGGAAGAGGAGGCGCGCGATTTTCGCGCCGAGTTGGGGCTCGCGCGTTCCGGCCTGGACGAACTCGCGATCGCCGCATACGACGCACTGGGCCTGATGACGTTTCTTACCGCCGGTGAGAAAGAAGTGCGCGCGTGGATGATTCCCCGCGGCACCAAAGCGCCCGAAGCGGCCGGACGGATACACGGCGACATCGAGCGCGGATTCATCCGCGCGGAGATCGTGTCGTACGACGATTACGTCGCGCATCGCTCGATGGAAGCGCTGCGGGCGGCTGGTCTCGTGCGCAGCGAGGGCCGCGACTACGCGATGCGCGAGGGGGACGTCGTGAATTTCCGTTTCAACGTCTAGGGTTTCGCATTTCGAAACCCTAGGCACTGCGGCGCGTTGCGACTTTTTTGGTATCTCGATTGCAGAGGGGTCCGGGAAGCCAGGGCGCAAGTCATGCCGTGGAGGCACCTATCAGAATGGCGGTGATGACGACCCCGGCGCGTGAGGTTTCGGTTTTCGGCGATGCGATCGCTTACTTCAAAGAAGCGGCCGATCTGCTGGAACTCGATGCAGGTATGCGGCGAATCCTCACGAGTCCGGCGCGGCAAATCATCTTCGCGATTCCGTTTCAGCGCGACTCGGGCGAGTTCGAAGTCTACACCGGCTATCGCGTCCAGTTCAGTTTTGCGCGCGGACCCGCAAAAGGCGGCATTCGCTACCATCCCGGGGTGACGCTCGATGAAGTGACGGCGCTTGCGTTTTGGATGACGTGGAAGTGTGCCGTGGTGGATCTGCCGTTCGGCGGCGGCAAGGGCGGCGTTACCTGCGATCCGAGCACGCTTTCGATGAACGAGATGGAGCGCATTACGCGCCGTTACGCCGCCGAACTCGTCGAAGTCGTCGGCCCAGATAAAGACGTTCCCGCTCCGGACGTCAACACGACGCCCCAGATCATGGCGTGGTTCATGGATACGTACTCTATGCACGTACGCCAAAATCAGCCCGGCGTCGTAACCGGTAAACCGCTGGAAATTGGCGGCTCGCGCGGCCGCGTGGAAGCCACCGGTCGCGGCGTGACCATCTGCGCGCTCGACGAAATGAGCGAGCTGGGACTCCAGCCGGAAAAAGCGACCGTTGCGATTCAAGGTTTTGGTAACGTTGGCCGCTATGCGGCGAAGTTGTTCGAAGAGCGCGGCTGTCGCGTCGTCGGCATTTCCGACGTCACCGGCGCGTACTACAATCCGGAAGGCATTTACGTCAGCGGCGCGATGGCACATACCGCGCAGTTCGGGACGCTCGAGGGTTTTAAGGGCGGCGACAAGATCACTAATGCGGAGTTGCTGGCAAGTCCGTGCGACGTGCTGGTGCCGGCAGCACTCGAAAAAGTCTTCAACGCCGAAACGGCGGCGAAAGTGCAGGCGAAACTCATCGTTGAAGGCGCGAACGGACCGACCACGCCGGAAGCCGACCGCATCTTCAAAGAAAAAGGCATCGTCGTCATTCCCGACATCATGGCGAACGCCGGCGGCGTAACGGTCTCGTATTTCGAGTGGGTTCAAGACCGCATGGGTTTCTTCTGGAAGGAATCCGAGGTCAACCAGCGACTCGAAGAGTTTCTCCTCGCGAACCTGCACGAAATCCGCGCCATCGGAAACGCGCGCGGCGCGACGCTGCGAACGTCCGCCTACACGCTCGCGATCGACCGCGTCGTGAAGGCGCTCAAAATGCGCGGCATCTACGCATAGCCATGAATGTTTGGGGCACCAAGCGTGCGTTGTTCGCTGCGGCCGGCATGCTCGTCGCGTGCGACGGCGCTACGTCGCAAATTCAGCCGGCCGCTTTTGGAAGTGCACCGGCACTCCATCAACTCAGCCAAACGTCTGAGCACGAATCGTGGATGAAGCCTGAGGCGAAGAGCCAAAGACTGCTCTATATTTCAGATTCAAAAAATAGGACCGTCTACGTCTACGCAGCGTCGTCGAACAAGCTCGAAGGATCGCTGACCGGTTTCTTCGATCCCGTGGGCGAGTGCGTGGACGGTTCGAATAACGTCTGGATCGCCGATTACGAAAATCAAAACGTCACCGAGTATGCTCACGGCGGCACGCAGCCGATCGCCGGCATCAGCGCCGGCGACGGCAATCCGTACAGTTGTTCGGTCGATCCTACGACCGGCGACATCGCGATCGGAATACAGAACTTTACGAGCGCTCCCGGCTGGATTATGATTTGCGCGTCGCCCTCGCAGTGCACGAACTACACACACTCTGCCGTCTCGTACGTATACTTTCTCTCCTACGATAAAAACGGCAATCTCTATGCTGACGGTACGGACAGAAATGGGGAGGGGTTCGTTATGGCCGTACGTGCCGCCGGTGGTAATTTCAAGCAAATGACGATCAAGGGCGCGACGATCAACTCGCCGGGAGCGTTGGTCAACAAGTTGGGCGTCCTGTCGCTGGACCAGGGAGGCGGCGGCACTTCGACCATTTATCAAATCGCACCGGATGGAACGGTCACCGGCTCGACCCAGCTCTCGGGCGCTAACGACTGCGGTCAGTTTGCGATCAGTGGGAATCTAAAATACGCGAGAGTGACGTGCCCCAACCGCAGCGGCAATGTTACTAAATATAAGTATCCGGCCGGGGGTGTACCGATCGTCACGCTTTCGGGTCCCTTCAGCACGCCGTTTGCAGCCGTCTACAGCAATCCGTAGTAGCTCTCACTAGCGCTCCTTCGACTGCGGCGTGCTGCGCACGCCTCCGCTCAGGACGACACTCGACTGCGGCGTGCTGCGCACGCCTCCGCTCAGGATGACATTCTTGGGGGTCGCTCTGGTTGGTGCCTCGTAGCAGCTGCGTGCGGCGACGTGCTCTTACACGCGATCAGAGAATGTTGCCGGGCGCGTAAGGATCGGGGTAACAGTAGTTCTTATTCGCGCACCGCGTGCCGGCCCACACCGCATTGACGTCGATTTGCGGTATGCTCGCGCCGTAGGCACCGTTGATCGTCGCGATGAAGGCATACGCCAGCAACGCGTAACCGGAGTTCGACGGATGCAGGCCGTCGAAACTCACCAATCCGCCTTCAAAGGCCAGCGTGCAACAGGGTTGGCTCCTGGAGCCGATGCTGATCGCTTGCCGGAAATAGGGATTGGAGCGCTTACCGCTGGCGACCCCGCTGAAAATTTGCTGTACGCTTACCAGCGGTGAGTTCGTTTGTTGCGCCGCCGTATCGATGCCGCTGTTGATCGCATCGTTGAGCGCTTGCACTTTCGCGGCAAAAGCCGGAGTGATGTAAAACATGCCGAGACCGCTGCCTGGTTTGCCGTTATCCAAATCGGGCAGTTTTTGGTGCGCCTGGTAGTATTGCAGCACCGCAAACGTTCCCTGAAGCGTCAGGTATCCGCAAGGGCTGCTGGTCGACGTTGGCTGGCATCCGCCCGGAGTCGCCAAATGATATTGGTTTGCTATTTGTGTTACTAGTTGCGCGCCCAACGAAAAGGAACCGAAAACGTTGCCCATCACGCAGGCGGCGTAGGTCTGGAAATTGCAAACGTTTGAGCTTGCCGATGGAATGCTGACACGCATGAAATACGGTGTCTCGAGAATGTTCGGTAGATTCGCAACGACGATCTTTGCACCGGCTCGCTTCAGCGTATTGATCGCCTGTCGCTCATCGGCAGCGGCTTGTCCGGCCGAATTGTCGCCGCCGTGAAAGAGGCCGCCGGAGCCCATGTACTTGAGAACGTCGTTGGCGCCGAGCCACACGATAGCCAACGTGGGTTTGAGTTTAGCCGCCGCGTTGACCATCGTGAGTTGCGGTCCCATGTTTGCGAAGTTGCGCAGCACAGGCCAGTAGGTGCTGCTTTCACCGTCGACGACTTGCTGCAGTAGGCCCCGAATTCCCGGCAGCGCTTTGCACGTGTTCGACTGTGGCTGCGTAAGCGTGACGGCCTCGTGCAACGTGATGCCCGGAACCGCAACGTTACGGATCGTCGTCGAAGTCGGGTTCATGCGGACGCGTCTGGAGGCACCGAGTAGGTAGCCGGCGGCGTCAAAACCGTTGTCGTACGTGCACGAGTTTGCTTTATCAGGTTGAAAACCGGCCAGACCAGGATAAGGAATGAGTTGGTTGTTGATACCCGGACCGGCGATAAGCGGCAGTGGGCTGACGGCCGGATCGAACATTTGATTGATGGCGGTCGGAATAGGCAGTCCGGAAGCCTGCTCGTCCACGTCGGCCCAGTAACCCTGTTCCTGCGTCGGCGGGATCGGTAGCGGCGTCTGCGACGGCGACGGCGAGAAGTATGGATCGGGTACTTCGGTTTCACCGAGCATCCCATCCGATTGATAGCCGGCCGTCAAACTATCGCCGACGCCGACTATGCGCGAGAGCAGCGGAGCGCTGGTGCCACCGCCGTTATGCGGTGGAATGACCGCGCCGGAGCCACCGCCTCCGCCGCTGCAGGCTGCAATCGCCGCCAGGCTCGCGATCGCGAGCGCTTTACGCAAAATCGTTGTATTCATCGTCAGGGTTGCTCCGGTTTACAGGGGGAAAAATCTCGGCGATCCGATGCCGAATTGTAACTGCAGTTGCGTCGCTTTGAGACCGCCGACGACTGGACCGCACTGCTGCGGAGAAATGGTCAAACACTTGATCGCCGTGACGTTGTCGGGGCCGAGGTTCGTCGGGTTACCGCTGTTGAGCACCAACTGCACGAAACCATACCTTGCAAAGCGCTGCGAAACGCCCAGGAAGTAAGCGATCAGATGTTCCGGATACGGATCCGTCGGCAGATAGTCGCGTGCGCTCTGCGGCTCGAACCAGACTCGCGTCGTGGGCGTGGGGTTATATTCGAGATAGAGCACCTGCGGCGTCTGTATGTGGTTGCTACTGTTCACGCCGGCCGTGTGCACGAGCCATTGAGCAGCAACCGTGAACGTGCCCAGCATCTTGGACGTTTTCAAAAACGGCACCGTCACCGCCACTGCCTTAAACTGCGCGGTACGCGTCGGGACGTTATCAAAATACGGACCATCGGGGGGATTGTAGGCGAACGGAACGATGTCGTTGTTGTTGACCGACTCACCGATGATACCGCTGCGTACCACGTATGACGGCGTAATCACGACCGGTAACTCCCGGTTTCCGGGCAACCCCTTGATGAACAAGACCTGCAAGAGCGCGAAGATTCCAAACGTGTCCTTCGTGCGAACGTTGATGTTTTGGCCGGTTCCGGGGCCGCAAATATCGCTTCCGCCCAAGTCGGCGCAGCCGACCGGATTCTTGAAACCCGCGACGTAGATCGGCGCCAGCCCGCTGTTGAAGCCGTACGGCCAGTGCTGCAACTGAAACATGCTGGCAACGATGCGCGTCGTTGTCTTGGGCGAGTATTCCAGCGTCGCGTCTACGCCGCCCATCAGCCATCCCTGTCTTCCAAGACTTCCGATGTTGCCGTAGGGATAAGCGGTCGTGATATCCGCGCTATAACCGAAGCCGGTTTCAAAAATTTTGTGCGAGCCGACGTCCTGCTGAGCCACCGGCGGCACTTGCGCGACCGTGCCGCCGGGCAGGACGCTCGTCCCCGGAGCTACGGCCGCCTGACGGCGCTGTTCTTCCTCTTTCTTGCGCTGCGCGTCTAACGCGTTCCGAATCGCATCGTTCGCACCCGGAAGGATCGATTGCTGATAGACGTTTTCCAAGCCGTCGGCGCGTGCCGGCAGCGTTGAAAAACACGTGGAAGCAAATGCGGCACACGCCGCAAGTGCGTACAAGCGCAATCTCAACATGCCGCACACGTTGCGCCCAACACGCAAAAAACCCTCGCGCCGAGGAAATGCGAACTTAGGTCGCCGTTTCCGAACGTTCTGTTATTGCGTGCTTGGCGTCAGCGGTGTCTCGGCGATTGCGACGCCGTCACCGCGGCGCGCCGCGCCGTCGCGCTCGGGCCGTCCACCGCGCAGTTCGAGCGATTTAATGATGACGTAGAGCACCGGCGTGATCGCAAGATTCAAAAACGTCGAGACGAGCATGCCGCCGAAAACAACCGTGCCCAGCGAATGCCGTGCGGCGTCGCCCGCGCCGGTGGCGAAGACCAGCGGCGTGACCGCAATGACGAAGGCGATTGAAGTCATCAGAATTGGGCGAAGTCGCGTCAGCGCCGCACGTAGGGCTGCCTGCACGACGTTGGCTCCGAGCCTGAGTTGCTGGTTGGCGAACTCGACGATTAGAATCGCGCTCTTGCTCGCCAAGCCGATGAGCATGACGTACCCGACTTGTGCGTAGGCGTCTTGCGAGATGTTAGGGTCGAAGAGAAACGGAATCGGAAAGTGGCGGATGTTGATGAACGCCAGCGCACCGAACAGCGCCGCCGGCACGGCCAGCAGCACGATCAGCGGATCGATGAAACTCTCGTACTGCGCGGACAACACGAGGAACACAAAGACGATGCCCAGCGCAAAGATGAGCACTGCGAGTGGTCCGGCAGCGATTTGATCGAGTTGCAGGCCGGTCCACTCGTAACTCACGCCGGCCGGAAGAACCTGCTGGGCGAGTTGCTGCATCGCGGTGATCGCTTCGCCCGAACTGCGTCCGGGCGCCGAACTGCCCTGCAATTCAATGTTGCGGTAGAGATTGTAGTGCGTGATGACCGGGGGACCGAGTTGCATGTTCACGTTCAGCAGCGCGTTCAACGGCGTCATCACCACGCCGGTGGCAGTCGTCTGCGTGGTTCCCGAGCCGGGCGGTGGCGTGGCTAACGGGTTGGTCCCCGTCGGAACGTTGGTAGCCGCCGATCCCGAATGCACGTAAATTTGCTGCAGCGACGCGACGTTGTTGCGGTACGGCGCATCGGCCTGCACGTCGACCTGCCACGAACGGTTCAGAAACGTGAAGTTGTTCACGTAGAGCGAACCGAGTTCGACTTCCATCGTTTGGAAGATGTCGCTCAGCGAAATTCCAATCGCCTTGGCCTTGTTGCGGTCGACCTCAACTTGCAGTTGCGGCGAGTTGATGCGATATTGCGTGAAAACGCCCGCCAACCGCGGATCTTTCGCCGCCGCCCCCATCATCGCGTAAGCAAGACCCATCATCTTGTCGAGACCAACGTTGCCGCGATCCTCGAGTTCGAATTGGAAGCCGCCGACGGTCCCGACGCCGTTGATGGCCGGGGGATTGAACGCGAAGATTTGCGCTTGCGGAATCTGCATGTAGAACGCGCCGTTGAGACGCTGCAAAATCGATGCCATGCTGTGCGGACAGGGCCGCAGCAACAGTGCGTTGAGCGGCGAGCATTCGCGCTCGCCCCACGGCTTGAGCAACGCGAACATCAGGCCCCGGTTCGGCGCCGCGCCGCTGAAACTAAAGCCGCCGACGTCGAAGAGGTGCGCGACTTCAGGCTGGGCGCTGACGATCGCTTCGGCCTTTTCCGCGATAGTCTGCTCGCCTTCGAGCGAGGTGCCTTCGGGCGTCTGCACCAGCATGATGAAGTAGCCCTGATCTTCGTCGGGGATAAACGCCTGGGGCGTCGTCATGAAAAGGAGACCCGTTAACCCCAACGCCAGCGCGAATGCTCCGGCGACCCACCAACGATAGCGAAACGCTTTGGGAAGCTGGCGCGCGTACCATTCGCGGAAACCCTTGAGGCCGCGGTTGAACCAGACGAAGAAGACAAACTTCGATTCGCGCTCGTCACCCAGCAGGCGTGCTGAAAGAACCGGCGCGAGCGTCAGTGCTTGAAAGAGCGAGATCGAGATGGCGGCCGCGATCGTCAGCGCGAACTGCTTGTAGAGTTGCCCGGTGGTGCCCGGAAAGAAGCCGACCGGAATGAATACCGCAAGCAAAACCAGCGACGATGCCACCACGGCACTTTGAATCTCGGTCATCGCCTCGGCGGCGCTGGCGATCGCACTCATCTTGCCGCGATTCATCTCGATGTGGCGCGCGATGTTTTCGATGACGACGATCGCGTCGTCCACGACCAAACCGGTGGCCAGTGTCAAGCCGAATAACGTAATCGTGTTGATCGAGAACCCGAACAGCTTCATGATGAAGAAGGTGCCGATCAGCGAAACCGGGATCGTGCACGCCGGAATCAGCGTCGATCGCGGGTTCTGCAAGAAGACGTAGATCACGAGCACGACCAGCAGGATCGAAAGCAGCAGCGTGATCAGCACTTCCCTGATCGACTCTTGCACGAAGGTCGTCGTGTTGAACGCGACTTCCCAGTGCACGCCCTTGGGGAAGGTCTTCGCGAGGCCTTCCATCTGCGCGGTGACCAGACGCGAAACGTCGAGCGCGTTGGCAGTCGAGTATTGCTGAACGCCCAAGCCGATGACCCGCGATTGTCCGTCGAAACGCAGCGCGGAGGTGTAGTTCTGGGCTCCTAGCTCGACGCGAGCGACGTCGCCGAGGCGGGTGAAGCCGCCATCGGCGTTTTGCCGCAAAATGATATTCGCGAATTGCGTCGGGTCGGAGAGTTGGGTGACCGCGTTCACCGTGTAGGTGTAGGGCTGGTTCTTCGGAGCAGGCGGCGAGCCGATGCTGCCGACGCCGATGGCGACGTTCTGTTCCTGGAGTGCGTTCACGACGTCACCCGCATCGAGGCCCTGCGCCGCTAACAGCCGCGGATTGAGCCAGATGCGCATCGCGTATTGGCGCTGACCGAATATGACGACGCCCGAAACGCCCGGCACGCGCGACAAGTTGTTGACGATGTTTAGTTGCGCGTAGTTGCTCAGCTCGAGCGTATCGTATTGCTTGGTGTCCGACGTGAGCGCGATGCCCATGACGAACGTGCCCGCGTTCTTGGAAACCGTGACGCCGAGTTGCTGAACGCTGGCGGGCAACTGCCCGAGTGCCGTTTGCGTGGCATTCTGCACGTCGGCTGCGGCGATATCGAGATCGACGTCGAGATTGAACGTCAGGGTGATCGTCGAGACGCCTTGGGCGCTGGTCGAGCTGATGTAGCGCAGACCTTGTACCGTGTTGACGGCCTGTTCGAGCGGCGTGGTGACTTGCGCCTCAACCGCCTGCGGGCTCGCGCCGACGTACGTCGCAGTCACCGTGACGACCGGCGGTGCGATCTTCGGATACTGCGCGATGGGCAGCGTCGGAATGACGACGCCGCCGCCGATCAGCACCACGAGGGAGCATACGATGGCCAGGACCGGCCGGGTAAGAAATGCCTTGGTCACGCTAGGCTCAAAACTCGAACGGTCCCAGCCGAGTTGCGTTTACGGTCGGCGAAAATGGACGACCTTACATGGGAAAAGCTTGTTCGGCGTGATAGGAACTGCGTGACAGCGGGCTCGAGACGACCTGGTGGAATCCTTTCGTGCGCGCGAGCGTGCCCAAAGCGTCGAACTGCCCGGGCGAGAGGAACTCGACCACCGGCAGGTGCTTCTTCGTTGGCTGCAGGTATTGACCCATCGTAAAGATGTCCACGCCGGCGGCGCGTGCATCGTCCATCGACTGCTCGACCTCGGCTGCGGTTTCGCCCAACCCCAGCATCAGCGACGTCTTCGTGTAGCGCTCGGGCGCGCGGCGCTTGGCGTGCTCGAGCACGCGTAGCGACTGCTCGTACTTCGCGCGTTTGTCGCGCACCGACGGTGTAAGCCGCGCGACCGTTTCGAGATTGTGCGCAAAAACGTCGGGTGCTGCGTCCATCACGATGTCGAGCGCCGTCAGATCGCCGCGATAGTCGCCGCTGAGCACTTCCACGCGCGAACCGGGTACGCGCGCGTGAATCTCGCGCACGGTGTTGGCGAAAATCAGCGCGCCGCCGTCGGGCAAGTCGTCGCGGTCGACCGCGGTGAGCACGAGATATCTCCAGCCCAGGTCGCGCACCGCTTCGGCGACGCGGATCGGTTCGAGCCAATCCACTTCACCGCGCGGATTGCCGGTTTTTACGTTGCAGAAGCGGCATCCGCGCGTGCAGACGTCGCCGAGAATCATAATGGTAGCCGTGCCCGCGCCCCAGCACTCGGCCAGATTCGGACACGCCGCTTCTTGACAAACGGTGTGCAGCGATAACGTGCCGACCTTCGCCTTGACGCGTTCGTAGTCGTCGCCGGACGGCAGCGATACGCGCAGCCACGGCGGCTTGCGTACGTGCAGCGGCGCCTTCCCCGGGACGGTTAGATCGACGTCGATTGCCATGTCAGCTCAAAAGTACGCGCCAGGTTTTCAAGCAGAATGCGCTTGGCTTCGTCCATTGGGACGGTTCGTCCGCACTCGTTCGAAAGCGAAGTGATGCCGCGATCCGGCAATCCGCACGGCGAAATCAAACGATCGTAATCGAGTTGCGTCGAGACGTTGAGCGCGATGCCGTGCAAACTGACCATGCCCTGCACGGCCAAACCGATCGCGCAAATTTGATTGGCGCCAACCCACACGCCGGCATGTTCGCTCCACCGTTCCGCCCGCACGCCAAAGTGCGCGCAGGTTGCAATCACCGCGCCTTCGAGTGCGCGGACGAGCGGTACGATTTCGCGAAAACGCTCGAGCCGCCGGATCGGGTAGACGACGAGCTGGCCGGGCCCGTGATACGTGACGTCGCCGCCGCGCTCGATGGCCACGACTTCGATTCCACGTGCCGCCAACGCGTCGTCGTCGAGCAGGACGTTCGTTCGTTTTGCTTGGCGTCCGAGCGTGATCACCGGCGGATGCTCGACGACGAGCCACGCATCGGATTCGCGCCCCGCGCGCACCGCGTCGTGAAGCCGATGCTGCATCGCCCACACGTCGCGGTAGGGTTGCGTTCCCAGATCGAGCAGCCGTGCCGCCGTGAAAACCGTTGCCATCTATTCCTTTGACTCGCGTCCCCGCTATTTCGTGGCAGCGACCGCTTTCGGCTTGGGATTGACGATGTGGATGGCTTTGCCGTGCGCGGCTTCGGCGGCATCCATGATCGACTCGGTAAGCGTCGGATGGGGGTGCACTGAGAGGCCGATATCTTCGAGCGTCGCGCCCATTTCGAGCGCGATAACCCCTTCACCGATCAACGATTCGGCTTGCGGCGCGAGGATGTGCATGCCGAGCAGCAGATCGCTCTTGGCATCGCCGACGAGTTTGAGCATGCCGTCGCTCTCGTTCATCGTGCGCGCGCGTCCACTGGCTGCCAGCGGAAACTTGCCGATGCGCACCTCGTAGCCTTTTGCTTTCGCCTCTTCTTCGGAAAGACCGACGGTGGCAACTTCGGGGTCGGTGTACACGCAGTTCGGAACCGCTACCGGATCGAACGCGGCCGATTTGTCGCCGGCGATTACCTCGGCGGCAACCACGCCTTGCTTCATCGCGCGGTGCGCGAGCAAGGGTTGGCCAGTGACGTCGCCGATGGCGAAAACGTTTGGGACCTTCGTGCGCATCTGCTGATCCACCGCGATGAAACCTTTATCGTCGGTTGCGAGTCCAGCCGCCGGCAGATTGAGGTTGTCGGTGATCGGGCGCCGCCCGACGGCGACGAGCACCATGTCGAATTCACGCGTCTCGTCCTTACCGCCGGTGCCGGCACCGTTGAGCGTTGCGCGCACCGTCGAGCCGCTCTTCTCGAGCTGGCCAACCTTCGTATCGAGCATGATCGCGACGCCTTGCTTTTTCAAAATTCGGCCTAAGGCTTTGCCGATTTCGAGATCGGTGCCGGTTAAGATTTGCGGCATCATCTCGACGACGAGAACTGCGGCACCCATGCGCGCGTAGACGGTCGCAAACTCCAGCCCGATGACGCCGCCGCCGATGACGAGCAGTTTCTTCGGAATGCGCGCCACGCGCACGGCGTCGTCGGAATTGATAATCGCTTCGCCGTCGCGCGGCCACGCTTTGACGTCGACAGGCGCCGAGCCAGTTGCGATTACGATGCTCGCGGCTCTAATCGTGTCGGCGCCGCCGTCTTTGTTTTTGACTTGGATTTCGGTCGGGCTCTTAAAGGAAGCCTCGCCGTATAGAAACTCGACGCCGTTGGCTTTAAAAAGCGTCTTTACGCCGCCGACGTTGGCGTTGACGACGTCGCTTTTGAATTTCGCAACGCCCTCGCGATTGACTTCGGGTTTGGCAACGGTCAAGCCGATCGCATCCGCATTCTCGATGTGCCGAATCACTTCGCCGACGTGGAGCAAGGCTTTGGTGGGAATGCAGCCCCAGTTGAGGCAGACACCGCCGACCTCGTCGCGGTCGACGCAGATGACTTTCTTACCGAGTTGCCCGAGCCGAATGGCGGCGTGGTATCCGCCCGGACCGGCGCCGATGACGACCGCGTCAACCTGATGTTCTGCCAACTGTTGCTCCTGTTCGTGGCGTCGTGGAGAGGCACAGTTCGACCATCGCAGGGGTCTGGGCCTCGAACGCCGGTAATTGGACCCCACATGACGGCGGTTGGGTGGCACAATCTCTTACCCGAACTCGACCGAACGTCCATCGTGCCGCTCTACCGTCAAATTTACGAAGGCCTGCGCGAGGCGATTCTAGCCGGGACCCTACCCGAGTCTACGCGCTTGCCGCCCGAACGCAGCCTGGCCGAGCGGCTGAACGTCAACCGCAGCACCGTCGTGCACGCGTATCGCGAACTGGTTGCCGACGGGCTCATCGAGCAGCGTGTGGGCGCCGGTTCGCGCGTGGTACCGCAACTTCGCGGCGGCCAGCCCGAGCGGACTGCCGCCGTACCGTGGTGGGTGACTTTGCCGCCGTGGCGGGTCGGCGCCTTTCCGAGCGTGCTCGGGGAACTCGCCGCCCGACCCCACAGCGGCCGCATCTCGTTCGTTCAGGGCGTCGCGCCCGACGAACCGTCACCGCTCGACGAACTTGCCAAATCATTCGCTCGCGTCGCGCGCGATCCGCGTTTCATCCTTTCATACGGCGATTCCGAAGGTTACGAGCCCCTGCGCACGGCGATCGCGGCGCGCATGCACACGCGCGGCGCGACCGCGCTGGCGCCAAACAACATCATCGTGCTTACCGGTTCAACGCAAGGCATCGCGATCGTCGCGCAGAGCTTAGCCGAACCCGGCGACGAGATCGTCGTCGAATCGCCGTCCTACCCGGGCGCGCTGCAGGTCTTTCAAATCAACGGCTTGCGCGCGATTGCAGTGCCCGTGGACGACGAGGGGATGCGCGTGGATCACGTCGAGGCTATCCTGCGTACGCGCCGTCCGCGTTTCATCTACACGATGCCGTCACTGCACAATCCAACCAATGCCAGCATGAACGCCGATCGCCGCGAGCGGTTGACGACGATTGCGCGCCGCGCGGGGGTTCCGATCGTCGAGGACGATCCGTACGGGCCGCTGGCCGGCACCGACCCGCCCCTGGTTGCGCTGGCGCCCGACCACGTCGTCTATCTCTCGACGTTTTCGAAAACGATCGCGCCTTCGCTGCGCGTTGGCTGGCTTGCCGTGCCGCGCACCATTCTCGAACGCCTGTTGCTGCGCAAACAAGCGTACGATATGGCAACCAGTCTCTACGTGCAGGCTGCGGTGACCGATTATTTGGAAACCGGCTATGACGCGCACGTCGCGCAGTTGCGCGACGAGCTGTTGCTGCGCCGTCGCCTTGCCGACGAAGCAATCGCCGTGCATTGGCCGCCCGGGCTCAAAGTCTCCGGCCCGGCCGGGGGGTTCTACGCTTGGGTGACGACGCCGCGCGAACTGCGTGCACGAGCGCTGCTCGATGCCGCCGAACGGCTGGGTGCGTCGTTTCTCTTCGGCGAAGCGTTCTTCGCGAATTCGGGCGGCGATCACAATTTTCGTCTGGCGCTCACCGCGGTCAAACGAAGCGACATCGGCGAAGGGATTCGCCGCATCGGTGAGGCGGCCGCGAGCCTGCGTTCGACGTGACCGCGGCGAAAAACGATCCGAGACGCGAACTCTTCGTGCTCGGCTTGTTGCGGCGTCAGCCGCTCTCGGCGTACGCGCTGGATCGCGCGTTGCGCGAACACGTGCCGCTCTACCGCGAATTCAACCGCGGCAACGTCTACACGTTCGTCGAACGGTTAGCCGAACGCGGCATGCTGTTGCGCCGGAAGGCCGCGGCGTCACGCGGTCCGCGCGAGGACCGCTGGATCTATCGCTTATCAAAAACCGGCGAGACTCGATTTCACTCGCTGTTGCGTAACGTCATCGCCGATCCGCAATCGAGCGATCCGGCGCTGGAGACCGCGTTAGTTCTACTCGGGCAACTCGGCCGCGACGAGGCGATCGCCTTAATCGCCGAACGTACGTCGCAAGTCGAAGCCTACGAGCGCCGTATGCTGCGCCTGTTCGGCGACGCGCGCCGGCGTGGCGCGAGCGCCTATTTCGCCGCTTCGCACGCGGTACATCGCATGCGCAGCGAACGGCGCTTTCTCAAGGATGCGTACACGCTGCTGCGCGATCCGAAATGGGAGCCCGAGTGGGTGCTCGATGACGGTTCCGTTACCGACCCCAACCGCAAGCTTCCCTAGAAGGCAGCGTTGAGCGCGACGTGGCCGATGGCTAGTCCCAGGACGATCGCAAACAATAGCAGATGCCATTTGCGTAACGGCGCGCGATAGGCGCCCGGCGATTGGAGATTCGATCCGACGAGGGTTTGAAGGATGAGCGCGAGCAGCGCGAACGTCGCTAGCCAGATTCCGGTCGAGTCGGCGCCGCGCATGGCGGCCGTTGAAAACCAGGCGTGAATCAGCGTGACGGCGAGTGCGGCGTAGCCGATTGCAAAATGCGGGCGCATGCGTCGCACAAAAGATCCGCGCGCGAAACGGCGCAATAGCCACCCGGCAAGCGCGGTCGCGGGTAGGCCGGCAAGGGCAAGCCATCCGCTGAAAATGCCGGTCACCGCACGGTAACGTACTGCGTGACGACCGTCGCCTGCTTCACGTCGGCTTGATTGCGCGTCGTCGCCACGGCGTGCACGTACAGCACGGCCCCCGCCTTGACGTCGGTGTCGGAACCCATGACGACCGGCGTATCGCTGGGGAAATAGAGATCGACGTTGGTTCCGCTCGTGCGGTAGTGCGCGTCGTCTATGCGTTCCAGCAGGTTCGCGTGAACGGTGTCGCGCGTTCGCGACGTGACGCGCACGGCGAGCACCACCGACTGGCCGGCAACCGCCTCCGCAAACTGTTGCGCCGTCAGCGGGGTCGGAGGTTTCATTTGCGCGATCGCCGGCAGCGAGGCTGCGGCGCATGCGATGAGGACGAGTGAAATGGAACGGATCATGCTCTGACGATACGCCGGTTCGTCGGCAGCCGGCTACGTTTGTAACGTCGAGTTTACTCCTTGCGGAAGTAATTCGGGCATCTTGGCGAGAGCGCGCAGGCCGTTACGATGGAAGTTGCAATCGGTGCAGCGACTTCTTCAGAGGTTCCCGAGATCGTGCGGCTGACCGAGTTCTCGTTGCGGAATCCGATCGTCGTGACGCTCGCCTATATTTTCATCACCGTCGTTGGGTTGGTGGCGTACGCGCGCATCGGGCGCAGCGTGCTGCCGCCGATCGCGTTTCCCGTTATCGTGACGAGCGCCCCGTATGCGGGTGCCGCACCCCAGGAAGTCGATCGCCTGATCGTCGCGCCCATCGAAGAAAAACTCGACGCGCTTCCGGATGTCGATCGTATCTCGTCGGTCGCTCAAGACGGCGTCGCGAACGTCGTCGTACGATTTCGCTACGGCAGCGATGTGGAAACCGATCGCGCAAACGTGCAGCAAGCGGTGGACGCCGCGCGCGCAAACCTGCCGTCGGATTTTCTGGCACCAGCGGTCGCTCAGAGCGACCCTTCACAGGCGCCGGTACTCGACGTGGCCGTCGAGTCGGCGGTGCTTACGCCCCGAGAACTCGCCGGTATACTCGATCGTCGGATCTTGCCGGCGCTGCGCGCAACTGCCGGCGTGGGCGCAGTTACGGTCGAAGGCGAGCCGGTGCGGGCGTTCATCGTCAAGCCGCGTCCCGACGCGCTCGACGCGACGGGAATTACCGCGCTCGACATTTTCCGTGCGCTCGTCGCTGCAAACGACGAGCTTCCCGGCGGCAGTCTACGCTCGCCGGCAGGGGAGGCTTCGATCGGCATCGCGTCGGCTGCGCAAAACGCGGACGACCTTCGCGCGCTGCCGGTCGGAACGCAGGGCGTTCGCATCGGCGAGGTAGCCCGCGTCGAAGACGGTTACGCCGACGCGACGACGCTCGCGCAGCTCGACGGCCGCTCGGCGATCGTGCTGCACCTGTCGCGCACGGAAATCGGCGACGCGTTGCGCACCATCGCGGCGGCGCGTACAACGCTTCGCGAGCTCGCCGCCGACGCTCCGCTGGTACGCTTCGCGGCGCTGCGCAGCGACGCAGCCGGTACCGATGCCGCCATTGCCGGCGTGCTGCAAACGCTGGCCGAAGGCGTGGTTCTCACGGTGCTCGTGATGCTCGCGTTTCTACACGCCTGGCGCAACGCGGCGATCGCCGCCGTGGCGATCCCAACGTCGATCCTCGCAACCTTTGCGGCGATGTGGATTGCGCACTTCACCATCGACGTTTTGTCGTTGATGGGATTATCGCTGACCGTCGGAATTCTCGTGGACGATTCGATCGTCATTATCGAGGCAATCGTTCGTGCAGCCCGGCGCGGCTTGCCTCCCGATGAGGCCGCGCTCGCGGGGCGCCGCGAATTGGGCGGCGCGGCTATTGCGATTACGCTCGTCGACGTCGCCGTGTTCGCACCAATCGCCTTGACGAGCGGCATCGTCGGCGCATTCATGCGCGAGTTCGGGCTGGTCGTCGTTTTTGCAACCGCGTGTTCGTTGCTCGTCTCGTTTACGCTGACGCCATTGCTCGCTGCCCGTTGGTCGCTGCTGCGAACGCATCCGGTCGATCCGAACGGGTTGCCATGGATGCTGCGTACGCGCACCGCGCGCGCTGCGGCGCGGAGGATCGACACCGCATTCGCCGCATTCGCGTCGTTCGAAGCGCGCGTCGCAGGCACATACGCCGACCGCTGGCTGCCCTGGGTGATTCGGCGCAAACGCGTGGTGCTCGTCGCGGTTGCGGCGATTACGGGCCTGTCGCTCGTGCCGCTACTCTCGGGTGCAATCGGAGCCGAATTTTCGCCACCGGTTGCGCGTGGCGAGGCGAGCATCGATCTTCGCTTTCCGCCGGGGACCTCGCTCGAACGCAGTGCCCTGCGAGCCGCACGCTTCACCGAACCGTTGCTCGACGATCCGCGCGTCGCCCACGTGATTACCGTCGCTGGGCGTGGATTCAACGGCTCCTCCGACACGACTGCCCCGAATCTCGTGCAGCTTACGGCCGTGCTGAGCGATCCGACGGCGTCGGCCGACTTCATCGTCGCGCGTATGAAATCACTGCAGTCGCTCGTTCCCGAAGCAAAAATCGCCGGCTCGAGTCGCGGCATGGGCGGCACGGCGCCGATTCGCTATACCGTCGCCGGCGAGCGCGAAGCGGCAGACGCCGCCGCACAGCGCATTGCACGCGAATTGGAAGCCGATCCAAATGCAACCGACGTCCGCCTCAGCGATGCGGGCCTCGTGCCGCGCGTGTCGCTCACGGTGGACGCTGCCAGAGCTTCCATTCTCGGCGTTACCACTGACGACGTAGCACAAACTGCGCGCCTCGCGACCGGCGGCACGATCGCGTCGCGTCTGCGATTACCGGAAGGTCTTACCGACGTGCTGGTGCGCTTGGATGCAGCACAGCGCGGCGACCTCGACGCGGTGCTACGTACCGGGGTGCGCGACCGCAGCGGTAGAGTGATTCCGCTTGCGGATTTGGCGAGCGTACAGACCGGCGCGCAACCGGCAATTATCGAACGCGAAAACGGCGAACGCGTCGTTTCCGTTACGGCCAACGCGTTGCCCGGGGTCCCCATCGGCCGCATCACGATGCCGCTCGCGCGCCAACTCGCGCGCCCTGGGTTTCTGCCGGCGGCCGCGCGGGTCGCTCCCCGCGGCGACGTCGAGCAACTGCTCGACACGACGGCGAAGATGGGTGCTGCTCTCGCCCTGGCCGTGGTGATCGTTTATGCGATTCTCGCGATATTGTACCGGAGCTATCTGCTGCCTTTCGTCGTTATGACGACCGTTCCGCTCGCATCCATCGGTGCATTCGGTGCGCTTTTTGTTTTTCGCCAGCCGCTCAACCTGTACTCGATGTTGGGCATCGTGATGCTCGTCGGGCTCGTTTCAAAAAACGGTATATTGCTGGTGGAATACGCGCAGCGCGAACTGCGACGCGGGTACGCCGCCGAAGACGCGATTCGAGCCGCGGCGCGCCGGCGCTTCCGCCCGATCGTGATGACGACGTGCGCCATGATCGCGGGAATGCTGCCGCTCGCGCTCGGACACACCGTTGGTGCAGAGTACCGGCAAGCGATGGGCACCGTCGTAATCGGCGGCCTATCGAGTTCGTTGCTGTTGACGCTCTTCGTCGTTCCGGCGGTCTACGTTCGAACGGCGCTGGCCTCTAGAACGTCCCTACGCCTTGCAGATCCCACCCCAGGGCGTTGGGAATCGTTTTCTCACCGCTCGGGTTGATTACGTATTGCACGCCGTTACGCAGCGTAAGCGGCCGCGCCGCGCGTGCCCCGTAATTCAACGACCAGCCAGCAAACCAAAGCGCCGTAACCGGCCTCATGCCCGCCTGTTCCTCGCGGGTCTTAACGAGCCTGTCGCGGAACGCCGCGAACGATGAGCTCGATGCGAACTCGGCGCGCGCTTCTCGCGTGGTACGCGCGACACGGTCGCCGCACGCTTCCGTGGCGAACCAAACGCAGCCCGTATCGTACGCTCGTCAGCGAGTTCATGTTGCACCAAACGCAAGTCGATCGCGTGGTTCCGAGTTTCGAGGCGTTCGTTTTACGGTTTCCCGATTTCCAATCGCTCGCGCGTGCGCCGGCGGCCGACGTCGTTCGTGCGTGGAAAGGCCTCGGCTATAATTCGCGCGCCGTCCGTTTGAGAGGTGTCGCCGAGGCGGTCGTTTCACGGTACGGTGGAGTGCTGCCGAACGAAACCGTGGCGTTGACGGCACTCCCCGGTATCGGTGCATACACCGCAGCCGCAATTCGCGCGTTCGCGTTCGACATCGCCGACGCGCCCGTCGATACCAACGTGCGCCGAATCGTGCATCGGTTGTATCGCGGGATCGAGTTCCCGGCGCAAGCGACGCCGCGCGAACTTGCGCTTCTCGCGCACCAACTCGTTCCCAAAGCGGACGCACACGATTGGAATTCGGCCCTGATGGACCTTGGATCGGCAATCTGTACGGCGCGCGCTCCACACTGCCGGCGCTGTCCGCTGCGCCGCGATTGCGCAGCGGCGCCCATTGATCCCGCGGATTTAGAACGACGGCGGCGGGTCGCGGCGCGCCCCCAATGGCGCGAACCGGTGCGCTTCGAACGGACCGCGCGGTACGCGCGCGGCCGCATCGTCGATCGCTTGCGCGAGTTACCGCTCGGTGAAGCCATCTCGCTGCTTGACTTGCACCGCTCGTTGGCTCCGCTCATGCCCGAACGCGGCGTCGATGAAATTGCCGCGCTCGTCACGCTGCTCGAACGCGACGGTCTCGTTTCGGGCGATGGCGGACGCATCGCGCTGCGCGAATAGAATTTTGCGCGTTGCGCGAACTCTTTTCGAGGCGGTACGGCCGCATTGCCGCAGGGCTGCTCGTGGCCGAGTTCGTCGCCGCGACACAGGGGCTCGTCATCGCTTCAATCATGCCGCGCGTCGTCGGCGATTTGCACGGATTGAGTGCGTATCCACTCGCGTTCGGGTCGTTCTTCGCCGCCTTCGTGATATTTCTGCCGTTCGCGGGGCCGTGGGCGGATCGTTATGGAACGCGGCGCATGCTTGCGATCGCATTGACCGTCCTCGCACTCGGGCTGGGTTTGGTTGCGGTTGCGAAGACGATGCCGTTTTTCGTCGGCGCTCGTTTTATCGAAGGGGTCGGCGACAGTCTCGACTACGCGGTTTCGTTTGCCGTCGTCGGCAAAGCATTTCCCGATCGGCTTCGCGCCCGAATGCTCTCGTTGACGTCGGCGGCGTGGGTCGTTCCGGCGATCGTCGCCCCGAGCATCGGCGCGTACGTCGCGATTGCGTTTGGCTGGCGTTGGGTGTTCGCCGGATTTCTGCCGTTGGTCGCTATTGCCGCCGCGTTGTTGCTGCCGGCGATCGACTCCGCACCGGCGGCGGCCCGCGGCGACGTGTTCGCTTC
>Ga0102924_1000880_pt1 | contig 36158 bp, 31 predicted proteins | sample PaiPotPPM11metaG_FD_80116 | JGI IMG/M metagenome (GOLD analysis project Ga0102924, IMG submission 80116) | Iron sulfur acid spring bacterial and archeal communities from Banff, Canada, to study Microbial Dark Matter (Phase II) - Paint Pots PPM... ...
AGGTATTGTTGGAATGGCCGGCGGCGATGCCCTTGGAGATGATGCGGCTCGTCGTGTTCTTGCCGAGATGCAGCATCTTGGTGCCGGAATCGACCTGCTGATAGCCGTTGGAAATGGCGATCGAGTAGAATTCGCCGCGCGAATTATCGCCGCGCAGGATGCAGCTCGGGTACTTCCAGGTGATGGCAGAACCCGTTTCCACCTGTGTCCACGAGATCTTGGCGTTCTTGCCGCGGCAATCGCCGCGCTTGGTGACGAAATTGTAGATGCCGCCGCGGCCATTGGCGTCGCCGGGATACCAGTTCTGGATGGTCGAATATTTTATCTCGGCATCGTCGAGCGCCACCAGCTCGACCACGGCGGCGTGAAGCTGGTTCTCATCGCGCATCGGCGCCGTGCAGCCTTCCAGATAGCTCACATAGGAGCCCTTGTCGGCGATGATCAGCGTGCGCTCGAACTGGCCGGTGTTCTTCTCATTGATGCGGAAATAGGTCGACAGCTCCATCGGGCAGCGCACGCCCGGCGGCACATAGACGAACGAGCCGTCGGAGAACACCGCCGAATTGAGCGTGGCGAAGAAATTGTCGCTGATCGGCACCACCGTGCTGAGATACTTCTTCACCAGATCGGGATGCTTGTGGATCGCTTCCGAGATCGGCATGAACAGCACGCCGGCCTTGGCCAGTTCCGCTTGGAACGTGGTCGCAACCGAAACCGAATCGAACACCGCATCGACTGCGACGCGTCTCAAGCTAGCGCCGTCGCCATCTATGCCGGTTGCCCCCTCCCATCCCTCCCCCGCTTGCGGGGGAGGGTTAGGGTGGGGGCTTTGGATTCCCAAGAGCGCTTCGCGCTCGCGCAGCGGAATGCCGAGTTTCTCGTAGGTTCGCAAAATCTCGGGATCGATCTCGTCGAGCGATTTCGGCCCGTCTTTCTGCTTCGGCGCGGAGTAATAATAGAGGTCCTGGTAGTCGATCGGGCCGTATTCGACCTTGGCCCATTTCGGCTCGCGCATGGTCAGCCAGCGCTTGTAGGCGTCGAGCCGCCAGGCCAGCATCCACTCCGGCTCGCTCTTCTTGGCCGAGATAAACCGCACCGTATCTTCCGAAAGACCCTTCGGGGCCTTGTCGGATTCGATCAGCGTCTCAAAGCCATACTTGTACTGGTCGACGTCGATACGGCGGACCTGATCGACGGTCTCTTGCACTGCCGGCATTCGTCCCTCCGCTCACGGTTTCAAGGACCGCGGGTTGGATTTGTCGGTATGGTCGGTGTCCTGTGCGGGTCACCCCATCTGAGCCGTTTGAACCGTTCAAAAGGCTGTTAAATCGCTCGTCTGTGCGGCCATTTAGGCCGCAATGCCTCGCTGACCTCTAGATAATGCACTTGCAAGCTTTCTCCAAGCGTTGAGGAACCGCTCGATATCGGTTTCGGTGGTGGTCCAGCCCAGGCTGACGCGCACCGCACCGCGCAGCAGAGCGGGCGAAACTCCCATGGCGGCAAGGACATGGGAGGGCTGCACCTTGCCGGACGAGCAGGCCGCGCCCGACGACACCGCGACCCCTTCGAGGTCAAAAGCGATTACGGCGGTCTCGGCCTTTAACCCTTCGACGGCAAAAAGCGTCGTATTCGGCAGCCGCTCGGCGGCAGCACCGAAAATGACCGCCTGCGGCGAGATGGCCTTCAGCCCGGCTTCCAGCGCGTTGCGCAAAGCGAGCATGCGTGCGGCCTCGGCGGCAAAATCGCGCCGGGCAACCGCCGCAGCCGCGCCGAATGCCGCGATGCCGGAAACATTCTCAGTTCCGGCGCGCATGCCGCGCTCCTGGCCGCCGCCGCGGATGAGCGGGTCGGCGATGTGAATATCGTCACTGCGCCGGACCAAGGCGCCGACACCCTTGGCGCCGCCGATCTTGTGGGCCGACAGCGTCAGTAAATCCGCGCCGAGCTGGCCGATATCGACAGCAATACGTCCCGCGGCCTGCACCGCATCGACGTGCAGTAAGCCGCCCGCCGCATGCACAATCGCGGCGGCCTCGGCGATCGGCTGCACCACGCCGGTCTCGTTGTTGACGAGCATGATCGAGACCAGCGGCCGCGACGCACCGCTCATCGCCTGCTTCAATGCCGCAAGATTGACGCGTCCATCGGCCTCGACCGGCACATCCTCGACTGCGTCCTTCGGGAACCGCCCGCCGGTGCGCACTGACGAGTGTTCGATCGCCGAGATCAGGAGTTTTTGGCGCGGCCGCTTCTCGGCTGGCGTCTCGATGGCTGGCGTCAGCGCCAGCATATTGGCCTCGGTTCCGCTTGAGGTGAAAAATACGTCCGCCGCGCGCGCCACGACCAGCGCCGCCACGTCTTCGCGGGCGCGCTCGATGACGCGCCGGGCGGCGCGGCCTTCGGCATGCACCGAGGAGGGATTGCCGGCAATCGCGCCGGCATCCTGCAACGCCTGGACCGCTGCCGGGCGCAGCGGCGTCGTCGCGTTCCAATCGAAATAGCTGCGCTCGGACATGTCGGTTGTGCTTGCTTTTCGTCCCCTGGCCTGTGCTAGAAGTCGCGACCCAATGCTTGCGCCGCCCAATGCACCTTGCCGGTTCCAAAATCTGAAATAGATATAGACACTTACGTGCGTGCACCGGCAGCGTCAAGCACGCCCGAGTCAGCCGGTTGGTCGGCGCTACAGCGATCGAGGTTTCAAAGATATGCCCGAGGTCATTTTCACGGGGCCTGGAGGCCGCATCGAGGGCCGCTACCACCCGGCGCGGCAAAAGAACGCGCCGATCGGCATCGTGCTGCATCCGCATCCGCAATTCGGCGGCACGATGAACCACCAGATCGTGTATCAGATCTACTACGCCTTCGTGCACCGCGGCTTTTCCGCGCTGCGCTTCAACTTCCGCGGCGTCGGGCGCAGCCAGGGCGGCTTCGATCACGGCATCGGCGAATTGTCGGATGCCGCCGCCGCGCTCGATTGGGCGCAGACCATCAATACCGAGGCGCGAAGCTGCTGGATTGCCGGCTTCTCGTTCGGCGCCTGGATCGGCATGCAATTGTTGATGCGGCGGCCGGAAATCGAGGGTTTCATCTCAATCGCGCCGCCGGCCAACCTCTACGACTTTTCGTTCCTAGCGCCCTGCCCGTCGTCGGGCCTGATCATCCATGGCGACAAGGATGCCGTCGTGCCACACCGCGACGTCACCAATCTCGTCGAGAAGCTGAAGACGCAAAAGGGCATCATCATCGAACAAAAGGTCGTGCCCGGCGCCAACCATTTCTTCGACGGCAAAGTCGAGCCGCTGATGACCGCGATCGGCGCCTATCTCGACAAGCGGCTCGGCAAAAGCGGGCGCGCCACCACCGCGGCTTAAGGCGGACTAACGCGCGCGTGTCGGCACGCACAGCTTGCATGCCCGAAATTCATCGAGGCCACAGCCAGCGGGCCAGCATGACGGCTGCAAGCATGCCGACGAACTGCGCGGCGATGAAAGGCACGACGCCTGTAGGAGCAATGCCGGCGAAGGTGTCGGACAGCGAGCGCGCGATCGTCACGGCGGGATTGGCAAAGGAAGTGGAGGCCGTGAACCAGTACGCCGAAGTGATGTAAAGCCCGACCGCGTAGGGCACTGCGGCGGGTGTGCGCGCTCCGCAGCCGAGGATCGTCAGCAGCAATCCGAAGGTCGCGACAAACTCTGCGAGCCATTGCCCTGCGCCGGTTCGGGCGTTCAAGGATACCTGCCATACCGGTAATTCGAACATCAGATGCGCGATCCAAACACCGATCACGCCGCCGATAATCTGCACCACGATGTAGGCCGCCGCATCCGGCCAGGGTAGCTTCCGGCACAGCGCAAACGCGATGCTTACGGCCGGATTGAAATGTGCGCCTGAGAGCGGACCGAAGATCAGGATCAGCACCGCGAGAATAGCGCCGGTCGGCAGCGTATTGCAAAGCAGCGCCAGCGCGCCGTTACCGCCTGCAAGCCTTGCAGCCATGATGCCGGAGCCGACAACGGCTGCGAGTAGAAAGGCTGTTCCCAAACACTCAGCAACGCCACGCTGCGCAAGCGACGGCATCATGTCGGCTCGGGCGCCTTTGCCTGGGCCCCTTGCATGCGGCCGATTTCGTGCAGCTTGTTTTGTAAGCTTAGGCGATCGAGCGAGCGCAACGGCAACGCCGTGAATATGCCGATGCGCTGATGCAGCATGCGATAGGCATCCTTAAATGCAAGCGCGATCTCGGCCGGATTGCCCTTGGCTTCGGCCGGATCGGGAATACCCCAATGGGCCGTCATCGGCTGACCCGGCCAAACCGGGCAGGTTTCGCCAGCGGCGTTGTCGCAGACGGTGAAAGCAAAATCGAGCGACGGCGCACCCGGCCTGGCGAATTCGTTCCATGACTTCGAACGAAAGCCCGAAGTGTCGTAGCCCAGGCCCTGCAACAGTCGAATGGTTTCCAGATGCACCTGACCTTTCGGCTGACTACCCGCGCTGTAGGCGCAAAATTTGCCCGCACCTAACTTGTTGAGAATGGCCTCCGCTATGATCGAGCGAGCCGAATTGCCAGTGCAAAGAAACAGCACGTTGTAAGGCTGCTCGCCCATGACGGGCTCACGCGGCCGGGCAGCCGCAGCCGGCCGGTGCCGGCGCGACTTCGGGCGCACAGCACGACTTGGCGTGGGCGACGCGTGCCTCGCGCTCACCGCTGCCGTCGCCGTAGTCGGTGCTCTCACCCTTTGTGAGAAACGTTTCCCACGAAATGCCGGCCGGGTCGTCGATCCACGATTTCTCCGACTTGGCGTAACAGCAATTCGTTTGTCCCTGCTCGATCACGTTACCGCTTGCTTTGTGCAGGCGGGCATAGATTTCGCTCAATTCGTCCTCGTTCTCGACCTGAATCCCCAGGTGATCGAGGCCAGCTTGCCGGCCGCGCGTTGAGATCGCAAAATTGACGCGCGGATCGTCGAGCATCCATTTTGCGTAGTCCGTCTTGGTGACGGACGGCTGCGCTGCGAATAGCGCCGAATAGAAGCCGACGGCGTGCTGTAAATCGTCGACCGCAACATGCACGTGCATACGCTTCATGGCTCACTCCCTTAGGCTGGAATTTTGGCGCGCTTGCCACGCGCGGGTTTGCAGGCTGGCGCTGGCGCGCAAGCCTGCTGCGCACCTTGGCAGCAATTTTCGGTGAGATAGGCGAGCAGCGCGTTCATGGTGTCGAAATGCGCCGCGTATATCATCGAGCGGCCGTCGCGGCGCACGGTGACGAGTCCGGCGTCGCGCAGGCGATCGAAATGAAAAGTCAGCGTATTCGGCGCAAGTTTGAGCGCGCTGGCAACGCTGCCGGCAGGCATGCCTTCGGGCCCCGCCTCGACCAGCAAGCGGAACACGTCGAGGCGATTGTCCTGGGCGAGTGCGGCCAAGGCCGCTACGGCGTCGAGCTTTTTCATATTTCAACAGATATTGAAATATAGGTTTGATGTCAAGGAATATTTCAATAGAGATTGAAATATTTTACTGAAGCGCTAGTGGCCCGCAACGCAGCGTTTCGCCGCAGCCAAGCTACGTGCCCCTGCTCGCACCGCGCTTGCAATAGCCCGCGCCCGGTCGTTCAATGCCGGCAACAACGAACCATTGAGGGAACGCCATGCGTCATAATCATTTGGCTGCGGCCAGTTTTGCCGTCGCGCTCACAGCAATCGGGGCCGGCACTGCCGTCGCCCAGGATACGGTCAAGATCGGCCTCGTCATGCCGATGACCGGAACGTTGGCTGCAGCCGGCCAGGAGGCCGTCGCTGGTGCCAAGCTCTACATGGCACAGCACGGCGACACCGTCGCCGGCAAGAAAATCGAGTTCATTGTCAGGGATGACGCCAGCGTCCCCGATAACGCCAAGCGCATCGCGCAAGAGATGGTCGTCAACGATCACGTGGCCATCCTCGGCGCCGGTACGACGCCGAGCGCCATGTCGATGGCGCCGATCGCCACCGAAGCCAAAATTCCGACCGTGGTGATGATCTCGGGAACCTCGGTGGTAACCGAGCGCTCGCCCTACTATGTGCGCACCTGTTTCACGCTCGGCCAGCAGTCCGGGATCATGGCCGACTGGGCGATCAAGAACGGCAGCAAGAAAGTCGTCTCCATCATGTCCGATTGGGCGCCCGGAGCGGAGGCCGGTAAAGTCTTCGAGCAGCATTTCACCCAAGGCGGCGGCCAGATTCTTGAAACCCTGAAAGTGCCGCTCGCCAATCCGGACTTTGCCCCGTTCCTGCAACGCGCCCACGATTTGGCCCCCGACACATTGTTCGTGTTCGTGCCCGCCGGCCAAGCTGGAACATTCGCCCGGCAATTCGCCGAGCGCGGGCTCGACAAATCCGGCATCAAGCTGATCGGCCCCGGCGACATCGTCGACGACAACGACCTGCCGACGAGCGGCGACTCGCTCCTCGGCGTGGTCACCGCCGGCTTTTATTCCGCGGCGCATCCGTCGGCGCTAAACAAGCAATACGTCGCGGCCTACGCCAAGGCCACCGGCGGCAAGCGCGCGAACTTCATTTCGGTCGGCGGCTACGACGGCATGCATCTGATCTACGAGGCGCTAAAAAAGACCGGTGGCAAGACCGATCCCGACGCGTTGCTTGCCGCGATGAAGGGCATGGCGTGGGAAAGCCCGCGTGGACCGATCTCGATCGATCCGAACACCCGCGACATCGTGCAGAACGTCTATATCCGCAAAGTCGAGAAGAAGGACGGCGAGCCGTGGGCCATCGAGTTTGCAACCTTCAACGCGGTCAAGGATCCGCTCAAGGAAGCGGCGGCGAAGTAGCTCGTCTATTCGTAGTTCATCGACGAAGAGCGATCGTCGTAACGCCCGCGGCTTAGCTTTACGCCCAAGGTTCACGGCTTCGCCAACACGCCGCCGGTGAGCGGCCGCGGCGCGCCAGTCGTTCCGGGAAACGTGATCGGCAGGCCGCGCATGCTGCGTACCGCCATATAGGCAAAGGCTTGCGCTTCGAGCGAGTCTACCGACCAGCCGGCCGTATGCGCCGGCTCGACGCGCGCCGGCGCCAGCCGCTCCGCCACCATGCGCAGCAGCGTCGGATTGCGCGCGCCGCCGCCGGCAACGATCCAACGCGCCGGCGGGCGCGGCAAATGCGGCACGATGCGCGCAACGCTCGCCGCCGTGAGCGCGGTCAGGGTCGCCGCGCCGTCCTCATTGCCGATGCCGTCGAGCGTATCGCCGACGAGGCCGCGAAAATCGTTGCGGTCGAGCGATTTTGGCGGCGGCGCCGCGAAGAACGGATGCTGCAACAGGCGCTCGATCATCTCCTCCCGCACTGTTCCGGCCTTCGCCATCGTGCCGTCGGTGTCGAGCGGGCGTCCGGTCCGCAACCGCAGAAAATCGTCGAGCAAGGCGTTGCCTGGCCCAGTGTCGCAGGCGATCAGATCGTCGCCGTCGATGAAGGTCACATTGGCGACGCCGCCGATATTGAGCACCGCGACCGGCGGCGCAACGTTCAATCGCCGCACCAGCGCGCGATGGAATATCGGCGCCAGCGGCGCGCCCTGCCCGCCCGCTGCAACATCGGCGGCGCGGAAATCGTAAACCACCGGGATGTCGAGTTGCGCCGCCAGCGCCGCGCCGTCGCCGATCTGAATGGTCAGCGCGCGCTCCGGCCGGTGCAGCAGCGTCTGGCCGTGAAACCCGACCACGGCCACGTCGGCGGTTTTAATGCCGTTGGCGGCGAGGAATGTCTGGACCGCTTCGGCGTGGGCCAAATTCACCAGCGCCTCGGCTTTGGCGACCACGTCCGGCCGGGCGGTGCGTTCAGTCAGATTCGCCGCCGCCGCAGTGGCGCGGCGCAACAGCGTCCGCTCGGCCCGAGTATAGGGCCGGCACGCAGTGGTGCCGAACTGCGAGATGGCTTCGCCATCGGTATCGATCAAGGCGACATCGACGCCGTCCTGCGACGTGCCGCTCATCAGGCCGATCGCCAATACCGAGGACGTTTGCGCTGCCATGGCCGTTCTTTAAGTTGAATCACTCGCCGGACCTGTTACACCAGCGGCGCCGCCGCGGCGAGCCGCGGCACCAGCGGCCGGACAGCGATGAGCGCCTACAAATCCGATTTCCTCAACGTCCTCGCCAGCCGGGGTTTTATCCATCAAGTCTCGGAGCCCGAGGCGCTGGATGCGCTTGCCCGTAAATCAACTATCACAGCCTACATTGGTTTCGACTGCACCGCGCCATCCCTTCACGTCGGCTCGCTCTTGCCGATCATGATGCTGCACTGGCTGCAACAGACCGGGCACCGGCCGATCGCTCTGATGGGCGGCGGAACGACGCGTGTCGGCGACCCCTCTGGCAAGGACGAGGCCCGAAGGCTGCTGACCGACGCGGTGATCAACGAAAATCTGAAGAGCATCCGCGTCATCTTCGCCAAGTTCATGACATTCGAGGACACGGGCGGCTCGGCGATCATGGCCAACAACGCCGACTGGCTCAACACGCTCAACTACATCGATTTCCTGCGCGACATCGGCCGGCATTTCTCCATCAACCGGATGCTGTCGTTCGACTCGGTCAAGCTCCGGCTCGAGCGCCAGCAGGAGCTGTCGTTTCTCGAATTCAACTACATGATCCTGCAAGCCTACGATTTCGTCGAACTGTTCCGGCGCCACGGCTGCGTGCTGCAAATGGGCGGCTCGGATCAGTGGGGTAATATCGTCAACGGCATCGATCTCGGCCGGCGCCTGCATAGCGCGCAATTCTTCGCACTCACCTCCCCGCTCCTCACCGCGTCCTCGGGCGCCAAGATGGGCAAGACGGCGGCCGGCGCGGTGTGGCTCAATTCGGCGCAGGTGAGCCCATATGAATATTGGCAATACTGGCGCAACACCGAGGACGCCGACGTCGGACGCTTCCTGAAACTTTTCACCGTTATGCCGCTCGACGAGATTGAACGCCTCGCCGCGCTCAAGAGCGCGGACATCAACGAGGCAAAAAAGATTCTTGCGACCGAAGCAACGGCGCTGGTTCATGGCAAAGCGGAAGCGGACGAGGCCGCCGCCACGGCGCGTACGACATTCGAGGAAGGCGGCCTTGGCGCCAGCCTACCGACGGTCCCAATTTCGCGCGGAGAGCTTAAGGCCGGCATCAGTGTGCTCGCCGCAGTTGTCAGAGTCGGTCTTGCCACCTCCAACGGCGAGGTACGGCGCGCCATCGCCAACAACGCCATCATGATCAATGATATGCGCGTGACCAGCGACAAGGCAATGACCACTGAAGCCGATGTCACCGCGGACGGCGTCATAAAAATATCGCTCGGCAGGAAACGGCACGTCCTGCTCAAGCCGGTCTGAGCTTATTGGTTACCGTTATTGCCGTTATTGCCGTAACCGCCGTTATTGCCGTAACCGCCGTTATTGCCGTTGCTGATCGGGAATTCGAACACCTTGCGCAAAAGTCCCGGCGCCAATGCCGAAACCGGATTGATGTGCACGATAGGAATGCCCGGCCTGCCGACCACTTCATAAGTAATGCCGATCAGCCCCTCTTTCTCGCCGCCGAGGAACAATCCAAGGATCGGCAATTGGCCGAGCAGATTGTTCGCGCCGTAGAGCGGCACCAGCGTGCCGCGCAAGTGCAATTCATCGCGTGTGTAATCGACAGATCCATCGATGGTCGCGCCGAGCAGCGGCCCGCGCACGACGCCGTCGCGCAGCACGACCCGTCCCGGCGACTTGTCGAAGTCGACACGCATGCTTGAGAACACCATGACATTGCGCTGGGCCTGACCGCCGTTCGTGGCAACGGCCTGCTGCAACTGCGCCTCATCATGGATAGTGAAGTCGCGCACCGTAAGCGTACCGCGCTGCATCGGATTTTCGGCCGAGGGCGCCTCCATCGCCATCAGCATCTGGCCGCCCGTCATGCGCGAGTAGACGTCGGTGAAGCGGAACAAAGCCCCGCCGTCGCCGGTCGCGAGCGCGATCACCTGCCGCCCGCCGGGCCGGCCGCCGCGCAGATCGCCGGTCAGCGTTGCATCGCGCCCGATCTTGCCGGAAAGCCCAAAGCTGCGAATCTCGCCGGCCCGCCGCGACATCTTCAGATCGACGCTGCGCAACGCTTCGCCGCTGAAGCCGACAACGACGCCAAGCTTCATATCGAGGTCGAGATCAGGCGACTGCCGCTTGCCCTGCGCTGCGCCAGCCGGTCCGCCGCTCACGGTCTTGATAAAGCCGCGCCCATCGTACACGTCGCCGCGCATGACGGCGCGCAACGCGCCGTCGGGGGCGCGTTCGACCCTCAGGCTGGCGCGGTCGCCGTCGGCGAAACCATAGGACGGGAAATTGGCCGATAGCAGCTCGCCCGAACCGTCGAGATCGATCACGCCTTTGACGCCGCCGCCGGCGCCCTCGATCAACAGATCGTCGATGTGGATCGATTGCGGCTTGGTTGTCAGCGTGAAGGTGGCGCGCGCCGGCTTGCCGGACGGCTTGACCCAGCCGGGCAGGAAGCCGTCGATCTGGGCCGACGTGAGATCCGCCTCGATGGCGAAACGCCCCTCACGGTCGGAACTGGTAGCGACGCGGCCGGCGAGCCGGATCGGGATGGCGCCGCTGATCGAGTTCGCAGGATCGAGGCCGAGATTGGCGCGCGCCGTTTCATCGAGCATGCCGGCAATACTGACATCGGCATCGGTGTCGCCGCGCGCTTTGCGGTATTCGAGAGTTGCAGGCGTGCCGCCGATCTTGACGTCACCCTTGAGCGTGAAGCCCTGGTTATTGGCGCTGACTTTCAGCGCCGCGGCTTCGACTTTCTGGCCCATGATCATGTGGTCGGCGGAAAAATTCGTGGCATCGACCGCGATCGCGTAATTGGTCGATCCCGGCGGCAAATCGGACTTGAGCGGCATGCCGAGCTGAACCTGTGCGCTCATGGTTCCATGTGTTGTTGCCGGATCGAACGGAACGCCCGAGGCGTCGCGCAGGCGGTCCATCGCCAATAATTCGACAGCGGCCGGCACCTGCCCATCGAGCTTAAAGCGCACGCGCGCCGGCGGCGCGCGCGGCGCCGTGTCGGGAACCTCGAACTGTCCGGCAGACAACACCAGTTTGCGGCCGGATTGCAGATTGGCCACAGCTTTGTTGACCGAGATGACGGCGTCGCGTCCGACGATGTGAACGTTGAGATCGGCATCGTGAAGCTCGGGCAGGCCTTGCACCGGCTGGATCACGCAATTGGTCGCCTGGGCATCGATCGACAGCCCATCGTCAGGCAGCGGCGGTCCGCTCGCTTTGAGCGTCTCAAACGGCGCATTCGCCGCGATCACCAGGCGCTCGATGGTCCCGCTCTTGAGATGTTCGAGGAACCAGTCGCGAACCTTGGGCGCAACGAAAACCGGCCAAAGCCGCTTCAGCGACTCGACCGGCATGCGCGTGGCGGCGGCGCCGGCGACCAAGCGTATGTCGCCGCCGGAAAGCTCAGCTTTGCCGGATATGGCGACGCCGATGTCGGTATTGCCGATATCGCCTTCATCAAGCACCAGGCTGTGCTTGGCGGCATCGTACCGGCCGGTTACGGCGATGCGGTTGAGGATCAATGCGTCGCCCGGCGTGCTGTTCGAGTTGAGCACGATCGAGCCGCCGCCAACCTTGAACGCCCAGATGCCGCCGGTCTGCTCCGGCGCGTGCACTTCGCCTAACAGCGTGATGTGGTTGTGACCGGAAATGATTTGAAACGGCACCGCCATGACCCGGTTTGCCGCATCCCAATCGAGCTTTATCTCGGCCCGATCGAGGTCGATGCGGCCGTCCTCGCCGCTGCTGAAGAACCCGGATTCGGCAACGATCCGGCCGGACAGGCTCCGCGGCACGCCGTCGGGTCCGATCTCGCCGCGCAAACTCGCCGACAGCGGCAAGTTCGTCTCCATATTGCCGTCGCCGAGCCGGGTCGCCAGCAGAAGATCGCTTGCAGAAACGTGGCGGCCTTCCAGTGCGATGCTGTGGGCGCCGCCGTGGGTCGGCTTGATCGATGCCGTCAGTCCCCACGGCCGCTCGGCGTTCTCCGAGCCGATCGTGATGACAACGCCGCCGCCGCCGCCGCGCGGCCGCTCAACACTGAGCGTGATGTCCTGGAAGCTCCACCGCTTGCCGGTGCGCTCGTCGTCGACGGTGAGATTGCCGTTCTTGAGCCCGAGTTCACGCAGCTCGTGGCCGTCAAGTCCGCTCTCGCCGATGCCGTCGATCCAATTCAACAGCGCGGCAAAGACGTCACTGGTCCGGCGCACCGGCGCGGCCGTGGTTGATCCGGCTGCCGGCGGCGGCGCGGGCGCCGCGCTCATGGCGGGACCGGCGGCAAGCGGCGCCGCCGCAGTCGCGAGCGGATGCTTATTGGCGCCGGCAAACACCGTGACGTCGCCATTCTGCTCGATGCGCACGGCCATTTCGGCGCCGACCAAGTTGAGACTTTCCGCGCGCATGTGGCCGCTCAACAGGCTCATGCCGGAGACGCGGACTTCGGCTTTCGGCGCGCTCGCCACAACCGTACCGTCGGGATCGCTCACGATGATATCGCGAATGCGCACCGCAGCGCCGCCGTTTGACGTACGTTCAATTTGCGTGCCGCCGACCTGAACCCTATGCTGACTGCCGAAGTTCTCCGCGATCGCGGATGCAAGCCAGGGCGTGGCCACGTCGAGTTGGATGGGGCCGCTCGACAGCCGCCACAACAGGCCAAGAACGCCCAGTATGATGACGCTGGCGGTCACGCCGCTGCCGATGCCGACACGGCGGATCAGGAGCTTGTGCCGGAAGAGCAGCCGCCGATACGCCGATGCGTACGGGTTATCGCCCGCACGTCCGGTCCGGTGCGGCGCAGGACGGTTGCCCGGCCGACGCAGGTGAGCGCCCGACTCCCATCTCGTAAGCGCCGCGTTCTGCCTGTCCTGGTTCGTCATGCCCCCTCGGGCGCCCCCTCGACCGTGGTGCTGTCAGAACGGTATTCGCAGCGATGGCAATCCGCGCCGGCAACCCCCCTGGGCCGATACCCGAATCGACCACCCCGACCCGCGCGCGTATTCTGGCGGCGCAGAATGCGCCTTGGAAAGCGTCGAAAGGAAGGCACATGGCCCGTAAGACACTGCCTGGAAAGCGGCCGGCCGCGAAGAAGGCGGCAAAAAACAGTGCTCGGAGCGCGGCAGAGACATTGGCACCGGGCATGAAGGCGCCGCCGTTCAGCCTGCCGCGCGACGGCGGCGCTACGGTTTCGCTGGCCGACTTCGCCGGGCACAAGCTCGTGCTCTATTTCTACCCGCGCGCCGACACGTCCGGCTGCACCAAGGAAGCGATGGACTTCTCGCGGCTTGAAGGCGCCTTCGCTCGCGCCGGTGCAAGCATCCTCGGCGTCTCCGCCGATCCAGTTCCGGCGCAGGACAAGTTCAAGGCCAAGTACAAACTCGCCATTGCGCTCGCCTCCGATGAACAGCACCGGATGCTGGAGGCCTATGGCGTGTGGCAGCAAAAGTCTCTGTATGGCCGCAAGTTCATGGGCATCGTGCGCACCACGTTCTTGATTGGGCCCGATCAGCGCATCGCCCAGATGTGGCCGAAGGTTACGGTCGCGGGCCATGCCGAAGAGGTGCTGGCCGCTGCCAAGGCCTTGTGAACGTTGCAGAAGTATTTACCCAAGGCGGCAAAATCGATGCCGCAATTTGCCGAATATTAACCATAAGCGGCGCAGATTCCCCGCTCGGGCATTCGGCCATCGCGATGGCCGGACCAGGTGGGAGCGTCAATGTCGCAGTGGTCCGCGTCTTCGTCGCAACGGACGGCTCGTGCGCAATACTACGCATGGGAAGACGCTCGCGGCGTTCGTCCGCGCCCGCCCGCGCCGAAGCCACCGGCAAAAAGCGCAGGCGCGGGTTACACCATCGCACACCGGGGGCGGCACATCCGCTTCGGCCCAGTGGCGTTTTGGATCGTCGTCGGCACCATCGTCATGCTCGGCGGCTGGACGGTGACGACCGCGACCTATTTCGCCTTCAGCGACGATGTCCTCAAAGGTCTCATCGCACGTCAAGCCGAGCAGCAATACGCCTACGAGGACCGTATCGCCGAACTGCGCGCCCAGATCGATCGCACCACCAGCCGGCAGCTCCTGGACCAGGAGCAGTTCGAGCAAAAGCTCGATGATTTACTGCGCCGCCAGGCGACGCTGGAATCCCACGCCACCGCGCTGAGCAGCATCGCCGACCCGGCGACAACCGGCTCGATCAAGCCGGCCGCATCCGAGGCGAGCCCGAAACCATCGCCGATCGGCGACTCGATGTTGCGCCCGCAAACACTCGACCGCGGCACGTTCCTTGAGCCGTCGCGGGTCCCGGCAAGCCGGAACAACGTCAAAGACGCCGACATCAACTCAAGACTAGGCCGCATCGAAGCATCGCTTGATCGCGTCGAGCGGCGCCAGTCGGCAACGCTGGCGCAGCTCGACGATCGTTACCAGAGCAAAGCCCGGAAAATGCGGACCGTGCTCGCCGACCTTGGGCTGAAGCTCGATGCCGCCCGGCCGGTCGCCAGCGGCGGTCCGTTCGTGCCGGTCAAACTGCCGTCGCAGAGCCAAGGTTTCGATCGCGCACTGACGCAAGTGAGCATCGCCCGCGCTTATGCCGACAAACTCAGCGCGACACTGGTGTCGGTGCCGCTGCGCGCACCGGTGACCGGCGGGATCGACGAAACCTCGCCGTTCGGCGTGCGCGTCGATCCGTTCCTGCATGTGCCGGCGATGCATACCGGCATCGATTTTCGCGGCAACATGGGCGAGCCGATTCACGCCACGGCGGCCGGAACGGTCAGCTCGGCCGGCTGGAGCGGCGGCTACGGCAACATGGTCGAGATCAATCACGGCAACGGGCTTGCGACCCGCTATGGCCATCTTTCACAAATCGACGTCAGCGTTGGGCAAAGCATACGGATCGGGCAGGTCATCGGCCGTCTCGGCTCGACCGGCCGCTCGACGGGTCCGCACGTGCATTATGAGACTCGCGTCGATGGCGAGGCGGTCAATCCGGCAAAATTCCTCGCCGCCGGCGTCAAGCTGTTCGGCGGCTAGCCGGCGCCGAGCAGTCACACGGGTTTATTGCGAGTGTCGCGGACATGACGCCGCAAGCTCACCGCCGCCGCTACTCCACGTCCTCGACGTCCGCGGGCGGGGTGCCGAAGGCTTTTTGCGCCAGCGCCGCTTCGGTGAACTGATCGATGTCGCCGTCAAGCACCGCGGCGGTGTTCGAGGTCGACACCCCGGTGCGCAGGTCCTTCACCATCTGATAGGGCTGCAACACATAAGAGCGGATCTGATGGCCCCAGCCGATATCGGTCTTGGCGGCCTGCTCGGCGGCGGCTATTTGCTCGCGCTTTTTCAGCTCCAGTTCGTAGAGCTTGGCGCGCAGCATGTCCCAGGCTTGCGCGCGGTTGCGATGCTGCGAGCGGTCGTTCTGGCAGAACACCACGATGTTGGTCGGGATGTGGGTGAGCCGGATCGCCGATTCCGTCTTGTTGACGTGCTGGCCGCCGGCGCCGCCGGAGCGCAGCGTATCGACGCGCACGTCGGCCTCGTTGATGTCGATCTTGATGCGGTCGTCGATCACCGGATAGACCTGAACGCTGGCGAACGAAGTGTGCCGCCGCGCATTGGCGTCGAACGGCGAAATGCGCACCAGCCGGTGCACGCCGTTCTCGGTCTTGAGCCAGCCATAGGCGTTGCGGCCTTTGATCTCGACCGTCGCCGACTTGATGCCGGCCTCTTCGCCTTGTGTCTCTTCGATGTAGTCGACCTTGAACCCGCGGTGCTCGGCCCAGCGCACATACATGCGCAACAGCATCGCGGCCCAGTCCTGGCTTTCGGTGCCGCCGGCGCCGGCATGGACTTCGAGATAGGCATTGTTGGCGTCGGCCTCGCCCGACAGCAGCGCTTCGAGCTCGCGGCGCGCCACCTCGGCCTTGAGCTTACGCAAGCCCGCTTCGGCTTCGGCGATGACGCTTTGATCCTTCTCCGCCTCGCCGAGCTCGATCAGCGTCTGCTGATCCTCGAGCTCTTGCTGGATACGGGACAGCGCCGAGAGGTTGTCGTCAAGCGCGGTGCGTTCCTGCATGACGCGGCTGGCGCGCTGCGGATCGTTCCACAGATTGGGATCTTCGGCCTGCCGGTTCAACTCGGCAAGGCGCGCGCGTGCTTTATCGACGTCAAAGATGCCTCCTCAGCAGGCCTAAGGACTGCTTGATCTCCTCGACGATGGCCGTGATTTCCGCGCGCATGACGATGCTCCAGCCGGCGATGTAATGGGTTGTCGCGTCGAGCGCAATCCGCCGCGTGAGCGGCTTGCTCAATGCGCGCTACGGCCTAGCTTTCGAGCGCGCGCGCCACGGCGTCGGGGTCCTGTGCAATGACAGCCAGCAGCACTTGCGCCGCCTTGTCGGGACGATGTGCGCCTTGCTCCCAATCGCGCACGGTGCCGAGCGGCAGATGAAATCGCGCCGCAAACTCCTCCTGGGTCAGTTTCAGCTTCTTGCGCAACGCGCCCACCGTCGGCACGCGGCGAGCCCGCGCGAGCTGCGCCTTGCTCGCGGGCGGACAATCCGGATCGGCGAGCGCGGCGCGATAGCGCTCTGCCTCACTCATGGCGTCGAAGGCGCGCCAATCGGTCTTCGGCGGCTTCTTCGGATTGAGCTTAAAACTCGTGATATTTCCTTTTTTCATGCGGCTCCGCTCCTCTGGCGGATATGATGCGAACGACGTCGCCCCTCACCGAATAGGTGACGAAGAGCATTCGGCCGTCGACAAGGCCAATGGCGTTGAAGCGAAGCTCGCCGGCAGCACCGAGATCGTCGAACTCGATCACATAGGGGTCCAAGAACAGTTTCGCTGCGGTTTGGAAGCCGATGCGGTGCTTCTTCCGGTTGGCCTGTTCCTTGGCCGTGTCCCATTCGAAGTCCATCGCCGAGCCCCGCTTCCAAATATACTGATATTCAGTATCATTGGCAAGCTCGCCGTACGGCCGCCCCTCCTCGGGCTGCGCCCAAAACCAACTGTCACCGGCACGCCACACCTGGTGGAATCGGCCGCTCGGCTTGTGAAATATACGCCAATCTCTTGCCCCGCGAGGAGTGGTTCGCTTGAGTGTTTCTGGGGTCTGTCATGTTGCGCCGTGTCATGCTCGGGGGTGCGGCGACTTGCTCGCTGGCTCTGACGTTCAGCATTACCCAATCATTAAACGCCCAAGCCCAGGCCGTAGCCTCATCGAGCGATTGCCCGTATTGGGTAGACACTAAAACCGGAGAAAAACTTAAACCTCCCGGGCACGGCGCAGCACGAAGCGCAGCGAAGTGGTGCGCTGCAGAACCGGGATCGTTATGGACTCGGAATTTGAGAAGATCCCGGATCAGCGGTGCACCGTTTCACGCTGCACCGCATCCGGGAAACGTAGGAGTTTCGACATCAGTATAGTCCGCCGGTCCCGGAGCGTACCGCGCCGGCCGCGGCGTCGGGCGAAACCGCGACTGGCGCTCCGTTCGAGGTGTCGGCGCCGATCACCGAATAATTGTCGGGCGGAGCGGTGCCCGGCTTGAACGCTTCGAGAATGATATTGGTGTCGCCGGGCGCGGCGCGCATGCCGGTCTTGGCATTGACGCGAATGAGCTTGATGCCGGGCGGCACGCGGAACGGGATCGGCGGCTTGTCGGCCAGCGCCAATTTCAGGAAGTCCTTGACGATCGGCGCGGCGAGATGGCCGCCGGTGGCGAGCCGCGCGATATGGCGCGGCTTGTCGAAGCCCATATAGACGCCACACACGATGTCGGGCGAGAAGCCGATGAACCAGACGTCCTTCTCGTCGTTGGTGGTGCCGGTCTTGCCCGCAATCGGCTTGCCGACTTCCCTGACGACGGTCGCCGTGCCGCGCTGGACGACGCCCTCCATCAGCGAGGTGATCTGATAGGCCGTCATCGGATCGATGACCTGCTCGCGGTGATCGATCAGCGTCGGCTCCGGTTGATCGTGCCAAGAGTCGGCGTCGCAGCCCATGCACTCGCGCTGGTCGTGCTTGTAGATGGTATGGCCGTAACGGTCCTGAATGCGGTCGATCAGCGTCGGAATCACCCGGCGCCCGCCATTGTCGAACATCGAGTACGCGGTGACCATGCGCAGCACGGTCGTCTCGCCGGCGCCGAGCGCGTAGGACAGGTACGGCGGCAATTCGTCATAGACGCCGAACCGCTTGGCATATTCCGAGATCAGCGGCATGCCGATGTCCTGGGCAAGCCGCACCGTCATCACGTTGCGCGACTGCTCAAGCCCGAAGCGCAGCGTCGACGGGCCGAAGAATTTGCCGCCGTAATTTTCCGGCCTCCAGATGCCGCCGCCCGCGCCCATATCGATTTCGATGGGCGCATCCATAACGATGGTCGAGGGCGTGTAGCCGTTATCGAGCGCAGCGGCATATACGATCGGCTTGAAGGAAGAGCCCGGCTGCCGCAGCGCCTGTGTGGCGCGGTTGAATTGACTCTGGTCGAAGGAGAAACCGCCGACCATGGCGAGCACGCGGCCGGTATGCGGGTCCATGACCACCATGGCGCCGGAAATTTCCGGAATCTGGCGCAGCCGGTACTTGCCCTGCTGATCGGGCATCGGCTCGACGTAGACGACGTCTCCCGCCGACAGCACCTGGCTGACTTTCTGAATCGGCTTTGACGGCCCGGTCGCCGGCTTCGCCCACTTGACGCCGTCGAGCGATACAATTCCAGTTTCGCGCTCCTTGACCACGTTGCCGCCGGGATCGCGCGGCGGCTGCAAGCCGACGCGAGCCGACTGATCGGCCACTTCGAGCACCACGGCCATGTGCCACGGTCCGACATCCGACAGCGATTTCACGTCAGCGAGTTTGACGCCCCAGTCGCCCGAAATGTCGATCTTGGTGACCGGACCGCGATAGCCTGTGCTCTCGTCGAAATTGACCAGCCCGTTGATCATGGACTGCCGCGCCATCACTTGGATCTTCGGATCAAGCGTGGTGCGCACGGAGAGCCCGCCCTCATAGAGCTTCTTCTCGCCGTAATTGTCGAAGACGTAGCGCCGCACTTCCTCGGTGAAATATTCCGCCGCGAAGACGTGGGCGCCGGTCGGCCGTACCGTGATGTCGAGCGGCTGCTTCTTGGCCTGCTCGCCGGCGTCGGCGGGGATATAGCCATCCTCGACCATGCGGTCGATTACGTAGTTGCGGCGCGCGATCGCTTCGTCCTTGCGGCGGAACGGATTGTAATTGTTCGGCCCCTTGGGCAACGCGGCGAGGTAGGCGGCTTGCGCGATCGAAAGCTCATGCACCGACTTGTCGAAATACAAAAGCGACGCCGCGGCGACGCCGTAGGCGCCGAAGCCGAGATAGATTTCGTTGAGATAGAGCTCGAGGATTTTTTCTTTCGAATAAGTGCGCTCGATGCGCAATGCCAGCAACGCTTCCTTGATCTTGCGCTCGAACGACACCTCGTTGCTCAATAGAAAGTTCTTGGCGACTTGTTGGGTGATGGTCGAAGCGCCCTGCGGCCGGCGATTGCTGCCGTAGTTCTGGATATACAGCATGCCGGCACGGGCGATGCCGTAGATGTCGATTCCGGGGTGCTGATAGAAGTTCTTGTCTTCCGCCGCGATGAAAGCGTTGGTGACCAGCTTTGGTATAGCCTGAATCGGCAGATAGAGGCGGCGCTGGTTGGCGTATTCGGCAAGCAGCGAGCCGTCGGCGGCGTGCACCCGCGTCATGACGGGCGGCTCGTAATCCTGAAGCTGCGAGTAGTCCGGCAGATCCTTGGAGTAATGCCAGAGCATCGCGGAAACCCCGGCGATGCCGACAATGAATACGATCGTACCCACCGCGAACAGGAAGCCCAGGAATCGCAACATGATTTTCATTGGCAACGTCCCGCCGCTCGTCGGCGGGCGCAAGCGCCTTGCCGATTCACCTCTCGCCGCGAGGTGACGACCCAGTTTGGCAGTTTTCCCGCCTGACCGCCAGAAAACCCTCTAATCATCGGATGTCGTCGCTTGGTTTTTTGTTCAAACTGAGGCCGTTGGAACGCTTACTTGGCGCCGGCACGGGTACCGGCAACGTGGGTGGCGAGATAGCCGTCGATCGCCCGGGCAACCGAGTCGGCCGTACGATCACGCCAGCTATCGGACACCAGCGCCGCCAGATCCTCCTTATTCGACACATAGCCGAGCTCAACCAGGACCGACGGCACGTCGGGCGCGCGCAGCACGCGGAAGCCCGCCGATTTCAGCGGACTTTTGTGCAGCCGCGTCACGCCCTTCAAATTGTCCGCCAGCTTGTGCGCGAACTGCACCGAAAAGGTCTTGGTCTCGCGCTGCGCGAGATCGAGCAGGATGCCGGCGACGTCTTCGGGCTCGTTCTTGAGATCGACGCCGGCAATGACGTCGGCCCGGTTCTCCTGTTCGGCCAGCCGCTCGGCCTCGGGATCGGTGGCGGTCTCCGATAGCGTGTAGACGGTGGCGCCCTGGGCGTCGCCCTCCTTCTTGGGCAATGAATCGGCGTGGATGGAGACGAACAGCGACGCGCCGGCGGTGCGTGCGATGTGCACACGATCCGCCAGCGGCACAAAAGTGTCATCGGTGCGCGTCAACAGCACGCGATACTTCCCGCTCTTTTCGATTCGCTCGCGCAGCCGCTGCGCAAATTCGAGGACGATATTCTTCTCCAGCTCCCCGCCCGGCCCCTTGGTGCCGGTGTCGATGCCGCCGTGCCCGGGATCGAGCGCAACGAGCGGCCGCGAATCGCCGTTGTTGGCTGCCGGTTGGCTGGCGGGTGGCGTGTCGGCAGGCGCCAGCTTGTTCGGCCGCGCAACTTTGCGCAAAAAACTCGCGCGGTCGGTCGGCACCAGATCAAGCACCATCCGGGCGGGAGCGCCGTCGGTTGCGTCGACGACGAATGCCTTTTCGACCCGCACCGGCTTGACGACGTCGAACACCATGCGCGAGCCGCCCGGCATCATCAGGCCGAAGCGGAAGGCCTTGATCAGGCCGCGCGCGCTTTCGCCGGCCTTCGGCGGCAGCGCAAATGTAACCTCAGGAATATCGACGACCACCCGGTAAGGGTCGGCAAGGGTGAAGGCGTGGAGGTCGATCTTGCGGCTCAAATCCATGACGAAACGCGTTTGCGTGTCGTCGCCGCCAAGCCGGACATCGGTGGCTACCGGATATGAGTCGGCCGGAGGCGCCGTCGCCGGCCGTTCCGCGGCGCACACGGCCCCGGCGAAGACCATACCGAGGAAAGCCCAGCTCGCCGCCCGGACAGCCATCGGTTCGAACCCCATCGTGCCCGTCTTACTCCATTAGGGACGCGTGGTTAATCGAATCTTAAGCGTTGCGGAACGCGCGCTGGAACCGGGAGAAAGTGGCTTCTCACAGGGCAAAACTCACTTGCGACTTGCCAATTCCCTGTTTGGGGCCTTAAGAAGAGAATGCTGACGGTGACAGGTTCCGGTTGTGTCGCGTTAGGGCATCCGGCAAAGGCTTGTTGGAAGTATCCTCCGCCGGATTGGCTCCCGGAGAAAACGACGGGAACCAAGGCGGACGCCGCTTTCAAACCCCTTCGGCGCCAAAAACGCGCAGACGAAGGCGAGCAAGCGACGCCGATACCCTTAAGGAAGAGGACAGCCGGAGCCTTGCGCGTGATGCGTGTGCTAGCAGCGACGAGCGCTGCGGGAAGCGTGTCGCGCCGATGCCGTGAGCGATCGAAAGGAATTGCGATGGCGCCACGCGCCGTCGCCTCATCGCGGTTTGGAGTTCATGTTCGAGGCGCAAGTCTTCCGCAGGGAAGTCGAGGTTCGATCGAATAGAAGCGGCGGCGTTTACACGCTTGCCGGCTCAACGGTCCATCCCGGCAGTCGCGCTCGTGGTTTCCGATCCGTCCCATTCATCGACAATCGGGCAGGCGCCCGTTCCCCGTTGCCGATGCGGCACGGCGCGAACGGCACGCCGCCCTTCGTGAGATTACCAAATGGCCAACAAAATGCTCATCGACGCGACCCATCCGGAGGAGACCCGGGTGGTCGTTCTACGCGGCAACCGCGTCGAGGAATTCGACTTCGAGTCCGCACAGCGTAAGCAACTCCGAGGCAACATCTATCTGGCGAAGGTGACGCGCGTTGAGCCGTCGCTGCAAGCCGCTTTCGTCGATTACGGCGGCAATCGCCACGGCTTCCTGGCGTTTAGCGAAATCCATCCGGACTACTATCAAATCCCGGTCGCCGACCGGCAGGCCTTGATAGACGAGGAAGGGCGCGCGCAGCGCGACGCCGACGACGAGGTCGATCGCCGCTCGCGCCGGCATCGGCATCGCGGCCGGCCCGCGCGCCGCGATGAAGAAGTTTTGCGCCGCGAATCGGCCGAAGCGCCTGCGGACGATTCGGTTGCCGACGGCGAAGTTGCGGAACCGACCGATCTCGCCGCCGCCGAACTGCAAAACGATTCCGCGCCCACGGCAATGGCTGATACCGAGCTGGCGGTCGCGACCGGGCCCGCGCCGGATGAAGCCGAGCCGGAAGAGTCCGCAGAGATGGCGGCGGGCGAAACATCCGACGCCGGCCCAAGCGAGTCCGAGACGTCGACCGACGACGTCACGGATGCCGGGGCCGAAGCGGGCGAAAACGGCAATGGCGCGCAGGCCGGCGCCGCGGACGATCACGGCGGAGAAAACGGCGGCGACGAGGAAACAGAGGTGGTGGAGTCGGTCGGCGGCGCCGACGCGATGGAGGAAGTGCCCGATCGCGCGCCGCGCTACCGCCGCCAGTACAAGATCCAAGAGGTGATCAAGCGCCGCCAGGTCATGCTGGTGCAAGTGGTCAAGGAAGAACGCGGCACCAAGGGCGCGGCGCTCACGACTTATCTATCGCTCGCCGGCCGCTATTCGGTGCTGATGCCCAACACCGCCCGCGGCGGCGGCATCAGCCGCAAAATCACCAGCGCTGAAGATCGCGCGCGCCTGAAAGAGGCCGCTGCCGAGCTGGAAGTCCCCGAAGGCATGGGCGTAATCCTGCGCACCGCAGGCGCCAGCCGCACCAAGATGGAGATCAAGCGCGACTTCGAATATCTGCTGCGGCTGTGGGAGACGGTGCGCGACCTGACGCTGAAATCCACCGCGCCCAAGCTCGTTTACGAAGAAGGCTCGCTGGTCAAGCGCTCGATCCGCGATCTCTACGGCAAGGAGATCGATGAGGTGATCGTCGCCGGGTCCGAAGGCTACCACGAAGCCAAGGACTTCATGCGCATGCTGATGCCGAGCCATGCCAAGAACGTGAAGCTTTACGGCGACACCCAGCCGCTGTTGTCGCGTTACGGCGTCGAGAACCAGCTCGACGCCATGTTCTCGCCCGTCGTGCAACTGCGCTCCGGTGGCTACATCGTACTCAACCAGGCCGAAGCTTTGGTCGCGATTGACGTGAACTCCGGCCGCGCCACGCGCGAGCATCACATCGAGGACACAGCCCTTAAGACCAATCTTGAAGCGTCGGACGAAATCGCCCGCCAGCTCCGCCTGCGCGATCTGGCCGGTCTCATCGTCATCGATTTCATCGATATGGACGAGAACCGCAACAACCGCTCGGTCGAGCGCCGCTTGAAAGAATGCCTCAAGCATGATCGCGCGCGCATCCAGGTCGGCCGCATCTCGCATTTCGGCCTGTTGGAGATGTCGCGTCAGCGCATCCGCACCAGCGTGCTGGAAAGCTCGACCGAGAAATGTCCGTATTGCGGCGGCTCCGGCCACGTCCGCTCGGTGTCGTCGCTGGCGCTGCAAGTACTGCGCGCGCTCGAAGAGCAATTGATGAAGGTCGCCACGCACAATCTGATCGCGCGCACGCGGCGCGACGTGGCGCAATATGTGCTCAATCAGAAACGCGCGCACCTGCGCGCGCTCGAAGAGCGCTTCGCCATCACCATCATGATCCTGGCCGATGAAACGGTCACCGCGCCGCAGGCGTTCGTGATCGATCGCGGCGAGCAGGTGCATACGATCGAGGCGGCCCGCGCGCTGGCCGAGCAGAACCAGGCACTCGCCACCACGCCGCTCGAGGAAGAGGACGACCTCGAAGACGAAAGCGCTGTGGATGAGGAAGAGAACGCCGAGGCAACGGCAGCCCCGACCACTGTGCCCGAGCAGGGCGACGACGAACCGCGCCGGGGACGGCGCCGCCGGCGGCGAGGCCGCGGCGGCCGCGATGGCGGCGGCGCCGAGCCGCACCGGCGCGAGCAAATCCCCATACATGAGGACGGCAGCGAGCCGGCGGGCGAGCATTTTGCGCCGGCCGATGGCGAGGCCATAACCGGCGAGGCCATGACCGGCGACGACGTCGCCGAGCAGCATGGCGAGCCCGCGCAGGCGGAGCGATCCGAGCGCGACGATCGACCCGAGTATCACGGCGAGCGTCCGGATCAGAATGGCGAGCAGCGGCGGCGCCGGCGCGGCCGCCGCGGCGGCCGCGGGCGCAGTCGCCACGAGCGCAATGGCGACGAGCGCGGTATGAATGACCGCGGCGCGCCAGCGCCGCAGCACGGCTTTGCGCCGGGCGAAGAGCTCGTCGCGCCGTCATCGAGCGAACCGGAATTGCGCCACGCGGTCGCCGATCTCGACGCCGCCCCAGCAGCGGCGGTCCACGCGCCGGCGCATGAAGACAGATCGCAAAGAGCTGCGCCGCCGGCCGAGCCCGAAGCGCCGCGTCGGCGTTCCACCGTGCGTGAGCGCGCGCCGGTTTCCGGCAGCGCCAGCCCGGCAGCGCCTGCCGCACCTGCCGCGCCCGGCCCGGAGCCGGTCGTTGCCGAGACCAACGAGACCGAGGACACCAATCGGCCGCGCAAGACCGGATGGTGGTCGCGCCGTTTCGCCGGCGGTTGATCGGCCGGTCGGCCTTCCCGGGAGCTTTCGATGAAAAGCGGGTGGGTCGACCGTGACGCAGAGGCGATTATCGCGCAGGCCGCGAAAGCCGGCATCGACCGCGACTTCGCGCTTCGCATCTATACGACGCGGCTGCTCGGCCGCGATCCCAAGCTGGTCCTGCACGGCGGCGGCAACACTTCGCTCAAACAAGTGATGCGCGACCGCTTCGGCGAGGAGGCCGAGGTGCTGCGCATCAAGGCGACCGGCGCCGACATGGCGGCGATCGAGCCGGCCGGGCTGCCGGCGGTGCGGCTCGCGCCGCTGCGCAAGTTGCGCCAGCTCGATGAGATCGGCGATGAGGAGCTTGTCGGCATCGAGCGCTCAAGCCTGATCGATCCGGCGGCGGCCAATCCGTCCGTCGAGATCATGCTGCATGCCTTCCTGCCGCACAAATTCATCGACCATACGCACGCCACCGCGGTGCTCAGCGTCATCGACCAGCCCGACGGCGAGAAAAAGTGCGCCGAGGTTTTCGGCAACCGGCTGGCCTTCGTGCCATACGTCATGCCGGGCTTCGGGCTCGCCAAGAAGGCGATCGAAGTCTTCGAGCGGACCAACCCGAGCGACGGGCTCATCCTCAGCAAGCACGGCATCGTCACCTTCGGCGAGACAGCGCGCGAAGCCTATGACCGCATGATCGCGATGGTGTCGCTTGCTGAGAATTTTATCGCGCAAAATCGCAAAATCGCGGCCGCCACGGTAACGCCGCAGCGCAAGCACGCCGACGTAGTCGACATCGCGCCGATTGTGCGCGGCGCTTGCAGCGCGAAGGACAAGAAAATCGAAGGCGCCTGGCGCCAGCTCATTGTCGAATTCCGCGCCACCGACGCCGTGCTCAATTTCGTCAACGGCAAGGATTTGGCCCGGCTTAGCCAAGCCGGCGTGGTGACGCCGGACCACACCATCCGCACCAAAAACTGGCCGCTTGTTCTGCCGGCGTCGGAGCCGGGCAAGCTTGCCGAGTTCGCCCGCGCCGCGCACGACGCGGCGGGTCACTTCGCCGCGCACTATCACCGCTACTTCGAGCAGCACAACGCCCGCGTTGGCGGCATCAAGCACGAGCTCGATCCCCTGCCCCGCGTCGTCCTCGTCCCGGGGCTGGGCCTGTTCGGTCTCGGACGGTCGAAGCGCGATGCCGAGATCGCCGCCGACATCGCCGAAGCCTGGGTCGAGGGCGTGAGTGGCGCCGAAGCGATCGGCCGCTACGAGTCGATCTCGGAAGCCGACATGTTCGATTGCGAATATTGGCCGCTCGAACAGGCCAAGCTTGGCCCGCGCCAAGACCTAGAAAAACGATTGCCGCTGGTCGGACAGATCGCCGTCGTCACCGGAGCGGCTGGTGCAATCGGCGCCGCAACCGCGAAAACATTCGCGGCGGCCGGCGCGGAAGTGGCCCTGCTCGACGTGAACTTTGCCGCCGCGAGCGAGCAGGCCAAAGCAATCGGGGGATCGGCGCTGCCGTTGGTCTGCGACGTGACCAGCGCAACTTCGGTGCGCGCGGCATTCGAAGCGGTGGCTGCCGCCTTCGGCGGGGTCGATATCGTCGTTTCCAATGCGGGGGCGGCCTGGCAGGGCCGCATCGGCGAAGTCGACGAAGACACATTACGCAAAAGCTTTGAGCTGAATTTCTACGGCCATCAGCGCGTGGCGCAGGCGGCGGTGAAAATCATGCTCACGCAGGGCACCGGCGGCTGCCTGTTGTTCAACGTCTCCAAGCAGGCGGTCAATCCCGGCCCAAATTTCGGCCCCTACGGAATTCCGAAGGCGGCGGCGCTGGCGCTGATGCGGCAATACGCCCTCGATTACGGCGCTGACGGCATCCGCGCCAATGCCGTCAACGCCGACCGCATCCGCTCCGGGCTACTCACCGGCGATATGATCGCCTCGCGCTCCAAGGCGCGCGGCTTGAGCGAGAAGGACTATATGAGCGGCAATCTGCTCGGCCGCGAAGTGACGGCGGAGGACGTGGCGCAAGCGTTCCTGCATCACGCGCTGGCGTTGAAGACGACGGCCGACGTCACCACCGTCGACGGCGGCAATATCGCGGCGGCGATGCGGTGAGGAGATTTGATACCAACAAGTTTCAGGCGCACATGCGTCTTCCGAGTTCTGAGCGTGCCCGATGCAGAGCGAGCCCATAGCACCTGATCCGCATCGGATAAAGCGCTTCGCACGAAACAGGCCTCGGTGTCACCGTGCCATCAATTGGGCCTTTCTAGTCTTGTGCCATGCGCCGAATGCCCTGAGCGCAGAGTCGAAAAAGCGCGGCGGCAGGAAGCCGTAATCGTACCGCGTGGGACTGCCCGGCACCTTGCGCAAATCATATCCAGGCCAGACGAATTCGTTGCCTTCGCTGACGACAATCCACGAACGTTCGAGATCGAGGCCGACGAGCCGCTTGACCGCTGGCGGAATTTCGACGGCGGCGGCGGGATCATCGGGCGCACGATGCGTGATCGGCAGCACCGTCACGATGATCGCTCCGTCGCTGGCGCGCTCGGCCGCGAGCACTATCACGGCCGGACGGTCCTTGCGCCCCTCCTCCTGGCCGCTCTCATGTTCGTGGTGCCACAGATACGCATAGGAGATGACGAGGCCGGGCTCGGGCTCTGGAAGAGCCATGCTCTCCGCTACTTCGGATCAAGCACTTTGTTAAGATGATCGTGGCGCTTGGCCATGCGCGAGGACGTGATCGCGCTTACCTTTTCGTCCGACAGATCAGCTGTTGCAAAACTCCGCCGGTTGCCTTTCAGCTTCAGCAATTCCTCATACTCGTGGGCGCCGACAAAATAGCCTGTGATCTGCCCGTGGCTCGAAACGGCCACTGCCTTGCGCTGCGCCAGCATTTTGTAGCGGCCAAAATTCTTGGTGAATTCCGAAGCCGGCACTGTCTCGCTCATGTCCCTGTTCCTCTCGCTCTGCTTAAATATACTCCTTTCCCGTAACTCCCGCAACTTCCGTAAATCCCGTAATCCGCTGTCCAGGCCTGCAGCAATCTATGATTGCTACGCGCTATGACTTATCGACCGCGCCGCCGCTATCGGCCCAATCCTTGAACCCGCCGAGATTGTAGACCTGATCGTATCCAAGGTCCTTGAGCAGTTTGCCGGCAAGGGCCGCGCGTCCGCCGGAGCCGCAATAAAGGATGACCGTCTTGTCTTTGGCAAAATTCTTGTCGTGCGACGGCAATTCGGGGTCGGCGCGGAATTCCAGCAGGCCGCGCGAGACGTGGACGGCGCCGGCGACCTTGCCGCTCTGCGCCACTTCCGTCCCGTCGCGCACGTCGACCACCAGCGTATTGCCGTTGGTGATCATCTCGCGCGCCTGCGCCGGCGTGATCTTCGGCACCGCGGCGTTGGCGGCTTCCATCATCTGCTTGACGCTTGTGGTCATTTTGTCCGTCCTTGTTCGTCTTGCCGGGGGGCAAGATTACTCCGTTCCAAGGGGCCGTACGAGATGGAGCGGAGACGCGGCACTGCGCTCAATCGCTCGACAAAATCACGTTTTTCAAAATCGGATAAATCTGGTTTTCCCAGCGTTTGCCCGAAAACACGCCGTAATGGCCGACGCCGGCCTGCATGTGGTGGCGCTTCAGATAGGGCCGCAGCTTGCTGCACAGGTCGTGCGCGGCGACGGTCTGGCCCACGGCGCAGATGTCGTCGCGTTCGCCTTCCACCGTCAGCAGCATGGTGCGGCGGATCGCGGTGGGGTCGACGTGGTTGCCGTGCCATTGCAGCTTGCCGAGCGGCAGCGCGTGCTCCTGGAAGATGATGCGCACAGTCTCGAGATAGAATTCGGCGGTGAGATCGAGCACGGCGAAATATTCGTCGTAGAACGCTTTTGTCACCGCCGCCTTCTCGATCTCGCCATTGGCAAGATTCTCATAGAGCTCGCGATGCGCCTTGACGTGCCGGTCGACGTTCATGCTCATGAAGGCGGCGAGCTGCACGAAGCCCGGATAGACGCGGCGGAACGCGCCGGGATAGCGCAGCGGCACCGATGCCGTGAGCGTTCGCTCGAACCACTCGATCGTTTGCTTGTTGGCAAGCTCGTCGACCGTGGTCGGATTGACGCGGGTGTCGATCGGCCCGGCCATCAGCGTCATGCTGCGCGGCTGCGCCGCATTGCCGGCCTGCGCCATCACCGCCGCGGCGGCGAGCACGGCGACACAGGGCTGGCACACCGCGAGCACATGGCTGCCCGGTCCCATCACTTCCAGAAATTTGATCAGATGATCGATATATTCGTCGAAGCCGAACCGGCCGGCGGTCAGCGGCACGTCGCGCGCATTGTGCCAGTCGGTGATGAAGACGTCGTGCTCGGGCAGCATGGTGCGCGCGGTGGCGCGCAACAGCGTCGAGAAATGGCCCGACAGCGGCGCCACCATGAGCACCTTCGGCTGCGCCGTCGCGACGTCCTTCTTGAAATGCAGCAGCGTGCCGAACGGCGTGGCGGCCGCCGCCTGCTCGGTCACCTCGACTTCGCGGTTACCCACCGTGACGCGATCGATGCCGAATGGCGGCCGGGTATGGGTCAGGCCGGCGCGTGCGATCAGCTCATAGACCGCGGTGAGATTGCGCAATGCCGGATGGCCGGAGAGCAATGGCGCGCCGCCCGCATTGGCCGCCATGCCCGCCCAGGTCCGGACGGGCGCCATGATATCGGTCTGCAACTGATAGGCGAGGTATAGCATCCCGTGACCCACGGGCCGCCGCGGCCGTCTGGCGACGGCACACCTCGACCCCCCAACAGGGGAAAGCTAGTGCATTTTTTGTTGCACTGCGACAAGAATATGAACAATCTGCACAATGGCGAACGGGGCGCGGGAAGCGGCCGAACTGAAACGCGCGCCGGCGTTGTCTAGGCCGTCAGGACGCCTGTCAACGGCTTGAGTTTCCACCATCTTTGAAAACAAGAGCGCGGCATGTCGAAAGCCACTCTCACCATCGCCAGCAAGAATTATGGCTCGTGGTCGTTGCGCGGTTGGTTGCTATGCAAAATGGCAAATCTCGATTTTGAGGAGCAGCACGTCTCGACCGACGACCCCTCGACCCGCGCCGAATTGCTGCTGCTGTCGCCCTCCTTCCTGGTGCCGTGCCTCCTCCACGACGGCCTGAAGGTGTGGGACACGCTGGCGATCGCCGAATACCTGCACGAGCTCAAGCCCGAGGCCGGCCTGCTGCCCGCCGATACCGCAAAACGCGCGCATTGCCGCTCGATCTGCGGCGAAATGCATTCCGGATTCAGCAATCTGCGCTCGGCGCTGCCGATGAACCTCAAGGCGCATTTTCCGGGATTCAAGTCCTGGGCCGGCGCGCGCGCCGATATCGATCGCGTCACGGCGATCTGGCGGGAATGCCTCGGCCAGTACAAGGGACCTTATCTGTTCGGCAGCAAGCCGTGCACCGCCGACGCCATGTACGCGCCGGTCTGCTCGCGCTTCCTCACCTACGACGTCGCGCTCGATCCGGTCTCGACGCAATATTGCCGCGACATCATGGCGCTGCCGCAGATGCAGGACTGGCTTGCCGCCGCCAAAGTCGAGCCCGACGAGCTTGAAGAGCTCGACGTCGAGTTTTGAAGCTGTCATGCCCGCGAAAGCGGGCATCCAGTAATCGCATGCATCGAAGGCGTACGTGAACGCTTGCGGATACTGGATCGTCCGCCGGAGCTTGTCATCGGGCCGGCCACTTCGGGCCGGACCCGTTGGCGGACGATGACAATCAGTCCCACTTGATGCGGCCGGAATAGGCCCAATCGACTAACCTGCCGTCGCGGCTGCCAAGCCGGGCGATCTCGTCCATCTCACTCTTACTCAGCGTGAAATCGAAAATGGCGGCGTTCTCCGAAAGCCGCTCCACTTTGCTGGTTCGCGGGATGACCACGATGTCCTGCTGCACCAGAAAGCGCAGGCAGACTTGCGTGGCGGTTTTTTTATGGCTCGCGCCGATGCGCGCCAGCACGTCGCTGTTGCGCGCCTTGCCTTGCGCGAGCGGACTATAGGCGACGACCGCCATGCCGCGCTTGTGGCAGGCCGCGATCAGCTTCGACTGGTCGAGAAACGGGTGACATTCGAATTGATCGCAAACCAGCGGCTCGCTGGTCACGCGCAGCGCCTCTTCGATCATCGCCGCGGTGAAGTTGGAAATGCCGATATGGCGGGCGAGACCGTCGCGCTTGACCTTGCATAGCGCGCCGAGCGTTTCGGCGAGCGGAACCTGCGGATTAGGCCAATGCAGCAACAGCAGATCGACCTCGCTTAAGCGCAGCCGCACCAAGCAATCCCGCGCGGCGCGCTCCAGCTCCCGCGGGGCGAAATGGTTCGGCCAGATTTTTGTGGTCACGAACACGTCGCCGCGCTTGGCGCCCGAGGCGCGCAAGCCGTCGCCGACTTCGCGCTCGTTGTCGTACATTTCGGCGGTATCGATGTGCCGGTAGCCGAGCCGCAATGCCTGCTCGACGACACGCGCGCAGACGCGCCCGCGCAAGTCCCAGGTGCCAAGGCCGAGCAGCGGAATTCGCGCGCCTTTGGCTTCGATGACGGGGGCGAGCCGAATTTCGCTCACGGCCGGCTGCCCTACGTATCCCAGTTCGGCGCTTGCGGCGGACTGACGATGCGCGCATTCGGCTTTTTCAGCGTGCCGATCTCCGCCATTTCGGCGTCGCTCAGCTTGAATTCGAGGCTGCCGAGATTTTCGGCGAGCCGCTCGCGCTTCGAGGTGCGCGGAATGGGAATGATGCCCTGCTGTTCGAGGAAGCGCAGCGACACCTGCGCCGGCGATTTGCCGTGGGCGCGGCCGATGCGTTGCAGCGTCTCGTCGCCCGGCACCTTGCCGCGCGCCAGCGGACAATAGGCCACCACCGCCATGCCGTGACGGCGCGCCGCGGCGATGACTTTACTCTGGTCGAGATAGGGGTGGGCCTCGATCTGCAGCGCCGCAAGCGGCTCGCTAGCGAGCTTGACCGCCTCGCCGATCATGGCGACGGTGAAATTCGCCACCCCGACATGCTTGGCAAGCCCCGAGCGCTTGACCTTGCACAGCGCCGCGATCGATTGATCGAGCGGAATTTGCGCGTTGGGCCAGTGGATCAGCAACAGATCGACCCACGGCAGCTTGAGCCGTTCCAGGCTTTCGTCAACCGAGCGCTCAAAATCGCCCGGCGCGAGGCGGTTGAACCAGACCTTGGTGGTGACGAACACGTCGTCGCGCTTGATGCCGGAGGCGCGCAGGCCCTCGCCCACTTCGCGCTCGTTGCCGTAGTTCTGCGCGGTATCGAGATGGCGATAGCCGAGATGCAACGCCGCCTCGACCAGTTCGACACACAGGCTTTCCTTCAGCGTCATGGTGCCAAAGCCGATGACGGGAATGCGCGCACCATGACTTTCAATCACGTCCATCCAATGCTCCTTAAGGTCACAGAGATAAGCCGGCGCAAGGATCGGCTATCGCGCGCGTCATTTCCAGTGCGATGCCGGTGGCAGGCCGCTGCTCCGCGGTGAGGTCAGCTCGCGCGCTTATTGCCGAGCACGGCAAAAGCGGCGTCGGGCGCCTGCTCGATGACTTTGAGAAGTGCGCGCGCCGGGCCGCGCGGCGAGCGCTTGCCCTGCTCCCAATTGCGCACCGTCTCGACCGGCACGCCGATCCGTGCGGCAAAAGCGGCTTGGGTCAGCCCGGTCTGGCCGCGCACAGTGCGGGCATAGGTGGCGTCGATGGTCCGGCTGTCCGCCGAGCGCGCGGCATTGTGCGCCGCCGTTGCGATCGATCGGGGGTCGCTGGCAATGTCCCGCTCGGTACCGTCCGGCAGAACTTCGACCAAGCGTCCGTCGGCTTTCAGTCGCACCCGCAGCATGGCGCCTCGTCTAAAGCGTGTCCGGCGCCGCCATCTTAGCTGATTCGTCGTTGATTCAATGAGTTAGTACGCTGCAGGCCGGTAAGCCGACGGCTGGGCCAATGACCGACTAGTCCAATGCACTAATACCAGCGGCCTGAAGAATTGACTCATCCGAGTGTCATCACCCGCGAATGCGGGTGATCCAGTAACCGCAATAATTCGAGTTCGTCCCGCACCGCTTGTGATTACTGGATGCTCCGCCGGAGCCTGTCATCGGGCCGGCCACTTCGGGTCGGACCCGTTGGCGGAGCATGACAGGTCAAGAATTAACGCCGCTGGTATAATTCACGCGACGATCCCATCGACTATGGTTGCGGGAGGCAAAGCTTTGGCCGTGCAGAACCTGCAAATCGACCCGCAGCGGCTGTGGGACACGCTGATGCTGACGGCGCAGATCGGCGCCACGCCGAAAGGCGGCATCTGCCGGCTGACCCTGACCGACCTCGACCGCCAGGTGCGCGACTGGTTCAAGGCGCAATGCGAGGCGCTCGGCTGCACCGTCTCAATCGACGAGGTCGGCAACATGTTCGCGTGCCGGCCCGGCAAAAACGAAGGCCTGCCGCCGATCGCCATGGGCTCGCATCTCGACACCCAGCCGACCGGCGGCAAGTTCGACGGCACGCTCGGCGTGCTTGGCGCGCTCGAAGCGATGCGCACGCTGCATGAAACCGGCTACCAGACCAACGCGCCGGTCGAGATCGTCAACTGGACCAACGAGGAAGGCGCCCGGTTCGCGCCGGCCATGCTGGCATCCGGCGTCTTTGCCGGGGTGTTCACGCCGGATTACGCCTATGCGCGCGCCGACCGCGACGGCAAGACGTTCGGCGAGGAATTGCAGCGCATCGGCTACAAAGGCGGGCAGAAAGCCGGCGCGCACAAATTTTCGGCGATGTTCGAACTGCATATCGAGCAGGGGCCGATCCTCGAAGCCGAAGGCCGCATGATCGGCGTCGTGCAAGGCGTGCAGGGCATGCGCTGGTACGAAGTCACCGTCACCGGAGAGGCAGCTCATACCGGCGCGACGCCGATGCGGCTGCGCAAGAATGCGCTGATCGGCGCCGCGCGCATGATCGAGCGCATCGACGCCATCGCGCGCCAGCATCCGCCCAACGCGGTCGGCACCGTCGGCCTGATCGAGAACAAGCCGAACAGCCGCAATGTCATTCCCGGCGAGGTTTTTTTCACGATCGATTTTCGCCACCCCGACGAAAACGTGCTCGACGCCATGGAGGCGAAATTGCGCTCAGCGCTCGCCGAGCTGCTGCCGCCGTTGCAGCTTGGCTACAACGAAACGCGGATCTGGCAGTCGCCGCCGGTGAAATTCGCAGCCGACCTGATCGAATGCGTGCGCGTCGGCGCGGCAAAGGCCGGCTTTGCGACGCGCGACATGATCTCAGGCGCCGGCCACGACGCGGTCTATGTCTCGCGCGTCGCGCCGACCACCATGATCTTCGTGCCCTGCGCCGGCGGCATTTCGCACAACGAAGCGGAATCGACGAGCCTCGGCGAATGCGCCGCGGGCGCGCAGGTGTTGCTTAATGCGGTGCTGGAATTTGATCGGCGGTTGGGGTGACTTGTTTCCTCCGACGCCGATTGCGTTTATATCTGTTTTGATATAGGATACTCTGTGTTGAAACCGATCGAATTCGCCGGCGACTCGTTGACGCGATTGCGCGAATTTTCGCCTATTGCGCGCCGCGCCGCTGGCTATCAACTCGACCGGGTGCAGCGCGGCCTGGAGCCGGATGATTGGAAGCCGATGAAGGCGGTTGGGCCCAGCGTCCGCGAATTGCGCGTTCGCGACCGTGCTGGCGCATTCAGAGTGATCTACTTGACCACGCTGCGCGACCGCGTAGTAGTGCTGCATGCGTTTCAGAAGCGTACGCAACGCACCGCGAAGCAAGACATCGAATTGGCCGCGAAGCGGCTTCGAGAGTTACGAAAGGATTGAACAATGGCCCGGCAAAAATTCGCCAGCGTATGGGATGCCCTCGAAGATACCGCCGCCGAAGCAGCCAATATACGGGCGCGCTCCGAATTGATGATCGCCGTGCGCCGCAGGGTCGAGAGCTGGAACGTCAGCCAGACCGAGGCGGCGCGCCGACTGGGACTGACGCAACCGCGTTTGAACGACCTCATGCGCGGCAGAATCGACAAGTTCAGCCTGGACGCGCTGATCAATCTGGCGCGTCCGGCCGGCCTCAAAGTGCGGCTGCAAATTCGGGAGGCCGCCTGACGCCGGTGCAGGTGCTACTCAACGCGGTGCTGGAGTTTGATCGAAGATTAGGGTGAGCGGAGCACATACAAGTAGCCCGCGTTGAGCGCCAGCGAAATGCGGGAACGATCGACCGGCTCAAACGCCGATCCCGGATTTCGCTGGCGCTCATCCGGCTACATTTAGATCACGCCGCAACTCGCTTGGCCGAGGCGCGGGCCGGCGCTTTCTTTAACGGCGGCAGCAGCAGGTCGGCCGGAACGTTGAACCGCGCGCGCAGCCGCTGCACCATCGCCATGCTCAGCCCCTTCTTGCCGGCAAGCACCTCGCTGACGCGGCTTGGCGTGCCGAGGATCGGCACCATGTCGGCGCGCGTCAGTCCGTGCTGCTCCATGAGGTGGCGGATTAGCTCCGCCGTGCTTGGCGGCCGGCGCGGCCATTGGCTCTCCTCATAGGCAGCGATCAGGCGCGCCTGCGCCGCAAGCCGAGCGACGTCGGCAGGATCGTCCGTCTCCCACAGCCTATCGACGAGAGCGCGGGCGCGGGCAAGCTCCGCAGCGCTATCGATCAAAATCAGGTTTGCATCCATCATACGGTCTCCGCATCGATTTTATCATATTGGCTATCCCGCGGTCGATCAGGCGTAGCTCCAAGCAAGACGCCGGTGACCGGGTCAAGCCCGGCAATGACGAATCATTCCGGTCGTGACCGGTCGAGAGGGACCTCGGACGCGCAACGGCGCCTGCCGCATAACACTGCGATTTTCCGAAAGAATTGCGCGCGCCAAACGAATCTTTTGACATCGGCGACGGGTTTGAATACCGGCGCAAAATCTCGCTCACCAAGGGGCGTCAACCGGTGACGGCCGACTGACGGAGCGAGTGCGGTTCCCGCGGGTGCGGTTCGTAACCCCACTCCCGGGCGGCTCTGGGCATCATTCACGCCGGTACTACGGCCGGTGCGGGAGGTGCAGTCCCTGGACTGGGATAGGTGAGGGCGGGTAACGCCCGCCGGATCCACGTCCCAGGAAGCATGGCCTGGAGTTGAGCCAG
>Ga0102924_1000884_pt1 | contig 36097 bp, 34 predicted proteins | sample PaiPotPPM11metaG_FD_80116 | JGI IMG/M metagenome (GOLD analysis project Ga0102924, IMG submission 80116) | Iron sulfur acid spring bacterial and archeal communities from Banff, Canada, to study Microbial Dark Matter (Phase II) - Paint Pots PPM... ...
CCCGAGGGCGCCGAGCGCCGCGCCGCCATCGTGCTCGCCGACATGGCGGAGCAAAAAATGATCAGCGCCGACGCCGAGAAAGCAGCGCTCCTACATCCGGCGCGCGCGGTGCAGCCGGCCGGCGGCGGCTCGGCCAATTACGTCGCCGACTGGGTGATGGACGCGGTCGACGATCTGATCGGCTAGTTCGATCAGGACATCGTGGTCCAGACCACGATCGATCCGGCATTGCAGAGCGCGGCCGAACAGGCGCTGGACGACACGCTCAATCAGAAGGGCGACAAGCTCAACATCTCGCAAGGCGCATTGGTCGCGATGACGCCCGACGGCGTGGTGCGGGCGCTGGTGGGGGGCCGCAATTACAGCGAAAGCCAATTCGACCGCGCCGTCGACGCCAAGCGCCAGCCCGGCTCGTCGTTCAAGCCCTTCGTCTATCTCACAGCCCTCGAGCGCGGGCTGACGCCCGACAGCGTGCGCGACGATGCGCCGATCCAGGTCAAGGGCTGGAGGCCGGAAAATTTCGAACGTCAATATGCCGGGCCGGTGACGCTGACCCAGGCGCTGGCCAATTCGCTCAACACCGTCTCGGTGCGGCTCACGCTCGAGGTCACCCCGGAAGCCGTGGTGCGCACCGCTTACCGGCTCGGCATTACGTCGATGCTGGAGCCGAATGCCTCGATTGCGCTTGGCACCTCGGAAGTGGCGCCAATCGAGATGGTGACGGCCTATTCGACATTTGCCAATGGCGGGCTCGCGGTGACGCCGCATGTCGTGACACGCATTCGCACCTCCGACGGCAAGACGCTCTACGATCACGCCGAACAGCCGCTCGGCCGCATCGTCGACGCCCGCTATGTCGGCATGATGAATTCGATGATGCAGCAAGTGCTGCTGTCGGGCACCGCGCGGAGCGCCAACCTGCCGGGCTGGCAGGCCGCCGGCAAGACCGGCACCAGCCAGGATTTCCGCGACGCCTGGTTCATCGGCTACACTTCGCATCTCGTCACCGGCGTATGGCTCGGCAACGACGACAATTCGCCGACCAAGAAAGCCGTCGGTGGCGGCGTGCCCGTCGAAGTCTGGAGCCGCTTTATGCGGACCGCGCATCAAGGCGTCGCGCCGACGCCGCTGCCCGGTCTCGAGAACGGCGGCTGGTTCGATTCAAACCCGCAACCGCCCGCGCCGGTCGGCCTGGCGGCAACCAGCCGCTATGGCCCGCCGCAGCAGAGCGCGCAGAACAATCAGCAAGGTAATCAGCAAAACAGTCCTGGCACGCTCGATTTCTGGCTGCTGGATAAATTATTCGGGCGAAGGTGAGAGCTTGTCGTCCCGGGCGCCGCGAAGCGGCGGCCCGATGATTTGAAATGCTTAGATTTTTCGGCCAGTTCCACACGCAATTGCATACATTTTCGGCCGCTTTGCATGTCCCGCTGTTGCCCAATTCGACGCCGCGATTGAACGCTTGCGCTGGCGCCGATCAACACCGCGCCCATCGGCAAGCGTTCGCTGTCGAGCTTGATTGGCCCGGCAACTGGGGCCATTGACGCGGTAACGCAGGGCGCAACCCGCCGCCTTGACCTAGCCCAAATCTGGCCCCATTGGACCGATCAAGCACTCCTCGGGAGGGAGATTAGACCCACAGAAAGGTTGGACCATGGCGTCCCCAGAAGAACTCGGGAATGCACATACCGCAGCATCACAGCAGGTCAACGACCTGTTCGACTCGCCGGAATTTGCGATGGCCGTCGAGACCGAGGAGTTCAAGGTTTTTCTCGACCACCTCCCCATCGCAATCGTCATCTCGAAGCTTCTACGAGGCGACCAGCGCATCGTTTTCGCCAACAAAGCCTACGCGCAAATGACGGGGCAGAGAGTTGCGGACGTCAGGGGCCGGGGGTGGTCTATCTTAGACGCATTCATAGGTGAGGACGACCCGAACCTCACCATGACGCAAGCTCTGCTCAAATGGGAAGATTATCTTGGCACCTTTCGACTAGAGAGTGCCGAATCCATCCTGGTCGAAGGCTACGCCGGTATCATTGAGAATGAGGACGGTGTTGAGAATTACCGCATTGTGGCAATCATTGATGTAACAGTGCGTGAGCGCGCCTACCGCGAGGAGTTCGCGCGCAAGCTCCAAGACAAGGATACTCTGCTCAAAGAACTTCAACACCGCGTCAGGAACAACCTACAGCTTATTACCGCTCTAATTAGGATCGACGCGCGCAACCAGCGCGAAGGAAGCAGCATCAACCTCGACAGGCTTGCGGGAAGAATTGAGTCCCTCCAACTCCTCTACAAAGACCTCTCGGCCGATGGATTCGGCCAGACGGTTGACCTTGGACATTATATCAGCGAAATCGCAGCCGCCGTCATGCACACCTACGCGGTGGAGGGAATTAGGCTCGACCTCAAAGTTGACTCCGCTCCTGCATCCATCAACGTCGCCATGCCGGTCGGTCTCGTCGTCAACGAACTGCTGACTAACGCGTTTAAGTACGCCTTCAATGGACGCGGCAGCGGCACGCTTACGGTTCGGTGTCTACACGAGGAAGATAACAAATATCGCATTGTCGTTGCCGACGACGGAATCGGTCTTGCGGAGGGGACGACGTGGCCGGTGCCCGGCAAGCTCGGCACGCTCATTGTGCAGTCAATGCGCGAGAATACGAAGAACATGGACCTAACAGTTGAAACCGCCCCGGAGAAAGGAACGCGAGTGACAATTGATTTTGAACACAAAGTTTCACTGCCAAAACCGCAATGACGCTGCGCTCGGCGCCAGAATTTCGTTTGTCGCACTCGGCGCCGACGCGGGTTCTGGAAAATAAATAATAATTTCAGGCGAGCCGCGCGCCCGACCGCTCGCACTTAGATCGCGTCGCGAAAATCGTGGTTCTTCAGCGGCAGCGAGCGGATACGCTTGCCGGTCGCGGCAAAAATGGCGTTGCACAGTGCCGGCGCCAGCGGCGGCACCGGCGGCTCGCCGACACCGCCCCAAAATCCGCCGCTCGGCACCACCACCGTTTCGACATGCGGCGCGTCGGCGAGGCGCAGCATTTCATAGCCGTCGAAATTCGACTGCTCGGTGCCGCCGTCGGCGATGGTGATCTCGCCGTAGAGCGCTGCCGTCAGCGCATAAACGATCGCGCCTTGGGTCTGCATTTCGATCGAAAGCGGATTGACCGCATAGCCGGGGTCGATCGCCGACACGACGCGATGAACGCGGAGCCTGCCGCGGTCGAAGGAAACCTCGACCACCTGCGCGCAATAAGTGCCGCAGGCGTGGCTGAGCGCAATGCCGCGCGACATGCCCGGCGGCGACGGCGAGCCCCAGTCTGCTTTCTTCGCCGCGGCATCGAGCACCGCGAGATCTTTCGGACTGTTGCGCAGCAGTTTGCGGCGATAGAGATACGGATCGATCCCGGCTTCATGCGCCATCTCGTCGATGAAGCTTTCCTTGTAGAACGCGTTCTGTGTGTAGTTGATGGCGCGCCATACACCGAGCGGCACCGGCGTCGAGCGGATGGCATAGTCGACCAGATAATTCGGCACGTCGTAGCCCATCTCGTCGCCAAGCCCGCTGATATAGGTCCAATCGACGACGTTGGGAATGAATGTCGGCACCAGCGACGCCACGAAAGACGGACCGGCGAGGCGGATCGTCAATGCAGCCGGCATGCCGTCGGCGTCGAGGCCGGCGGCAAGGCGCGCCATGCTGAACGGCCGATAGAGATCGTGCTTGATGTCCTCCTCGCGCGTCCAGACGAGCTTGACCGGCTGCTCGACTTCCTTGGCGATGAGCACCGATTGGCGGACATATTCCTGGATCGGCGCGCGGCGGCCGAACCCGCCGCCGAGCATCATGCGATGCACGGTGACCTGGTCGTTAGTCACGCCGGCGGCGAGAGCTGCGGTCGCGACTGCCGTCGCCGGATCCTGCGTCGGCGCCCAGATTTCGACGCTGCCGGGCTTGACATGCGCGGTGCAGTTCTGCGGCTCCATGGTCGCGTGCGCGAGAAACGGCACGCCGTAATCCGCTTGGATCTGTTTGACCGCCCCGCCGAGCGCCGCCGCGGCGTCGCCTCGCTTGTGGCCGACCTGCGCCGGTGATGCACCGAGCCCGCCGCGCACCAGTTCCGCGATCGAGTTACTTGAAAGCTTGCCGTTGCCGCGATCGTCCCACGTCACCTTGAGCGCGGCGGCGGCGCATTTGGCGCGCCACCAAGAATCGGCGATCACGGCCACCGCATCGTCCATGCGGACCACACGGCGCACGCCTTTCATCCCCGCGATCGAGCTCTCGTCGATGGATTTCGGCGTGCCCTTGAACACCGGGCAGTGCACGATGGCGGCGTAGAGCATGTCCGGCAGACGCACGTCGATCGCATAGATCGGCTGCCCGGTGACCTTGTCGCGGACATCGAGACGCTTCCGCGGCGTGCCGGCAAGCTTCCAGTCGCCCGGCGCCTTCAGCCTGACATCGGTCGACGGCTCGACACTTGCGGCCTCCTCGGCAACCGCGCCGAAGGTCAATGTGCGGCCGCTCGGGCCATGCGTGATGGTACTATTCTGCGCCGTACATTGGGCCGGCGGTACGCTCCAGCGCGCCGCGGCAGCGGTGATCAGCATGTCGCGGGCGGTGGCGCCGGCCTGCCGCAAATAAAGCTGCGAGGAGGCGATCGAGCGGCTCGCGCCGGTGGACGTATCGCCCCAGGCATTATTTCGCCGCGAGTTTTCCGTCGGCGACACGAACTCGGTGCGGACCTTGGACCAGTCGCATTCGAGCTCTTCGGCCACCAGCATGGCGAGCCCGGTCAGCGCGCCCTGCCCCATTTCGGAATGCGCCACACGGATCGTCACGGTGTCATCGCGCGCGATGGTCAGCCAGCAGGTTATTTCGGGGGCAGAGGTGGCCTGCGCCGAGACGGCCGACCGCCTTGACCCGAACGGAACGGCAAAACCCAGCGCCAATCCGCCGGCCGTTGCGCTCGCGCCAATAACAAAGGAACGGCGATTGAAACCGCCGCCGGACCTCATGAAAACCCCCTAATTTACCGGTAGAACAATGCCAGATTCCGGACGGACATAAAGCCCCCGGTACCAAGTGACTGACAATAATTACGTTGGCCTGTGGCAAAAATCACATTGCGGGGAATCGCCAATGTCTAACGATCGGGCTCACAATCAACCCACACTGGAACACCGCCTGCGCGCCATCGAGGACCGGCTGGACATCTACAATCTGATCGCCAGCCATCCGCCCAGCGCCGATACCGGCGCGGCCGCCTATGCCGAAGCCGTTTATACCAACGATGGCGTGTTCGACCGGGGGCCGGGCCTTACCAGCACCACCGGAAACAAGGCGATGGCGGCCTTATTGGCCAGCCCGGACCACCAGGCCGCGATTGCCGGCGGCCTGGCGCATTTCACCGGCCTGCCGCACGTCACGATCGACGGCGACGAAGCCGTCGTCATTTCCTATCTGCAAATCCTCACCCCGAAGAAAACCGGCGAGGAAGTCGAAGTGCCCAATCATGGGGCCTCGCGCGGCTATCACATCCACCGCGTGGTGACGAACCGCTGGGAGCTCAAACGCACCGTATCAGGCTGGAAGATCAAGCGGCGGACCTTGCGCCTGGTCGACGGCTCCGAGCCCTCGCGCGAGATTTTGCGCGGTGCGCTGGGGACGCACGCGTGATCTAGAGTGGAGCATGATCTTTTCGGACCTTCCTTCGCCCGCCGAAGCGGGCTTCGCGAAGGTCCGGATCATGCTCTAAGGACGCGCGTCAAAATCCTGGTTCGGGAATACCGACGCATCGGGGACCTTGATCACCACGAAAGGATGATCGAGCGAGCCGTGGCAGGCGTTGCAGCCTTGCGTGAGCTGATCGTAAGCGGCGGCGAATTTCTTGGCGTCTTGCTGTTTGATGGCGTCTTCGGTGGCGGCGAGCGGTTGTTTCAGGGCTGCATCGACGAGGTCGGCGACGGGGAAGCCGCGAAACTTCGGCTGCGCCTTGACGATGCCGGCGAAGGTCTGGCGGATTTCTGCCAGAGCATATTCGGCAAGCGGCCAATTGCCGGCGTGGCCGGCAAGGCCGAGCTTGGCGTGACGCGGCTGCACCAGCGTGTTCATCATGTCGCCCATCGTCATCGCGTAAGGGACGGGCGGCGCCGGCGCTGGTGCCGCCTGCTGCGCCCAGACGATGCTTTGCCCGGCGATGAGGAGGGCCATCGCAGCCGCGGCGGTTAGCACGGATTGTTTGTTCATGGCGTGCCCCTCGCCTCAGCGCTCAATCCAGCGGCTCAAGCCGCAGGATTTCCGCGCCATGATTGTTCCCGGCCCAGAATGTCACCGGGTTGGTCGAGTTGTCGACAAAGACGCGCCGGATATTGGTCGGGCGCGGCAACAGATATTCGATCGACTTTCCGCTTTGCGGATCGAAGCGCAGCACACGGTCGCTCGCCATGCCGCCGCTCCATAATTCGCCGTTCTTGTCGCGGAACACATCGTAGGGATAAGTGTGCGGCGTCGGCACGTCCCATTCCTTGAACGCTTCCGTCTTGATGTCGAACATCGCGAGCTTGTTGGCGGCGAATTCGGCGAACCACAGCCGGCCCTGGTCGTCGAGCATGGTCCGGCGCGGCCGGGATTTTTCCGTCGGCGTCGGGAAGATCGTCGGCGCGCCGTTCTTGGCATCGACGCGGCCCACGGCCTCGCCGCCGAAATCCATGAAATAGAGATTGTTCTGTTTATCCGCGGCCATGCCGTAAGGCGCATGCATATGACCTTTGCCGAGGAATGCAAACGGATCAATCCGTTCATACGCACCCGTCTTTAGATCGAGCCGCATGATGGACTGCCGTGCCACGTCGTTGGTCCACACCTTGCCGTCCACACCTGCCGCGCCCGCCATCACCATCGACTGCTGCATGGCGTCGTCGTTGAGATCACCGGGCAGCGGAAAAATCCGAAAGGTCTTGGTCGCCATGTCGAAGCGGGCGAGCCCGGTCTGAAACATCAAAGCCAGCCACAGATTACCGTCGGCATCAGCTTCGAGGTCGAGCGTCCCGACGGGGAATGCGGGCTTCGACACAGGTATCGGGTATTCCTTGAGCGCGCCGGTCTTGGGATCAAGCTCGCCGAGAAAATTCTCGACAAAGTCCGAATACCAGACGTTACCGTCACGATCGGTGCGCACGTCGTGCGGCGCAATCGTCTTTCGCGGCATCTCGAATTCGGTGATGACGACATGCGTGGCGCGGCCCTTGGGCCGCGGCAACACTTGCAATTGGTAATTCCAGGTTTTGCCGGAAGAGAGATTGATCGTCGCCAGATAGGCGGCGAGCTTGTGCACGGCATCGTCATTGACGGCGCGCGCGGCAACGCGCGACTGCACACGCGCCGATGTGGAATTGTTGGCGTATTGCGCCATGCGCTTGAGCACGGGAACGAACGCATCGGCATCGTAAGTCGAACGCACAATGCGCTCGAAAGTGTGGCAACTCATGCACTCGATCAGCGGCCGCTTCTGCTCCGCCGTTCCGGGCATGCTCATGAACCATTCGGTATTGGTGAGCTGCGCGGCGAGATCGGCGGTCTTGCGCAGCTTGATCGCGACGTCGGCCGACGTCGCGCCGAGATCGATACCTTGCGGACCGGCAAGTTCGTAGCCGGTGGCGCGGATGCGCAACGCGTAGTGTCCCGCCGACAGCCGGCCATCCGGAAAGCGGAAATGGCCGCTGGTGTCACTGACAACTGTTATGGTGATGGGCGAGCCATCTTTTTGCGCGCTGACCAGCACGCCTTCCATCGCGCCTTCTTCCGAGGAAGTGACCGAACCAGCCAGCGTCTGCGCGCGGCAGGGGGGGCCCTGGATAAGAGCGATGAGAAACGCTGCCGCGATCAACCAATGCGCAAGTTTCATGGATTACTGCTTCTGCAAGGTGCAATCGACTTCGATCGGGTCTTTGCCGTCGGCTTGTCCCCGGCGCAGCACGTTGGCTTGCGTGTAGCCGTCCTTGGTGCAGGAGATGCCGACGGTTTTGGGATCGATCTCCTTGGCGAAACCCGGAATCTTATAGACGCCCATGCTGTTGGAACGGGTGACAAGCGAACCGCCGGCTTGTGGCGCCGCCGTTACTCTGGCGCCGCTGACGGGCGAGCCGTCGCCGTCGCGCACGAAACCGAAATAGGACGGGCCGTCGTTGGCGTCGCTGTCCTCGCCAAAATTCACGCCGCCCGCGCGCACGGGCTGCGCAGCGGCCAGCACGGCAACAGCCGCGGCGGCAAACGAGGCGACAGGCAGCCAGCGACGATCCAACGCCATTTCCGACCTCAATGCGTGAAGTAGCCGCCCAGCAGATGGAAGACCGCCGCAATCGCGCAGACCGGTATAAGCCAAGCGAGACCGGACCACAGCTTGCGGCCGAGACTCTCCGCAACGAAGCTTGCGATCAAGCCAACCACGGCGGCCGCGATCGCCGCGGTCGCGATCCAGCCATACCAATACATTGTCGGGCCGTCGGACGCCGCATGATTGAACAGCGTCCACTCGCCGACCGCGGGCCCATAGGAGAACAGCGGCCAATTGTTGGAGAGAGCGATATAATAGACGGCGGCATAGACCGCGGCGAAAGTGATGGCAAAAACGCGGAAGCGGCGAGAATTTTTCTCGCCGGATTTTTTCACGCTCGAAGCGCTCATGTGCCCAATCCACGGATATTGTTGGCGATATGTCCGGCGAGAAACGCCCACCAGACAATGAAGGCCAATAGCGCAGTCAGCAGTTTTCGCGTCGATGAATCGGCTTCATCGAGCGGCTGCCGCCAAAAATACCAATAGGCGGGAAGCGTCGCCAAGCCGATGGCGATCAGATGTTCCTTGATCTCGAAGGCGCCGAACGATTTCCAGTAGCGGCCCTGTTCGAGCGTCAGCCGCGCGGTGATGCGGTAATTGGTGTAGATGAATGCGCCCAGCGCTGCCGTGACAAGATAGAGCACGATGATGGCGTTGGCATAATTCGCCGAACCGACCGCACGGAACCGCGCAACGAAATGCGCAGCGCCCGCGCGCACCGGCGCCCAGACGCTGACGACTTGATGGGTGATGGCGCCCAACAGGAAAAACGCCAAAAGCCCGTGTGTGATCACCAGGGCGATCCACATGATTGCCTCCCAGCCTTACTTTCCCGCGCCATCTGCGTGGCGCTTTGTCCAATTGCGGCCGTGCCGCAAATCCAAACCAAACCCAAGTTCCGTCTCGCCGCCGCGACTTTAGAGCATGATCCGGAAAAGTGGAAACCTGTTTCCCGCCTTCGCGAAGCCCGCTTCGGCGGGCGAAGGAAGGTCCGAAAAGATCATGCTCTAACGAAAGCCCGGCCGGGAGCGTCCGACAATTTCCCCACTCAGCGTATAGCGAATAGCGCAATGCCGCGCACGGCGACACCAGCGCCGCCGATCATCCGGCGATCTGATTGCAAAAGTCGCGGCAAGAGTTGTGCGCCGGCTTCAGGTCTCGCCGCCGTATTTCGCGCCGAGGTCGCGCTGAATCATCATGCGAATGAACGGATCGGGATCATCACCAAGATAATCGCCGGAATTGTAGATCGGGCCGCAGTGGAACAAGTTGCTGCCGCGGCAGGACGCCACTGCGCCAACCGGCGCGGGTGACTTTGACGTTTTTATCTTCTTTGCGTCGGTGCTCGGGGCTACGACGAGGCTGATTGCAAAAACGAGTAAGGGGACGAGGCGCGTTGTCATCACGATAACCCCGCTATGACTGGCTCTGATGACGGCACTATATCGCCGTCACGATCCGCACCGCGTTCAAATCATTGTCAACGTCGGAGACGAAAGCGGGCCGATTTTAAATGCGGCTCTAAATTTCTCGTTTGAGCATGATCTTCGGATCACGCTCTAATGCCGCGCTTCGCTGTCGAGATGCGCCATCTGCGTTGGATCGTAACGCTGGCCGGAAGTCAGCGTCGGCGAAACGGCCGCATCGATCCGCGCCAGATCATCAGCCGTCAGAGACAGCTTCAGCGATCCTAGCGTTTCTTCAAGTTGCGCGCGGCGGCGGGCGCCGATCACCGGCACGATGTCCGGACCGCGCGAGCGCGCCCAGGCGATGGCAAGCTGAGCCGGCGTCGCGCCTTTTTCCTTGCCGATCTGCCCGAGCGCTTCCACCAGGCTGAGATTCTTTTCGAGATTGCCTTGCGCATAGCGCGGCATGCGGACGACGCGGATGTCGTCTTTGGTTTCGCCCGGCGGCACGCGCCCGCTCAAGAGCCCACGCGACAGCACGCCATAGGCGGTGATCGAAATGCCGAGCTCGCGCGTCACCGGCAGGATCGCCGATTCGATGCCGCGGCTCATCAGCGAATATTCGATTTGCAGGTCGCAGATCGGATGCACCGCATTGGCGCGCCGGATCGTCTCGGCGCCCATTTCCGACAGGCCGATATGGCGCACATAACCGGCGCGCACCATGTCGGCGATGGCGCCGATCGTATCTTCGATCGGCACCGCCGGATCGAGCCGCGCCGGGCGATAGATATCGATATAGTCCGCACCAAGACGTCGCAGCGTATAGGCGAGAAAATTCTTCAGCGCCTGCGGCCGGCAATCGTTGCCACCCCATCCGCCGCCCGGCTCGCGCAGCGCGCCGAATTTCACCGAACAGACAAAACGCGAGCGCGCAACGCCGTCGAGCGCGCGGCGGATCAGCATTTCGTTGTGACCCATGCCATAGAAATCGCCGGTATCGATCAGCGTGACGCCTCCGTCGATCGCGGCGCGGAGCGTGGCGATGCTCTCGTCGTCATTCGACGGGCCATAGATGCCCGGCGACATGCCCATGCAGCCCAGCCCCAGAACCGAAACCTCCGGGCCGTTGCGGCCCAGTGTGACTGTTTGCATCGCGCGCCCGCTACGTCTGTTCGAGGATTTACGTTCACAATAAAGTGCGTCAGACGTAGAGGCTCTTCATCTGCGCTTCCGGATAACGCAGGCCGGCCGCGGCGCCGATCGGGACCGCGTCGGAGATTCGCGCGAGATCGGCGGCGCCCAGTTTGACGGAGAGCGCTCCGATATTTTCCAGCAAGCGCTCTTTTCGTTTGGTGCCGGGGATCGGCACGATGTCGTCGCCCTGCGCCAGGAGCCACGCCAGCGCGAGCTGGCCATAGGTGCATTTTTTCTGGCGCGACAGCTCTTCGACGCGGCGGACCAGGGCCGCGTTGCCGTTGACATTCTCCGGCGCAAATCGCGGATGGCGGCGGCGCGCGTCCGTCTCCGCCAGTTCGACACCGCCGGTGAGCAGGCCACGGCCGAGCGGCGAATAGGCGACGAAGGAGATCTTGAGCTCCCGCGTCACCCGCAATGTCTCCTCGGCATCGGCCCGGTACAGCAACGACAACTCGTTCTGAACGGCAGCGAGCGGATGCGCGGCGTGAGCGCGTCGAATTGTTGCGGGGCCGGCTTCGCTGATGCCGAGCGCGCGCACCTTGCCATCTTTGATCAATTTGGCCATGGCGCCGACGGTGTCCTCGATCGGCACGCTCGGATCGATGCGATGCTGATAGTAGAGATCGATCACCTCGACACCGAGGCGCTTGAGGCTCGCCTCGCAGGACGAGATCACGAATTCCGGACGGCCGTCGGCGAATTTGCCGTCGCGGCCGCCGAGATTGCCGAACTTGGTCGCCAGCACCACGCCGGAACGGCGGCCCTTGAGCGCCTTGCCGACGAGTTCCTCGTTGTGGCCGGCGCCATAGGCGTCGGAACTGTCGAGCATCGTAATGCCCTGATCGAGCGCCTCATGAATGAGCGCGATGCCGTCGTCATCGCCGGTTTTGCCGTAAATGCCGGACAGCGACATGCAGCCGAGGCCGATCGCGGAAACTTCGATGCCGGAGGAACCGAGCGTGCGTTTGGGGAGGCTTTTGGTCATTGCGATGCTTTCGTGAGTGTTGCGAGAACGATGTAATTCGGCCGGAACGGCACTTCAATGCCGGCGGAAGGAAGCAGCGTGCTTTGCGACATGGACGTGACGGAATTTTGGACGTGGCGGAATTTTGGACGTGACGGAATTTTTCTGTATCGAATGGTATATAGCGCAACGCGGCTCGGCAATCTCTCCCGCAACAGCGCCCCGGCTCAGTTCTTGCGCTTTTCCTTGCGCACGATCTTTTCAACAGCGCGGAATTCGCCGGCGACGGACTTGCGCGCCGACGTTTCGATCGCGCGGTAGATTTTGATGATGCGCTCGCCGACCGGCGTCACCACGGCGCCGCCGCCTTGACGGCCTCCCGTGACCCCCGTCACTGCAGGCTCTTGCAGCGCCGCGTTGATCTGCTCGACCAAAAGCCACGCGCGGCGATAGGACATCCCGACCTTGCGCGCGCCGGCCGAGATCGAACCAGTTTCTTGGATCGCTTCCAGAAGCGCGATTTTTCCGGGCCCGATCTTGTCGCCGGTAATCAGATCGAGGCGGATGCTCAGGCGCGTCTCGCTCATGATGAACGATCACTCCTCACCGATTTGCCGCAACCAGGCGGCAAAGATTTTTACCGTCCGCGATCGCGTCTGTTCCGCAAGGCTTAGCGTCTGGGCGCGGAATTCGGAAACGGACAAACCGTCCGCCGACAGATCCTGCGCATATCCGGCGTACCATTTTTCCAGCACGGCAGCATCAGCTTCCAAATGAAACTGCAGGGCGAGCGCGCGCTGACCGAAGGCGAAGGCCTGATTTTGATAATTCACGTTTGACGCGAGCCGGGTCGCGCCCGCCGGAAGATCGAACGTATCGCCGTGCCAATGAACGACCTGCGCACCATCCTCGGCGAGCGGCAATAGCGATGACTTTCGGCCGGCCGGCGTCAAATCGACCCGTCCCCAACCGACTTCTTTGACCGGTCCCGCAAACACGCGGCTACCGAGCGCCTTCGCCATAAGCTGGGAGCCGAGACAGATGCCGAGCGTCGGCCGGTTCTTCGCCAGGCGGCGCTCCAGGATGCCGATCTCCTTGGTCAGGAACGGATAGGCTTGCGTCTCATAGGCGCCGAACGGACCGCCGAGCACGATCAGAAGATCGGCCGCATCGATCGACGGATCGTCGAGATCGTCGGCCGGCGTCTCGCGATAGGACGCGTCCCAACCCTCCTCGCGCAGGACAGGCGCCAGCAGGCCGAGATCCTCGTATTCGACATGGCGTAGAGCGATAATCGAACGTTTGCCCGCAGACATCCAAATCTCTCCTCGCAAATCTCCTGGCAAGTCTCCTCGCTCGATCAAACAAGATCCGCCGCACGCACGCGACGCGTTAAGGCCCAGATCAGGCACGCGACACAGCCCATCGACGCGACCACGGCGGCGACCGGCCACGCCGAATGGCCGAGATAAAGCCCAATCCCGCCGGCGGCGAGCGCGGCGCCGGATTGCTGCGCGAACCCCATCAAGGACGACGCGGTGCCGGCGCGATCGGGAAACGGCGTCAGCGCGCCGGCCATGGCCGACGGCAGCGTGAAGCCCAGGCCGGCAAGAAAGATCGTCATCGCGCCGACGAACCAGATGACATTGGCGAGGCCGAGCGCCAGCACCACGACCATGACGAGGCCGCCGGCGGCCATCGCCACGGTGCCGATGCCCATGGTGCGGTCGAGGCCGAGCCGCATCACGATGCGCGAGGCGATGAACGTGCCGGTCATGTAGCCTCCCGCGCCGATGGCGAAGGTGATGCCGAACACGAGCGGCGTCAGTCCATAGACGGCGCCCTGCATCACGATCGGCGCGCCCGACACCCAGGCGAAGAGCCCGATAAAGGTCGTGGTCAGAATGCCGAGATTGGCGAGAAAGCCGCGATGCACCAAGACGGACTTATAAAGTACGCCCATGGTGCGGAGCGAGAATGGCCCGGGCGCGCGTTGGCGCAGCGTCTCCGGCAACAGCCACGTCGCGGCGGCTCCCGCGACGGCGGCGAACGTCACCAGCAAGATGAAGCATGAGCGCCAGCCGAACATGGTCTGTAACACGCCGCCGATCATCGGCGCGACGATGGGCGCGAACGCCGTGATCGACCCCATCAACGACAATTCACGCCCCGCGCGCACGCCGGAATAAATGTCGCGCACCACCGCGCGCGACAGCACGATCGCGCCGGCGCCGCCGAGCGCCTGCACGAAGCGCGCCGCGATCAAGGCGTCGATGGATTGCGCCAGCGCGCAAGCGACGGTGGCGACGCCATAGAGCAAGAGCGCAATCAGCAGCACGGGCCGGCGGCCGAAACGATCCGACACCGGCCCATAGACGATCTGGCCGACGCCGAAACCGAACAGATAACTGGCGATGGTCAATTGCACCTGAACGATCGGCGCGTTCAACGAATGCGCAATGTCCGGCAGCGACGGCAAATACATGTCCATCGACAGCGGCCCGAGCGCGGTCAGGAACGACAGCAATAAAGTGAGCGCAAAGGAGCCGGGAGCCAGCATAGGCAATAATGTCCGCAAAATTTCGGCAAGCATTGCGCCGGATCGCGGAGCAGAATGCTCAAGACAAAGAGGGCATTTCGGGCAGTCGCCGCGTCATGTCCTACTCTCGCGTCGCAGGCTCGCCTAGCCGTTTTCAACGCCCGCATGCGAGCTATGCCGGGGGAACTTGCGGCTCGGGGTATCTAGGGCGCGGACTCGATGCTCGCCACACGGTCCAGTTCCTTGACCGCATCATCTGGCAGCGCGCACTCGGCCGCGGCGAGGTTCTCCTGCAAGTGCGCGACAGACGAGGTGCCGGGGATCAGCAGAATATTGGGCGCGCGACGAAGGAGCCAGGCGAGCGCGAGCTGCATCGGCGTGGCACCGAGGCGCGTAGCGACGGTAGATAAGGTCGAGGACTGCAGCGGGTTGAAGCCGCCGAGCGGAAAGAACGGCACATAGGCGATGCCGTCGCCGGCAAGATCGTCGATCAGGCCATCGTCGGCCCGATGCGCCAGATTGTAATAATTCTGTACGCAGACGATCTCGCAAATCCGGCGTCCTTCCGCGATCTGCTTAGGCGTGACATTGCTCAGCCCGATGTGACGCACCAGGCCCTGCCGCTGGAGATCGGCTAGGACGGTGAGCGGCGCCTCGATCGACCCCTCGGCGGGGTGATGCGCGTCGAACATGCTGCGAAGGTTGACCACGTCGAGCACATCGAGGCCCAGATGGCGAAGATTGTCGTGGACGGCCTGAGTGAGCTCCTCGGGCGACAAGGCCGGGATCCATGATCCATCCTCACCGCGCCGAGCGCTGATCTTGGTGACGATGACGAGATCGTCGGGATAGGGCGCGAGTGCCTCGCGGATCAGCCGGTTGGTGACGTGCGGGCCGTAAAAATCGCTGGTATCGATGTGGTTTACGCCGCCCGCGACCGCTTCGCGCAGCACGGCCAATGCCGCGTCATGATCCTTGGGCGGGCCGAACACGCCGGGCCCCGCGAGCTGCATGGCGCCGTAGCCGAGCCGCTTCACGGTGCGGTCGCCGAGGGTAAATGTGCCGGACTGGTCGATGCTGGACATGATCGATCTCCTCTTAAGACAGCGCAAAGCTAGGCGTTGCCGGTGCGCGCGATAATGGGCACAATCCCGCACGGCCTGTGCGGAGCAACGAACAGTGAAAGCTGATCTCGGCGATCTGAACGCCTTTGTCGCGGTGGCGCGCGCCAAGGGCTTTCGCGACGGCGCGCGAGCGAGCGGTGCCAGCGCGTCCGGGCTCAGCGAGGCGGTACGCCGACTGGAAGCCCAGCTCGGCGTTAGGCTGCTCCACCGCACGACGCGCAGCGTCGTGCCGACCGAGGCGGGTGAGCGCCTGCTCGAGCGGCTCGGCCCGGCCTTGACCGAGATGGCAGCGGCGCTCGACGTGGTGAACGGGTTTCGCGACCGGCCGGCGGGCACGCTCAAGCTCAACGTCCCGGTCAGCGCGGCGCGGCTGGTGCTGCCGGCGATCGTGCCGCCTTTTCTCGCCGCCTATCCCGACATCAGGCTGGAGGTGATCGCCGAGGACAGCTTCGTCGACGTGCTGGCGGCCGGATGCGACGCCGGCATCCGTTACGACGAGCGGCTGGAGCAGGACATGATCGCGGTGCCGATCGGGGCCCGTGTCCAGCGCTTCGCGACGGCGGCCGCGCCCACCTACCTCGATCGCTGCGGCCGGCCCGAGCACCCGCGCGAACTGCTCGGCCACGCCTGCTTGCGCGGCCGCTTCACCAGCGGGACGATGGCGCCGTGGGAGTTCGAGCGCGCCGGCGAGGTGGTGCGGGTCGACCCCGCGGGGCCGCTGCTCGTGCGCGTCGGCGCGGCTACCGACCTCGCCGTCGATGCAGCGATCGCCGGTACCGGCATCGTCTACCTCTTCGAGGACTGGCTGCGCCCGTATCTTGAAAGCGGCGCCCTCGAACCCGTCCTCGAACCATGGTGGCAGCGCTTCTCGGGGCCGTTTCTCTACTACTCCGGACGGCGCCTCGTGCCCGCGCCGCTGCGGGCATTCGTCGACTTCATCAAGGCGTCGGCTGACCAAGCTTGACGTCTGCCGTCATGCGCGAGAGCCCGATCAAAGGCACGTCATTGGCCGGGCGGACGCCAGCCCTGCTTGGCGAGCTGAATTTGCGAATAGATATGTTTGCGCAATTCGCCAAAACGCGCCATCGAGCGGGTCTCGAGCTGAGTGCGCTCATCGGGCAGATCGATTGCCACGTCTTCCATGATCACGGTCGGCGCGTGCGTCATCACCAAGACGCGCTGGCCGAGATAAACCGACTCGTCGATGTCGTGGGTGACGAACAGCACCGTGACCCGCAGCCGATGCCATAGCACGCGGATCAGGTCCTCAAGGTCGGCGCGCGTCTGCGCATCGACGGCCGCGAACGGCTCGTCCATCAACAACACATGCGGCTCGTAAGCGACCGCGCGCGCAATGGCGACGCGCTGCTGCATGCCGCCGGAAAGCTGCCAGGGATAGGCGCCGTGCACATTGGCAAGATCGACGGCGGCGAGCGCGTTGCGCACCAGTTCTTGGCGCCGTTCCGCCGGCATTTTCTTCTGCTTCAACGGCAAGGCTACATTGTCGTGCACCGTCATCCACGGAAACAGGCTGCGGCCATATTCCTGGAACACGACCGCCATGGCCGGCGGCGGGCTGATAACCGGATTGCCTTCGAGGACGACGCTTCCCGATGTCGGCGCCAGCAGTCCGGCAATGCACTTCAACAAAGTGGTCTTGCCGGCGCCGGACGGGCCGACGATGCAGACCAGTTCGCCTTGCCCGACGCTGAAATTGACGTCGCGGATCGCCTCGACCGTGCGGCTCGCACCCTCGTAAACCTTGCGCAGCTTTCTGACTTCGAGCATCGGCTTCATTGCTCGATCTTTCGGCTTCTCGTTCATGATCAATTCGCCCGCTGCGCGCGCCGAAGCCCGTAATACCAGCCCAAGAGCCAAGCCTCGACGGCGCGGAAGATCAGCGACAGCACGATCCCGATGAGACCGAGCAGAATAATACCGCCCCACATTTCCGGAATGGCAAAGGTGCGCTGATATTGCACCAGCGCAAATCCGATGCCGTTGCTGGCCGCGAACATTTCGCTGACCACCATCAGGATGATGCCGATCGACAGCGATTGCCGCAATCCGGTGAAGATCTGCGGACTGGCGCCGGGAAGGACGAAGTGCCACAGCCGAGCAAAGCGGCCGATGCGATAAGAGCGCACGGTTTCCGCAAGCACCTCATCGAGCGCGCGCACGCCGGCGACGGTATTGAGCAGCACCGGCCAGATACAGCCGAACACGATGACAAGCGTCTTCATCTCGTCGCCGATGCCGGCGAACAGGATCAGCACCGGCACCAGGACCGGCGGCGGAATGGCGCGCAGGAATTCGAGCAATGGCTCGAGCGTGTTGCGCAAATGGCGGGAGGCGCCGACCGGGATGCCGATAGCGATGCCAAGGAACGCCGCAGCAAAATAACCAACGGCGAAGCGAAGGAGGCTCGGCACCACATTGGGCACGGCCTGAGGTGATAGCCAAAGCTTGACGAAAGTTTCCAGAATCGTCTGCAGCGGCGGAAAATAGAAGCTCTGGCTGCCCGCGCTGGTGATCCACCAGGTCGCGATCAGCGCCGTGGGAAGCGCCAGCAGGACCGCGACCCGGCGCACCAATACCGCAGCGCCGTTCATCGGACCGCTCCAGCGGTGTCCAGACGTATAGACGGGTGCCAGGACAGTAGCCGCCGCTCCAGAGCGCGCGCCCCGAGATTGACGATGACGCCGATAATTCCGGTCACGATGACATAGGCGTACATGATGGCGACGGCGCCGCCGGACTCGGTCTGGGAAATCTCCCTGCCGAGGCCTTGGGTGTCGATCGCAATCTCGCTGGTGATGGCAAGAATGAGCGCCACTGCCGCCGCCAGCCGCACGCCCGTCATCAGATAGGGCAGCATGGTCGGCCAGATCACGTAGCGGATTTGCGCGAAGGTGCCGAGCCCATAGCAGCGCGCGGTTTCACGCGCGACCGGATCGACGTCCTGCACGCCGTAGAGAACCTGGATCAGCACCGGCCAGAACGATGCATAGACGACAAGGATGAGCGTGGACTCGATCTTTGTGCCGAACAGCAGCACGGCCAGCGGGATCAAGGCTACAGACGGTATGGGACGCAGGAACTCGATGGTCGAGTAGGTCAGGGTCCGCAACAGACTGGAACTGCCGATAATGATGCCGACCACCACGCCGGCAATCAGCGAAATGGCGAGCCCGAGCGCCCAGGCGCGCATGGTGTCGCTCAGCGCCGTCCAAAAAGTTGCACTCATCAGCTCGTGGAACAGCGCCACCATGATCGCGCTGAACGGCGGCAGATAATACGGCGAGACGAGACCGACCCGCGGGGCGATCTCAAGCAGCAAAGCAAAGCCGGCCAAGCCGCCGAGACCTCGCAGCCAAGCAGGCGTGCCGGCCTCGATCTTAGCCGGCGCGTTGGTCGTGTCTGCCGCCATGAGACTGTCAGGGCAGCAGCGCGGCAACATCCGCTTTCTTGGTGATCAACCCGTCTTCCAGCGCGTCATCGGCAAGCGCCTGGCTCGACTGGCGATTCATCTCGGTCGGCCATCGTGGCAGCGTGATCTTGGCGGCAACCTCGGGCGTGATCCGCGTGTAGGTCGGAATGATCTGGCGGACCTCGTCGGTATGCGAATCCGCATAAGCGAGCGATTCGGTGATCGCCGCCTTGAAGCGCTTGACGATGTCCGGATTCTCGTTGGCGTATTTCACCGAGGTGAAATAGACCGCGATCATCATCTTCGGCGCGACATCGACCAGGTTCCAGTCTACCACCTTGGCGCCGCGCGACAGCGCGATGGTCAGGAACGGCTCGACCACCCAGCCGGCCTCGATGCGATGCTCGGCGGCGGCGGCCGGCATGTCGGGGAACGGCACCTCGATGAACTTCACCTTCTTCGGATCGCCGCCGGCAGCGCGCACGCCGGCGCGCACCGAGGTGTCGCCGATGTTGTTCAGATTGTTGACGGCAACCGTCTTGCCTTCGAGGTCCTTGGCATTTTTGATCGGGCTGTCGCCGGGAGCGATGATCGCCGAGAAGTCGTGCCCGCGTTCCCCGGTCGAGGAGGCGCCGGGCGCGATGCCGATGAACTGCAGCCCCTTGGTCTGGGCGATCAGCATCGAGGGGATATTGCTGAAGCCGAACTGCATCTGACCTGAAAGCACACCGGGGATGATGGCTGCGCCGCCGCCGGCGGTGGACAGATCGATTTCAAGATTCTGCTTGGCGAAGAAGCCCTTGGCGATGCCCAAATAGATCGGCGCACAGTCGCCAATCGGGATCACCGCGACCGAAATCTTGTCGGCGGCGCGGGCGTCACTCATTGGCGCGAGCAGCGTCGCCGAAGCCAACGCCGCGAGCATCCACATCCAAGTCTTTTTTAGAATCCAGGTCTCTCCGGGACTCCGGGTCTTTCTTAGGACCGATATCCTCTTGGTGACCAGCATAATTCCCCCCTTTTTTTGCCCCCTCTGTGGGCTAAGGCCCAAACTGAGCAGCGCGCGGAGCCGTGTCAAGCTGTTGCTCATTTTGACGCGGTTGGGGGCGGCGGTCAAAATGTAAGCTAACTTACGGCTTGCGTCACTGCATCTATCGCTCGGTGAGCGGCTTGATGTTCAGCTCGTTCGCCAGCTTGTCGAGGAGCGCAAGAAGCGGCTTGGCGAGCGGCACGCCATCGCGCGCGCGCGCGGTGCGGCATTCGCCGCGGCGGTCGCCGGGCAAGCGGATTTCATCGACACCCGGCAGGCGCTTTGAATTGCGCAGATCGCGGATGTGACGATCGACTTCGGATTTGAATGTCTCGATCGGCAGGAAGCGCGCGATATCGACCGCCACGATGAAGTGACCGGTATTGGTCTCGCTCTTGTCGTCGGCATTGAAGTCAACGACGTCGCGGCCGAAGGCGGCGCCGTTGAGCGTGCCGGCGATCAGCCCAAGCATCAGCGCGAGGCCTGAGCCCTTGTATTCGCCCATCGGCAGCAGCAGGCCTTCGTGCGAGCGATCGGCATCGGTGATCGGCGCGCCGGTTTCGGCATTGACGAACCAGCCTTCCGGCATGGCAAGCCCGCGCTGCGCATATTTCTTCACCGTGCCATAGGCGACAATCGAGGTCGCGATATCGAGAATGAGCGGATCCGAACCCGACGGCACGCCGATGGCCAGCGGATTAGTGCCCAAGAGTAAATCCGTGCCGCCCCAGGTCCCCATGTGATTGGCATTGGCGACAGCGGCATAGAGCCCGACCATGCCGTGCTGTGCCGGCATTTCGGCATAGAGGCCCGCCGGCCCGGCATGGTTGGAGCGCCGCACGCCGACCCAGGAGACGCCGGTCTCTTTCGCCATCGCAATCGCTTCGTCCGCGGCGCGCGACATCACGAGATGGCCCATGCCGTTGTCGCCGTCGACCAGAGCGGTCGCCGGCGCGCTCTTCGTCACCGTGATGTTGGGATGCTTGTTGAAGCCGCCGGCTTTGAGGCGGCGGATATATTGCGGCAGCCGGAAAATGCCGTGGCCGTCGGCGCCGGTGAGGTCGGCCTCCGTCATCAGCGCGGCGCACTTTAAGGCGTCGGCCTCGGGCAAACCGGAGGCGACGAAGGCGTCCTTGATCAGCGACCGCGTGGCACGCGAAGAAACGTTGACGAGATCGGCGCTGCTCATGATGTGCCTACACCGTCACGCGCTTCTTGGCGAGAACCTTCGCCACATGGCTGTGCAGAATCTTCTCGCGATCGCCTGCCGAAATATCGAGTCCCTGCACGTGGCGCACGCAGTCGAGCATTCCCATGTCGTAGGGATAGTCGCTGCCGAGGAACACGCGGTCGGCGCCGACCGACGCAATCAGCCATTCGAGCGTCTTCTTGGAATGCAGAATGGTGTCGTAGAGAAAGCGGTCGAGATATTTTTCCGGCGAATGTTTCAGATGCACTTTCGGCTCCGGCCGCACCTCCCAACCGTGCACCCAGCGCATGCCCTGATAGGGAATGAAGCCGCCGCCGTGCACCATCATGAAATTGAGCTTCGGATGGCGCTCGAGCACGCCGCCGAAGATCAAACAGGCAGCAGCAATCGTGGTGTCGAGCGGATTGCCGATCAGATTGCCGAGATAGTAGGAGCGCAGCCGGTCGGCGCCGGCGACATTGCCGGGGTGGATCACCATGAAAGCGTCGAGCTCGGCCGCCGTGGCCCAGAGCGGCTCGAAGCTCGGATCGTCCAGATTCTTGCCGTTGATATTGGAGCCGATCATCGCGCCGTGCATGCCGAGCTTGGTCATGGCGCGGCGCAATTCGTCAGCGGCCTTTTGCGGCGCCTGCATCGGCAGCGTGGCGATGGCGGCGAAGCGATCCGGATGTTGCTTGGTCAGCCGCGCCATGTCGTCGTTCTGGATCACTGAAAGGGCAACGCCGACGGACGCCTCCTGGCCGTAAAGCCAGGTCTGCGGCGTGGCGGTAACGACCTGCATGTCAACCAGCGCCGCGTCCATGTCGGCGAGCCGCCGCGCGATGTCGTGGCCGCCGCGGGGAAACGGCTTATACGGCACACCGGCGACTTCGATGACGCCATGATCGCCGTCGACCGGCGTCAGTTTCAGGCCGAGGCTCGGGATTTCTTTTTGCAGGTGCTTGATCGCTTCATCGGCAAGCACATGCGTATGGGTATCGATGGTCCGCGACATTATTGTTCCTCACCGTTTGTGACCCGTTTCTGGCGCGGCATGTTCTGCGCATAACAGGCATTGGCAGGCAAGGGGTGGATGAACCCGCGGATGCGCCTGCAGCGGCATGCGGGCAGGACCCGTATTGCAGGACTTGTATTGGAGTCTTCTCAGGCCGCGGTTTCGGCTATAAAAGGACGCTGAAACTCCCCGCAAAATAGCCCCATAAGACACCCGGATTGACCTATGGACGCGACGACTGACGCAAAGACGCTTGCCGATCATCCCCCAAAGCACGGCCGCGTCGAAGACGAGCCTTTGGTGCGCGGGCGCGGCCGCTATGTCGCCGACGCGCCGCTGCCGAACCAGGCCTTCGCGTTTTTCGTGCGCTCGCCGCATGCCTTCGCCCGCATCGTCAGCATCGACACGTCCGCCGCGGCCGGCACACCCGGCGTGGTGGCGGTACTCACCGCAAAGGACATGGAAGGCGTCGGCAATATTTCGCGGCACCCTCCCGTGCCGGGCCGCAATGGCGGCAAGCTCATCATATCGCATCGGCCGGCGCTCGCCGGCGAGCGCGCCATGCATATCGGCGAGCCGGTGGCGATGGTGGTCGCCGACTCTGCGCAGATCGCGCAGGACGCCGCGGAGTTCGTCGCGGTCGAATATGAAGAGCTGACGCCGGTCGTCGACGCACGCGACGCGCTGCGCGATGGCGCGCCACAAATCTGGCCGGAGGCGCCCGGCAATCTCGCCGTCGATTGGCCGGGGCCGAATCCGGATCCTGCCGCCAACGCGGCGGAGGTCGAGCGCATCTTTGCTTCGGCCAAATACGTCGCGCGCATGGCGGAAATGAATCAGCGCCTCGTCGTCGCCTCGATGGAGCCGCGCGGCGCCACCGTGAGCTACGACGCCGCGGCCGACAGCTATGTGTTGCGCACCTGTTCGCAGGGCGCCGGCGCCATGCGCGAAAACGTGCTCGCCATCATGAATTGGCCGAAGGAAAAGCTGCGCGTCATCACCGAAGATGTCGGCGGCGCGTTCGGCTTAAAAACCTCGGCCTATCCCGAATATCTCGCGATGCTGATCGGCGCGAAGAAGACCGGACGGCCGATCCATTGGATGTCGGGCCGCTCGGAAGCCTTTCTCACCGACAACCAGGCGCGCGACATTTATTCGCAAGCCGAGCTTGCCCTCGACGAGAAGGGAAAATTCTTGGGCCTGCGCATCCGCAATACCGCCAATCTGGGCGCCTATATCGGCGCCGTCGGCGCCAATATCCCGACCGCCAATTTCACCCGCTGCCTGCCCGGCATGTACGATATCAAGCGCATCGATGTCGCGACCAGATGCGCCTTCACCAATACGATCCCGACCGCGCCCTATCGCGGCGCCGGCCGGCCGGAAGCCAATTACGTGCTCGAACGGCTGGTCGACGAGGCGGCGCGCGTCTCCGGCATCGATCCGGTGAAACTGCGGCGGCGCAACCTGATCAAAAAGTCGGCGATGCCGTACAAGACAGCGATCGGCACGACTTACGACTCGGGCGACTTCGAGCCGATCCTCGACAAGGCGCTGGAGCTTGCCGACTACGACAATTTCAAGAAGCGCAAGCGCGAAGCGCTCAGGCTCGGCAAATATCGCGGCCTCGGCATTTCCTGCATGCTCGAACACGCCGGCGGCGCGCCGGTCGAAAGCGCGATGCTGAGTTTCCCCGGCGGCGAGCGCCTGCTCTTGACGCTCAACGTGCAGAACACCGGCCAGGGCCATGCCACAGTGTTTCCGGGTGTGATCGCCGAGCGGCTCGGCATTCCCTTTGAAAAAATCTCGCACAGCAACGGCGATTCCGCGCACGAACTGCCCGGCTATGCCTCGGTCGGCTCGCGTTCGGCGATGACCGCCGGGCATTCGATCGTCAAGGCGATGGATGCCATTCTCGAGAAGGGCAAGCCGATCGCCGCCGCGATGCTCGAAGCCGGCGACATTGATATTGTCTACAAAGACGGACAGTTTGAGGTCGTCGGCACCGACCGCCGCGTCACTTTGTTCGAGGTCGCAGCGCACGCCGCGACAATGAAAAAGCGCGGCGAGATCGCCGAAGATCTCGACACCAGATCGAAGACGGAAACGCCGCTGTCATTTCCCAATGGCTGCCACATCGCCGAGATCGAGATCGATCCCGATACCGGCCGGCTGTCCGTCATCGCCTATGCCGCCGTCGACGATTGCGGCCGGCCGCTCAATGCCATGATCGTCGAGGGCCAGCTCCAGGGCTCGCTGGTGCAAGGGCTCGGCCAGGCGCTGATGGAAAATACGGTCTACGACAAGGACTCCGGCCAGCTCGTCACCGGCTCGTTCATGGACTACGCCATGCCGCGCGCCGAGGACGTGCCGCCGTTGCGCGACGCCATGCACAATGTGCCGGCGACGACCAATCCGCTCGGCGTCAAAGGCGTCGGCGAAGCCGGCACGACGGCGGCCATCGCTGCGGTCATGAACGCGGTCGCCGACGCCATCCCGAATGGCGCCGGCGCGCATCTGGAAATGCCGGTCTCGCCGCCGCGCCTCTGGGCAGCCTGCCGGCGCGCGAAGGGCGCATGATCGTTTCCCGGATGCGGCGCAGCATGAAATGATGCGCCGCATCCGGGATCGTCCCAAACTCCGAATGCGTTACGGTCCCGGTTCTGCAGCGCACCGTTTCACGCTGCGCTGCGCCCGGGACACAACAGATTCTCCCATGCTGTCATCGCCGCCGCTTCGCCTTCATTACGTTGAGAATAAGCACGCCGAGGCAGCCGAACAGCAAAATGCAGCCGCTCAGCCATGGAGCGGCCGGACCAAGCGCAGCCGCAATTCCGGCGAGGACGACGACCGCGATGATGGCGAGCGCCAGCGCGCCGTCCTCGACGAAGAGTCCGACGAGTTCCGCAAGCGATGCGGCTAATGCCTTCATGACGCAGCCGCCGCCTCGCGACAGCTCAGCAGCGCGACGGCCGCGAGCCCGGTGCCGAGGAACAGCGCGATGAAAGCGAGGATGGCGAGATCTGCGCCCGGCCAGGCGACGCCAAAACCCTCTCCCGTCCAGAACAGACCGAACGCCGACAGCATCACGCCGACGGCGAATTTCAGCATATTCTCCGGAACGCGCGCCAAGGGCCGATGCACCAGAAGGCCAATCAGCGCCACCAAGAGACAGGCGGCCAAAGCCGCGGCGCTCACCGGAATGAGCACGCCGCGTCCGGCGCTGACCGCGATGACGATGAACACCACTTCGAGACCTTCCAGCAGCACCGCCTTGAAGCTGGCGAGACCCGCCAGCCAGTCGAGGCGCTGCGCGTCACGGCGCGCCTGTTCGCGCAATTCGGCTGTTTCGCTGGCAAAGGCGGCCGCTTCATCGTGCAGCGGAATGAGGCCTGCGGCGCGCAAAATCGCCTTGCGCAGCCAGCGCATGCCGAACAGCAGGAGTAAAATCCCGATTGCGAGTTGCAGCCAATGCAGCGGAACGCGATCGAGCAACGGCCCCAGCGCAACGACGATGACCGCCAGCACCACAAGGCCCGCGATTGCACCGAGGCCGGCCGGCCGCCAGCCGCGAACGACGGCGACCGCGAGCACGATCGTCAACGCTTCGACGGCTTCGACCAGCGAGGCGAGAAATGCCGCGGTCATCGCCGATCCAGCATGCAAGCTGACAATCATATTTATGCCTCCCGCGGATGGCCCGAACCGCTCACCAACACGTCGCTTTCAATAGATGCGGTTTTTCGCTCATATCGACAAGAGGCGCGGAGAACACCGATGACCGAAGCCAAGGCACAAAACATGCCGCAAAACATGCCACAAAACATGTCGCAGAACATGCCGCAGCAAGAAGACGCGCCGTTTCCGAAGGCGATGCCGATGCTGCTGAGCTTCGTCGCCGGCTATGTCGACAGCTACACGTATCTCGCGCTGTTCGGCCTGTTCGCCGCCCAGGTCACGGGAAGCTTCGTTATAGCCGGCGCAGAGCTTGTCACGCGCGATTACGGCATCGCCGGAAAACTGCTCGCCATCGTTGCATTTGTGGTTGCTGCCGCGCTGACCGCGGCGCTGACTATCTGGGTGCGCAACACCGGGCGCGCCCCGCTGCCGTGGATGCTGGCGCTCGAAGCGGCGCTGCTGGCGATTTTTTCCGCGATGATTCTGTTTGGTTCGACGATCAAGGACGCCAGTGACTGGCACGGCATTGTCGCCGGCCTCCTCGCCGCCAGCGCCATGGGCGCGCAAAGCGTGCTGGTGCGGCTTCTGATGAAAGGCATACCGCAGACCAACGTGATGACCGGCAATATGACGCAACTCGGCATCGCCACGACCGACCTGATCGTGGCGTGGCGGAAGCTGCAAGACAGCCGGCATGACTTAAATGATGTGCGCGACTTCGAAAATGTCCGCCAGCAGCTTTCAATCGTTGGTTCGATTGCCGGCGGCTTTCTGATCGGCGCCGCGATCGGGGCCGTGGCGTTTGCGACAATCGGCGTGCGCGGCGCGCTCCTCGCCGTCGGCATTGTTGCAGCCCTCGCGGTGTGGGCGTTCCGCCACCGGCGAGCGACGTGATCAGTCGGCAACCGCGTCGGTCGGCTGCGCCCGCATCGCCGCCCTCGCCGCCCGCCCGGCTTTCATCGGCCTTGCGGCAGATCGCGATCTTCGATGGCGCGTCTCCTGCGGCCGCAGCGGCGCGCGGCTGTGCTCGTTGTTGAGATGCACGAGATGCTTGAGCATGTGCAGAAAGGCGTTGCGCTCGCTGGGCTTGAGCGGCGCCAAGATCTGCCGCTGCGTCGACGCGACCGCGGGCTCGATCTGCTTGATCAGCCGCTCGCCCAAAGGGGTGATGTGGAGCGACTTGGTGCGCCGGTCGACCGCGCCGTTGAGTCTTTTAATGAGCTTCTTCTTCTCCAGGCGGCCGACCACGTCGCCGATGGTGGTGCGGTCGAAGGCGATGACATTGGACAGCGCAGTCTGGTCGATGCCCGGGTGATTGTTGATGGCGGCGAGCGCGGCGTATTGTACCGGCGTGATGTCGAAAGCCTTCGCCTGATCGACGAACAGCGCGAAGGAAATCTGATGCAGCCGGCGAATAAGATGGCCCGGCATTTCCAGGAAGGCCTTGTGGTCTTTCGACATTCCCTCTTTCGACATCGCGTCTTTAGCCATCGCAGTCCACCGTTGCGCGCCGGTCATGGGCGCCACAAAGCCGATTGACGCTCAAGCCGGATTGTAGGTACACTGACCATAATCATCAGTATACTGATAAAATGCAAGCGCAACCCTTGCACGCGAATAAAGTTGGAAAACCCGATGGTCGACCACCCCGAAGCGCTCATCGCCGGCAAGCAACGCCCGTTCACCGGCGCGGAGTTCCTGGAATCCTTAAAGGATGGCCGCGAGGTCTATATCTACGGCGAGAAGGTCAAGGACGTCACCGAGCATCCGGCGTTCCGCAATTCGGCCCGCTCCGTCGCGCTCCTCTACGACGCGCTGCATGACAAGGCGACGAAGGACGTGCTCACCTCCCCGACCGATACCGGCTCGGGCGGTTACACCCACAAATTTTTTCGCGTGGCGAAGAGCCGCGAGGACGTGATCGCGCAGCGCGACGCCATCGCCGCCTGGGCGCGGGTCACCTATGGCTGGCTCGGCCGCAGCCCCGACTACAAGGCCGCGTTCCTCAACACGCTCGGCGCCAATGCCGAGTTTTATGGCAAGTTCGCCGACAATGCGCGCGCCTGGTACAAGCGCGGCCAGGAGTCGGTGCTTTTCCTCAATCACGCTTTGGTCAACCCGCCGATCGATCGCGACAAGCCGGTCGAAGAGGTCAAAGACGTCTACATCACCATCCAGAAAGAGACCGACGCTGGCATCTATGTGTCGGGCGCAAAAGTCGTCGCCACCAATTCGGCGCTGACGCATTACAACTTTCTCGGCCAGAACATGGGCCAGGAAATCACCGATCCGGCCATGGTGGTGATGTTCATCGCGCCGATGAACACGCCGGGCATCAAATTGATTTGCCGGCCGTCCTATGAATATGCCGCGGCGGCCACCGGCTCGCCGTGGGATTATCCGCTGACGTCGCGCTACGACGAGAACGATTCCATCTTCGTATTCGATAATGCATTCATCCCGTGGGAGAACGTGTTCATTCATCGCGACGTAGACAAGCTAAAGGCCTTCTATCCGCGCTCCGGCTTCTTCAACGGCTTCACCATGCAGGGCTGCACCCGGCTCTCGGTGAAGCTCGATTTCATTGCCGGCCTTCTCTACAAGGCGGCGCGCGCCACCGGCGTCGACTCGTTCCGCGGCGTGCAGGCGCAGATCGGCGAAGTGATCGGCTGGCGCAATCTGTTCTGGTCGCTCACGGACGCCATGGCCTGCAATCCCGAGCCGTGGGTCAACGGCGCGGTGCTGCCCAATTCGCGCGGCTCGGCAAGCTATCGCCTGTTCATGACCGAAGCCTATCCCGCGATCCGCAACATCGTTGAAAAGGTGGTCGCCTCCGGCCTGATCTATCTGCCGTCGCACGCGATGGACTTCAAGAATCCGGACGTCGACAAATATCTGGCGAAATATGTGCGCGGCTCGAACGGCATCGACTACAAGCAGCGCATCAAGATCATGAAGCTGTTGTGGGACGCCATCGGCACCGAATTCGGCGCCCGCCACGAGCTCTACGAAATGAACTATTCCGGCAGCCACGAACTGATCCGCGTCTTCCAGCTCCAACAAGCCCAGGGCAACGGCACGCTGAAAGCCATGGAAGCGCTCGCCGACCAATGCATGGCCGACTACGACGAAAACGGCTGGAAGCACCCGGCGTATCGGGAGAGCGATATTTCGCTGGTGGGGAAGAAGTAATCGTAGCCTGGGTTGAGCGCAGCGAAACCCGCCGTGGTTCGTTTCGAAGACGATGGGTATCGCTTCGCTCCACCCATCCTACGCGCTACGCGCTGCTTCTCATGCGCTTATTGGATATTTCGTTGCAGTAAAGAGGCATCTGAATTTACGTTTTGTAAAATATTATTGTTATTTTTCAAATACTTATGACATTAGACAAATTTTGATTGAATTTTTCGTATATTCGAACGATATTTATTGCGCTGCGACGATACACAAGGAAGGTCGCAGCACGGACCAAAACGCAATCGAAAGGAAATTGCAAAATGAGCAATGTAGCCAACATTCGTTCGGCCTCTGGCGAGGCTGACAAAGGCGAGCGCAAGATCAAGGCATCAATGGCGCTCCAACAGCAAATCGAAACTCTGAAAGAATTGATCGCACGGCCACCGACGAACAGCCGCGTGATTGAGTGGTCGCCGAAACTTGCCGAGCACGTCCTGACCAACCTCAACGTTGGCAACCGCACGATGAAACCGGCGAAGATCAAAAAATACGCCGCCGACATTACGAACGGTTGGGGCCTTACCGGCGACACGATCAAGTTCGGCAACGATGGCTTCCTGAAAGACGGGCAGAATCGCCTGTCAGCCTGTGTGCGCGCCGGCAAGCCCTTCCTGTCGCATGTCGTGTTCGGGATCGACCCCAATGTGTTCCCGCGCATGGACATTGGGAAGAACCGCACCGGGGCCGACGTATTCTATATTGCCAAAATCCCCCATCCCAACCATGCAGCCGCCACAGTGCGATGGCTGCTGATCTTGACAAGCGACAACCCGACAAACCGGGGCGCTCAATTCTCCAATGAGGAACTGTACAACGCATATCGGGAAAAATTCGATGGCGACCGCATCGAGCAATCAATTAAGCGTGCTATCCGGGTCAAGAGGTTTGGTCATCCGGTCGGCCCGCTGGCCGCGCTGCACTACCTCTTTGCGGAGCGCGACGCGCAGAAGGCGGATGCGTTCTTTGAGGAATGGGATACTGGCCGAGTGAAAAAGGTCCGCGCTCCTACCAAGGCGTTGCAATTGGCTTTGCAGGCGGAAGCCGCGAAAGCTAACAACCGCGTGCATGAGAACGTCCGCAACGCCCTCATTATCAAGGCATGGAATTCCTATGTGGCGAGGCGAACAGTCTCCAAGGCCGACATGCGGTATGTGCTTGGCGATCCTCTGCCCGAGATTGCGGACTAACTAACCATCGGCGGCGGGGCCATAATCCGCCTCGCCGTCCCTAATCCGCTACTCGCAATGAACTGCGTTCAAGCGAGCATAGGGTGGTTGAGGCGCGAAGCGCGGTGCCCGCTTCTGCATCGTCGGCGTCCGCGTGGCAAACGACCTCCATTGATATTCCCGTCGTCATGGCCGGACTTGTTCCGGCCATCCACGTCTTTGGCTTCGGCGGCGCTTAAGACGTGGATGCCCGGGACAAGCCCGGGCATGACGGGCTAAAAGCGCGTCACGTTTCTATTGACAATGGTTACCGTTTAAGTTACATTCACCGCGAATCTCGCTCTGTAGGGACGCCATCGCGAGGGTGCTCTCGATTGTGCGGAGCGAGTGCGGTGCCCGCGCGCGGAACGACACACTCCGCACCCGGGCGGCTTGGGCATCATGCAGACCGGCATTACGACCGGTCGGTGGGGTGCAACCACTGGACTGGGATAGATGAGGGCGGGTAACGCCCGCACCAACTGCGTTTGATGCTGCCTCCGGAAGGGGGACCGTTACAGATCGGCGCTCTTGTCGCGTCCCAGGAAGCCTGGCCTGAAGTCGCGCGCTACGGGCGAAAGCCCGTGGGTCAGAACCGCGGTGGAACGCCGACAGGCGAGCGCATCCCGCAAGATGCGCGGCCGTGCCAGCTGCACGGCAGGTTACTGCAAGCGTCTGTCGGCGTTCCGCTTCCCTGTTACTTACGCGTCGTCATTGCGAGCGAAGCGAAGCAATCCAGTCCGGCGCTGTGGCAGCGTCAGCCAGTCAGACAGTTCTGTGCCTCCGCGCTGGAGCCGTTCTTGAAGGGAAGAACGCCGATCCAAAGGATCGGCTATGCGCAGCGAGAATGTTTCGTCACGTACCGCCAACAACAATCGTCGGTTCGCAGGAGACGGGAAAATTCACCGAATTGGCGATGAAGCACTTCTCATGCGCGGCGTGATGCAGCGCGTTGGCCCGAGCGGTGTCCGTGCCAGCGCTCACCGTCACCGAGGGACGCAGCACCACGCGGGTGAACCGGCCCGAGCCGTCGGGGAGTTCTGCCATCACGCCCTCGGCCAGATCGGCGTAAGCTGTCACGATGATTCCCGATTCGGCCGCGAGATGCAGGTACCAAAGTTTGTGGCAGGCCGAGAGCGACGCGATGAGCAGCTCTTCCGGGTTCCAGCGCGCGCGGTCGCCGCGAAACAGCGGATCGGAGGAACCGTCGATAGGGGATTTGGATTCGGCTGTAATCTGATGATCGCGGGAATAGGCGCGGTAATCGGACGTGCCGCTGCCCAAATTTCCGCTCCAAGTGACCGTAATCGCGTATCGATGTTCACGGGCTGGCATGATCATGGTTCCTCGCCTGGCGGCAAACGTAAACCGGTTCAAGGGCGCGAGAAAACCAATGCCGGGAGAGGTTTCGCAGTGGATAGATTGTGGCGCGAGCGCAAAAATTATCTTCATCGCAGACGCTTAGTCGCCGCCTGCACATTGTCGCCTTATTTAGACAAAGCCGAACAATGCTGTGGTCAAAGAGGTAATTTTGGGTATCTTGGAAGTTCCCAGCGCGAGGCCCTCCCTGCATGACACGAGCTGGAACTGGCGAAGCGCATTTGCCACCCCTTCGCGCGGTTCTCGGCGCCGCGACCATTGCGCTCGAACTCATCATCATCGCCGTCATCTATTTCGGCCTGGCCGAAGCGGCGCTCCTGCTGCCTGTCCTTAATCCGGCGGCGACGCCGCTGTGGCCGGCAACCGGCGTTGCGCTCGCCATTATTTTGCTGCGCGGCTATCGCGTGTGGCCAGCGATTTTTGCCGGCTGTTTTGCCGCGCACGCTGTTTATTCCGGCGTGGTCGACGTGCCCCCGTTCGTGGAGGCGGGATCGATCGCGCTCGGCACGACGCTTGCCGCTTTGGCCGGCGCCTGGCTGATCAATCGTTGGTCGTACGGCCGCAAGACGTTCGCGACCCCGCTCGGCATCGGAAAATTCACGCTGGTTTGCTTCGGGCCGGTCGCTGTCATCAGTTCGGCCGTCGCGATGGCCGGCAAAATTCTCGCCAATGATTCCGGCATCGCCGATGCCCTCAACAATTGGCCGATGCTTTTGAGCACCTATGACACGTGGTGGCTGGCGGACGCCGGCGGCAGCCTCGTCGTTGCGCCTGTCATCGTGCTGTGGGCGGCCACACCGCTGACAGCTCTGGCCAAATCGCCAACCAAGCCGGGCGCCACGTCGAACGTGCTGGAGACAGCGGCGACACTGGTTGCCGCGGCCGTTATCGGCGTCGCTGCGTTCAGCCCGCTCTTGCCGGTTTTGGGCAGCGTGCTCGACAGTCTTCTTCCTTATCGCGGCATGCTCGAGTTTCTCATTGTGGTGCCGTTGATGTGGGCCGCCTTGCGCGCCAATCAGCGCGACGCGGCAACCGCAGCGCTGATTTTTTGCGGCACCGCCGGCGTCTCAGCCGGCCTCGGCTCGTCCGCCGATTTGACGAACTCGCTGTTATTGCTGCTGGCGCTGGCGATCAGCACGTCGCTGGCGCCGCTCGTCTTGGGCGCCGCCGTTGCCGCGCATCGCGACACCGAAGCGCGCTTGCTGCTGGCGCAAGAGCATTTGAACCGCCGCGTCGAGCACACGCAACTGGCGTTCAAGAACGCCAAGCGGCATTTCCAGATCTTCATGGAAGGCGTCACCGACTACGCGATCTTCCTGCTCGACTCCTCGGGACGCGTAGCAAGCTGGAACTCCGGCGCGCAAAACATCATCGGCTACAAGGCCGACGAGGTGATCGGCAAGCACTTCGGCATATTTTATCGGCCCGACGAGCGCCGCGCCGGCGAACCGAAACGCGCGCTGGCATCCGCCATTCAGAACGGCAAGCATGAGGTCGAAGGCTGGCGCATCAGGAAGAACGGCACGCCGTTTTTCATGACCGGCGCGCTCACCGCGATCCGCGACGATGACGGCGGCCTGATCGGTCTCGCCAACATCATCCGCGACGCCACCGAGCGGCGCGATACGCAGGAGAAACTGGTCGAGGCGCGCGAGCAGCTTGCGACGGCGCAGAAGATGGAGGCGATCGGCAAGCTGACGGGCGGCATCGCCCATGACTTCAACAATCTTCTGATGATCATCGGCGGCAATGCGCAGACCTTCAAGCGCTTGCTCGATCCGAAATTGCCGCGGGCCATCGAGGCCATTCAGACGGCGGCCAAGCGCGGCGAAAGCCTGACCCGGCAATTGCTGACATTCTCGCGCCGTCAGCAACTCTCGCCGACGGTCGTCGATTTGAACGCCAGCATCAGGAACATGCGCACGATGCTGGAAAGCTCGCTGCGCGGCAACATCGTCTACAATGAAAACATCACCCAGGGCGTTTGGCCGGTCAAAGTCGATCTGGCCGAATTGGAGCTCGCGATCGTCAATCTCGCGGTCAATGCGCGCGACGCCATGCCGAACGGCGGCACGTTCACGCTGACCGCCGGCAATGTCGAGACCGACGAAGGTCTCCGCGACGACGAGCACAACAAAGGCTACGTCGCGATCTCGTTCAGCGACAGCGGCATGGGGATTCCGCCTAATCTGTTGTCGAAAATCTTCGATCCGTTCTTCACCACCAAGGAAGTCGGCAAAGGCACCGGGCTTGGTCTGTCGCAAGTCTATGGCTTCGCGCATCAGGCTGGCGGAACGGTCACCGCCGACAGCAAGGTCGGACAGGGTACGACGATCACCGTCTATCTGCCGTCCTGCGAAGGCGAGGAGATCGCCGCCGAGGAAATGTCGGAAATCGACGCGCCGCATTTGCAGCGCCCGATGGTTCTCGTGGTCGACGACAGCCCGGAAGTCGCGGAAGTGACGTCGTCGCTGTTCGAGCATCTCGGCTACGACACCGTCTATCGCGACTCCGCCGAGGCGGCGCTGAAACTCTTGGGCGAAGGCGCCAAGATCGATCTCGTCTTCAGCGATATCGTCATGCCGGGAACGATCGATGGCGTCGGCCTCGCCGGCGAAGTCCGCACGCGCTATCCGCATCTGCCGGTGATCCTGACCACCGGCTACAGCGACGCCGCGCAAGCCGCACCGCCCGATTTGAAAATTTTGCGTAAACCTTTCGACAGCGACGCGCTGCGCGGCTTCATTCAAGACACGATGGAAATGAGCTTGGCGTCGTAGCCCCTGCAATAATTTCGTTGAGTTCCGTTCGCGCGCGCACTCATTTGCATCATTCGTTGCCCATTTCGCAGCCATCACAACTCGTTGATGCACGTTTGATTTACCCGCCGTTGACAGCGGCGCCCGCACTGAACGAATTGACGCCGGGGCGACTTAATAAAAAACGGAAAATACAATGGACTCGGTAGAAAAGCTCGTCCCGGCTTTGGGCCGCTTTTTGTTGGCCTTGGTTTTTATTCTAGGCGGCTACGGCAAGATCTGGGGCATCGACGCGACGGCCACGCAAATGGCCAACCACGGCATCCCGCTTCCGAATCTTTTGGTCTATGGCGTGGTGGCGATCGAGCTTGGCGGCGGTCTCATGTTCATGTTCGGGCTATTCACGCGTTGGATAGCGCTCATCTTCGCTTTCTATTTGCTGACGCTGGCGCTCACGTTTCATGACTATTGGGCGATGCCGGCCGCAGTGGCGCACGAGCAACGCGTCGCGTTCCTGGAACATCTCGCAATGATGGGCGGCATGTTTTACGTCTTCGCTTTCGGCGCCGGCGTCTGCAGTCTCGACGCGCTTTTCGGCTTGAAGCGAACGCGGACTACTGCGGCTATCGCTTAGGCCATTATAATCGGAAAGACTTGATCCGGCGGCGGCTCGCTTTCATGCTGTGCATGGAGCGGCTGCCGATCGGGCAAACGGGGGGATGAGCGCGCGATGCCGATCTACGTTCTCGAACCTCCTATGCGCTACAATCACGCCTATTCCGGCCCGGTCATCGAGCGCATTCTGCCGCTGCGTGAAGCGAGAGCGGCTTGCGCCGCCAAGGGCGTGAGTGCAGACGCCTGTTCGTGGGAAATCGGCCACAAATGCTTCCTGGTCATTCCGCGCAACGGCCCGGTGAGGGATCTCGGCGCCTACCGCCGCCACGAACGCGCCCATTGCAACGGCTGGAGCGAAAATCACGAGGAGTAACGAAGACGTCGGGCTTAGCTGGCGGGCGCTCAGTCGATCAAATAGATCGGGCTCGACCAGGCTTGATGGCCGTCCGCCTGCGTCACTCGCACGTAGACCGGAAGGTCGGCGCCGCCCTTAAAGGCGACGTCATGTTCGAGCGTCAGCCGCCGGCTCCAATCGTTTTCCGGCAGGCGATAGACGCTGAGCTTGCGGCCAAGCCCGCCGCCGTCGAACGCGACCGTATCGTCGGCGAGCTTGCCGAGGTCCACTTCGCCCGACACGATATTGGTCTCGATGCGCAGCGCGCCAGCGCGCGGCGCATCGAGCCAGAGGTCGATGCCGGCAAGATTTCCGGTCGTCACCGAAGTCCAGGCCAGCGCAGAGCCTGCAGCAGTTTCCTCCACCTTGCGCTCGGGATTGAGAAAGTTCACCGGCGCAAAGCGCAAGATACGATTGTTGGCGACCGCGAGCTTGCCTTGCCAGATGGTCTCGCGGCCGCGGCCGCGATATTCGGCACCCTGCCACAGGAGGCGAACCCGGCGGCCCAGATCGGACGCCCCGAAGGGACGCGCCGATTGAACGACTTGCGTGCCATGGAGCACATCGATGCGA
>Ga0102924_1000885_pt1 | contig 36072 bp, 27 predicted proteins | sample PaiPotPPM11metaG_FD_80116 | JGI IMG/M metagenome (GOLD analysis project Ga0102924, IMG submission 80116) | Iron sulfur acid spring bacterial and archeal communities from Banff, Canada, to study Microbial Dark Matter (Phase II) - Paint Pots PPM... ...
CAGCGAGGTCTTCCCACCCCAGCAGCGGGCCCGGGCCATCGGGATCTGGGGGGCGATCACCGGCATGGCGGTCGCTGTCGCCCCGCTGGCCGGAGGAGCCATCGTGTCCGGCCTCGCCTGGCGGTGGATCTTCTGGGTCAACGTGCCCATCGGCGTCGCCGTACTCGCCGCCGGGCTCACCCGCCTGGCCCGCAGCCCGAAGGTGTCGGCACGTATCGACGGAGCATCACTACAGCCCCATCGGGGTGGGGATCGCGTTTCTGGCCTGGACTGGCGTGAGCCCGTTCGTGGCACCGATCGCCGGGCAGATCGCTCAGCGGCGCGGTGAGCGCACCCCCATGGTTGCGGGCATGGCCGCCATGACGGTCTCGGTTCTTGCTCTCGCCGTGTTCGTGCGGCCCGACAGCAGCTACCTCGTCCTGGTCGGGCCGCTGCTGGTAGCCGGCGTCGGAACCGCCCTGGCCTTCCCGACCACGGCCTCGGCGACCATGCAGGCCGTGACCCCGGACCAGATGGGGCCCGCCGGAGGTGTCGGGACCGTCGCGTTCCAGCTCGGCGCGGCACTCGGGGTCTCACTGGTCAGCGCCGTGTTCAGCTCGGCCGGCGGGTACGCCTCTGCGGCGACCTTCGTCGACGGCCTGCGTCCGGCTCTCGTCGCGGTCGGAGTCGTCACCGCGATCGGGGTCGCGGCCGTGAACCGCTTTCGCGGCACGGTGGCCAACGGCGGCCAGGCCGCCGACACCACGGTCCGGATGCCCGACCGAGTGCCTGACCGGGAGCCCGCAGGCCGAGGCTGACGCTCGCCGGCAGGCAGGACGCCAAGTCCGGGGACCTGCTCCAGGGTGCCTTCGTCGCAGGGGCCAGGGAATTCGATGCCCGGTGGTTGACGGATACAGATCGGGCGTATTCGCAGGGTCGTCGGCGGATTGCCTGCATGGGAGAGTGCAGCCAGATGGCGGCCGCCGGGCTAGACGGGCGAGTCGGCCGGGAGCCCTGCTGCGGCTGCGGCATGTTCTGCGCTCGCCTCGGGCGGAGCTGACTCTGTTGGAGGAACTCATCTGCAGAGCGGTATTCAAGCTGGACGAGCTGATCACCACCCCTGCACCAGGGCGAGATCAACCCGGGCTGCGATGCCCTCCTCGACGGCAAGAACGTGTGCGGCATGGTTATCCACGACCGCTGACCCCGTTTCGCCTCCGGCGCCCGAGGTACTACCGGCGGTACTCGTACTGGACAGCGAGCCACTGCCGCCCGGTCCCGTCGGCGCTGATGAAATGCTGCTGCTTGAGCTCGTGCGAGGCCGAATGGCTCGTGATCAGCAGGTCTGCCCGGGTCAGCTTCCCGTCCACCTCGGTGCCGAATCCGATGAAGCCCAATGGCTCGAACACCAGGCGCAGCGTACCGTTCCCCGCGCGCCCGAAGCTGCTGGCGGGCATGATAGACACCGGCAGCCGGGTGTCCATCGACACGTATTTCCACCGGCCCTCCACCCGGTCATAGTTAAGGTAGTCGATTCGCCGGAAGTCCGGCCCGCCGCCAGGGGCCGGCCGCATGATCTCCTGCAGGTACAGGCCGATCATGGTCCTCTCGGCGATCAGGCCGTTGGTGACGATCGGCTCGGCGCCCGGCGTCGGCCACATCGTCGCCACCACATTCCAGGTACCGGCTCGCTCGGCGAGTTGCTGCTCCTCCGGTCCGGGCGCCAGGAGTCGTTCGGCTGCGGTCGTCATGGACTCCACCATGCCAGCGTCCCCGGTGTCATGCACGCGGGAACGTCTGAACCATCCGGGGCAGTCCCGGTTACCGTGGCTCTTCGGGCAAGCCACTCCCGGGCCTTGGCCACCAGCCTGCGACCCCTGCGCCTGACTCTGCCCGTGCGAAAAGGATGAATGGATCCCGTATGTTTTCGAAGAATCATCGTTATGGCCTTGTTAGCGGGCGTTGCCGGGGCTCGCGGCGCGGCTAGATTTGGTGCTGCGATCAAGGAGGAATGATGAACCACAACGTGACCCAGGGCGCAGGGGGCCCGCTGGCCCGCATCGGCCGGCGGGTTGCCGCTATCGTCGCCGAGTGCAACTACGCCGCGACCCGGATGAGCAGCTCGCGGAGCACCCCGGCGCTTTTCTGACCCGGGACCAGCGGCCGGGCCGGGTGCCGGACTCCGGATCCCGGGCCCGGCTGCTGCACGAACCAGCCGCTGGCCGGCCGGGCCCGCGCCCGGCCGGCCAGCTTGGATTTCGGCAACGGTCCCCTAACTTGGCGGATGGACCGGCCTGTTCTGCGCGGCCAATTGCGGGCGCTGTGCTGCTCACCAAAAGCTGATCGTCGCCGGGCGGGAGCCGCTTGCTGCTGGCGCAGGGGTCCGGAACGTGGTCGGGGGCTCTGACGTGCCCGGCTGCCACCGGTTCCGGTCGCCGGCGGCTCACCGCGGTATCGTTAGCAGGGGCGGCCGCCGGCCTGGGCCGCCGGGTGGCCCAGGGCTGCTGCTGGCGGCCGGTGAGCGGAACGGCCAGCGGGGTTCTGGCCAGGAGGCTGGTCAAGGCCACGCCGGCCAGGAAGACGATGACGACGGTGGCCGTGCAGAGCAGCGGCCACCACACCACGGAGTCCAGCCTGGCCCACCCGGCCCAGATCAGGGCGTTGATGAACAGCATCTGGGACAGGTAGACGCCGTAGGAGTTATCCGATCCCGAGCGCACCGCGGCACGCAGCCGCCGCGAGCGCCCCGGCTTCACCAGGGCTACGCCCAGCAGGTACAGGCAGGCGATGGCGCCGATGTCGAACGGGATCACGCTCGGCTGGAACGGGTCGTTACCTGAGCCCAGGACGGTCGTGACGCCCTTATCGGCCAGGAAGTAGACGGCCTCCGCGCCGAGCGCCGCCGCAACGGTCAGCGCTATGACCAGGCGCACGTGCCGGACCAGCCATTCATTCACCGCGTCGAGGTGGAACGCCGCGATGCTCCCGGCAATGAGGTAGAACGCGTAGGGCGTGAACTCCCGTATCCAGCCGGTGCGGAGCACGGGCACGATCGTCCAGTGCATCAGGGTCATGAGTGCCACGTGTCCCAGCGCGGCGATGACGACGAGAGCGCCGTGGTGATCGCGGGTCCGCCGCAAGAACCTCATGAGGAGCGGGAACACCAGGTAGTACTGCATGATGATGAGCAGGAAGTAAAGCTGGTAATACCCGGTGGCTATCTCCTTGGCGAAGTTCTCCAGTGCTGCGGCTGCGCCCGGGTAGTGCGCGGTGGGCAGCAGGTACAGGAAGTAGATGACGCTCCAGCACAGGTAAGGGACGGTGACCGCGACGAGCCGGCGCCCGTAGAAGCGGCGCAGGCCACCGCAGCCGAGGTCCATGTAGGCGTAAGTCAGCATGCACGCGGAGATGAAGAAGAATCCCTCACGGGAAAAGTGCGTCAGCAGCATCACGGCACCGGTGCTCACGCTGGACGCCGCGGGCGCGAAGAAGGTGAGCACGTGGGTGCCGATCACGCCGGCTTGCTTCATCGGCCGCATGGCGTCGACCTGGTCGAGTCGCTGGCGTGGCATCAGGCCCCCGTGATCAGGCCGCGCAAACCGGCCCCGTAATACGGAAGCTGCCCGGCACCGCGAGTCGCGTAGTCATGACACCGATGGTGACCATGTGACCTCCAGCCAGCCTTCGGTACACCTGACGAACATGTGCGAAATTCCTGAGCGCCAGCAAAGCGATCCCTGAGTTCGCGCTTTACGGCGGTGCCCGGTGACGGCGGCTCAGCGTCACCGCAGCCTGTTCATGCAGTGGCGCTGGGCGGGATCCTGGCGAGGACGACGGTGATGTCGTCTTCGTAGTACTCGCCGAGTGAGGCGATGAGTTCGTCGCAGGCAGCGTCCAGGTCTCCGTGCTGGCGGGCCAGCACGGAGCGGAGCGTGAGGATGCCCTGGTCGAAGGAGCGGGTGCGGGTTTCGACGAGGCCGTCGGTGTACAGGGCGAGGATGGTGCCGGGGGGCAGCTTGATACGGGCCTGCCCGTACCTGGCGGGGGCGACGCCTAGTGACTGGCCGCCGGGCAGGTCGGGGACCCTGGTGGTGCCGCCCGGCATGACCAGGACGGGCGGCAGGTGGCCTGCGGTCGCGAAGTCGCAGGACCGGCGGGCGGGGTCGATGACGGCGTAGGCGCAGGTGGCGAGCGTGGCCTGGGGCAGCGCGAGGGCGGTGCGGTTGAGCTGCCGCAGTACGTCGGACGGGGGCAGGTCTACGTCCGCCAGGGCGTAGGCGGCAGCGCTGAGCCGGGCCATCCCGGCGGCGGCCTGCGGGCCGTGGCCCATCACGTCGCCGACGATCAGCGCGGTCCTGTCTCCGGGCAGCGGGATGACGTCGTACCAGTCGCCCCCGGTTTCGTAGCCGGCCGCGGGCAGGCACCGGCCGGCGAGTTCGAGCCGGCGTGGCGTCGCAGGGCTGGGGGCAGTCCGGAGTGGCTGCAGTGCCTCGGCAATCGACCGGTGCCGCATCAGCGCGAGCGAGCCGGCAATAGCGGTTGCGGCGCGGTCGGCTAGGTCTGCGGCCGCTTCCGCGTCGGTGTCGCAGAAGGCTGGCGTGCGGGGAGCGCGGGCCAGCACCAGCAAGCCGACTGCCGTGCCCCGGGCGATCATCGGCGCGGCGATGTATGAGGTGTAGCGCTCCATCGCCGTTCTGGCCGCTGGGCTTATCCGCTGCAGCGTCCCGGTGTCAGGGCGGGCAAAGATCACCGGCGCCCGGTCATGTACGCTGCGAGCGTACGGAGAATCTGCGGCGAACGCGATCACTTCCCCGTCCGGGAAGCCCGCAGGGGGAGCAGCAACCCGGCTGACCCTCGTGGTCAGCCTGCGCACGATCAGTTCGGTGCCGCGCGAGTACCCGGCCGGGCTGCCGCCGGACAGAAGCTGCTCCAGCACGAACACCCCCGCCGCATCGGCGAAGCCCGCGACTACGGCCTCGAGAACCTGCCGGGCCGGGGGAACCGGGTCGGAGCTGGGATCTGGCGGCTTGAGCCGCGGTGGCAGCAGGTATCCGGGCGTGCGGCCGTGGGACACCGTGACTTCCAGATCGTCGCTCACCTCGGCTCCCGTCACGCTTTCGCGTTCGGCCCGGCGGGTTCGCCGTAAAAGCGGCAAGCCGGACCAAGCTACTCTAATGCCCCGCCCGCAGGAGGTCCACGGGCCCTAGGTCGACTCGGCTACGATGACAGGTGCATGCGGTCGGCGACACCGGGACGGATAACGCAATGACGACTCAGCCCGGCTGGGTACCGCCGGGGGTTGACACCGGCAAGGCGAATATCGCCCGGATCTATGACTGGTGGCTGGGCGGGGACCATAACTTCCGCGCGGACGCCGACGCCGCCCGCGCGATGATCACGGTCGAGCCCAACATCAGGGCCTTCGCCCGCGCGAACCGGGCCTTCCTCGGCCGCGCGGTGCGGTTCCTCGCCGCCGAGGCGGGCATCCGCCAGTTCCTCGACATCGGCTCGGGCATCCCCACCGCCAACAACGTCCACCAGGTCGCCCGGGAAACCGCTCCCGGGTCGCGGGTGGTGTACGCGGACATCGACGACGTCGCGGTCGCGCACAGCAGGCTCATGCTGGAGAACGATCCCGATGCGGCCGTCATCCACGCCGACCTGCGCGAGCCCGCCAAGATCCTGGGCGACCCGCAGACCCAGCTCCTGCTCGACTTCACCAAGCCGGTCGCCGTGCTCCTGGTTGCGGTGCTTCATTACCTCGCCGACGCCGACGAGCCGGAGCAGATCGTCACTACCCTGCGGGACGCGCTGGCCCCCGGCAGCTTCCTGGTCATCTGTCATGCCTGCAGTGATGCCAAGCCCGATGTCGCGAGCGCGGTCGAGACCGCGTACAAGAGCAGGGTGGCGACCGCGGGCCGGGCCCGCGCCCGCACGGAGATCGCCCGGTTCTTCGACGGGTTCACCCTTGTCGACCCCGGGCTGGTCTGGCTGCCCGAATGGCGGCCCGACCAACCCGAAGACGTCCCCGAGCACCCGGAGAAATTCTGGAACCTCGTCGGCGTCGGCCGGCTGAACGAGCCGTAACTCCCCTTGTCAGGGGAACCCCGAAATGACTTATTGATGGCCGCTCCGGTCGGTGGCGTCGTCTTCCTCCTGGCCGGTGGAGGCAGCGGATGAGCGGAGGAGGACACGTAGGGCTCGGCGGGAGCGGGAGCCGGGCGGGGCGGTGTAGGCCGCGAGGAGCAGGTCGGGGTGTGTGCCGACGGACAGTTGGTGGACGTCGAGGGTGAGGGTGCCTGCGACGGGGTGGTGGAAGGTCCTGGGCACCGGGCCGAGTCCGTGTACCGGGTGGCTCGTCCACCAGGTACGGAAGTCCGGATCGCGGATGCTCAGCTCGCCTACCAGTGCGATCAGGTCTGGGTCGTCGGGGTGTTGGCCGGCTTCCATCCGTAGGACTGCGACGCAGTCGCGTGCGGCCCGGGGCCAGTCTGCGTACAGGGACCGGAATGCGTGATCGAGGAACATGAGCCTGACCAGGTTGCGGTCTGGCGGGGGCATGGCGCCGAAGTCGGTCAGCAATGCGGCCGCTCCTCGGTTCCAGGCCAGCACGTGCATGCGCCGGTAGACGACCATCGCGGGGATGTCGTGCATGTCGTCGAGTAGCTGCTGCAGCGGCCGGGTGATTTCGGGTTTCGCCTGCCGTCGCGGGTGTACGACCGACGCTACTTCGGCCAGCGTGGCGAGGTATGCGCGCTCGTCGGGGGTCAGTTGCAGCGCGTCTGCGAGGGCATCGAGCACCGGGCGGGAGACTCGGCGGGTGCGGCCTTGCTCCAGCCGCACGACATAGTCGATGCTGACGTTGGCGAGCTGGGAGAGCTCCTCCCGGCGCAGGCCCGGTACCCGGCGTAGCCGGCCGTTGTCTGACAGGCCTGCCCGGCGCGGGTCCAGAGCGGCGCGGCGGGCGCGCAGGAAGCTTCCTAGGTCATTGCCGCCTGACGGTCCGCCACGGTCTCCCATGGCTTAAGTATCCGGCTGGTTCAAGGCTGTGTGCCTGGTACCGGCCTGCATAGGCAGAGTCCTCCCTGGTACCCAGGCAGGACCGGACATAGCTTGCTGCGTGTGGCCAGGCAGCTACGTCGGCCGCCCGCCCGGTCTTCGCAGCCCCGTCTTAGCAGGAGAGCATCATCATGAGGACAGACGTCACGTTTCCCAGCGCCGGCCTGAACCTCGCCGGACACCTGTACACCCCCGACGGCCAGTCCGGCGGCCTTCGGCCGGCCATCGCCGTCTCCCATCCCGCCAGCGGCGTCAAGGAACAGGCCGCGGGCCTGTACGCCGAGCGCCTGGCCCGCGAGGGCTTCGTCACCCTAGCGTGGGACGCCGCCTTTCAGGGTGAGAGCGGGGGCGAGCCGCGCGGGCTCGAGGACCCCGCCCACAGGATCGAGGACATCAAGGCTGCGGTGTCGTTCCTCAGCGTGCGCGAGGAGGTAGACGCTGAGCGTATCGCCGCGCTGGGTATCTGCGCCGCGGGCGGCTACGTGATCCCCGCCTCGGCTACCGACCATCGAGTCAAGGCCGTCGCGACAGTCAGCGCCGCCGATCTCGGCCGCCAGTTCCGCGAAGGCGCCGACGGCCAGCAGGATCCGGCGGTCATCCAGGGCATGCTCGACACCGCCGCCGCGGCACGCACCGCCGAGGCCCGCGGCGAAGGCATCGGGACGTTCCCGATCTTCCCTGACACCGAGGAGGAGGCCCGCGCGGGACTGAACTCGCACAATGGCGTCTCTGCGGCACTCAGCCGGCACATCTTCGAGGGCTGGGAGTACTACTGCACCGACCGGGCGTACCACCCACGCTCGGCCAAGGCCTTCACCTGGAGCAGCCTAGACCGCATCGCCTACTTCGATGCTTTCCGGTTCATCGCCCTCGTCGCACCGCGCCCGCTGCTCATGATCGTCGGGCGGGAGGCCGTTACCTCGCACATGACAACGGAGGCGTTCTGGAACGCCCAACAGCCGAAGGAGCTGTTCTGGGTCGACGGCGCCACCCACGTCGCGCTGTACGACAAAGAGGAATACGTGACTCCCGCCATCGCAAAACTCACCGAATTTTTCCGCACCCATCTGACCAGGACCACGTGGGACAGCACCCGCATGACAGTGGCGTAGCAATAAGTCGGGCGGGCACCGGGCAGGAGCAATCCAGTGCGCTGGCGGCGAGAACGGACCGCCCTGCACCTGCACCTGCATCAAACCCAGGCGCAAAGCCAAGACAACCGAAGTGAAGGATGAAATGCCATGCCTGCTGCCAAAGCACCCGCCACCGTCAGGGACACGGGAAAGCCAGCCCGTCCCGCCACCGATCCGGCCGACCCGACTGGCCGGCTTGCTACCTGGGCCGCGAAAACAACGCTCGATGACGTTCCCGCCTCCGTCCGCGACCGGGCCAAGCACCTGGTGCTGGACGGCATCGGCTGTGCCCTGGTCGGCGCGCAGCTGCCCTGGTCCCGCATTGGCGTCGAGGGGGTAACGGCGCTCGAGGACGCCGGGAATTCCGTCCTGATCGGCTGGGACGGCCGGGCTACCAGCGCCACGTCGGCGGCCATGCTGAACTCAAGCTTCATCCAGGGCTTCGAGCTGGACGACTACCACCCGCTGGCCCCGCTGCACAGCAACTCGCTGGTCCTCCCGGCGATGCTCGCGGCCGCCCCGCGCGCAGGCGGCGTCTCCGGCGAGCGCTTCCTGCTCGGCGCCATCCTCGGGTACGAGGCCGGCCCCCGGGTCGGGCAGGCGCTCGGCGGCCTGGACATGCTCTCGCGCGGGTGGCATTCGGGCGTGGTCTTCGGCACTATCTCCGCGGCCGCGGCCGCGGGGACGCTGTACGGGCTGGACGCCGCCGGATTCGAGGACGCCTTCGGGATGGCGGCGACCCAGTCCTGCGGGCTCATGTCAGCGATGTACGAGTCGATGGTCAAGCGCATGCAGCACGGCTTCGCATCGCGCAACGGCCTGACCGCCGCCGCGCTCGCGGCCGAGGGCTACGTCGGCATCAAGCGGGTCTTCGAGCGCCCCTACGGCGGCTGGCTGGCCGTCTTCGGCGAGGGCCACCGCACCTACCCAGAAGACATATACAAGGGCCTGGGCATTCTGTGGGAGACCGAACGGATCGCCGTCAAGGCGTACTCGGCCATGGGATTGCTGCACGCCGCGATCGACGCCGCGCTCGAGCTGCGGCCGAAGGTCGACGTCAGCCAGATCCAGCGGATCGACATCGACATGGGCGAAGCCGCCTACGCCCACGGCGGCTGGAAGGCCGAGCGCCCCCTTGAGGTGATCGGCGCGCAGATGAACGTCGCCTACGCCGTCGCGGTGGCCCTGCTGGATGGCGACGTGCTGGTCGACCAGTTCACGCACGACCGGATCAACCGCGATGACGTCTGGGCCCTGATCGACCGCACGATCACCCACCACGAACGGGCCTATGACAACCTCCCCGTCGATGAGCAGCTCACCACCCAGGTGCGCCTGACCTTCAAGGACGGCAGCACTCACGCCGCCAAGGTCGTCCACCCGCGCGGTACCGGCGACCGGAACCTGACCAACGCGGATATCCGGGACAAGTACGCCAAGCTGACCCACCGCATCATCCCGGCCGAGCGCCAGTCCGCCATCGAAAAAGCCGTCCTCGGCATCGACACTGTCGACGACATCGCTCAGCTGACGGCCCTGCTCACACCCGCCGTGCACTCGCCGCTCGGCTGAGATTCCCGGCCGGAGGGGGTCCCTGAGCTGTTTCCGGTCTCACTCTTCGGGCTCGTTGCTCACCCGGAGGAAGGTTCACAAATGCCGGCAACTCTCGACCCAGCGACGGCCCTGGTCTTGATCGACCTCCAGCACGGGATCACTGCCCTGCCTACCGCGCACCCTTCGGGACAGATCGTTGCCCGGTGCGCGCGACTGGCCGACGCGTTCAGGGCCAATGGCAAGCTCGTGGCAGACTTGGGCGGTAGCCTGCCAAGTGCCGCGTCCCAAAGGGGGAAGGTTCCGCAGTGCATGACTATCCGCTTGAGGCGCTGGGGCCGCGCGCGTTCGAACAGGCGATCGCGGCGCTGGCACTGAGGGTTCTCGGTCCAGGCGTGGAGGCGTTCGGATCAGGGCCGGATGGCGGCCGGGAGGCCACTTACACGGGCCCGGTGAACTGGTCGCGGACCGCGTCCCTCGGCAGTGGGTCATGGGATGGCTACGTGGTCATCCAAGCTAAGCAGTGCGAGTCCCCGGCAGACCCTCAGAGCAATGCCTCGTGGCTCAGGAAGCAGATTGGCCGGGAGCTTGACGCTTGGACCGAGGAGGGCAGCAAGCGGGGGAAATTTCCCGAGTACATCATCTTTGCGACTAATGTCCGGCTCTCTAGCGCGCCTGGGACTGGTGGCATCGACTCCATCAACGAATACGTACGGAAATGGGCTCGTGGTAATGCAGCGAGCGCGGGCCAGCGTAGCCTGAGGGAACGCGGGCTGAAGGACTGGAGAATCTGGCATCGCGACCAGATCAACACCCTGCTTACTACCGAGGAGGGAGTCCGCCGCGCGTTTCCCGCAATGCTCACCGCCGGTGACATCCTGTCCATTCTCAGTCACCCTGGGGCGTCGCCGGAATTCGCCGACCCGCGGGGCCTGTCAGGCATTATCGACCCTGAGGATCTGCCAGGCGCCTACGGCCTTCACCGACTGCAACCGGTGCTGACCGCCCACGCGCGGAACACGCTGAGGACCGAGAGATGGGTCAACTTCAGCGAGGCCGGGAGCAGTGCCCGCCAGCCGATCGAAAACGTCATTATCGACTTGCGGGCCGACGGTCCGGGCCAGCGTGAGACGACCGCGCTCAGTGAGATCATCTCGCGCGGCGACTCCGTGCTCAAAAGGTCCATGGCTGATCCGAGCGAGCGAAGGCATATAGTCCTGGCCGGCGGTCCGGGTAACGGCAAGAGCACGATTAGCCGGTTCATCACCCAGGTGTACCGAGTCGGGTTCATGGGCGAAGAAGTCCCGGACGAGGCGTCCAGGCAGATCGCGGAGGGAACTCGTGGCGCCCTGGAACGTCTCGGTCTCCGGCTACCCCGCAATCGCCGGTGGCCGATCCGCGTGAATCTGGCCGAGTTGGCGAACGACCTCGGGTCAAGTGGCGGCAAGTCGCTCTTGCGCTGGCTGAGCGAGAAGGTCTCGCTGCGGGCGGAGATCGACATAGACGCCGCCGACTTGCGCCTATGGCTGCGGCTCTGGCCATGGATCCTGATCCTGGACGGGCTGGACGAGGTCACATCGCTGGAAGCGCGCCGCCGGATAGTGGACGAGATCGAATCCTTCGTGGACGTGGCCGACGGCAAAGACACGAACGCGGACCTAATGATCGTCGTCACTACGAGGCCGACCGGGTACACGGAACGGATAGCCCCTAAGCACTTCGACCAGATCGACCTGCGCTACCTAGATCGCGAATCGGCCGCGGGCTACGGTCGGCTGGTGACGTCACTTCGGCTGGCAGACGACCTCGAGCGGCGCGATCAGGTGCTCACTCGATTCGAGAGGCATCTGGCGGACCCGGCCATGGCACGGCTGATGAAGACTCCGCTACAAGTGCTCATCATGTCCGTCATTCTCGAACGGCTCGGCAACCTGCCTCCCGATCGCTACCAGCTTTTCTGGCGCTACTACGACACGGTCTACGACCGCGAGGCAGCGAAGAACACGGCCCTGGCCTCGTTGCTCACCCAGCACCGCCGGTCGATCACGGAGCTTCACGAGGCGGTCGGACTGGCCCTCCAGGTCCGCGCGGAGACATCAAGCGACTCGCAAGCGTTGCTCCCACTTCAAGACCTGCACAAACTGACAGAGGCGCGGCTGCTGAACCTGGGTTATGAACCGGGAGCGGAAACCCAGACGCTGACCGAGAACATCGTGACGGCGGCGACGAAGCGCTTGGTGCTCCTCGTTCCCGATGAGAGCGACACGGTAGCGTTCGAGGTCCGCTCGCTCCAGGAATTGATGGCCGCCAGAGCTCTCGGCGACGGCACCGATGAAGAGATCCGTGACCGGATGATCCGCACAGCGGCGAGTCCCCACTGGCGCAACACGTGGGTATTCGCCGTCGGCCGGGTCTTCGCGGAAGGAGCCGATAGTCGGCGCGACCTTGTCATCGGCATCGTCGAGACCATCGACCGGCGACCAGCCTGGCCGAGCTGGCTGTGTCCCATCGGTCCGGAACTCGCCGCTGACGTGCTGGACGACGGACTGGCCGCCGCTACCCCCAAGTGGCAGCGGCGGCTGATCGACGTGGCGCTTCGGAGCCTCACGGGCGCTGGCCCCCGTGATGCCCGAGGCCTCGCTCGTGGCCTGACCGCGGCCGCGACGGGCAACAACCAGATGTACATCCGGAACGCGTTGAAAGAGGCGCTCGCGGGAACCCCTCGGTCACGGGCACTGGTTCACATGATCGCCGAAGCTGGGGAGTTCGGCTCCCCGATGCCGGGGATGGACCCGCCTCGCGGGAAAAGACGCGGCAATCCGGACTTCCAGGAAGAGGTTCGCGTGGGTGACCTGCTGAGATCCCGGCTCACGGGAGTCTCCGAGTCCCCTGCCGTCATGGCTCAGGTGGATGCCGCTCTCGGTGAGCTATCCAAGCTGGTCGTCGTGCTCGAAGACGGGGAAATCGTCATGAGCGTCAGCGCTGATTGGCCGGAGGCGCTTGCTGCCCTCACCAATCCGGACGCGTCACTAGTCCTTGAACTGCTCTGCGGCGACCTCGACGCGAACCTCTGGCGTGTGCAGGAAGTGCTCGCGGACGAAGTATGGGAAGACCTGGCCCGGCGCCCGGTCGGGCCCCACTTGGCGATGTAGTGCAAATACGGATACACGCGCATGGCTAAAACGACCAGTCTGTGTGGCTGAAGGCTGATATTGAGTCGTTTCGGTGGCAGCTCCCGAGTGCGATGGGCTAGCCTTATCCCGGCGCGTCGGGCCGTCTCGTGTGCACTTGGGGATCTTGCGTGGAAAATTATGACGGTGCTGGCGGTTCCACGTCTGATATCACGCGTTTCGCGGGAACGTTCCGTGCGATCGTCGATAGTATCGGACGCGTTGTCGTCGGCAAAGAAGAGCAGATTACTCATGCGGTCACATGCTTTTTCGCGGGTGGCCACTTGCTGATCGAGGACATCCCGGGTGTGGGGAAGACGTCGGTCGCCCGCGGCATAGCCGAAGCGATAGGCGGAACCTGTCGTCGCCTGCAATTCACGCCCGATCTGCTGCCATCAGATATCACCGGCGTGACGATATATCACCAGGACCGCCAGGATTTTGTATTCCATCAAGGGCCGGTATTTTCGAATATCGTCATCTGCGACGAGATCAACCGTGCGTCACCGAAGACGCAGGCGGCCTTGCTCGAAGTCATGGAAGAGTCTCGCGTCAGCGTAGACGGGGTGTCGCATCCCGTTCCCCAGCCGTTCATGGTGGTAGCCACGCAGAATCCCGTAGATCTGGACGGCACTTACGCGCTGCCCGAAGCTCAACTTGACCGCTTCCAACTCCGGATCCACCTCGGATATCCGGACGAGGAAACCGAGATGCACATTCTTGCCGGAGGAGCCGCCGGCTCCTATCAGCGGCAGGTTTCCCGCGTCGTCAGCAGCGAGGAAGTCGCCACGATGATGAGCATTAGCGGTCAGGTCCAGGCCGCGGACGAAGTCCGCCGGTACATCGTCAGGCTTGTAGCCGCGACGAGGCACCGCTCGGACATCCGCCTCGGTGCCAGTCCCCGGGGAAGCATCGCATTGCTGCGCACCGCCCAGGTTCGCGCGGCCGCGTCGGGACGCATGTTCGTGACTCCGGAAGATATCCAGGCCCTCGCGGTTCCGGTCCTCGCGCACCGCGTCATGCTGGCCCCCGAGGCCGAGCTGGCCGACCTGAAGGCGACGGAGGTCGTCGGGGAACTGCTCCGCTCCGTGCCTACCCCGCGCCCGGCCGCCAGGTGGCGCTAGGCCGTGCTGACGTCAGTGGGCAGGGGCGTTCTTCTGGCCAGCCTCGGCTTGTTCGCGCTGGCATACGCCGTCGGCTATACGGATCTTGCCATCCCCGCCGTAGCCGGATGCGCGACGGTACTGACCGCGGTGATATCGGTCGGCCGTACGGCCAGGCTAATCGCGTCGCTCACCGTCACACCGGTCCGGATCCGGAGGGGCGAACAAGCGACCGTGACGGTGACGCTCGAGAACAAGGCTCAGTTTCGGTCGCCGCGATCCCGCTTGCGCCTTCCCTACGGGCCTGACGCCGGCGAGGTATCGCTGGAGCCCCTGGCCGGCGGCGAGGTCCGGACGCTGGACCTGCGTATCCCATGCGAGCACCGGGGGCTGGTACGGATCGGCCCGCTCACCCTCCAGCGCAGCGACGTGTTCGGTCTCTGCCGCCGGGTCGCGGTGATCTCCGATCCAGTCTCGGTTCGTGTCCACCCGATGGTTCATCCACTGCCGGTGGTGTCGTCCGTCCAGTCACTCCAGAACGAGGGAAGTGTCCTGCGGCGCGCGTCCCCAGCCGCGCTGACGTTTCACACGCTGCGGGAATACGTACCGGGCGACGACCTGCGGCATGTGCACTGGCGGGCGAGCGCGAAGGTGGCCGCGAGCCTGGGTAATCTGCTGGTCCGCCAGCATGTCGAGACGACCGGCGCCCTCACCTCGGTTCTCCTGGATACCAATCCGCGCTCATACGCCGGCGCGCCCGCCGAGGCGTTCGAGGCCGCCGTCGAACTGGCGGCCTCCATCCTCGTGGCCTGCGCCCAGCGCGGTCATCCCGTGCGCCTTGGCACCACCGGCGACGTGAAAGTTCGCAACAGCGCCGGGAGAACTGATGTGTGGCGGCTTCTGGATCCGCTCGCCACGGTCCGGGCCGACGGTGACCGCGCGCTGGGCCTAGTAGCTGCCGAGATGGCCCGGACGCCGGACCTGGAAACGACTCGCCACGGCCACCTGACCGTAATATCCGGTCCGGTCGCTGAGATTAGCGAGGCGGTTCGCGACCGGTTTCTAGCGTCCTACGGGCGGGTGGTCATAGCCCGGATCGGCCAAGAATCCGCCCAGCGTCCCGCGGGCGTGCCCGGACCGCGAGTGACCACCCGCGGTCGGCTCCTGGCCTTCACCGCGGCGACCGCCATCGACGCGGTGAGCCAGTGGAGGACGGCTCTACCGCTGGAAAGGGGTTGACGGCTCGTGGCGCTTTCGCTGACACCAGTGCGTCAGTCCACGGCTCGGAACTCGCTTTCGCCGCTGGCTCGCCTGCTCCCGGTCGCGGTCGCTGGCATGGCGGCCGGACTCGCCTTCCACCCGTTGTTCGGCTATCAGCCTCTGATCAAGACTGTCGTGACCGCGACGCTGATTCCGCTCTTCCTGGCCGCCGTGCCTACGGCCGTAGGCCGGCGGATACCGCTCGCGGCCTATCAGGTCATCTCCGCTGGGTTGTGGCTGCTAACTGCGGCCCTCGTGCTGTTCGCCGGGACACCGGGGTCCGCCCTGAGCGGTTTCGCCCTCTCCGCTGTCGGGGAGGGCGCGGTCAACGGTTGGGCGCAACTGCTAACCATCACGCTCCCGGCACCCCCACAGCCAGAACTGCTCGTTATCCCGTTCACCTTGACGTGGGTTGCGGTGGCTGCGGGGGCCGAGCTCGTTCTTCGGACGCGCGCAGTGGTGGCCGCCATGCTGCCCGCACTGGCGGCCCTCGCCGTCGCGCTGGCCTTCTCGGTGCCGGGCTCCGGATCGAACCTGCCTGAGGGTGTCGTCTTCACCGTGTCCGCGCTCGGCGCCCTCCTGTTGGAGAATGCCCGTCCGGGGGCCCCAGCGCTTCCCGTGGGCCCCCGCGCTGACCTCGTCGCGGCAGCTCAGACGGACTGGATCCAGGGCATTAGCCGCCGACGGCGTCTCCGGGGCGGCTTTACCGCGATAGCGATCATGCTCGCGGTAACGGTACTGGCGGCCGTTGCGGCACCGCCGGCCTTGTCGGGTCGGCCCGCCGCCGATCCGCGCAACTACTGGCCGGTGCCGGTTAGGCCGGTGGCCCAGCTTGATCCCCTGAACCAGGTCGCGGGGTGGCTGGCCCGGCCCAGCCAGTCCTTGTTCCAGGCTCAATCCGGAAGCAGCGGGCCCTGGCAGTTCGCCGTCCTGGACCAGTACGACGGCGAGCAGTGGACGTCATCCGACCGGTTCACCCCCGTCGGCGTCGGGCCGATATCGCCGGCGGACGCGGGAGAGGGACCGCTCGTGAACGCCGATCTCCGGATCACCGGCCTTAACGGGTCTCTCATCCCGACCGCAGGCCGCCCGGTCAGCGTCGAGAATCCTGGGCTATCGGTCGACACCAGCACCGGCATGCTGCTTAGCGACAGCCAGCTACGGTCCGGAACGGAATTCACAGTTAACTCGATGCCGACCGCGAACTGGCCTGCGGCTGACCTCGCGGGCCTTACCGCGGCGATTGGACCGGCCACGGCCGCGGACCTGCGGCTTCCCAGGAACCTGCCCACGGCGCTCTACGCGCTGCCCATCAGCGCGCTGAAGACCGGGACCGCCGAGAGCGCCTATCAGGAAGCCGCCCTGCTTGAGCAGTACCTGCTCCGGAATTTCGCGAATGATCCCAAGTCATCCGCTGGTGCGGCAGCCGGTGATCTGGAGCAATTTCTCAAGTCGAGAACGGGCACCACCGTGCAGTTCGCGGAGGCGTTCACCCTCGCCGCACGGATCCTGCGGCTGCCCAGCCGACTGATGGTCGGATTCACGGCTGGCCCGCGTGCGGGCGGGAGCCAGGCTTACCGAATCGACGGTGCGGACGTCCTGGTCTGGTCGGAAGTGGATTTCGCGGGAGTGGGATGGATACCGTTCTTCCCTACTCCGAAGCCGTCATCGAAGTCGACGCACCCGCCGGACGGGCCTGCTTTGGGCGAGACCGCCGCCGAGGCGGGCGCGATGGCCCAGGCGCTCCAGATCAAGCCGCGCCCAGTGGTTGCCGGGCCCAATCTCGGACGGGTTCCCGCCCCGTCCCCATGGAGCTTCCTGCTATGGATCGCGCTGGCTCTGGTGGCAGTCGCCGCCCTAGCCCCTGCGGCGCTCTTCTTCCTCGCACCGCGGATCCGGCGGTATCGCCGCCGGACACGCGGGACCCCTGAGCAGCGCGTTGCGGGGGCGTGGCTCGACCTCATCGAGCGGCTTTCCCGAATAGGCGAAAAGCCACTGCCCGGTGATAGCAACTCGGCGATCGCGAACCGGGCCGCGCGGGCGTCGGGGCGGCGTGGCACGCGTGGGGCCGCCCAGTTGTCCCAACTCGTGACGGCCGCTCAGTTTGATCCGGCAGCACCTGTCTCGGAGACAACGGCGGCCGACGCGTGGCGGTACTGTGACGCGATCCGGGTCGCGCTGCGCGACGCCGCCGCCGAGAACCGCCGTCTACGCGTCAGGTCGGTTACGCGATTCGGAAGCCGGTTGCTGGGCGGCAACCGAGGTGAGACGAACCGGCGTCCGCGTGCGGTCCGCGGCTAACCGGTCGGCGGAGTCGTCGTCCAACTGCCCTGATTGGGGCTGGTGACCACGTTTTGCGAATTGGTCACCTTCAGTTGGCTTCCGCTGAGAGCATTGCCGGTCACCCAGATGTTGTCGGATTTGTCATGTATCCACACCGAGTCGTTGCCGAGGGTATTCCCGGTAACCCAGACCTCGTTGGACTCTATTTCCAGCGTGCAATTTGCAATCGTGTCGTTGGTGATCTGGATATCCTGGGAGCCGCCGACCCCGATGTCGCAGTTCGCGCTGCCGGTACCGGTTACGTTGACGTTCTCTAGGTGGCCTGTGTGAATATTAGGGAAGGACACAGGCTGTCCGGAGCTGGCAATATTGCCATTCTTGACTGTGATATTCGACAGGTGGTTTAGGGGTCCCATTTCCCAATCATTGATGTCTATGCAACCGTTCTGGGGGCCGGTGCAGGTGACCGTGTGTCCATTGAGATTGAGCGTTACATTGTTCGCGCCGATCGCCAAACCGAAAACGCCAGGGCAGTTTAGGTCCTGGGTCAGCTTGGTGTCTTTTGTGATGACGGTTCCGCACAGTGACGATACTCGTTTGGTTGGCTCCGGCGACGGAGTGGTGGGCGCCGGACTGGGAGACGGTGTGGGTTGCGGTGGGGGCGGCGCGGTCGTCGGAGTGGAGACAGGCGGCAGAGTGGTTGGCGCAGGGGCAGGGGCCGTCGTCAGCGCCATACTGGGCGCCAATGTGGTTCCCGACGCGGTGGGCGTGCCGCTACCGCCTCCCGAAGCCGTCGGAGTGCCAGTGCCCGGTCCGGTGGAGGGCTGGGGCGTCGGCGGGCCTCCCCGGCTCGGCGAGGTACCTGAGGCCGTGGGCTGCGGGTGTGTCGGCGGGGTCTTGGTCGGGGATGCCTGAGTGGGCTCCGTCTGGGTGGGTTTCACCGTCGGCGCCGTTCGATCGGCGGACGGTATCTGTACCGTACGCTTCTGGTCGACGGAGTACTTGTGGATTATCCGCGCGGCTCCGTTGTCGAGGACGAGTGCGTCGGGCCCGGCCGGGTCATTGGCCCAGATCAGGCCGTCTCGGGTGAAGACGTTCAGGTCGGCTGGTCCCGGCGAGACTTGGATGGCCCGCCGGAGGCCGCCGGAGTCGGAGTACACAAGCAGGCGGCCACTGCCATCGGAGACGTAGACATTGCCCCCCGCTTGCAGGGGCGGGCTGATGGAGTCGCCGGTGGCGCGGGCACCGGTGAGGCTGATCGTCGTCACGTCCAAGTCAGCGGTGTTGACCAGAACGAGCAGGCGAAGGTCCGGCGCCGCGAATACCGCGGTTGGTCCATCACACGGCATGGACGGAACGAGGTTCTGCAGTCCATCGGTGGAAAGGCCCAGAGAGCGGCTGGATAGGGCGGACGGCCCAGGCCTGGTTCCGTCGCCGACCGTGGCCGTCGGCAAGCCGATCACTCGTCCCGATGCCCCATCGACGACGACCGCGGAGTTTCCGGCCGTCGCTACTGTAAGATCATCCCCTCGCGGCGCTACCGGCACCGGTTGTCCAGCCAGTCCTTCATGGACGGGAACTACCTCGCCCTTCTGCGGCTCCGTGATCCACAGAGTTCCGTCGCAGGTGTTCGCCGCGTTCCCCACGGGAGTATCGAGCGAGAGGTGTTTCACCGACGACGAAGGCGCCGATGCAGCGTAGGAAATCGCCCCGTCAGCGGGATTGATCCCGTATATGCCGGTGCCGTCGCTTAGGTAAGAAGAGCTGCGCGGCCCAAGCGATATGTCATTTCCGGTGGTGAAATTCGACGCGCTGACGGAGTGGACGACACCGGTGTTCTCGTCGGCGACGAGCACCGTGGACGCGTCCTGGGTGACACGGACGGAGTGACCCCTGATGTCCGCCACCGTCACGTCGGTGTCAGGGGTCCCGGCCGAGCCACTGACTTCGGAGACCATGCCGGGCCCGGTGCTGACGAGCCAGGCGGTGTCCCCCGACAGATTCAGCACCGACGAATCGGCGCTTTGCCGGTGCGAAACCGCGAAGGCGAGACAGCCTGTCACCATCGCTGCGGTGACCAGCACTGACAGCGACCTGCGGCTAGTCAGCCATCCTCTCAGCGCCGCAGGATCGCGTAGTCGATGCTTAGCCGCAGACATTCTGGTATCCCACCTCCGGGACGTTCTGTGCCCACTCGGCCGACGTGAACGTGCGGCCGACCAGCGCGCACAGGTACGTCGCCGGATCCTGAAGGTAATCGACATTCAATACGTGGGTGCCGTGGTGCGTGCCGGCGATCAGCGCCCGTCCACCCGAGCTGAACGACAGGAGCTGGACAGCGCCGGTGAAGCCCGGCTCCGCGAGCCGCCCTCCGATGAGCTGCCCCGTGCCGACGTCCACTAGCTGCACCGCGCCGTCGTCGCTGCCGGTGGCTAGCGTCTGGCCGTCGGGGCTGAACGCCATCGCGTCAACCTGGTCGCTGCTAGCGGCGACCCCCACAGCGGGGCCGATCTGTCGGCGAGTGGCCATGTCCCAGAACCGCACTACGCCGTCCTGGTAGCCCGCCGCCAGGGTCCGGCCGTCGGGGCTGAGCTCTAGTGAGGTCGGCGGGTAAAGGGAGCTGAGCGCCGGTCCCTCGGGCTGGAAGCTAGCCGCGTTCCACAGGTGTATTCCCGCGTTGCCGCCGGTTACCACGGTCTTACCGTCAGGGGTAAACGCTGCTGCCGTGACGCCGTCATCCGGGGAAGAGTCGCCGTTCGCCGCCTGCGCCGATATCTCCCACACCTGCATCATGCCGTCGTCATAGCGTTGGAGCACCGTCTTGCCGTCCGGGTTGAACGTGAGGTCGGGCGGGTCCGGGCCATCTCCTGGTGACGGGGCCCCGTCCGCGCTGGGCAGCGACTTACCCATCGGCCGGCGAGAGGCGACGTCCCAGAGCTGACCCATGCCGTCGTCGTAGCCAACCGCGAGAACCTTCCCGTTGGGGCTGAAGGCGGCCGAGCCGATGCCGCTGGTCCCAGCCGACGTCAGCGTGCCGATCAGGTGGCCTGTGGCCGTGTTCCACAGCCGGATTGTTCCGCGGCGGCCGGGTACGGTCGCGGCCAGAACCTGGCCGCCCGGGGAGATCGCTAGGGGGTTGACAACCGTGGAGGTGGTGAACGGGCTGGCGGCGCCGACGTTCCACAGGTGGGTCGTGCCATCGCTGGTGACCGTCGCGAGAGTCCGGCCGTCCGGGCTGAGGGCGAGCGTGGCGACTGGGCTGCCCCCTCCGGGGAGGACGGTGACCAGCTGGCGGGTAACGGTGTCCCATATCTCGGTCGTGCCGCTGCCGTTGTGATGTATGGCCAGGATCTCGCCATCCGAGTCGAACGACAGTAGATCCGCACCGTACGAATCGCCGGGTATCCCCGGAAGAGTGATTTGGCTGCCGCGAGCCACGTTCCAGATCTGCGGCGTCGTGCCGATGGTCGCCAGCGTCGTTCCGTCAGGGCTGAAGGCAGCCCCCTCCGGGCCGAGGCCGCCAGCGGCGGGAAGCGGGAAAGCTGGTCCGACTTGGCGGTGGCTAGCCACGTTCCACTTGACGAGTTTCCCTAGTGGGTCTGCCCCCTTCGCATCGAGGTTCGGGACGACCGTGGCCAGGGTCTCCCCATCCGGGCTGAATGCAAGCGCACCCACACCCAGCGGGGCCGATCCGTCCGTGAGATGGATCGCCGATCCCTGCTGCCTGCCGTCGGATACGTTCCAGAACTCGAGGTCGCCGCCGGTGGTCGCGACTGCCATCGTCTTCCCGTCAGGGGAGAACGCGAGACCGGACGCGTCCTGGGCGGTGTCGCGGGGGACCACCGTGTACGTGCCGATCAAGCGGCGAGATGCCACGTCCCAGACGAGCACGGTGCCGTCGTTGATGCCGAGGGCGAGGATTTTCCCGTTTGGGCTGAAGGCTATGGGGCTGAAACCGTTGCCGAACCCTGAACTCGGGCCGGCCTGGAGAAGGCTGACCTGCTCCCTGGTGCGCACGTCCCAGAGCCGTACCCCGCTGGGGCCGCCGCCTGCCCCGGCAGAGGCCACGGCGAGCAGGCTCCCGTCCGGGCTGAACGCGACCGTACCGGTCGCGAAGGGGGCACCGCTGAAGGCAGCGATCTGCGGCAGCGTCGCGGAATTCAGCATGGCCATCCGGGCTCGGGCTGAGGGGTCCAATCGCCACGCGGTGACAGCGTCAAGCCGGGAGGTAACCGGGTCGGACGTGCTCAGGGACGGGCTGACGCTGAGGAGTTGTGTCGCTGCGGCGTTGTCATCCGCGGTCATGAGCTGATGGTCGATGAGCGTGAGCGTGGACAGGGCCACCGCGAGGGCGACCGCGAGACCCGCGATGCTCGTCTTTACGGGATGCCAGCGCCGGGCATAGCGGGAAGCATGGCGCAAGGTGGATGCCCAGTAGACATGCAGCCCGGCGGGGGCATGGACAGAGGCATCTCGGTTACGTATGGGTGCGACCAGGCGCCATCTGCTGTCTCGCGCTGCCTTGAGCTTCGCTTCCAGTCCGCCAACCGCGGCCAGAGACTCGTCGACGTCGATGGCACCGGTAACGGCACACTGCGGCCGCAAGCCGAAGAAGAAGGTGGCCACCGGCTCCCACGGTCGCGTGAGCGACAGGTGCTTCCGGAGATGGTCGCGCAGGGCGATGGCGAACGCCGCGCCCAGGGATTCGCCGCGCAGGAACGGGATCGCAGTCCCGTCGTTCAGGTCCAGCCGCCAGATGACGCACGTGTCCACCACCCGGCCACGCGTCGCGTAGAACCAGGCGTTCGCTAGGGAGCCGGTGAATTCCTTGTCGGCACGGACGAAGCTCATTGCTTCGGGGTCCGGGTACAGGCCAGGCGGGCCGCCCGGAAGATCGTGAATCTGCAGCGCTCCGCTGACTCCGGCGCCCGTCTTGTCGAAGAGCACGGGAATGCCTGTTGCGGGCCGGGATCGGGGCTGGATGCCCGCGAGTCGTAGCTCGGTCAGCTGCACCATCGCCTGCAAGGCATCCGGATGTCCCCCGCCCGCCACGGGCGCAAGGAGCCCGGAGTCTTCCCAGAAACGCGCGGTCCGGGTCTGAGCGTCCAGCTGGTCAGCGCGGGTGTCAGCCTCGGTGCCCTGGGCGGAGAGCCACGTCATCTCGGCGATCATCCGGACCGCCGAGACGAAGGTCCGGCCGGAATCCGCGGAACTCGCCTGCTCGTCGCCGAGTTCCGCGAGGCGCTCTTCGGCCGCGAAAAGCGCGTTGAGCCGGGTCTCCACGCTTTCCCCGGGTCGGCTTTCTCCCGGCAGAGTGCGGATGACGTCCTGACAATGGCGCCACCACAGCCGCTCCGGCCCGGTGACCGCGTCGAACTCCTGCTTGGGAGTGAGGCCGGTCCGCGGACGCGCCGCACGATGCCAGACGTGGGCCGCGGTCCGGTCCCGGCGCATCAGCCTTCGAGCTCCCGCTCTATCACCGGGCGGATCTCCGGCACGAGGTTACCCAGGTCGGACCAGGCCCGCCGCGTCGCGTTGTTGGCGGCGGCGCGGATGGACGAGGCGACGGAGACGGCGGTCAGGACGGGGGGCCGGGTCTCGGTCGCTATCGACGCCCGCCATGGCCGTTCCTGGTCGAACCCGTCGAGACGCGCCAGTGCGGAGCGCTGCACGGGGATCACGACGAGGCCCTCGCCGCCCTCGTTCTTCCCGTATTTCACGGTAATTACAATTAGCTGACTGACTTGGTGCCCGCGGTCAATCTCGACGAGGTAGCTCTGGTCGCGCTCGTGGTGCAAGGTGAGGGTGCCGTGGGCGTCCGGCAGGGCAACCTGCATGACCGCGGTATCGACCCACTCTCCGGCGGCCGCGAGCTCGGTCTGTCGGCGAGGCCGCGGGAGCGCGATGCCCGGTTCCTCGCCGGGCCGCAGATCCCGTCCCCGTATCCACCAAGGGCTCCACTGGCCGGGTGGGACGGACTGGAACGTCGCGCTCCCGTCCTGGGCGAGCAGGGAAAGAAAGAACCTGCCGTTGACCTCGATAGCGAGGGTCTGGTCGCCGGCCGACGACGGATGCCCCGTGCCCGCCGTGACCGTGACCGTGAAACCGTCTTCCCCCGTGGCGGCTTCCAGACGCACGAGGAGATGGCGTCCTTCACGTGTGCACACCGGACGACCGGGGCCGGGGGCCGCGTCCCGGATCTTGCCGAGAAGCTCGTCAAACTCATCCTGCAAGGTGTCAGTCGCAGGTTCCCGCATGAGCGCCACCGTACGATATACCGCAGTGGCGCCGTGGCTTGATCCGGAACATTACCCGGCGCAAAGCGATTTGCGATGAAACGTTAACCTACTCGCAGTCTTGTCGCGACTTTCCCGCTAAGGCAAGGGATTCCGCGACGACAAAGCCGTTAACCGGTTGCCCACCGCAGCATTCGTCGGAACCTACGCCACCGTTGGCGTGCTGATCGATCAATTCAGGTTCTGGCCACTGGGAACGTGAACAAGACCAGCCTCCGCGACCACGCACGACACCGGTCATGGGTCATCGCACGGGTCGCTGATCAGGTCGGCAACGTGATGCCACTAAGCGTAGGCGCGGGGGTCGCCGTCGTCGGTGTCGGGACCGGCACCGGGGACGAAGTGGTCGGCACCGGGGCGGGGCTGCTGGTCGTGGGCGCCGGCGCCGGGCTGCTGGTGGTCGGGGCCGCCGACGTCGGGGCGGATGTCCGCGCTGCGGTCGAGGCAATCGCGCTCGGTTTCGCGGCCCCGCTGGTAGCCGCCAGCGCAGTGGCCTGCGCCGGCAAGCCGGTCGTGACCCCGGACCCGCAGGTTATCTTGTACGCCGCCGGCTTAGATGTCTCGACCGCCGGGCTGGTCACCACGATCTCCACGGTCCCGGTCGTCGGCACCCACGCCGGGAACGTCAGCGTGTCCGCGGCTTGCGTGCCGGCGGAGGCGAAGGTCGCCGAGTCCGGTTTGGTGCGCTCCCCGTTGGACATCGCCCAGTAGTAGCTGACCGTTCCCGGGTTCTTGCTGGTGATCGTGCCGCTGGCGGTCAGGGTCGGGTGCGGGGCCGAGCATGAGGAGAAGTTGACCGCGGCCGGCTTCACCGTCGTTGACACGGCTATGTCGCTGTTTGCGGTAGTGCACAGCAGCTGGTACGCGGCCTGGCTCGAGGTCATGCTGCCGGGGTTGAGCAACAGCTTGAGCTCGGCCCATCCTTCGCCCGCCGTGGTGGTCGTGACGGTTCCGCCGCTCACCTGCCGCTGCCCGGCCGTGGTGAAGTTCACCGTCTGCACCGGACCCTGCTTCCCCGATGAGTACACCCACTGGTAGGACAGCGGCCCCGTCTGGGAGTCGCTGATCGAGCCGGTGAAGGCGAACGTGGTCGGTGTGGTGCACTTGGAGGTCACCACCGGCGGCGTCACCGTGATCTGAGCGTCGACTGCCGTGGCGGACACGCTGTTCAGCTGGACCTGATTGCCGGACGACTTGGCCAGCACGGCCGCGCCCGTCGCGACGAGCGCGACCACCGCCACGACCGCGACCGTCGCGAAGGCCAGCATCTTGCGATGGGCAATCCTGGTCACCCGCGCGGAGCCGCCGCCTGACTTGCCCTCAAGCAGCCGCAGCAGTCTGGCCTCGCGCTCCGCGAGCTCACGGCGGCCCTCGTCCTCCCAGTGCGGCCCGTAGGCGGCCGCCGCGCGCGCTTCAAGCTCGCTGACGAACGACATCGCGTCCCCTGGCCGGGCTCCCGGGTCCTTGGCCAGCCCCCCGGCGATGAGGTCCTGGAGCGGCGGGTCGACCTCGTCAAGCGGTACCGCCGTGGATTCGTGCTGGTGGCGCAGCCGCCCCCCTCGCCCGGAGAACGGGGGCTTGCCGGTCAGGCTCTCGTACAAGACAGCGGTCGCGGCGTAGATGTCGGTCGCCGGGACGTTCGGAGCGCCGTGCCACAGTTCCGGCGCCATGTACTCCGGCGTGCCCGGGGCGCTCATCTGCTTGTCCGTCTTGACCGCCACGCCGAAGTCGGTCACCGTGCACCAGCCCCTGGCGTCGATCAGCACGTTGTCCGGCTTGACGTCGCGGTGGGGGAGGTGATGCGAGTGCGCGGCGGCCAGCGCCAGCAGCACGTCCTTCAGAACCACGACCGCGGCCGCGGCGCGCAGCGGTCCGCGGCGCGCGAGCATCTCGCGCAGCGAGACCCCGTCAACCAGCTCCATGACGATGGCCGCGCCCTGGCCAGGCTGTTCCACGTAGTCGAACACCCGCACCATGTGCGGGGCGTTCAGTGACATCAGCTGCTCGGCTTCGGAACGGAGTTCTCCGAGGAACTCGGCGTCGCGCAGCAGCTTCTCGTGGAAGTACTTGATCGCCACGCGCTGGCCGGTCAACTCATTGACCGCAGCCACGACCCGACCGGATACCCCGTGCCCGAGCAGCCGTTCCTCGGTGTAGCCCGGCACCGCCCATTCGGCGTAACTGGGTACTGTCCACGCAGTCATGCGAGACCTCCTTGCCGAGCCGGTTGCCGTATGCGGCGCTGCCGGGTGCCGAACCAGCGTCTGGCTCGGTAACCGGCAACGAGAACGCGGCGAGCGCACGGTCCCCCGACGACGGCAGTCCACGTTAGAGCAGGCAGTCAATAGTAGGAAATATAAGCAATTACCGGTGTGCGATTGCTCATCTTAAGTTCCCGCAGGCCCCCCCATGGTCATTTACGGGGCCTGGTGAGACGCTGGAGGGGGCTTTGCGAAGGGATACAGGCATGAGTATGCGCTTCCAGTCGCCAGCGGGCGCTGGCCCCCGCGGCAGGGTCGAGACAGTGCTGGACCAGTTGGCCGGGCCTTGGTGGATGTTCCTCGTCACCGGGATCGCGTGGCTGGTGATCGCGCTGATCGTCTTGCGGTTCCGGCTCGGCTCGGTGGTCACGGTGGGCGTGCTGATGGGCGTCGTTTTCCTGGGCGGCTGGTTCAGTGAGCTCCTCATCGCCTCGATCCGGTCGCAGTGGCGCTGGGCGCACGTGCTGATGGCGATCCTGTTCCTGTTCGCGGCCTGCTGGTCGTTCGCGAGCCCGTTCGGCGCTTTCTGGGCGCTGGCCACGATCTTCGGGCTGCTGCTCATCTTCCGCGGCAGCCTCGACCTGGTCACCTCGATCTCCTCGCGCGAGATCAACCCCGCCTGGTGGCTGGGCATGATCGCGGGCGTCCTGGAGATCCTGCTCGGCTTCTGGGTCTCCCAGCAGGAGTTCCCGGCGCAGGCGCTGCTGCTGCTGATCTGGGTCGGGTTCTTCGCGCTGTTCCGGGGCTTCTCCGACATCCTGCTGGCGTTCGAGGTACGCGGCCTGCGGGGCAAGTAGCCCCGAGGTGATCCAGGCCCCGACGGGCGGGTCAGCCGTCGCGTAGAGCAGACTCTCGTTCGGTGCTAGTCCGCTTTTAATCAACAGAAGGGTACCGAACGAAGGTTGCATGACTCGGATACGCGCTACTGGGCGCCGGGCTCGGACCTCACGTGTCATCACATGACCAGTCGCGGTGACGCGCGCATTCCCGCTGTCATGGCGCCGATTCCGTCTGGCTGATGCGATGGCCTGCCCGCCGCAGAACACGGTGATCGGCGCGGCTGTGGGGCACGCCGCCTCCCAGCGCGACTTGTTCGGCCGGCTGCTGGGCTGCCTCCACCACCAGGATCTGCCCAGCGGCGGTCACGATAGCCGGGGCTGCGGCCATCACAAGGAGTTGCCCGGCACGGCGTTCGCTCTTAGCAGTGCCAGCGTGTTGTCGTCCGGCCAGCCGTGGTGACGCCAGCGCGGCGGGTCGTAACCGGCTTCCTCGTGCAGGGCATCGCTGGCGAGACGCAGCGCGTCATCAAACCTGACGTTAATCAAGGCGCCTGGGTGATCGTTGTCGACGAGCATGAGTACGTCCGCTCGCGGGAGCAGGCCGTTGGTGACCTGCTTGACCCATGTCGCGTAGGACCGCAAGCGGCCGTCCGGGCTTTGCACCAGCGTGTGCCTGGCGACATGGGCGTCCTCGCCGGTCGTCGTCAGGTGCTTATCCAGCATGGCCTGCTGCTGGCCGTATTCGGCGGCTGCAAGGTAGCAGGCGGTTTTGTCGACGACCGGGCGGGCCGGGTGGCCCGGCGGTGGTGTCCATGGCTCGATGCCGGCCTCGCTGACCAGGTAGGGCACGGGCGACAGCTGCCGGGCAGCGGCCTGGTAGTGCTCGAGGGTCGGTTCGAGCATCCGGGCGGCGGCTTCGGGGTGCTCGGCGTCGATGAGCAGGAGCTGGTCGCGGGTGGCGGCGACCGCGATCACGCTGCTGCCGATGCCCGCGGCGATTCTGGCGAGCGCGGCGGGCGCCGCCAGCCACGACGAGACGTAGCCGTCGGGGCTCAGCACCTGGGCTACCGGCCCGTTGCGCCCGTTGCGGCGCACCTGGCAGGGCATCCGCGCCAGGTTGGCCGACGCGGTCCGCAGCGCCTCGTCGTCGCTCACGCCCCACCGGGCGAGGTCGGCGGCGGTCGCGAAGGTCATCGAGTGCTCGGAGTCGATCGCGCACAGCACTTTGACGAACGGCACGAGCGGCTTGCCGAACGGGACCGCCGCCAAGGCCCCGGGCTCCGCTGTGCTGATCATCGAGTTCGCCCAGCTCGCTGTGCGGACGGCGGGCATCAGCAGCGGCGCCGCATCCCGCCAGCTAGCCGGGCGGGACTGGGGCACCGATGCAAGCACGGCCGTGCGCAGCCGCTCGGCTCGCGCGTCGCCCCCGAGCTGCTGCGCCTCCGCGTAAACGGCGTGCAGGTTCATGGTGACCGCCGCGCCGTCCGGCCGCTCGATCCGCAGCGCGAAGCCAGCAAGCCGTTTGGCCTTCAGCCCGAGCATTGCGTGCACCAGCGCGATGACCTCGTTTGTGAACTGGTCCTCAGGCCGCGCCGAGGCACCGCGGAGCCATGACATAGGGAACAAGCTACGCCATCCCCGCCGCCATGCAGGCCGCGTAGATAGCCGCCGATCTGGCGCAGATTATTGCCGACCGGCGTGGCTGACCGGGGGCACGCAGATCTGATTGTTCTGCACGCTCGTAACCGTGCGGTCGGCGGGCTGAACGGACGCTCGGTCGTGCCGGGAACAGAGCGGCACCGGGATGACGCGGAATGTTGGATCGAACGGCCGTTCGGTCACGCGGCCGGGCCCGGTGGGCGGCCATGGGGGCGAGGCAACCTCGACGTTTGGTGTGACCGGTCTGAACGCCCCGGGGACCCTGATGGCCGCTTGTGACGTCACCCTTTAACGGTCAGCGTGGCGGCAAGGTACCCGGCAAGGTCGGGATCAGCGGGTCGTTCCAGCACGTGCGTGACCCACGACCGCCGTTCGTGGTCGATGGCGAGCAGTTCCCAGGCACAGGCGGTGGGCCCGTCCGGCGGTACCCGCTGGAAGGTCACTGTTCCGGGATCGGCGCGGAAGAGCCTCTGGTAGAGGATGTCCAGTTCCCGCCAGCCGACAATCGCCCACAGCGCCTCGGCGCCGCGGTGCACGATGAGGAACGCAGCGCCGGGCCGCTTGTCGGTGCGGGCGGGCTGCGGGAGAAGCCTCTGCGCGGACCTGACCGCAGCCGCGACCTCAGTGTTGTCTGGGAGGTCGCCGCCGGCGGTGATGCCGATGATTTTCACCGCCCATCCCGCCCGTTCCACGACGCCGAGCGACTGGGTCCGGCGCGGCTTGTACGGAGCCATCGGCAGCTCGCGAGACGCGCTCATCTCACACCTTCAAGCTGGTCATGGCGGACCGCCGCCGCCCGGCGCCGCCGCAAGTGTCAAGGCCGGCGTGCCCCATGCCCGCAAGTGAAGGGACACCGGGACCTGTGTCCCGATTGCCATCCCCTCGCAGGGCGGGCTCTCAGGTATTGACTGAGTATCAGCTACTTGATACATATCAGATAATGTACAAGGTAGCTGTGGTTACAGGCGCCACTCGCAACCTCGGGCTTGCGCTCGTGCAGGGGCTGGCGAAGCGGCTGGAAGCCGGCGACGTCATCTACCTGACGGGCCCGGATCCTGCGCGGGTCTCCGAAGCGCTGGAGACGGTCACGGCCGCCCGGGCCGAGGTTCACGGTGCAGTGGTCGACGTCTCCGAGCCAGGAGCCGTTGCCCGTTTCGCCGCATCGCTCGCCGGGCGGCACGGCGGCGCCGACGTCGTCTTCTCCAATCACTACACGCGGATCCAGCCGGGTGACGACCCGGCCGAGATGATCGGTCACTACGTCGCCGTCAACAACCTCGGCACGACGAGCGTGCTCCGCGCGTTCGCGCCGTTGCTGCGCGACGGCGCCCGGCTGCTGGTCGTCGCGAGCAGGGCGGGGAGCCTGCGCGCGCTGGCTCCGGTGCTGCATCCTCGCTTCGACGGTGACCTGGAATCACTCGACGACGTCGATTCTGCCGTGTGCAGGTGGCGAGACGCCGTCCGCCAGGGGCGCGCGGCCGGCGAGGCGTGGCCGGCGTGGATCAACATTCCCTCGAAGATCGGCCAGGTCGCTGCGGTGCGAGTCCTCGCACGGCAGCGCCGGGCGGACGACCTGCGCCGCGGCATCCTGATCGCGGCGGTGTGCCCCGGCCTCATCGACACCGGCGCATCGCGGGAGTGGCTCGACACGACGGGCGCGCAAACCCCGGCCGAGGCCGCCGCAGGGCTGCTTGACCTCGCGCTCGGCCCGGGCCCGGACCCGGGGTTCTACGGCGAGCTCGTGCTGTCCGGGAAGGTCGTGCCGTGGAAGCCCCAGGGCTGAGATCGCCGGGTATGGCGACGCCGGCAGACCAGCGCACCGGCATGGTGCTGAAAAGGGCCGAACAGGCCATGCTGCGCGCGAAGAGCGCCGCGCTCAAGCCCGCTGGCCTGACACTGGCGCAGTACGTCGCGCTGGCCGAGCTCGGCCGGCAGCCGGGAATCACCGGCGCGACCCTCGCCCGGGCCTGTCTGGTCACACCGCAGGCGATGATGGTCGTGCTCAAGTCACTGGAGGAGCAGGGGCTCATCGTGCGCTCGCCGCACCCGCGTCATCCCAACGTCCTTGAGCTGCACGTCACCGCCGCCGGCGGTGAGGTCCTGGACACGGCGCGGCACCGTGTCGAGCCGGTGGAACGGCGCGTCACAGATACCTTCTCGCCCGCAGAGCTCGAAGCCCTGGGCGCCTTGCTCACCCGGTGGACCGAGGCGCTCGAGGGCGACTGAGCTCGAAGGCGGGCCAGAGGGATACTGAGCCCGGCAACTCACTGGAGATCACTCACAGCGGCCGCCGCCGCAGGGGCGCGGGCGGCATCGGGGGTAACCGCCGACGGGGCGGGGCCGGCGCCTGGGCGAGGGTGATTGAGCGAGAATGCGTTCATGTCCCAGTCTCAGGACGGCCGTGCGGCTGGACCGCCTGTTGCGGTGGAAGGCAGCTGCGACCGGCGGTTCGCGCCGGTTCGGGACGCGTTCTGGGATAACTTCCGGGAGCGGGGCGAGGTTGGCGCGGCGGTGTGCGTGATGGCGGGCGGCCGCGTCGTGGCGGACTTGTGGGGCGGGTGGGCTGATCCCGGGTGCGCCCGGCGATGGCAGCCGGACACGCTGGTGAACATGTTTTCGGTAGGCAAGGGCCTGGTCGCGGTGTGCGCGGCGCGACTGGCCGGGCAGGGCCGGCTGGACGTCGACGCGGCGGTTGCCTCCTGCTGGCCGGAGTTCGGCGCCGCGGGCAAGGGCGCGGTCACCATCCGCCAGCTGCTGTCCCATCAGGCGGGGCTTCCTGCCGTACGCCGGAGGCTGCCGCCGGGCAGCATGCTCGACTGGCCGGCGATGACCGCCGCGCTGGCCGCCCAGGAGCCCTGGTGGCAGCCGGGCACCGGGCACGGGTACCACGTCAATACCTTCGGCTTCCTGATCGGGGAGGTGATCCGCCGCCTCGCCGGCCGCACGGTGGGCACGCTGCTGCGGCAGGAGATCGCCGGGCCGCTCGGCGCCGACGTGCACATCGGGCTGCCCGCATCCCAGCACTCCCGCGTCGCCCCGGTCCCCTGGCCGGACCCGCCGCCGGGCGAAGCAGAGCCGGCCGGGCTGGAGCCGGCCCGGCTGATGGCGTACAACGCCTACTTCAACCCGGGCGGCCTGTCCGGCGCCGGGGCGGTCAACTCCCCGGCCTGGCGGGCCGCGGAACTCCCGTCCGCCAACGCCCACGGCACCGCCCGCGGCGTCGCCCGCGTCTACGCGGCGCTCGCCGCCGGCGGCACCCTGGACGGAACCGCCGTCGCCGATCCCGCCGCCCTGGCCGCCGCCACGGCCGAGCAGGCCTGCGGCCAGGACCTGGTGCTGGGCAGGCCGTCCCGGTTCGGCCTGGGCTTTCAGCTCACCCAGCCGGAACGGCCGCTCGGCCCCGGCCAGGCAGCGTTCGGCCACTTCGGCGCCGGAGGGTCCCTGGGATTCTGCGACCCCGGCAGCCAGATCGCCTTCGGCTACGTGATGAACCAGATGGGCCCGCGCTGGCAGAACCCCCGCACCCGCGCCCTCGTCGACGCCGTGTTCGCGTGCCTGTGACCACGGCCGTGCCACGACGGGCCCGCGGCCCGGCCCCGGGCACAACCGCCGCCACCTGCCCCGGCGACCTGCAACCGGCAACCCAGCGCGCAGAACCGGCAACGCGTCAGCGAGCGGCACAGGAACCGCGGTCACCCCGCAGCGCACAGCCGACACCGGGCACCGCGAAGGCGTGACGTCTTTCGCTACGCTATGCAATCAGCCCCGTCGAGAGCGAGCACACAATGCCGCCGTTCGGCGCGGATTCGGCGGCCTGGTGTGCTGCTTGCGCTGTCGCGCATGTCTGGTGCTCTTGTCACTCCGCCAGCACGGGCGCGTCCCGCCCGGCGCGGTTTGGGAGGACGGCGACGAACGCCCACACGCCGTGCTCCCCGACAGGCACGAGGCGGAGTTTGCCGTCGAACGCGATCGTGACAGTGTCCCGGCCGGGGGCGCTGCCGTAGGCGAACCAGGCGCTCTCGCCGATCTGGCCGCCAGTCCTGACCGGCCCGACCCGGTCGAGCCGGCCCGCGCCGGAGGAGCCCGACCCGTGCCAGGCGCCGTCACGCCAGGCCCAGGCCTCGGCTTCCAGTTCGCTTCCGTCGCCGTTGCCGTCCACGAGTGCGAAGCCGTAGCCGTCATCGCTGGCCAGGGCGATCACGCGGGCGTACCTGGGATGCCATCCGCCCGTGGCGATGACTTCTGCAGCGGTGAGCGGTGAATGCCCGGCAGTCATCGGCTGGCGCCGAGCTGGTGGCGCACTTCCATCAGGGCGAAGCCGAGCAGGTTCAGCCCTGGCCAGCGTTCCGGCGAGCCGGCCCGCTCGTCGCCGGCGGTCAGCCCGATACCCCAGACCCGGTCCTGCGGGGAAGCCTCGACCAGGACCCTGCTGCCCGTGCCGGCCAGGAAGTCCTGCAACTGCGGGTGCTGGCCGCGCCTGCCGACGGCGGCCGGTGCCCCCCAGAACAGCAGGTACCTCGGCTGGCCGCCATCGCGGATGACGCCGAGCAGCTGGTCTACGGCGCGGGCATCCGCTGCGGTGACGGTCATACGGCAGTGCTACCAGAACAGCACGACGGCGCGCGCCCCATTTACCGCTGCCCTGCTCAGGGGCACAGCGGCCGGACATTCCGGCGCATCTCCTGGCAGCACGAACGAAGAGGAACCGGTACGCGCGGTACTCTGTCACCCTTGCCTTGCTCGGTTATTCACAGAACTGCTTGTTCCGGACGGCCCGCTCCATAATGTAAATCAGCCCGATAGGGATTCGTAGTTGCCGGCCCGGCAGGTCGCCGGCGAGAGCTCGACGCGACGATGGAGAAGCGGCGAACTTCGGGGTGGGCTAGCGCTCGGAGGTGCTGCATGACCGGCGACGGAAATGATAGCGACGAGGGGCCGTCGGACGGGGTGCCGGTCGCGGAGACGCTCGACGAACTGCTGGCCAGTGACGACTCGGGGCTGTGCGCCGGGCTGCTCGACGTGCTGGCGCTGCTGTCTGACGTCGGCACTGCCCGGTGGGTGCTGCACAGGGCAGGGGACCTGGCACTGGCGGCCGCACCCGGTGGGTACGGCTGCCACGAGGTCTTCGCCTCCGAGGTCATTGACGCCGCCCTCGAAGAGCTGGCCGAAGCAGGCTTGCTGACCATTGAAGAAGCCGTATTCGACGACGCCGACGATGGTTACGACGATGACGCTGATGTCGCGGACGGCGAGTCGCGCGGCGTCGAAGACCCAGGTGAGGCCGGTGACGCCGGTGACGAAGGCGTCGGCGACGCGGATGACCTCGACGACAGTGACCCGGATGGCCCGGAAGCCCAAGACGACGACCAGGAAGAGGATTACCTGGATGACTCGGCCTTCGACACGGCGACCGTGGCCCCGGGCGCCGCGCGGATCATTGTTGCGCGGCACGTGGCAGCCGGCACGATTGCCGAGCTGGGCGACCGGGCCTGCGGGCTGCTGGAGGAGGCCGCGCGATCCGGTGAAGGCATCGACTCCGAGCTGCTCACCGACGGCATGACGGCCTGCTGGGACCGCCTGCGGCCGTTGCTGGGCCCGGCCGACGGCGAACTGGTCAAGGACCTGCTGGCGATGCGCACCTACGGGCTGTACTCGCTGGTCCTCTATCCCGACGCTTCCGAAACGGGGCCGGTCGAATTCGGCGAGAAGCTGGTCGCGGACTACGAGCAGGCGCTTGGGCCGGGGCACCCGGACGCCTGGGAGGCGCGGCGGAACATGGCGCACGCCTACGAGCGGGCCTGCCGCGACGACGAGGCCATCGACACCTTCGCGCGGCTGCGCACGGACATGGAGCGTATCCTTCCCCCCGATGACCGCGGGATCCTCGATGCCCGCGAAGACCTCGCGCTGGCGCACATGAACGCGGGGAGGTACCCCGAGGCGGTCAGCCAGTACACCCAGCTGCTCGCCGACTACGAGCGGGTAGTGGGCCCCAGAGACAGCCTGACCCTGTCCGTCCGGGGTGCACTGGGTGAGGCCTACCTGGAAGTCGGCCGGATAGCCGAGGGGATCGAGCTGATGGAGGCCGCTGCGGCCGGGTTGGCAGCGATCTTTGGTCCCGACTTCCCGGGAGTCACCCGCTTCCGCGAGTCCATCGACGTGGGACGGACCAAGCGCTGGATGATCCGGTAAAAGGGCGCCTGACCAAGGACGGCATCGGCCTGCCCAGCATCCACTGCTGCGGGGCGAGCCTGGTCTCATATAATGAGACGCGTTTCTCATCTTCTGGACACCGGTGCGAAGTGCGGGCAGACTGCGTGATCGGAAGGAGAACGATGAGCACCTACACCCACGGACATCACGAATCGGTGCTGCGGTCGCACCGGATGCGCACCGCAGCGAACTCCGCCGCATACCTCCTGCCGCACCTACGCGAGAGCGACTCGCTGCTCGATATCGGCGCCGGCCCGGGCACCATCACGGCCGACCTGGCGGGGCTGGTCGACCGGGTCACCGCCACCGAAATCGGGCCAGAGGAGCTAGATCTTTCGCGCGCGACCATCGCGGCCCGGAATATCGCCAATGTCGACTTCAGCGTGCAGGACGTGCACGCCCTCACATTCCCCGACGGCTCCTTCGACGTCGTCCACGCCCACCAGGTGCTCCAGCACGTTGCCGACCCGGTGCAGGCGCTGCGCGAGATGGCCAGGGTCGCGCGGCCGGGCGGCCTGGTCGCGGCGCGCGACGGTGACTACACGGCCTTCACCTGGTGGCCGCAGCTCCCCGAGCTTGATGAGTGGCTGCGCCTGTACCGCACCGCCGCGCGCGCCAACGGCGGCGAGCCCGACGCCGGGCGGAGGCTGCTGTCGTGGGCCAGGGCGGCAGGCCTTACCGACATCACGGCCACGTCCAGCACCTGGTGCTTCGCCACGCCCGCCGACCGCGACTACTGGGGCCGCATGTGGGCCGACCGGATCACCGAATCCGCGCTGGCCCGCCAGCTAGTCGACGACGAGCACGCCACCTCCGGCGACCTGCGCCGTATCAGCGCCGCCTGGCTCTCCTGGGCGGCGGCGGAGGACGGCTGGCTCTCAATCCTGCACGGGGAGATCCTCGGCCGGACCGCGGCCGCCTGACTCCAGCCGACTCCCAGGCCGGGCCGCCTGATTCGGCGTATCGGCTCTGGTGGCGTCGGCCGGCAATGGTCGCGCACATAACGGGCATTTCGGGTGCCGCTGGGTTGGCCGCCGGAAGGTGTACTGCGTTTCGCGTCCACAAACCACCGCAAGCCGGGCGGGGTCACGCGCGAAAAGCAGTACACCTCTCTCGTGGCGCGACAAGCGGACCGCATGGCGGTGCAGATCAGGGTGATATGTCCGCCTGTGCTGGCAATGCCGTCCGGCAAACGCCGGGAGCCGGGCCCGGCGTCCCGGGTGGCGGCTGGTATCTGGGTAGATGGGCCGGCCGCGGCGTCGTAGGGTTGGCTGGTGGGCGCGGCGCAGCTGATCTTGATCGAGGGGATGATCGGTTCCGGCAAGA
>Ga0102924_1000886_pt1 | contig 36046 bp, 36 predicted proteins | sample PaiPotPPM11metaG_FD_80116 | JGI IMG/M metagenome (GOLD analysis project Ga0102924, IMG submission 80116) | Iron sulfur acid spring bacterial and archeal communities from Banff, Canada, to study Microbial Dark Matter (Phase II) - Paint Pots PPM... ...
AGCTGCTCGAGCGTTCCGAGCGCGTCGCGGAAGCTGCCGGTCGCGTGGCGCGCGATCAGCGCCAGCGCGCTGCCGTCGATCTCGATCTGCTCCTGAGCGGCGACTCGCGCGAGCACGGTGGCGACCTGATCGGCCGGCGGCCGGCCGAAGTCGAACCGGTGGCAGCGGTCGATGACCGTCGGCAGCACCTTCTGCGCCTCGGTCGTCGCAAGCACGAAGATCGTCCGCGGCGGCGGCTCCTCGAGCGTCTTCAAAAAGGCGTTCCACGCCTGCGAGGAGAGCATGTGCGCCTCATCCAGGATGTACACCTTGTGGCGGCCTGAGATTGGCGAAAGCATCACCCGCTCACGCAGCTCGCGGATGTCGTCGACCGAGTTGTTCGACGCCGCGTCCATTTCGATCACGTCGAGCGAGGTCGCGTTCTGGATCGCCACGCACGACTCACAGCGCCCGCACGGCTCCGTGGTAGGGCCGTTCTCGCAGTTCATGCACGCCGCCAGGATCTTCGCCATGCTCGTCTTGCCGGTGCCGCGCGAGCCGACGAACAGGTAGGCGTGGTGGACCTTTCCCTGCTCGACCGCGTTGCGCAGCGTCCGCACGATGTGGTCCTGCCCGACGACGTCGGCGAAGGTGCGGGGACGGTGGCGGCGGTAGAGCGAGGGGCCGGTGGACACTGTCGATCGAGTCTAGTCGCGCGTCAGCCGGGTAGTGGACCGTGCACCCCCCGTCGAAGCCGGTACCGGGGCGCTGCCGCCGTTCGTTGCTCCGGTCCGGCGAGCCCACGACGCCTGAAGGTGACCGCTTAAGGCTGCTTCCTTCCGGATCTGACCTGGTTCGCGGGTCTCCATCGTCGCGGGACCGAACCATCAACGCCACGGACGGGGCGCTGACCCCGGGCCTCTGGCCCCTCGGGAGGGGATTCAGCCCCGCTAGAGCGGATTGCGGGTACAGGGCACCGCTAGCACCCCGCCTAGCACGGTCCAGCGGAGATCGTAGCTCTCCCCGCTATCGTCCGCGCGCACCATGTCAGTCGGAGTGATCGGGCTCGGATACGTCGGGCTGCCGCTAGCGGTGGCTTTCGCCGAAGCCGGCGAGCAGGTGGTGGGAGTCGATCTCGACGAGGCCAAGGTTTCGGCGGTCGAGGCAGGGACGTCGTACATCGAAGACATCCCTTCCGAGCGGCTGCGGACCGCGCTGCCGCTGATCGAGGTCTCGACCCGCTACGCGCCGCTCGCGCGGACGGACGCCGTCCTGATCTGCGTCCCGACGCCGCTCTCTCCCAACCGCGAGCCCGACCTCGGACCGCTGCTTGGAGCCGGCCGCGCGCTCGGCTTGGTTCTGCAGCGCGGTCAGCTGGTGGTGCTTGAATCGACCACCTATCCAGGCACGACGCGCGAGCAGCTCGTGCCGCTGCTGGAGCAGGGAGGTCTGCGCGTCGGCGATGGCCTGAACGTCGCCTTCTCCCCCGAGCGCGTGGATCCGGGCCGCACCGACTACACGCTTCGCAACACGCCCAAGGTGATCGGGGGTTTGACGCCCGAGTGCGCCGCGCGGGCCGCCGAGCTGTACGGGCGGGTATGCGACGACATCGTCCACGTGTCCACTCCGGAGGCGGCTGAAATGACCAAGCTGCTCGAGAACATCTTCCGCTCGGTCAACATCGCTTTGGTGAACGAGCTGGCCATGTTGGCTGACCGGATGGGAATCGACATCTGGGAGGTGGTGGACGCCGCCTCGACCAAGCCCTACGGATTCATGCGCTTCGAGCCCGGCCCGGGCATGGGCGGCCACTGCTTGCCCGTCGACCCCTTCTATCTCACCTGGCGGGCGCGGGAGTTTCACTTCGCGACCGAGTTCATCGAGCTCGCGGGAAAGATCAACCAGCAGATGCCCCACCACTGCGTGGAGCGGATCGAGCGGGCGCTGAACGACGCATCGAAGCCGGTCCGCGGTTCGTGGATCGCGATCCTGGGCGTCTCATATAAGGGCGGCGTCGGCGACACGCGTGAGTCGCCCGCGTTGCGGATCATGGAGGAGCTGGCGAAGCAGGGGGCGCGGCTGTCCTACCACGACCCGTACGTCGACGCGCTCCCCGAGCTGGGGCTGCAGTCGCGACCTCTCGACGAGGCCGTCGCCGACGCGGACGCGGTGGTGCTCGTCACCGCACATCCCGGCATCGACCACCTCGCCCTCGCCCGCGAAGCGCCGCTGTTCGTCGACCTGCGCGGCGCGACTCGGGGGCTCCTGGTCGAGAACCTGGTGCGGCTGTAGCAGCCGCGTAGAATCGGCCCCGCGAGCCACTGATTCTGCCGGTCCCGTGGCAATTCTCGGCACCCTGCGCCAGCCTGTCAAGTTCCGACCGACTGCGCATCGACGACGGTTTGGGTGTCGCCGGGAGGATGAGCACCGTGGCCGCCTGCGACCGACGGATCGAGGAGGAGCCCGATATGACCACGGGGGAGCAGGTGGACATCGGCCACTTCCTGGCAGATCCAGGCGGCGCCTCTGAGAGCAGCGACGGGCCGCGTCGCACATTGAAAATGCGGAGCGGTGGGACTGTTCTGGTTTGTGCTGGACTGCTATCGTCGCGGCATCTGGATGGCGAATTAGGGGGCCACTGATGCGCGCACGAAGCACGGGACCTGAGGGGCAGAACGAGCAGAAGGCGCTGCGGCGCAGCGTGGCGGGAATCCTGGTGGTGGGTGCCGCCGTGCTCGGTGCCACCCCAGCCCCGGCCGTGGGCGGCGCCGGACATGGGGCCGCACTGCGCGTGGTCGCCGGGCGGGTATCGGTGGACGCGACGCACCTCACCGGGACCGGTTGGTTCGTCGTGGCAAATCGCGGGATGAGGCGCGCGCCGCGTTCCCTCGCCGCGCTCGTCCTGAGCAACGGGAGCCGGAATCGGGTGCTGGCCACCTACCGCGTGCGGGCGCTGGGGCCGGGCCGCTCCACCAGGGTGGGTGTGCAGGCTCAGCTGCCCGCGCTCGGGTCGGGCTCGCCGACGCTGAGTGCGTGCGCCGGCTACGCGCGCCGACGCGCGCTCGTGCGAAGCCGCTGCCGGCTGCTCGCTCGCTTGAGAGTCAACACAACCGGCGGCGGCACGACGACCGTTCCGACCAATCCCATCCCATACACGGTCGATCAGCCCATACCGCTGCCGAATGCACAGACTCCGCAGTACTGGGTGACCGTTCCAAAAGCGTATGACGCCACCGGACAGACGCCGATCAAGCTCTTGGTGTGGATGCACGGCTGTTACGGCGACGCACAGGGCGACAGTTACCTGATCAACGGCAGCGACCCGCACAACCCGTACACAATCGATCCGAACCGTGACTACCTGGCCATCTCGGTCGACGGAGCGAGCGGAGGCAACAACTGCTGGGACACAAGCGCCGCCTGCGGCGACTGCGCCAAGATCACCAACGCCCTGGCCGATGTCGAAACGCATTTCAACATCGACCGCCGGCGCGTGCTGATCGGCGGCTACTCGTCCGGCGGCGACATGGCCTACCGGATCGCCTTCTACCACGCCACCCTGTTCGCCGGCGTGCTGACGATGAACACCTCTCCCTTCCGGGACACCGGGTCAAGCGAGCAGGCTTCGCTGGCCGCGGCGTCCTGGCACTTCCATATCGTCCACCTTGCGCACAACCAGGACCAGGTCTACCCGCTGGCCGGCGTGCAGCAGGAGATCTCCGCCGTGCAGCGCGCCTGGGGTGCCGACGCCGGGCGCGTGCAGCTATTAACGACGGACGGGCAGCACTACGACGATCCCGGCCAAGACGGCGACACCCTCGGCACCGCGGGGGACCTGGTGCAGTACGTCCTACCGCACATCAACGACGGCTGGGTGTCGCCCGGGAGCTGAGGGGCGGCGCCGGGGCCCCCGCCCGCTCCAAACTGCGACTCCGCGAAGCTGCTTGCACGGATTCCGTCCGCGAGTACAGTCTGCTCAGTCGGCGGCCGACTGCAGCGTCGTGCGAGGATGGATCACCACGGTCGAAGCTGTGCCGGGCGTGTGCGTGAATTGGTCTTTGCCGCCACACCCACCACCGACGAGCGCAGCGACGTGACCGCGGCGGACCGCGTTAGTCGGTACGGACAGCGAGCTGGGATCGTCGCAAGCTCGGCGGGATGTCTGGTCGTGAACGCTGAGCGCGGCGGTCGTCCCGGTCCCGGAAAGGCGGCGCGACCAGCCCTCGCGGATTATCTAACGATGGTGAATGACAGCCTGGCGGTCGCCTGACCTGCGGTGTCGGTGGCGGTGATCTATAGCCAATAATTCAAGCTCCCCGCCTTGACCGTGCGCCAGCACGCCCTGCCTCGGCGATTCCTGGCCGTGACAGCCAGGCAACGACCGCCAACCCTGCGCCCGGGCAGCAGCTGCACGAACGCAAACCGCACCAGCGCCACCCCGTTTAACGACAAACGAAACGTGGTGCCCACCGGCGGCCGCCGCACCTGCGCGATTCGCGGAAAGGCCTGCCCTCCCTGAAACAGCGGTGCGACTCACCTACACCAGCCCGCGACGGGCGCGAACCCCAGGCGGCGGCGTTGTACCCGACGGGGCCAGGGTCGGCGTGGCCGTTGTCGTTGAGGTTTCCTACACGGAGCACGCCAGAACCTAACCCTGGCCCCTCGGTGGTCCAGTACAGGCTGTCGGCGCCAAGCGCCACCGGCGCCTGTATCGCCACCGCCGCGAGTCCTGCACGTACACCATCAGCAGTCTCGGTCCGTGACGGACCCTCCCAAGCGCGCCCCAGTTCATCCTAACCAGAGTATTTCAATACTTTGACCGAGTGTCACTTACGCCAACAGGTCCGGCAGCGGCGAGTAGCCGATCCGGTTGCGTAAGGGGGGGCTGGTGCCGCTCCGTCGCCTCCCGGCGGGCTCGAAAAGGCCGTAGAATCAGCGCTTCCGGGCGCGTAGCTCAGTGGGAGAGCGCTCGCTTCACACGCGAGAGGTCGCTGGTTCGAGCCCAGCCGCGCCCATTCTTTTTGTCCCTGCTAATTGGCAGGTTTTGGAGCTGGAGGCTGCGCGCCATTCGCCTCATGAGAGCGAGTTGGGGCCTTTTCGGGCCTTTTCCCGGCCGGTCTCGCGCGAGCTTGCTGCCAGCAGATCCTGCATCTCGGCCTTGAGTTGATCCCGGTCCGGGCGCCTGATCACCTGCGCGTAGATCTTCAACGTCGTGCTCGGATCCTGGTGCCCGACCTGCTCCTGGATGTATGGCAGGTCGAAGCCGGCGGCGAGCATGAAGCTGATGTACGTGCGGCGCAGGGTGTGCGGAGTGACGTGCGTCAAGATCGGCGGCTGGCCGCCTCCTGCGCGTCGCTCGTTGGCGCGCCTGACCACCGGAGACAGGACACGCACGCGGACGTTGTCCTTGTCGCGCCGCCCACCAGTGCGCGTGGGGAATGCGGGAGCGGTCATGTCCGTCTGATCGGAGGCGGCGCGGTACGCCTTCAGCTCTTCGAGCAGGCGCGGGCAGATGTCGACGGCGCGGACGCCAGCGTCGGTCTTCGACTCCCGCACGTTGATCTTGCCGGCCGTCAGGTGGACGTGCTGGACGTCGAGGTCGCACAGCTCGGTTACTCGCAGGCCGGCGAGGCCGAGGGTGGCGACGATCGCCCTGCGGACGCCGCCGAGCACAGACACGAGATCGAGCTGACGGTCGAGATACATGGCGGTGGAGGGAGTGATCCCGAGCCAATCGCCGATTCGCCTCCAGCTCAGGTTGACCTCGGTGCGCAGGCGGCGCACCTCGCGGGCTATGCGGAGCGTCCCTGACTTGAGCGCTCGGGCGTCAAGCTCGGCCGCCGCGTCGAGCAACGACTCGAAATCCTCGGGTGTCAAGATCTCGCCCTTACGTCGCCGGACGGGCTCCCTCATCCGCGGACCGCGCGCGACGTTGTGCTCGATCCAGCCGGCATCTACCGCCTCGTCAAGGACGGCGCCGAGTGTCCGCAGCGTCTTGTTGATCGACTCGTTCCCGAGCACGCGGAGCGGCAGCCGGCTGCGCCCGTCGATGAGCGGCTTGCCCCCGTCCCGTGCCGCGGTGATTTGCGCGTTTTCTTCGTGGATGCGGCGCCGGTAGTCCTTGATCGTCAGCGGCGTGATCCGGGACGGCCGCAGCTCCCCGAAGAACGGAAGTAGATAGCGGGTCAGCCGCCAGTGGTCGTCCTTTAGCGTGCTCGGGCGGATGGCTGGGTTGCTCTCGCGGTCGTAGTACCAGTCGCTTGCCAGCTCGCGGAACGTCGGCTCGTCTTCGGCCGCGGATCCATCTGCGCTGGCCGGCTCCCACAGCCCCAGCCTGATCTTCGCCAACAGCTGCTCGCGCGCCCGCTCGACGCGCGCTTCGTCCCAGCCGTCGTTCGTATTGCCGAGCGGCACCCGTGCTTCCACCCCTCCGATGCGAGCGCGCAGCGAATACGTCGTGCTGCCATCGACACGCTGCCTACGGACGATCTGTGCTCCGGGACTTCTGGGCAAAGAGCCCTCCAACCCCATAGTTGCACGCGTAGCCGTGGAATGGGCGGTGTTGACACAAATTTAAGTGACAGGAGTCCTTTCGTTCGAGTTTTCGGGTGCCAGGAGGTCCTTTGTTTGAGTCGCGGCACGCTCCTGCCCCGCGGCCAGCGTTCAAAGGGCCTGATCGGACTCGCAGGAAAGGAGGCGCTCGGGCCCAAGCCCGTGTCGAGGGTCATCCGGACTTGCGCTTGTCGTTGATAGGAGGGCGTCCACTGGCCCGCCGCCAGACCGACGAAAGGGCAAGCGCCAGCCCACGAACAGCAAGTGCGCCGCGCGCCGCTGAAAGCACGCGATACCAACGACGCGAGGTCCGCCGCGCACGACCGCTCCTTTTGTCCGGGAGGAGCAGCGGTTCGACGGCAGGCAACATGGCTGCTCCGTCACGGATGGAGCAGCCGGTCGAGGTGGCCGGCGGGTCGTCGCAACTCGTCCAGGGCGGGTACGGGATCGAGCCCGGTCGTCACTCTCGCTTCCATTTGCCGGCCGACCGCGGATTATCAATATCGGCCAAACGTCGCGATCGCGACCGTGACGGACGACGCCGTCGACCGCGCGGTCGTCAGCCCTGCTGAAGTTGCAAGGCGGGTGCGCGGCGAGCATCGGCGAGAGACGCGCTGGTGTCAGGAGAGAAGCGACTTTCGTCCCGAAAGAGGCCTGCACTGAATGCAACGGAGGTGCTGCGCGAATGGACCGCGAGCAGCTCGACCGCGACTGACCGCACACCGACCGACCGCGCGGGCTCACGCATTTCCCGTGGGCAGAGGACGCGGGCGCCGTTGCCCACGTCGCTCACGCCGCAGGCGTCAGGCGACTCTGCCGCCCTGCGGAGACCGAGCCGCCCAGGCCCCTTTCATAAGACAACGAGCATCTGTCTGTCGCCGACATGTGCCCCAACGCGCGGAGAGGAAGTCCGCTCGTCGGGTCGCGGTCACGGTTTGAGCCGCCAGCCACGGGCGATCACGGCGGTGGCGGTCGCGTACGCGGCGACGACGGCGGCGAGGGCGACGAGTAGTGAGGCGGCGGTTGGGGCTTCGTGGATGCCGGCGTGGCCGTAGCGGGTGGCGTCGGCGAGGTAGTAGAGCGGGTCGATCTGGGTGAGGGTGCGCCAGGGTTGTGCGAGCCGGTGGGCGGCGTAGAAGACGCCGCCGAGGAGCGCGAGCGGGGTGATGATCAGGTTGGCGATGAACGCGTGCTGGTCGAATGTTTCGGCCCATACCCCGGTGATCACGCCGAGCGCCGCGAACATCAGCCCGGTGAGGGCGAGCGCGGCGATCAGGATCAGAGGGTGGGTGGGTGCGCCGGCGAACGGTGAGGCGACGAGCGCGAGGAGCGTCGCGCTGAGCCAGCCGCGCAACAGCCCGCCGGTCATGTAGCCGGCGGCGAGCTGCCAGGGGCGCAGCGGACTGGTGAGCAGGTCCTCGATGTAGCCCTCGTTCTTGGCTTGAAAGAGGCTGGTGGAGTTGTTCGCGAACGCCCCCGAGGCGACGGTCATGACCAGCAGGCCGGGGAGGATGAACCGCACGTAGCGGACCCCGTCGATCGAGTGAAGACGGGCGCCCAGCGCCCCGCCAAAGACGGCGAGGAAGATCAGGCCGGTGATGACCGGCGGCAGCAGCGTTTGGGTCCAGAGCGAGAGCACGCGACGCATCTCGCGGGCGGCGAGCGCCCAAGTCGCCCGCCGGCTGATCGTGCGCAGGTCGGCTGAGGTGATCGCGCTCACGCGCGCATCGCCTCCAGGTAGGCGTCCTCGAGGTTCTCGCCGCCGTAGCGCTCGACGAGCTGCTGGCTGGTGCCCTCGGCGAGGATCCTGCCGTCGCGGATGAACGCGACCCGATCGCAGAGCGCCTGCGCCTCCTCCAGGTAGTGGGTGGTCAACAGCACGGTGACCTGTTCCTCTTGGCGTAGGCGGCGCAGGTAGGACCACAGCTCGTGGCGCAGCTCGAGATCGACGCCCGCGGTCGGCTCATCGAGGATCGCTAGCCGCGGCCGGTGGACCAGCGCGCGGGCGATCAATAGCCGGCGGCGCATCCCGCCGGACAGCCGGTTGGGCTTCGTTTGCGACTTGCCGGTGAGGTCGAAGACGTCCAGCAGCTCATCGGCGCGCTGCTGGGCCTCGAGCTTGCCCATCCCGAAGTAGCGCCCGTGGTACGTGAGTAGCTCGCGGGCGCTCAAGAAGCGGTCCAGGTGCACCTCTTGCGGCGCGACGCCGACGAGCAGCCGCGCGACCGGATCAGCGACGGCGTCGCGGCCGAACACGAACACGCGGCCGGCGGCGGCGCGCACGAGTCCCGACGCGACCCCGATCAGCGTCGTCTTGCCAGCCCCGTTGGGCCCCAACAGTCCGAAGAAGCAGCCCGCCGGGATTCGCAGCTGCAGTTCATCGAGCGCCGTGGTCCCGTCGGCGTACACCTTCGTCAAGCGATCGATTAGCAGCGCTTGACTGGAGCGGTCGAGCTCGGCCGGCGCGTGCATCACCCACCGAGGCTACCCTCAGCGTGTGATGCGCCGATCACTCGCGATCCTCGGCGGCACAGGAGTAGGCGTCGGTTGCGCGGCGATGGCTTCGATGCTGCCCAGTGCGGCCGTGGGCGTCCTCGGCGCGCTCGGGATCACCGGCTCGAGCGGGCTAGCTCGCGCGCTGTCGCCCATCGCCGAGCCGCTGTTCAGCGCGTCCGCCGTCCTGATCCTCCTCAGCGCGCTCGCGTGCAGCCAACTCGTTGCCGTCCTCAGCAGCGCCGGCGCCACCCTGCTGTACCTGTCGATGTTCCAGCTCGCCACGGGCGCCGGAACCGGCGGCGGCGGCTCGATGTCAATGATGGCGATGCACCAGACTGCTGGCGCGTCGGCGCCTCACGCCGACGCACCGACGTTCTATCTCGGTCTGGTCGTGCTCGTCAGCGCGGCAGCCCTCGCCGTCTGGCGACGGCATCGACACCGATGCCGGCCAGTGCTTCGCATCCCCCAGTTGCACGCCGCCCGGCGCTGAGCGCCGCCCGCCCGGTCGCCACGGACGCTCGTTGCGGGTCACGGCATCACGCTGCCGCGGTTCCTCCTTGGGCGCGCGGGGCCAGGTTGCTCCTGCCCGAAGAATACGTCGAGCTCTCGCCGCAGCGCCATGCGGCCGCGGTGCAGGCGGCTCTTCAGCGCGCGCTCTCCGATGCCGAGCACATCAGCGGCTTCCGATGTGCTGAGTCCTCCGACGTCGCGCAGGACGACCGCCGCTCGATAATCGGTGGGCAGCCGCGCGAGCGCCGTATCGACGGCGGCGAGAAATTCGCGCGATTCGAACAACTCGTCGGGCTGGTCGCCCCAGCTCGCGATTCGCTCGCCGACGGCATCGTCCAGAGGGAGCGTGGCCGCCGCCTCGTTGCGGCGGATCGTGCGGTATGCCTCGTTGATGCCTATGCGGGTCAGCCAGGTGAAGAAGCTCGAGCGCGCCTGGAAGCGGTCGATGTTCTGCCAGGCGCGTAGCAGCGCATCCTGCAGCGCGTCGTGGGGCAGCCTCGGGGTCGCGGGTGATGCGCACCAAGACGCTGCGCAGCCGCGGCGAGTAGCGATGTATGAGCTGCTCGAACGCGCCTTCATCGCCCGACCGCGCCAGGGCGATCAGGGTCTCTTCCTCCACATCGGTGGCGCTCGCGCGAACGCCGGTCTCGCGTGCGCGGGAGAGCGTCGGCTGAGCCTGACGGAGACCGCGAGCACGCAGGGATGGAGGACGACGATGGCGTCCGGCTTCGGTCATCTCTGCAGGCTTTCATAACTCATCAGCACAGCCCTTCTCGCGGCGTTGAGTAAAGCGATACCCAAGTTCGGCGGCTCGCGCTCGACGAAGTCGAGCCCTCGGGACCCCGAGTACGCCAAAGCCGCGAGCCGCGCTCGCCCGTGAACCGCTGCGATCACCTCGAGCGTGACGCGGTGAACCTTTTGCGGCGTTAAGCGGTCTAACGGGAGTGGCGCCTGCGATCGGGGCCCCGTCGGACGACCCGGAATGCAGGACGGATTACTGAACATGTCTGCTCGTGACCGCAACCGCAAGGAGCATCGTCGTCAGGCGCGCCTTTCGGCTGGGCAGGAGCCTGGCCGTGCCGTTGCTGGCACGGGCCGCCGCGCGGGGCGGCCGGCCGGGCGCGTGTCTGGTCATTCCGCGTGGGCGTGGGCACTGTTGGCGCTGGTGCTGGTGGCCGTGGCCGTCGGCGCCTTCGCTGCTGTCGGCGGTGGTGGAAGCGCCAGGAGCGCGAGTGGGTTCCATAGCGCGGGTGGCCCGTTGGCCTCCGCCGGCGGTGATGCTCAGACGGCGCTGAGCGGGATCCAGCGGGTTTCGAGCGCTCCCCTTTTGGATGGGGGAAAGCCGGTTCTGTTCTTCATGGGCGGTCAGTTCTGCCTGTTCTGTGCTGCTGACCGGTGGGCGTTCGTTGAGGCAACGTCGCTGTTCGGGACCTGGTCCAACCTGCGCCCGCTGCAGAGCCAGGGCGGTGTTGACGGGTTCGCCAGCCTGCCTACTTACAACCTGGTGGGCGCCGTATATCGCAGCCCGTTGATCGCGCTGCGTCACAAAGAGGTCGCGGATGTCTCCGGCAACCGGTTGCAACCGCTCGACAGCTTCGAGAGCGGCCTGGTCAACCGCTACGACCAACAGGGCAGCATCCCGTTCACGGTCGCGGGCGGATCTTCTGGCCAGTACACAGTCCAGCTCGCGTTCTCGCCGGGGCTCCTGGGCGGCCAGAGCTTCGACGGTGTGCGACAGGCCCTGGCCGCGCAGACGCGCACTCAGACCGTCAAGGCGATCGATGCGGAGGCCGACGCGATGACCGCGCTGCTGTGCAAGCTGACCGCCGGCAAGCCGGCGAGCGCGTGCTCGGCGCCGACGATCGCCGGCCTTGAGGGCCAGCTGGGATGACCCCCTACCGCAGCGCCGTCGCCGACGTGTTTCGCGACCCGTTCAATCTTGCGCTTGGCGTCGTTGCCGCGATCGCGAGCGTCGTGTTGCTGGGCTGGGCGGGTCAGATCGTTGTGCGCGTGCCGATCGGCGGCCTGTACTGGGACCTGCAGCCGCCGCGGTTGGCGGCGATTGCCGCGATCAGCCTCGGGTTCGGGATCGTGGTGCCGCTGCAGGCGGCGGCGCTGCGGCAGCTGCGAGCTGGTGCGCGTGCGCGCGCCGGCGCCGGTCTCGCCGTCAGCTCCTTGACCGGGCTGGCCGCGGTGTCCTGCTGCTCGCCGCTGCTCGTGCCCGCGGTGGTCGGGCTGGTGGGCGCCAGCGGGACCACCGCCTTGAGCGTCAACCTGGCCGTGCACCGCTGGTTCTTGCCGCTCAGCCTTGTCTCGATCGGGCTGCTCGCCCTCTCGGGGCTGCTTGCGATCAGAGGCCTTGTGAGAGGTTGTGCGGTCGCGCCGGTCGAGCGGCTCCCCCTGGGCGAACCCATTGATCCTGCGAGCGACGACCGGCCGGCGCACGACCTCGACCACCAGGCCCGCGCCGGCAAGCCCCGCGCGCCGGTCAGGTAGGCGATCGTGTGCAGCTCCGGCCGATACCAGATCTCTGCGATCAGGGCCGCGGCTCGGCGGCTCGCACTCGCGGGGACGGCCACGAGGTGATCTGTTAGGTGGCGGGTTCTGAGCTCGAGCGGACGCGGACGAGACGCCAGCTGCTGAAGGGGGCTGGAGCGCTCGCCGCGCTCGGCGGCGCCGGAGCCGGCGCGCTCGTCGCGCTTTCAGGTTCGGTGTCTGGGTCGCATCCGGCGCGCGGGCTCGCGGACGGCGGAGCGTCGCCGCACGCCGGCGGTGGCGCAGCGGTGAGCCTCGAGGAGCTTGCGGCAAACGTCGTCTCGGGCGGGCCCGGCAAGGACGGGATCCCGGCGATCGATCGCCCCCGGTTTCTGCCCGCGGCGGATGCCCGGTTCCTGCGCGACGAGGATGTCGTCTTCGGGATCGTCTATCGCGGCCAGGTGCGGGCCTACCCCCAGCTGATCCTCGTGTGGCACGAGATCGTCAACGACGTGTTCGCCGGCCGGCGGGCGTCGGTCACCTACTGTCCGCTCACGGGCTCCGTCGTGGCGTTCGAGGGCAGGGCGCTGAACGGGCGGCCGCTGACGTTCGGCACGACCGGAAATCTCGTGAACTCCAACCTGCTGATGTACGACCGGGTGACCAACTCCGACTGGCCACAGCTGTTCGGCACGGCGATCCTCGGTCCACAGACGGGGACGACCCTCACCGAGGTCCCACTTGTGTGGACGACGTGGGGCCGCTGGCGCACGGTCCACCCCGACACAGTCGTGCTGTCGACCAACACCGGCTACGTGCGCAATTACGGCAGCGACCCGTACGGCTCGTACACGCCGCTAGGCGGCTACTACGCGAGCGGCGGTCCGTTCTTCGCGGTGATCGCGCACAGCGCCCGGCTGCCCGCCAAGGAGGTTGTCGTGGGAGTCAAGGCGGGCGAGCGCCGGGTCGCGATCCGCAAGCGGGCGCTCCAGCGCGCACGCGTGCTGGAGCTTCAAGCCGGGCCGAAGCCCCTGCTGGCGGTCTGGGACGACCGGCTGTCCACGGGCCGCGTGTTCGTCAGGGAGGCCCGCGGCCGGCGGCTCGCGTTCAAGCCGGGCGAGCTGCGCGACACGACCGGCTCCGCTTGGAACCAGACGGGCAGCGCCGTGTCCGGACCGCTGACCGGGACGCAGCTGCCGCCGGCCGACTTCCTCGACGCGATGTGGTTTGGCTGGTACGCGTTCTACCCCAACACCACGCTGATCGCATGAGGCGCCTCGTCGGCATCCTGGTGCGGCTCGGAGACCTCACCGACGCGGCAGCTGCCATCGTGCGCGCGACGCCGGGCGCGGTCCGGCGCACCCTGCGGGTCCGCCGCTACCGGCGACTGGCGATCCTGGTCGGCCTTGCCTACCTCGTCGTCTACCTGCTCGCGATCGGCGACATCGCGATCTCGGCCAGCGGACGGTATGGGCGCTTTGCCAGCACGCCGTCGGTTCAGTTCGCATCGGATTGGATGCACAAGCTGTTCGCAGAACGAGCCCCGTTCCTGTACGAGCCGATCGCCGCGATCCACCTGATCCCCCAGCTCGCCGTGCTGATCAGCGTCGGCAACCTGCTGGTCGGCTCCGCGTTGGCGGGACTGCTGTCGCTCAACGTGGCCGTCGCGGCCGACGGAATCGCGCGGGGGCGAGCGTGTCGCCGCAGCGCCTACGGCCCGCTGCTGAGCTCGCTGCCGGGCTTTCTGCTCGGATTCGGATGCTGCGTGCCGAGCTTCATCCTGCTGCTCGGGACGAACCTCACCGCGGCGATCCTGCCCACGTTCATATCCGTGCGCAGCTATCTGTTTCCCGCGTCCGCGTTCCTGATGGTCGTGATGCTGGCGGTGAGCGCCCGCAGGGCACTCACCGCGAAACCGGCGACAGAGCGATCCGCCATGGCGGAACGAGCCGTGAGCGGCCGGCGGCCCAGCGGCAACCTTGCCGCGTAGCGAGCTGCTCCGCGAAGGCGCGCATGATGCACAGACGTCAACGGCCACCCGCGGCCGGCCGTGAGCGCTGCCGCTTAGCCGCGCTCAGAGTCGCTCACGGGAGGCTCTTCGAGTTGCTATGAGCAGAAGGCCGATGTTGACACCGATGAAGGGCAGCAAGAAGTTTGGGGCGCAGATGATCCAGGTGGTGATGTCGAGCGGAGCGCGGACTAGCATCCTGGCCTGGTAGGTGAAGCTGAGCGCCAGTCCGATCAGCACCGCGATCGGCACAGTCACACGCAGCTGAGCCCACCGAACGCAGTGCCGGACCAAGCCGCGCGCGCCGCGCCGCGCGCGACTCGGCGCGCGGTCGCCGACCCGGAGTTGACCGGACCTGCCCACCACGGTCAGCACCGGCACGTCCGGGCGGGACGCCGATGGCTCTTTCGTGCCGATCTCGAGTGGGCTCTCAGCCCGGAGCGCCGCGATGATCGAGTCGGCGAGGCCACTCGGGACTTCTTCTTCGATCGAGCCGAGCGCCCGGACCGTGCCGGCAAGCGAGGCGAGCAGTCGCCGGCAGCGAGCGCAGCCGCGGAGGTGAATCTCGAGCGTATTGCGATCGCCCTGGTCGAGATCGCCCTCCAGATACTGCGAGAGAACCCACTCCCGAGGATGGCGTCGCGGCAGAAAGAAGGTTCGGAAGCGTTGAATCACCTGTATGTCGATCCTTGATCGTAGATGCGGCGATCTCCAGTCAGAACCATTATGCGTTGGACCGGGGGAGCGCGGGAACGGTTCGTCGCGCGTAAGGCATAACGCCGCGGCGCCCGGGGCATTGCCGCCGAGCGCCGCGGACGCTGCCAGGCGCGGGAATCGTTGCGCCGGCGTGCTCAGCTCTGAGCGTACGCCGCCTGCGCCTGGTCTTCGGTGCTGCTCCGTTGCCTGTGGAGAAGCAGGGCGCCGACTGTGCCGAGCGTCATGCCGAAGATCGCGTGCGCCACCCACCAGCTCCAGCGGGGGGTGGAGTAGTACAGCGTCTCGATTTTCTGTGAGCCGTTGATGATCCAGTTGACGAGGATCGCCTCGATCGCGATGCCGTACGCAACGGCGAGCATGATCGCCGCGGCGATGTTCGGTCGCCGCCCGAGGAGCGTGACGATCAGGGCCGTCCCCATGATCCCGAGGATCATCGAGTTCATCATGTGGCCCATCACTCCGCCCACGACCGGGACGAAATGAAAGTCGCCGTGGAAGCGGTGCACCCCGAAGATGACGCTCCAGATCCCTTCAACCGGGGTCCAGAACGTGGTGTGAATGCCGGGCACGGCGGTTGGGTCCTTGGCGATTGCGCCAACAATCATCTGCCACATCGCCATCATCATGCCGCCGGCGATCCCGGCGATCGCGCCGACCCGCATGACAACGAGCGGATCGACGCGTCCGCGCTGCCGAGTGCGCTCCGCGGGCCTGTGTCTGTGGGCCGCGTGGGCCTCCATGACAAACACCTCCAGTCAGATTGATTCCAGACCTACCTCTGACCGAGCCGGATCGAGGAAGGATTCAGTAAGTCGATCGCGGCGTGGGGTCGGACGATCGGGTAGGCCCGCGAAGCTCAGCGGCGCGCGCTGAGCAAGCCGGCGTTCGACACCAGGAACGGGACGACGAAGTTCAGGGCGCAGCGGACCCATGTGGCCGCCGTCGCGTGACCCGCCGCAATCACCGACCCCTGGTTGATCAGCGTCAGGACGATGCCGACAACGAGCGCGATCCGGATCGTCCGGCTCAGGTTGCGCCGCTGCGCGCAGAATGCGCACGCTTCTCGTATGACCGTGCCACGGCGCACGGCCGGTGCTTGATCAGGCGCGCTCGAGCGGGCCGAACGCGAACGGGTATGGGAAGTCGCCGGCACGACGAACAGCTTGACAGCCAAAGGCGAGCCGGGCGACGCGGATCCTGCAAACCACGGTTTGTGAATCCTTCTGGCGCTCCCGCGGGTCATACTCGAAACCGTGGCGTTCGAGTCGCTCCAACGCACCGAGAGGCAGCCCGTCGAACGCTGCTCTTGGGCGGCGTATCGATCGCCGTCTTGCTAGCGCTTGCGCTTGCGCTCTACGTCTACGACCACAGCCGGCGCGATCTGATCGCCCCCGGTGTCCGGGTCGCGGGAGTAAACGTCGGCGGGCTGCGCGCCGGCGTGGCGCGCGCGCGGCTTCGCGGCGAACTCCGGATCACTCAGGCCAACTGGATCACCATTCGCTACGGGGCGCTTCGGTTCACGCTGACCGCCAGCCAGGTGCACCTGACCGCGGACGTGGACGGAGCGGTGCGGCAGGCCGTCAAAGCAAGCCGCGGCGGCTGGATTCTGAGCCGCACGGCCCGGGATCTGTTCGGCGGGGATGTCGAGAAGAGCATTCCGATGCCCGTGAACTACCGTCGTGCCGCGGTCGACGCGCTGCTCGCGCGCATTCGGTCAACGCTCGGCAGACCGGTTCGCGATGCCAGCGTGGCCGTGGACGGAAGCGCGCAGCTCGTCACCCTTCGGAGCCATCCTGGCGCGGCGGTCGACGCGACGCTGCTTCGCGGCGAGCTGGCGCGTGCGCTCAGCGCACCCGGGGCACCGCACGTTCTGAGCGTCCCAGTCCGCAAGCTGGAACCGAAGATCACGACCGCGATGCTCGCCGCCGAGTACCCGGCGTACATCGTCGTCGACCGCCCGGATTTCAAGCTCCTCCTCTACCAGCACCTTCGTCTCACCCGCACCTACCCGATCGCGGTGGGGAGGGCTGGCCTGGAGACGCCGGCCGGGCTGCATCACATCCTCGACAAGCAAGTCAACCCCTCCTGGTACGTGCCGCACTCGGCGTGGGCGGGCAGCCTCGCCGGCCAGGTGATCCCGCCCGGTCCCCAGGATCCGCTGGTCGCCCGCTGGATGGCGATCGACGATCAGGGCGACGGCATCCACGGGACCAACGAGCCGTGGTCGATCGGCTCCGCGGCGTCGCACGGTTGCATTCGGATGCTCGTGCCGGACGTGATCCAGCTCTACAGCCTGACGCCGCTCGGCACCGCTGCGTATGTCGTCTGAGGCGAAGGTGTTGGTGCGTCGTGCTGACAGGAATTCGATCAGCAAGCAAGAGAGGAGCTAACACCAATGCCAACGGGTATCGCGCTGGACGGGCTTCAGAAATTGATCGCGGGTGGCGCGCAGTTGGTCGAGGTGCTGCCAGAGGGCGAGTACGTTGAAGCGCACCTTCCGGCCGCGATCAACATCCCGCTCAAGCAGCTCACCGTGCAGACCGCGGGCGTGCTCGACCGAGAGCGGCCGGTGGTCGTGTACTGCTGGGACTCGCTCTGAGACATGAGCCCACGAGCCGCGTGCCGGCTCGAAACGGTCGGCTTCGCCGAGGTCTACGACTACGTACCGGGCAAGGTCGACTGGCTGGCCCACAACCTACCGATCGAGGGTGAAAACGCGGACGTGCCCAAGGCCGGACGCGTGGCTCGCAATGACGTGGCTAGGTGCGCGCTTACTGATCGTGTCGGGGAGGTGCGCGAGCGGATCGCGCGATCGCCTTACCGGTTCGCGCTGGTGACGACGCCGGGCGGGGTGCTGCTCGGGCGGCTGCGCCGCAGCGCGCTGGACTGCGACCCCAACCTGAGCGCAGAGGAGGTGATGGAGTCCGGACCATCGACCGTGCGCCCCGACACGCCGGCGGCGGAGTTGGCGAAGCGCCTAGCCGACCGGGAGCTGCGCTGGGCGATCGTCACGAACCCCGAGGGGCGCCTCGTCGGCGTCGCGAGCCGGGAGGATCTCGAGCGAGCCTGAAGGTCTCAACCGCGCGCAAGCTCGGCGACGTGTTGCGCGATCGCCGGCGCCTGATCCTCCTGCAGGAAGTGCTTGGCCGGCACGGTGTGGATGTGTTCGAGGCCGGCGGCGCGTCGGGCCTGTTCACCGTGCACCGACAGCTTGAGGGCGGGGTCGTTCGCGCCCCACACGATCTGCACCGGATAGCGGCCATCGCGAAGTACGCCTTCATAGAGGCGTTGCTTCTCGGCGGTGCGTTCGAACCCTCGCATGATCCGCAGGAACGCCCGACCGCCGTCGCTTTCCCGGAGCAGGTCGACGTACGCGTCGAGCTCAGCGCTCGAGACGGCGGTTGTGTCTTCGATCGCTTGCAGCCTCATCAGCATCCGAAACGCGGTCTTTGACAGCGTGCGCAGGTACAGCTCACCGATGCCGCGGCGCGCGAACGGCTCCATCGACCACGGGCGCCTGAAGTGCTCGACCTCAACCAGCGTGTTCAGCACGGTCAGCGACGCGACCCCCTCGGGCATCCCGGCGGCGAGCTCGAACCCGACGGGGCCGCCGATGTCGTGCACGACGAGATGGAACCGCTCGAGTCCCAGCGCGTCGACGGCGGCGACGCAGAACCGGCCGAGGCCGGTCCAGCTGTAGTCGAAGTCGGTGGGGCGTTCGGCGAGCCCGAGACCGGGCAGATCGAACGCGACGCCGCGCAGCTCGCGCCCGGCTAGCTCGGCGAGCACTTTGCGGTACAGGAACGACGAGGCGGGTACTCCGTGCAGGCAGAGCACGGCCTCGCCCTCGCCCTGCTCGCGCACGAAGCTGCGCACGCCCGCGGCCTCGAAGAAGCGCCCGGCGTCTCGGTGGCGCGCGATGACCTCGCGGCTCGTCACGACCTTCCGGACCCTACCGTCAGCAGCGCTCGCGTGCGGGAGAAAGCCGGCGACCGCGAACCAGAACGCATTCAGGTCGGCTAGCCGGCGGAACTGCGCTCCGCGCAGTGGCCGGGCGATCGCGTGTCCGGTGATGTCCGAGCGGCGCATGGCTATGTGCGCCGGCGCAACAGCCGGCCAGGACGACCAGCGCCGCCAGAAGTGGCGACTTGCGCAGATGGCCGCTGATCGTCATCAAGACCCTTGCCGTGGCCGCAAGGTCAGCCCGCTCACATCTTTTGAACCGTCCGTCGGGCTCTCGGGTCTAACCCCCTCGCAGGGTGTTTCCAGACATGCGCTGGCTTGCGCGACCAGGTGCGCCAGCGCCCGATCCAGGAGGAATTCATGACCGCGAAGCGTTACCTGATCGTGCCGCTGGCGAGCGCTGCCCTGGCAGCCGCTGGGTGTGGATCGAGCAGCACGCACTCGACCACAAAGACCGCGAGCCACGAGCACATGCCGATGACCCACACGAGCACGTCGATGGCGATGAGCCACGAGCGCGGGAAGACGGCCGCTGCCATGGCCGGGATGTCGGTGGCTAATGCCGAGGTGACGGTGGGCTCTTCCCCCCACTACGGCAACGTGCTCTACGACAAGGATCACTTCGTGCTGTATGAGTTCTCCGCCGACCACGGCTCGACCAGCACCTGCTACGGCGCGTGCTCAGCGGCGAATGGTGGCTGGCCGCCGCTGCTGACCAAGGGAGCGCCGCGCGTCGCCGGGTTGAACTCGAGCCTGCTTGGCACCACCCGCCGTCGCGACGGCTCGCTTCAGGTCACCTATGGCGGGCACCCGCTCTACTACTGGTCGGGCGACACGGCCAAGACGATCATGTGCCAGCACGTCAACCTGCACGGCGGCTTGTGGTACGTCGTCAATCCCAACGGCACCCCCAACACGGCCAAGGGCATCGGCACGATGGCCTCGATGTAGGGCGGAGATGAAGACCGTTCGCTCACAGCCGCCCGCCGCTTGGCGGGCGGCGCTGGGTGCGCTCGCAACTGGCGCTGGGCTCGGCGTCGACTGGGGGCTTCACGGTGCGCTGGTGCAGGTGCCGTTCGCGCCGTTCGCGCTCGCAGACCGGATCGTGCGGCTCACGCCGGGGAACATCGCCACGTACATGATCGAGCACCTGCAGCACGCGGCCAAGCTGCTGCTGGCGGGCGGCTGCGTGGCGGGGGTGGTCGGCGGCGGAGCTGTGATCGCGGTGCTGGCTGCGCAGAGGCCGGCACGAGCGGCGTCCGCGTTCGCTGCGCTGGCGCTGGCAGCTGGCTTGCTCGCGCCGGTGGGGTTCTCGGCCTGGGGATCGGCGCTCGGCGCGGCGCTGGCCGGCGCGACGTACGGCGGCTCGCTCGCCGCGCTTCGGACGCTGGCCGTCGGCCGGGCGCGGCGCGCGTCACCTCAACCAGACCTGGCTCGACGCCGCGCGCTCGTCCGCCTCGGCGAGATCCTGGTCGTCGGCGGCATCCTCAACGCCGTCGCTCCGCTGCTTGGAACCAAGTCCGGCGTCCACCTGCTCGACTTCGCTCGGGCCACCGGTCCCCGACGACGGCCGTTTCCAAGCATCGCTGGGCTGACGCCGGAGGTCACCTCGGTCGCTGACCACTACATAGTCGACATCGACGTCGATCCGCCCGCGATCGATGCCGGCTCCTGGCTGCTGCGCGTCGGCGGTCTCGTCCAGCACCGGCTGGCGCTCGGCTTCGACGAGCTCCAACGGCGCTTCGACCTGGTGTCCGAGTACGCGGTGCTGACATGCGTCTCGAATCCCGTCGGCGGCCCGCTGATCGGCAATTCGCTCTGGGAGGGCGTGCGGTTGCGCGAACTGCTCGACGCCGCCGGCGCCCCCACGCGGGCCTGGGGGCTGGCGGTCAGCTGCGCCGACGGCTACACCGCCGGCATCCCGCTCGCGGCGGCTCGCCATGCCGGCTCGCTTGTCGCGATCGCGCAGGACGGACAGCCGCTCACCGCCGACCACGGATTCCCATGCCGGCTACGGGTTCCGGCGCTGTACGGGATGCTCAACCCCAAGTGGGTGACCGGCATCCACGTCGTCGACACCCCGTTCGTCGGCTACTGGGCCCAGCAAGGCTGGTCGCCGACCGGCGTGGTCCGCACCGAGTCCCGGATCGACACGTCCGAACGCGCGCAAGCCGGCCAGCCGACATGGATCGCCGGGATCGCGTGGGCGGGTATCCGCGGCATCTCGCGGGTCGAGGTCTCCACCGATGCGGGACGCAGCTGGCAGCCAGCCGAGCTGCACGAGCCGCTCTCGCCCTGGGCTTGGACCCAATGGGCCTACCGCTGGACCCCGCGAGCCCCAGGCGGCTACCTGCTCATGTCTCGCGCGACCGACGGGCTCGGCCACCTACAAGACACTCGCTCCCGCCCGCCGCATCCCTCCGGAGCATCCGGCTACCCGGCGCGGACGGTACACGTGACCTGAGTTCACGCCCGATCATCCAGGTGCTCGCGCAGCGCGTCGCGGACCGCGAGCCGAGCGCGGTGCAAGCGGCTCTTGAACGCCGCCTCACCCAGACCCAGGACGGCCGCCGCCTCCGCGGTCGACAGGCCCTCGATGTCCCGCAGGATCAGCGGCGCCCGGTACTTCAGCGCGAGCCCGCGCACCGCGCGTGCGAGCGCGGCTCGGAGCTCGTCGTGGGCAACCCGCGCGTGCGGCTCACCGCTCAAGTCCGGCGGATCAATCACCCCCTCGTCATCAAGCGAGGCGGCCATCGCGCTTCGGGGGTCGCGCGCGAGCCGCCGCTTTGACTCGTTGAACGCGATCCGGTACAGCCACGTGGAGAACCGCGCTTCGCCCTTGAATGCGCCGATCCCGCGCCACGCGCGCAGAAACGCCTCCTGCGTCACCTCCCGCGCCGGCTCGCCCGGCAGACCGAGCCGTCGCGCCACCCCATACACGTGGTCGGCGTGGCGGCGGACCAGCTCCTCGAACGCCTCTCGATCCCCGACCCGGGCACGCGCCACAAGCGCGCCGTCAGGATCGTCAACGCAAGGCCGATCCCGCTGGCCGATGCTCGCGAGCCGAGGCGGCATCCGTACAGCTTCCCATGCGAGCGCTCATCCGGTACCCATCGCGCAGGTTAGGGCACCGTTAGTGATAGAGCCCAATCACGAACAGCGCTACGGATACCGCCAGGCAAGCGAGGAAGAACGCGAGCGCCCGACGCAGGCGCCGCCAGCCCGGATCGAAGTCATCACCTCGCATCGGGCTCAAGGTCGACCACGATCAGATCGGCACCAGTTCTTGCAGCGACCTCGGTGAGCGCATCCCGCGGCCGACCGCGCGCAACCTCGTAGTCGATATTCGTGGACCGGCCAACCAAGGCGGCGGCTTCGGCCAGGCTCTCCCGCGCGAGCAGGCCCATCTCCCTGTTCCAGATCACCGCGCTCTGACGGCAGCGGGCGCAGCCGACATCTACGCGTTGCTGCGTCGCGACGCTGAGGACAGTGAGGGGCGCTTGAGCCTGCCGCGCCAGGCTCAAGGCGTAGACGAGCGCCGCCCGGCCGTGCTCTGGCCTCGTAGCCGACGAGCACCCGCCTGACTGGCCTGCGTCCCCGCGGTCGCAGCGGACGATGATCCGCGCCCGAGTCGGCCATCTTGAAGGGAAGTGACATCGAACCTCGCGTCCTCAAACGCACCACGGCGCGGCACGTGCAACTCGACTATGTCCATGCGTTGGACCCGCTCGCGGCGCAGAGGATTCAGGTTCGCGCGAACACGCCGAACACGGCTCTCGCCCGCTCGCCGTTCAAGTTCGTAGAGGGTGAATCCTTTGCGCGTCAGGTCGTGTCAGATAGGTTGAGATGCCACGAGCGCGCCGTAGCCGCAGATTCCGGGGCGCATCGCGCTGCGGCGCGGGCTGAACAACTAGGAGATCGAACACCCATGAGACCGACGCTGAATCCCGTCAAACGGCACCGGGACCGCTGCCGCGAGACGCGCGCCCAGATGTCTGCCTACCTGGATGGCGAGCTCGGCGAGCAGACCGCAGCCCGGCTGGAGCGCCACGTCCGCTGGTGCCCGAACTGCGGGCGGATGCTCGCGAACCTACGTCGCACGCTCGGTGGGCTGCGAGCGCTGCGCGACCTCTCCACGCCGGCAGATGGGACAGAGCAGCGGAGCTGATCGCCCACGCGGATCCGCGCCAGTCCGGCCGCAGGCTGCGACGCTGCGGCCTAGCCGCCGATCGAGTCCTACGCGCGCCTGTCCGATGCTCAAACGGCGGCCTCGAGCTGATGCATGGTCGCATTGTGAGCCACCTGAATCCTTCGGCGAGGGCCTCGGGTCCAACCGGTACACGCCGCCTACGCGGCTTCTAAGCCGAACGCGAGTGCTGGAGCGAACTGAGATGGAACGAGAATTCGATCTTGTGGTGATCGGTGCCGGCCCGGCCGGAGAGATCGCCGGGCGACTGTCGGAGCGCGGTGGCAAGGAGGTCGCGATCGTTGACCGCGACCTGGCTGGCGGCGAGTGCTCGTTCTACGCGTGCATGCCCTCCAAGGCACTGCTGCGCCCCGCCGAGGCGTTGCGCGAGGTCGCTCGGATCCCAGGGGCCGCCGAGGCGCTGACGGGAGAGCTCGATGTGGAGGCGGTGCTTGCGCGCCGCGACCAGAGCGTCAACGACCTGGACGACTCAAACCAGGTGCCGTGGCTTGCCGCGCGCAACATCGAGCTGGTCCGCGGCGCCGCGCGCCTGGACGGCGAGCGGCGCGTACGCGTCGACTTTCTCCAAGCGGCGACGATCACGATCGTCGGCCAGATCCCGCTCTCTACGCTGGCGCACGCGATCGCGCCGTTCCCGACCCGCAGCGAGCTGTGGCTGAAGTTCCTCGAGGCCTACGAACGCGAGCACGAGACGACGCTTCACGCCGAGCGAACACTGATCGGGGTCGGCGCATGAGAGCGATCTGGAACGGCATCACGATCGCCGACAGCGACGACACGATCGTCGTCGAAGGCAACCACTACTTCCCGCTCGAGAGCGTCGACCCCGGCGCTCTGCGCACGAGCCGCATGAAGTCCTTGTGCCCCTGGAAGGGGCTGGCGAGCTACTACCACGTCGAGGCCGCAGGCGAACGAAACCCGAACGCCGCCTGGACCTACCGCCACCCCTATCCGTGGATCCGCAAGGTCAAGAACCGCGTCGCGTTCTGGAACGGCATCGAAGTCGTTCCTGACTGAGCTACGCGATCGCGTCTCGCCCTGGGTCTCGCGCTGGCACGCCATGGCGCCACCGTGGGCGCGTCCGGGGGTCGGCGCGGGCAGGAAGCGCCGACATGCCCGACTTGGGGGCACGTATTTTGACCTTGCGACTCCGCAGAGGATTCAAGAACGTCCCTCGGGTCGAGCCCGCAGGCCCCTGAGCGCCGCCTGAATGTCCGTGACCGATGGCCGGTCTTCGGGCCCGCGGCTGCGGTAGATCCATCCGATCCGCCCGTCGGCGTCGATCAGCATGTCCCCGCCGAGCTGCAGCGTGTCCTCGTGTGCTCGCTCCGGCCGGCGCCCGCGGATCATGAGCTGCAGGTACCGGGCCCAGACGCGGGGGTCTAGCCACACCCGTAGCACGCTGCCGCGGCCGAGGCCGAACGCCGCGTATGCGCGCCGCTCGGGGTCTGACAGCAGGAGGACGTGATCGAGTCGCTGTCGGTGCTGGTACGCGACTAGCGAGTTCGGTTGCGCGAACGCGATCACGACCACACCGACGGCGAGCTGCTCGACGTGATTAAGCACCTCGACCAGGTGCTCGCGGCAGGGCAGTCAGGCCAGGTGGCGCAGAAAGACGATCAGCGTCTCCTCGCCGGCCAACGCGGACAGCGGCACGGTCCGTCCCTGCGTGTCGGTGAGCGCGAGGTCGGGGAGCTGATGTCCGGGTGCGAGCGTCATCGGACGGGCGATGCGAGGGCTCGCGCGATCGCTTCGAGGCTCATGCCGCGCGCTTCGATTCCGCGTAGCCACCAGATGCCGGCGGCGATCGCGCCGATCGACCAGAACCCCGCGAGCGTCGCAAAAGCGCTCCACATCCCGAAGGTCGACGCGGTCTGGGCGAGCACGACCGCGCCGACGATCGCGCCCACACGTCCGACGGCGACGCTGGCACCGACACCGGTGGCACGCAGGTGGGTCGGGAACAGCTCGGTGAAGGTGGGGTAGGCGGAGACCCACGCGGTGGTGGCGAAGAACACCGCGAGCGTGAACGTGGCGAGCGTGAGGGTGGGCGAGCCGGTGGCGGCCGCAGCGGCAACCATGAACGTCGACGCTGCGGCGGCCGTGTATGCCCAGAAGACGGTCGGTTTTCTCCCGGCGCGATCGAGCGCCCAGCTGACCAAAAGGCCGCCGGCGAGCGCGCCGACGTTGGCGATCACGTAGTAGTACGGGACGGTTTCCGCGGGCACGTCGACCACGCCCTTGGTGAGGACGAACACCGACAGGAACGTGAACAGGCCGTAGTAGCCCGCGGCCTCGGAGAAGTCGAGCGCCATCCCGAACAGCAGCCGACCGCGGTGGCAGCGCCACAGCTCGGCGAGCTGAGCGCGGGCGCTCGTGTTGAGCTCCTCGGCGAGGTACTCCGCGCGTTCACGCGGCATGCCGGTGACCTGCGCGATCACCGCGTTGGCCTCCTGCAGCCGGCCCTGGGACGCCAGCCAGCGCGGCGATTCCGGCACCAGGCGCCGCGCGTACAGGGCATAGCCGGCGCTCAGGGCGCCGAACAGCAGCGCGAAGCGCCAACCGTGCGAACCCAGCAGGGCGGAGACGAACAGGATCGAGACCAGGCCCGCGACGATCCCGCCCACCGACCAGAAGTTCATCACGAACGCGTTCGTGCGCCCGCGGACACGTGCGGGCATGAACTCGGAGATCGCTGAGGCGACCGCCGAGTACTCACCGCCGACCCCCAGCCCGGTGAGGAAGCGGAACGCCATGAACACCCCGTAGCTCGGCGACGCTGCGGTGGCGATCGCCGCTAGCGAGTACAAGAGCAGCGTGGCGACGAACAGCCGCCGACGCCCGACGCGGTCGGCCAGGTAGCCGAACAGCATCGCACCGATCCCGAGTCCCACGAACCAGATCACGAACACGGCGATCTGCTGCGCCTTCGAGAGCCCAAAGTCGCTCGCGATCGACGGGATTACGCTGCCGATGATCTGCACCTCGAACGCGTCGAGCGCCCAGCCGATGCCAAGCGCGCCGGCGATCCGGCGATGTATCGGTCTCCAGGGCGATCGATCGAGTCGGTCAGACATGCGCCTCCTCGCGCACGTGGGGGTAGAGGCGAGCGAGGCGAGCGGGGGACGCGCCGGCGATGAACAGCCACCGGATCAACACCCAGGAGGCGATCGTGCGCGGCAGTCCGAGTCGCTGCCACCGTCGCGCAGAGGTGACGGCAGGCCCCGGCAGGCAGGTGGTTCCTCCGGCACGCTCCAGCCGCCGGACGAGCTCATAGTCCTCCATGACCGCGAGCTCTCGGAAGCCGCCCAGCCGCTCGAACGCGGTGGCGCGCAGCCAGATCACCGAGTCGCCGTAGTAGATCCCGGCGCGGCGCTGAATCGCGCACCAGGCGCCCAGCATCCGCGAGAAGCGGTCGGCGCCGTCGAAGCGCAGCTGGAAGTTGCCTCCCAACACGGCATCGTCGCTAAGCGCGCCCGTCAACGATCGGTAGGCGTCAGCCGGCAGGATCGTGTCGGCGTGAAGAAAAAGCAGCGCAGCGCCGCTCGCAGCGCCGGCGCCCGCGTTCAGCTGGCGTGCTCGGCCGCGCGGCGCTCGAACGACGTGAGGCTTCGATGGGTGCGCGGCGGCGAGCGCCACGGTGCCGTCCGCGGAGCCTCCGTCGGCGACGACCACCTCGAAGCGCCCGTCGAGCTCAGCGAGGCGGTCGAGCAGCGACGGTAACGCCGCGGCCTCGTTGAGGACCGGGATCACGATCGAGACCAGGGTCATGAGGCCCCGGTCTGATCGGGGCTGAGGACAGCGTGCAGCGCGGGCGGGCAGCCGGGTTCGCGCAGCAGCGCGCGGGCATCGGCCGGCGTGTCCAGATCCCTGACCGGTTCGAGCGTCGCGGTCTCCAGGCCGGCGCGGTCGAGCGCATCGATCGTGAGCTCGAGAACGTGTGGTCCGCCCCACGCGGTGGGGTGAATCTGAAACGCAGCCGGCGTGGCCCGCGCGAGCGCGATCAGGGCGTACCCGCCATCCAGCGCCGGCACGAGACAGGCGTCGTGCCCGTCGCCCAGCTCGCGCTCGGCGGCGGCCACGTGCTCGCGACCCAGCAGCGGCACGTCGGTTCCGATCACGATCAGCCGGTCCGCGTGCTCGCGCCCGATCCGGCACACCGCCTCCTGCAGCCGTGCGCCCAGGTCTCCGGATGCCTGCGGGAACAGCGATACACGCCCAGGCACGAGCGGCGCCACCTCATCCCGAGTTCGGGCAGGCGTGAACGCAAGCCAGGTCCGCGGCGCCGCGCTCGCGGCCCAGCCCGTCGTGTGGCGGATCAGCTCGGCCTGGAGCCGCGCGCAGCCGTCATGTCCAAGCAGCGGTTCGAGCCGGGTCTTCACACCCCCGGGCCTCGGCGCGCGGGCCATGATCAGGATGCCGCTGCTCACACCGCGCACCGGTACGCGGTCGGGAAGGTGCCGTCGGCTTGGCGCAGTGCCAGGAACCGCTCGACGATCAGCTGCTTGGCGTGCACGAGCGAGATCTCGCCGGGCGCGACGAGCATGTCCGGGCTCGATTCGAGATCGCCGCCGATCGGATGCCAGTGCACGCCGTCGGCGCTGACCGTCAACTCCGGGGCGAGGACCGCATCGTCGACCTCGGCCCCGCTCGGCTCGTCAGCCGCGAAGCCGCGACGTACGAGCGGACGGACCGCGAAGTCCTCGCCCCTGATGCCCAGGCCGGCGAGCAGCGAGGCGAGCGCTTGCACCTCACCGCCGTTCTCGGGCGTCTCGGTCATTGCGACGCGGAGTGGCAGTCCCAGCTCCTGTGCATAGGCAATGCCGTCCATCGCGCGATCGAACGAGCCCCGGCCACGCCAGGCGTCGTGAGTCGAGGCGCAGGCGCCGTCGAGCGAGGTCTGGATGACCAGTTTGTCCCGACCCGCCAGCTGGCCGAGCTCGCGCCGGCGGCGGCCCGTGAACATCGCGTTGGTCAGCACAACGGTCGGCAGCCGGTCGCTCGAGTACTCCAGCATCGACACGATCTCCGGTTCAAGGAACGGTTCCCCGCCGGTGAGGTAGACCTCTCGGAAGCCCTCGTCGAGCGCCTGGTCCACTAGCGCTCGGAAGCGCTCCGGGCCGAGCGAGCGCCGGCGCGCTCGGGGTGATGAAGCAACCACGCAGTAGTCGCACGCGAGGTTGCAGTGGAAGTTGGTGTAGACCCACAGGCGCGGTGGGAATGCGGCCGTGCCGAACAGGTCGATCACCGGCCGGTCGTCTTCCGGCAGTTCGAATGCATCCGACCAGCCGAGCTCGTCCGCTCGCCAAGCGTCGGCGAGCGCCTCGCGGTAGACGTGAAACCGCCCTCGGGCGCGCTCGCGCGGCGGCACGACCTCGAGGCACGTCGTCCACCATCCGGTCTCGATCGTCTCCACGAACGGCTCGGGTAGACCGGCGGCGCGCATTGAGGCTGCCTGCGCGCGCCAGTCGTACGCGACCGGCACGAGCTCCGCGTCCGCGTGACCGCCCTCCAGATCGAGCACCGCGTACCACGTCTCGCGCCGCCCGTCGTTCGCAGGACGGCCCACCGCGCCCACGTTGACGACCAGTGTGTCGTCCACGCGTCGCTGCCACGGGAGCCCGGTGTGCGTGCACAACAGCACGTCCGCGTGGCTTGCCTCGAGGCGCATCCGCAACTCGTCATCATCGAGCGACCCCCACAGGAAGTCATTGATCGCGAGCGGCGAGCCGTGGACCATCTGGACGTCGACGCCGGCGATCGACTCGCGGTGCTCGAGCGCCAGGCCGGCCATCCACGCGGCGAACTCGTCGCTGGTGTGGGCGAGCGTGTAGTCGTACATCAGCTGTGCGTAGTGGTTGTCGCGCTCGTCGGCGTAGCCGCATCCGCAGTCCGGATCGCCGCGACCGATCGCTACGTCGTAGTTGCCGGCGATGCACTCGACGCCCGCCCCGATCAGCAGTGGCCAGACCGCATCGCATTCGCCGCCGAACCCACCGAGATCGCCGAGGCAGAAGATCCGCTCGCAGCCTCGGGCGCGCGCGTCGGCGAGCACTGCGCGCAGGGCATACGGGTTCGCGTAGGGGCCACCGAGCGCGGCAATCCGAGCCATTGAATCCTTCGACCCGCCGATCCGGTCCAAGGATTCAGAACTCATCGCGCGGATGAGTCAGACCTATTGGAGATGAGATGAGCCCGATCACCGAAACGCTGCGCCGCATCGTCGGCGGCGACCATCCTGGCACGGGTCCGGCGCAGGCGGTCCGGAACCGCGCGGTGCTCGCCGAGAGCGGCCGTACGGTCGTGGTTGAGGGCAACCACTACTTCCCGCCCGAGGACGTCGAGTCTGTGTACCTCGAGCCGCGCACCCATCAGACTCTCTGCCTATGGAAGGGCACCGCGAACTATTACGACGTGGTCGTCGACGGCGAGCGCGACCGCGCCCCACTAACGTGATCCGGACGCTTGCCAGAGCGCTCCAGGCGCTGGCGATCGCGACCCGGCCTATCGACCCGGATACCGAGAAAGCCCTGGAGCGGCGCTGGCGCGAGCTGCCCACGCACGCGAAGACGCCGGCGCAGCTGCTCGGCCGCCGCACGGCGGGATGCGAGGGAACGCACGGCGTGTTCCCGCGTTGCGACCTCGCCTGCACCCCGTGCTACCACGCGCTGGGGGCCAACAGCGTGCGCAGCGACGGCAGCCATACGCTGGCGGCGATCGACCGCCAGATGCGCCACCTGCGCGCCGTCCGGGGACCAGGGCAGCACGCGCAGCTGATCGGCGGCGAGGTCACGCTGCTTGATCCGAACGACCATGCCGCGGCGCTCGAGACGATGATCCGGCATGACCGCAAGCCGATGAGCATGACGCACGGCGACTTCGACTACGAGTACCTCGAGCGGCTCGCGATCGGTTCCGACGGCCGCCGCAGATTCGACCTGCTGCGCTTCGCCGGCCACTTCGACTCACTGATGCTCGGTCGCCGCGGGATCCCCCGGCCGCAGACCGAGGCCGAACTCGACCCATATCGACGGCGCTTCGTCGAGCAGTTCGAGCGTCTGCGACGCGAGCACGGCGTCCGCTACGACCTCGCGCACACCATGACCGTCACCCCGCGCAACCTCGGGCAGGTGGCAGAGATCGTCCGGGCGTGCCTGCGCATGGGGTTCGGGATGCTCTCCTTCCAACCCGCAGCCTATGTGGGCAACCCGAAGCGCTGGCGGGAGGACTTCCACCAGGTCTCGCTCGACGCGGTGTGGGAGGAGATCGAGCGCGGCGTCGGTGCCCGAATCCCGTGGCGAGCGCTGCAGATGGGCGATCAGCGCTGCAACCGTTACGCCTGCGGCATCCTCGCCGGCGGCCGCTGGACGCCATTGCTCGACGACACCGACCCGCGGGACCTCCGCGTGCGCGACGCCTTCCTGGATGCGGTCGGCGGCATGGATTTCGACCGGCCGCTCGGGACGCTCGCGATCGCGATCGTCCGGCTGCTCGCCCGCTATCCACGGATCGTCCCGCTCGGCTTGCTCTGGATCACGCGCGTCGTACGCCGCGCCGGGCTGCGTCGGTTGCTGATCGGCCGCCCGCGCGCGGTGAGCTTTGTCGTGCACGCGTTCATGGACGCCGATGTCGCCCGCCCCGCTTGGGACGCGCTCGAGCGGGGCGAGATCGCTGCCGATCCGGGCGTCCGCGCCGCTCAGGAGCGGCTTGAGGCCTGCTCGTACGCGATGGCGCACCCGGAAGACGACCGGCTCGTGCCGGCATGCGTGCAGCACGCCGTGCTCGACCCGCGCGAGAACGCCAACCTGGTCAAGCTGCTCCCGCTAGGCCAACCACCGGAATGAGCGGTCGCTATGACCTCGTGGTCGTGGGCGGAGGCACCGGCGGGCTGGTGTCGGCGCTGATCGCAGCTGGCATCGGCGCCCGCGTGGCGCTGATCGAGCGCGACCGCACGGGCGGCGACTGCCTGTGGACGGGCTGTGTGCCCTCTAAGAGTCTGATCGCCGCCGCGACACTCGCACACCGTATGGGGCGCGCGGATGCGGTCGGCCTGGCGCCGGTGGAACCCGAGATCGACTTCGCCGCGGTAATGGAGCATGTGCACGGCGCGATCCAGACGATCGAACCGCAGGACTCTCCCGACCGCCTCCGGCAGGCGGGCATCGAGGTGATCTCGGCGTGCGGGAGATTCACCGGACCAGGGAGGATCGACGCGGACGGTCGCGAGCTTCGCTGGCGAAGCGCGATCATCGCCACCGGTTCGCGCCCGCTCGTGCCCCCGATCCCAGGGCTCGACGACGCGGCCCCGCTGACCACCGACAGCATGTGGGAGCTGCGCGAGCTGCCGGGGAGCCTTGTGGTCCTCGGCGGCGGGCCGGTCGGCTGCGAGCTTGCACAGGCTTTCTCCCGCCTCGGGTCCCGGGTCGCGCTCGTCGAGGTGGCCGACCGGCTGCTGCTCAAGGAGGAGCCACGGGCCAGCGAGCTGATCAACTCGCGGTTGTGCGAGGAGGGGATCGAGGTGCGGGTAGGGCAACGCGCTAGCGAGGTGCGCCACCAAGAGCTCGTTGTCGACGGCGAGACGCTCCCGTTCGACAGCCTGATCGTCGCCACCGGTCGCGCACCGCGCACCGACGGCCTCGGGCTCAAGACCGTCGGCGTCACCGTCGACGAGCGCGGCGCGATCGCCGTCGACCGCCGCCTGCGCACCAGCGCGCAAGGCATCTACGCCGTTGGCGATGTCACGGGGCTGTTGCCGTTCACCCATGTCGCGGCGCACCACGCGCGCGTCGCAACACCCAATGCCCTGTTCGGCGCGCGCAGCAAGGTGTCGGACTCACTGCCGTGGGTGACGTTCACCGATCCAGAGGTGGCGCGCGTGGGGTTGACCGAGGCGCAGGCTCGCGAGCGCTGGGGCGAGCGGGCACGGGTCGCCGAGTCCGATTACACGACGCTTGACCGGGCGATCACTGCCGGCGAGGCGTACGGCTTCGCCAAGCTGATCGCGGATCGACGCGGCAGGCTCGTGGGCGCGACCGTGGCCGCGCCGGGCGGTGGGGAGGCGATCGCCGAGCTGACCGCGTGGGTTTCGCGCGGAGAGAAGCTCGCTGCCGTGTCGCGCACCGTCCATGCCTACCCGACCCTGGCCGAGGGCCCGGCCCGCGCCGCCGACGAGTACCTAGCGACCCGCTACTCGACCCCCCGTCTGCGCGCGCTCACCCGGCCCGTGCTCGCCGCGCTGCGGCTGCTCAACCGCCCGCGATGACTGCAGGCGAGCGTTGGGCGTCCGGGGAGCTCGACGCGCTGCGCGCGGGCCGGTTCGGCCTACGGGCGTGGGCTGGGTTCCTCGCAGCTTCGTTCCAGCGCGCCGCAGACACGCGGCGAGCGCGACCGCAGCTGACACGCCAAGCCCGCGCCTGGTCCGCGGTCGGCCTCGTGAGCGGCGCTGCGGTCTGTACCTGGGCTCGGCGAGCGGCGGTCCCAGCGCCCCGTCCCTTGCGCTTCACGCTGTGGTGGCTGGCGACCTCGGCGATGCTCGACTGGCACCTCGGCATGGTCGAGGGCCCGGCAGGGGAGGAGCGGGAGCGGCTCACCGCCGCCGACGCGCTGACGCTCCTGCGCCTGTGGTCCGTGCCGCTGCTCGCCGCACAGGGTGACCCCCCGACGTCCCGTCCGGCTTACACCGCACTCATCGCCTCGGCCGCAGCAACCGACGCGCTGGACGGCCCGCTCGCACGGCGGATCGCCGCCACCCGCCTCGGCAGCGATCTCGACAAGGCAGCAGATGCCCTGACGATCGCCGCGGCGTCCCGCGCCGCCAGGCGAGCCGGCTGGCTTTCGGCTAGCACGGCCCGACTCCTGACCGCACGAAGCGTCCTCCCGGTCGCCGCCGTCGCAGCGACCTACTTCCGCACGAGTCAGCGACCCCCAATCGACACGTTCGGAGCCACCCGCCCGCTCACACCAGCGCTCCTCGGAGGACTCCTCGCCGCTCCGTTCTCTCGGCGCTCCGGAGCAGCGCTCGCCGGCGCCGCCTCCATCGCATTCCTCGTGCTCGACAGACACCGCACAAGCCCACCGGGCCGTAGGTCAGCGGCCCACAGCCATGCGTGGGAATCACCGGCCACCGCAGCTTCCACGACACGGAGCTCGCTAGCGAGAGAGACCGAGCACTGCGTGTGATGAGCGCCCCTGACGCCTCTCGCCGGAGCGGAAGTCCGCGACCAGCCGGTGCTAGCTGCCGGCGGGGCCGCCAGCAAGCGGCTCGCGGCGTGGAAGCGGAAGCCTCGACCACGCCGAAAATCTGTGATGCTCGGGACGAGTTGCGACCACCCGCCGGCCACGTCGACCGGCCGCTCCATCGGTGACGGAGCAGTCACGTCACCCGTCCCCGCCCGGTCGCTCCTTAAGGCGTAAAGGAGCGGCCACGCGTGGGGCACGTCACGTGGCTGGCGCCGCGTGTTTCAGCGGCGCGCGGCGCAGTTGCTGTTCGTGGGCTGGCGCTTGCCCTTTCGTCGGTCTGGCGGCGGGCCCAGTGGACGCCTCCTATCAACGGAAAGGACTCGTGCGCTCGCGTGTCAGAGCTCTCGGTCGTATCCGCGTTCGTGGTCTCGCTCGCGCGCTCGGCGGGTGGACCGCCAGTCGGGCTCCGGGGGAGCGACGAATGGGCTGGGGGGCCTCGCGGCGGCGCGGTCGGCGCCTGCCTCCTGGATGTCGGCCAGCGGTGTTCGGGACACGTCAGACGGGGCGAGCGTCGGGAGACTGGGCGGCGCGATCTGCTCGGTCGCCAGCGGCTCGGCCTCCCGTCGCATCATCGACCGGGCCATCACATCCAGCGCCTCGTCGACCGTGTGCTGGGGTTCGGGTTGGGCGTACTGCTCGCGCTCGCGCTGGCCGGCAGGCGGCTCGGCGACGACGTACACACGTGTGCGCCCACGCGCGCGAGACAGCGAGGTGTACGCCCATTCGCGGGTGAACTCCAATGGCCGTCCGATCACCCCCGCCCACTCGACCGTCGCCCCATGGGCGCCGTGGCCGGTGAGCGCGTAGGCGTGCTCGAGGTGCTCCGAGACGTAGCTTGCGTCAAGCAGCCGTCGCTGGCCGGCATCGGTAATCACAGTCATGGCTCCCGTGCGGGGGTCGATCTCGGCTATCTGGCCGAGGGTGCCATTGTCTATGTCGCGGTAGCGGTCGTTGCGCCGTGCGATCACGCGGTCGCCCACGCCGAACTCCTGGTCACCGATCGTCACCCCCTTGGCGGCTAGCGCACCGTCGCGGACGAGCAGCTGGCGCGCGCGCTCGTTCAGCAGCTCACGGGTCGCGTTATCACGCGCGATCATCACCGCCTGGGCGACGCTGTGGTCGCGCCGCGCTTCGTTCCAATCGGCGAGCATCGCGTCCAGCGCGTCGTGCTCGCGTTCGTGCACCTGAAGCGCGCGCTGCTGGCACTTGAGCTCGATGTACGGCTCCGGGTGGCCGTCGTGCAGTTCTTCGAGCGCCTCGCGCTCGGCCGCCTCGCGCTGCCGCATCACCTGCCGCAGCTCCGGGCCACCCAGCCTCTCTGCGATTGCCACGAACCAGCCGCCCGCCGCCACCGACGGCAGCTGGCCTGAGTCGCCGACAGCGATCACCTTCGCCCCGGCGCGCTCAGCATTCTTGAACAAAGCGGCCGACGGGCGAGTCGGCGCCGAACCTGCCTCATCGAACAGCACGACGGTTCGGGGTGCGAACCCGCCCGACGCCTCCAGCTCAGCAATCAGACGGTGGATCGTGGACGCTTGGATCCCGGCCGCGTCGCTGAGCTCGCGGGCGGCGCGGCCCGTCGGCGCCACGCCGATCACCTGGTAGCCGGCGGCCTGATACACGCGCGCCAGGCCCGCGAGCACCCGCGTCTTGCCGGTCCCCGCCAACGCCTGCAGGACCGACACGCCCTGCCCGTCAGTCGCCAGCACCCGCCCGGCCCGGAACTGCTCGTCACTCAACCCGACAGCCGGGTCGGCCAGCACGAGATCTGGCAGGCGCGGGTGAACGACACCCGTGCGCTCACTCGCCCGCCGCTCGGCGCCTTCGATGATCGCCTGCTCGCAGACGAGCAGGTCGCGAGTGGTAAAGCGATGCTCACCCGTGGCACGGCCCAGAGGCACAACCGAGCGATCGCGGAGGTAGCTGCTGGTTGCACGCTCGAGCTGCGCGACCTCGGCTCCCTGAGCGAACTCGCCCGCGATCTCCGCCAGCGCGTGGCGGCGGGCGAACGTGTTGTGATTCTCCGTCAGGCCGTCCGATCCAGAAAGGCGCTCGCCAGCCGCCCGAACCACCTCAGCCTCAGGCACCGAGGAGACTCGCGGCGGAGACCCGACCAGGCGATCGAGTTCCCGTTGACCGAGCCCGTGCTCGGCCGCGCGCGCCCGCGCCTCGCGGCGCCACCGCGCTCCGTCGACCCCGTATTCCTTCGCTTTGCGCGTCGCGAGCGCGATCCCCAGAAGCCGCTCGCGCGAGAGCCGCGATGCCGCAACCCCGGTCAGCTCGAGAGCGCGCTCCTCGATCTCGACGCGCCGCCGGGAGAACTCGCGCAACACGTCGTGCGGAACGCCCTCGATCTCGAACAGCCCGCGGCCTACCTGCCGCCACCAGACCCACGGCAGGCGCTCGCGCACCTCGGCGCGCAAGACGGCGCGGTAGACGGCGCCCGCTGCCGACTTGTGCTCGTACAGGCTGTGCGCTTCCAGCGACGTCCACCGGCCTTCGGCGCGAGTCATGTTGGCGACCACGACGTGGGTGTGCAGCTGCGGGTCGCCGGCGCGCGAGAGCCGGTGGCGGTATGCGGCCGCGACGAACCCGTTGCCGCGGATGCGGCGCTCGCCGTTGTGGCCGCGTCGGGTGAAGCACGCCTCGCGCTCGACGTATGCGAATGCGGCGTCGACCGCCTGCTCGTGTGCCTCCAGGAGCGCACCCGCCACGTCCTCGTCGGCGATCGCGAACAGCACGCTGACCGACTTCGGCGCCGAAAACGTCAGGTCGAGCGCCGCGACCTTCGTCCGACTCCGCGGCGGGCGAAGCCCATCACCCGTCCGCGGATCGCAGCCCTGCATCGCGCGCATGAACCCGGCACGGTCAACCTGTCCGCGCAGCCCGATCCCGCCGCA
>Ga0102924_1000889_pt1 | contig 35950 bp, 39 predicted proteins | sample PaiPotPPM11metaG_FD_80116 | JGI IMG/M metagenome (GOLD analysis project Ga0102924, IMG submission 80116) | Iron sulfur acid spring bacterial and archeal communities from Banff, Canada, to study Microbial Dark Matter (Phase II) - Paint Pots PPM... ...
GGCCGAGGCGCGCACAACCATCGAAGCGTGGCGCGACGATTACAACCATCGTCGGCCGCATTCGAGCCTCGGCGCTCTGACGCCAGTCGAGTTCGCGCAGCTAAAAATGGAGAAATTGATTCCACCCCCCTGCGGGGGAAAACAACCAAAGACTCTATCTGTGATCTGACGGGCATCGGGGAGCAGGCCACGGGAACCAGCCGTCCGCCGCTGATCAGTTGCCTCGCCATCTCCTCCACCACCCCGCAGCTCCGCTGCTGGGTAGCAGTTTGCGAGCCGCTTGAGGCAGTTACATAGAGCGGTTGACTTGGGCTTTCCAGAGTTCACGCGGCATGTGCACACGCTCGAGAGCCAACTCGCCGCCGCAATTCTGTCGCGCTACCCAACTGCGGCGTCGTTTCATGGTGTTTCGGTGAAGAAGCTGGCTCGGATCGTTTACGACGGCTCGCACAAGATTGGAGAAAAACTTGCTCGCGCTTTGATCGATGAAGCCGCAAACTCAGTCGGGAGTCATCATTCAGAGCCCTATCGATTGCGGATCAGATACCTCTGTGAGGATCTTGATGTGCTTCGCCGCCGGCTGAAGGATCTCGCGCGCGACATCGAACGCAAGCTGGATGATCATGAGGTGGGCAAACTGCTAACGACGATCGACGGGGTCGGACCCCTGACCGCCGCCTGTCTGATCGCAGAACTCGGAGATCCAGCGCGCTTTCGCAGCGCTGGTGCGATCGCGAGCTATGTTGGGGTGGTGCCACGGTTGCGGCAATCGGGGAAGAAGCGCTTCTCAGGCAGTCCAACAATCCCCTTCGGGAACGCCCGCTTACGCAAGGCGCTTTGGATGGTGGTTCTCAACGCCGTCCGCTGCAATCCGTGGCTGCGTGAATACTATGAGCGCCTTCGGGCCGCGGGCAAACCCGGCAAGGTTGCGGTGATCGCGGCGATGCGCAAGCTGCTAGCAGCGGTGTGGAGCGTAGCTAAGCACCGGAGGCCGTTTGTGCCGCGAGTTTCGTCTCAAGTTGCTTGAAGTTCGGCAAGCTGATTTACCCAGACTGCTTCACGGCCGGAATTGTCCAGGTCCCGTCCAACAAAGAGGGAGAGTTTCCTTAGAAAGTACAGCTCAGCATCAGGATGAACGTGTTCGCGGGAGCCGGCATCCAATTGGACTCTTTGTCCTTGCCCGGATTGTCGTGTTGCGTGTAAAGGTCGACCGAGCCGTCGGCGTTTTCCTTGAGCTTGTTGTGGGGGCTCAGTGTGTGGCGGTTGAGCGGATTCCCAACTAAGAAGATCACGCCTTGATCACCGCGACCGGGCTAGGCGCGGACCGGCCGCAAGATGCCGTCTATCCAACTTCGGTAATTGGGTGACAAAACCCACCCAGGTCGGCTGCCCAGCTGGCACAAAGTGTGATAACGGAACCACCGAGGACCGTTGATCGACCACTCCGGCAGGGCGTTCTAAGTTCAGTTCTTCCTATCTTGAGACACCTGGGCTGGGGAAGGGCTGTCGGGTGTGGCGGGCGGCCGACGCACTGCTCGATTACCTAGCAAAGATCGAGGGGCTCGTGAGCATCGAGAGTTCGTTTCCGAAGGCGCCAACGCGCCGCTTTCTCGATGCCTGGGGCGACGCGTTGAGCGCCAAGCGGGGAGACCCGTTCAGACCGCTAGAGCCGGAAATCCGAGTCGTGCAGTTTGGTCGGATGTTGACGGAGGAGCAGCTGTTCAAGGCGGGTAGGCTCATCGCGGACCGGCCCGACGTCTGGTTGCGCGTTCATCTGCCTAAAAGCCCCGATCTGGCCTTCCTGAAATGCTTCTCCGGCTTGAGACTCCTTGACCTCGAAGTCTATGACCTCGAAAGTCTCGACGGCCTGGCTCATGTGCGAGACTCGCTTGAGGCTTTTCACTTCGGCAAGACCCGGAAGGTGTTCCCATTGCGGTTTCTTCAGGATTTTCCCCATCTGCGGAATCTTTTTCTTGGCGGACACCGCAAGGAAATCGATGCGCTGGGCCGCCTCGTCGATCTTAAGCATCTGAGCCTGCGCGGAATTACGCTGCCCGATCTTGCTCTTATCCTGCCACTGACGCGCCTGCGCGGACTCTCGATTCATCTTGGCGGGACCCGGGATTTGCGCCTCCTGCCTCGGTTTTCGGAGCTTGAAGAGCTCAACATGCTGCGAATTACCGGCCTTAACGATCTCTCGATGCTCGCGGAACTCACCGAGCTGAAGACGCTGACACTGGATTGGCTGAAGAATGTAACGACCTTGCCCAGTCTTGCGCCTTTGAAACATCTTGAGACCGTCTCGATGGAAACAATGAAGGGACTGACGAGCCTTGGGTCGATCGCGGCCGCGCCGTCCCTGCGCAGCCTCCAAATCGTCACGATGCCACAACTTAAGGCGGCGGATTTCGCATGCCTTATCGGTCATCCCAGTCTGCGAGTTCTAATGGCTTATCCAGGAGGTAAAAAGGTGAACGACGAGATCAAGCGAATGTTTCCGGGCGTCGCGCGTTAGGTTCCGAACACCACTCGACCATGCGACGGTCCGCGCAGTGCCGAAGACTTTCACTTGCCCTCGCTCGCTTTTGAACACCGCTCTGCGGGAGAGACCTGTGTTGTCAACGTTTCGGCGCACGATCGAGACCGACTGTCCCCAGGAACCAGAGGCGGTAAGTCTCGGTGATTTGGAATTAAAGGATCTTCTTTTGGCTCGGCGAATCGTATTTGATTGCCGGCCGGGCGCAGGAAGGACGGCAAGCCATAGCCGAAGGGCTCACAGCCGTGCAGAGTAGTGGCGCTGGATTTATGGAAGCCGAATTGCGCAGGCTCAAAGGCGAGCTGTTATTGATCGGTGAGAACGACCAAGAATCGGAAGCTGCTCAATGTTTTCGTGACGCGATCCAATTGGCGCGTAGCCAAGGCGCTAAGTCATGGGAATTGCAACTTCGGACGTCGATTTTGACGAAAAGCCTTACTCTGGTAGCAACAAACTAGGTCCCGCTTCAGGAACATCGACGTTCTAACCTGAATACCTCAGGCCCGCCGGCCTCTGAAAACTCTATAAGGCGTGGCATATGAAACCCGCCGACAAATGGTGATGATTCTTAGACGCCTAGCGGCCGTTGAATTGGGGGAGTCGCTTGGCTAGAAACGCGGCGACACCCTCCTGCGCGTCAGCGCTGCGCGCCATATCCGCGATCGATTCGTTCTCGAGTTCCATCTGCTCATAGAGAGAATTGGTGGCCGTGCTATAGAGCAGCCGTTTCATCCCTCCGTAAGCGCGCGTGGGTCCGTGGGCCAATTCATTAGCCATCGATTCCGACTGCGTTATTAGTTGATCATCTGGCACTACCCGCGTGACCAGGCCAATCGCTTCGGCCTCGCGCGCTGTTAAAGTTCGATTCGTCAATGCCAGTTCCATCGTACGGCGGAGTCCTATGATTCGCGGCAGATAGTAAGTTGAGGAGGCGCCGGGCGTTAAGCCGACTCGCGAGTAGTCCATCGTGAAACGTGCGGACTCGTTCGCGAGGACTATGTCGCCTGCGCACGCCAAGCTCATCCCGTACCCATAGGCCGGGCCGTTCACCGCCACTACTACTGGTGCGCGCATCCTGGCGAAGCAGAGGATAGCGCTGTGCAAGAAGCGGTTCACGCGCCCGAGATGGGCTGGCACATGGTTTGGCTCTCGCGCCGCGAAGGACTTGTCGCCGCCGCCGCAGAAAATCCGTCCGGCACCGGTCAGCAAAACCGCGCGCACGCTATTGCTTTCGTCGCATTCCCGCGCAACTTCTTCGAGTTCCTGAGCTAATTCCAGGCTCACCGCGTTGGCCGCTGCAGGGCGGTCCAATGTGATGTAAGCGACATGTTCGCGAACTTCAAATAGCAGGGTCGTCAGGCTTTCCATTTTCGTCGTACCTAATCTCCCGTTCTAATGGAGTGGGGCAGTTGGGCTAAGGTACTTCGAGCCCACAGTCATAAGAACACAGGAATACGGAGTCGTTACGCTCCGAGCGTCTCCAGGACGAGCACCGGAATGTCTCTGCCTGCACGGGCGCGGTACGCGGGAAAATCTGGATAGTCGGCGTCCGCGCGCTTCCACCATTCGTTCTTCTCATCGCCGAAGACTTCGCGGGCCCGCACCTCCTGCCTAACTGCCCCATCCTGCAATTCGACCAGCGGATCGGCGATGACGTTGCGATACCACAACGGGTGGGTAGGCGCGCCGCCGTTGGAAGCGACCACAGCGTAAGTGCCGTTGTGCTCGATCCTCATAAGAGGCGTCTTTCGAATCTTACCGGACTTGGCGCCCTTGTAGGTCAACACGATGACCGGTTTTCCTTTCAGTGTGCCTCCCTCTACGCCATTGGTCGTTTCATACTGCTCGACCTGTTTGCGGTCTCTAGGATTTGAGCTCGGTTCGTATTCACCCATCAGTGGCATACTGAATCTCTCCTATCGAGGTCAGTTGGGTTCTTTGAGACTGCGTACAACTGCTCAACTAGCGAGGAAGCGCAGCGGCTCTCGATCAGATTTGCCCTCTGCCGCCATCAACGAAGAGTTCGATACCCGTGACAAAACTCGAGTCGTCCGACGCCAGAAAAAGCGCAGCCTTGGCGATCTCCTCGGGAGAGCCCATACGTCCCATCGGGATGGTGGATACAATCCTCGCAATAGCCTCTGGAGGTTGACGGTCTACCTGCGGTGTTTCGGTCGGCCCCGGGCTGAGGACGTTTGAGCGGATGCGGCAGTCCTTCAGCTCGATTGTCCAAGCTCGCACGAAATTGCGGATGGCAGCCTTGGTCGCGCCGTAAACCCAGAAAGCAGGCGTCCCTTTGGCGCTGGCGACAGAGCCTGTGAGAATAATGGAACCCCCGTCGTTCATCAGCGGTAGGGCCTTTTGCACCGTGAACAGCGCCCCCTTCACGTTGATGCTGAACAGCTTGTCGAAATGTTCCTCGGTGATGCTGCCCAAGGCGGCAAACTCAGCGAAGCCGGCATTGGCGAAGACAACGTCGATTCGCCGCCCTTCCGCCTTGACGGTGTCGTAGAGCCGATCAAGGTCGGGCAGTTTGGAGACGTCTCCCTGGACGCCGGTTACATTGTCCCCAATAGCTATCACCGCCTCGTCAAGCTCCTTGTGGCGACGGCCCGTGATGAAGACGTAGGCCCCCTCTTCGACGAAGAGCTTCGCCGCAGCTAAGCCTATTCCTGTGGTGCCACCAGTAATGACCGCCACTTTTCCCTGTAATTTACCCACAGTCGTTACTCCCGTTGTTACTTTGCTGCGATCCTTGCCTTGACCTCGCTCCATTCGATCCAATCGGAGCGATACTCTTTGACTTCGACGATCACCATCGAACCGCTACGATCGACTAGCTTGGCTCGCACGGCGCTCTTGAGGTCGAAGACACTCTCGACAGGCGGGATGTCGTTGCCGACGACTTGCGTGTTTCCTGCGTTTACTAACCGCTTAAAGTAGTCAGGGCTTATTGCAATCATCTCGTCCTCACCTGCCTCCTGTGTTTAGTGCCATTGGATTCTTAAAAAATGGTTCTCAGCAAATTGCATCCAGGCTCGGTGCTATGGTTTCTGTGTTCGCCGCGTCACTCTCGGGCGTCTCTCGGAACTGCTTCGCATTAGTCTGCGACGAATCCAGCGGGTAGAGCGGGGCCTCCTTCAGGAACGCACTACTTGCGAAAACACGCGCTCTCCGTGATTCGAAGCGGGGCAGATCAGGCTCATGCAAGTATCCAGGCAAACGCTCGTCGGCATCGATCTGCTCGGGCAGAAACTGGGACCCGCGCCGTTGCAACTCGGGGCCGCGGTTTTCTTTGGATTGGCCGGACCTCAGTTCGTCGTTTTGATTCCGCCTTATCTGGCGTCCTTCGGCGAGTCGTCCCCGAAGAGTCATACAGGTGCTGGAGACACGCGCGACCAGCCGCCGCCGCTCGTCAAGGATGTCGCATTCGATGAGGCCCACGATCTTGCCGGCACGAACTACTCGCGCTTCAGCTCGAAGCTTTGCGTTCCAGACTGGCCGTAGAAAGTTGATTTTCAATTCGATGGTGGTGGCCGTCTCGCCTTGCGCGAGGGTGCTGAGGTAGGCAACGCCCATCGCGGCATCTGCCAGATCGCAGAGCACTCCGCCATGAAGTGTCCCCATAGGGTTGGCGTATCGCTCGCTTGCTTCGAATTCGACCGTTGCTCGACCGCCACCGCTACTTGCAATCGTCAGACCGAGAAGCTTGCCGATTGGAGCGGGAAATTCTTCTGGTGCAACATCTGGGAGCTGCTCGATAACGTTCGCCGCGTCGAGCTGAGTATCCGGTTCCGTCGCGTCCGAGTTGCCTCGCAAATCGCAACCGACTTGGCCGTTTGCGAATTGGTCTTCGTTATTTTCATTGAAGTTATTCATTTTTCTTCCGCCAATTCTTGTATATACAAGAGTGGGGCCAAAAAAGTTCAGGTCTGCTTGCGAACGGACGGACCAACGCACCACCAGCAAGTTCGCTGATGGGTCTCGGTCTAACGGAGCATCGAGAACGTGGTTGGTACGAGAATCGTGTTGGTAATTGATGCTTCGACCGGACCGTCTTCCTCACTCTTCCTCCGGACGTCGAGCCATTCCGGATCCTTCAGGAAAGCTCCAAACTTCAGTTCGCGCTCAGCCAGAGATTCCCATTGCAGAATCAAGAACAAATCGTTGTTCGATTCTCCGATCGCGACAGTCCAGAACCCAAGCTGCTTGATTCCATGCTTCTCGAACAGTCGCAGCGTACCATTCTCAAAACGGCTCAGCAGAGCGGGCAGGCGGCCGGGAACGCAATGGAAGATTCGTAGCTCATGAATCATTTTGGACCTCTGATTATTCGCGAAAGCGAAACTGTCTACACAGGAAACGTTGTGTCGAAAGGCGGTCAGATTGTGAGAACGACCATGCCGAAGGGACGCTCTTCGATAAGGTAATGCAGAGCGTCGGCCGCTTCCGCCAGCGGGAAGGTCTTTGCCACAATGGGCTTGATAGCGCCGGACTTAAGCAGCGGGACGATCGTATGCCAAGCTTCCTCCCAAGCAGCCTGTGGCTGAGCAAACAGGGAGAAGCTCTTGATGTTGGCGCGTTTCCAGATCAGATCTGTCACGTCAATGGTTGCCCGGCGGCCAGCCGAATAACCGAGCGTTGTAAGACTTCCGCCCAACGCAAGCGCTCCGAGTGCCTCGCCCAGGACGTCACCCGCAATGCTGTCTATCACGATGTCTGCGCCAGGACCGCCTGTGATACGTCGCACCCCATCGCCCAGCTTCTCGCGGGTGAGGTCAATGACCTCGTCGAACCCGAGCGCCTTTGCCTGCCCAGCCTTGTTATGGTTGGTGGTGCTTGAGATGGCGTGTTTCGCACCTAGGGCCCGCGCCAGTTGCGTCACCGCATTGCCGACCGAACCTCCGATTGCCGGCGCCAGCACGGTTTTGCCCGGCTGAAAGCCAGCGAGGGTGAGAGACAGGCGCGCTGTGAGATACGCGACCGGAATACCCGCGGCGCTCACGTCGTCGATGGCTTCCGGTATCAGGCAAATGTGCTCCTTCCGTACCGCAAGCCATTCACCGTAGGCGCCATCCTCCGAAACGCCGTACGGCCCCGCAAACATCACGCGTGAACCGACCGGAAAGTCCGATCCACCTCCCTCCTCAACCACGGCCGCCCCTTCGCCACCTAACACCAGCGGCGCCTTCGCGCGGGGGTATTGGCCTGAGAGAATGGTATGGTCCAGGGGCGTGACGCCGGCGGCGGCGATCCGCAACAGTACCTTTCCGTCCGTGCCTGCTGGCTTCGGAAGGTCCACCAGCCTCAGCCCTTTATAACCGCTGAATTCTTCTGCCCTCATTGCACGCATATCAATTACCTGTTCCCGCTCCATGTAGCGGTGATTATTGACGGTCTCGATTCCTGCCCGCCTGTTCCTGGATTCGGCAAGCGGCTCCGTTCGCGTCGCTCGTTGCCGCTGGGGTGTTTCTTATCCGGCCAGCGAAAAGCGGAAGGAGTCGTCTTTCTTCGAGATTTTGCCCGGTGACGGCAGCGCGAAATGCGTCCCGAACACCAGCACTCCCGAGTCGGCGTAACGCTCGCAGAATGCCCGCCGTGTCTTCTTTGCCATCGGCCCATCGGTGTCGAAATTGTCATCCCACTCGGGATAGCGGCATTGAATCGGATGATGCATCAGGTCACCGGTGATGACCCCGTTCTGACCCTTGGAGGAGACGCGCACCGCAAAATGACCGGGGGTGTGGCCGGGCGTCGATTCGAGCCAGACTTCATCGGTGATCCGGTACCCGTCATCGACCAGTTCCGACATCCCCTCGGCCATCACCGGACGAACCGAGTCCTCAACTGGGTCCTTTAGGAATGGATCGTCCGCGCGCGAAAAGAAATCCCATTCGGTACCACCGATCAGGTATTTGGCGTTGGGGAACGTAGGCACCCACTTGCCGCCCTTGAGCATAGTGTTCCAGCCGACATGGTCGATATGAAGATGTGTGCAAATGACGCGATCGACCGCTTCACGAGAACATCCGATTTTCTGCAGGTCCTGCAGGAAGGGCAATTGCAGCTTGTTCCATTCGGGATTCGAACGCACCTTGTCGTTGCCGATGCAGGTATCGACGATGATGCGCTTGCCCTGTGACTCTATCACCAGCGCCTGGATGGCCATGCGGAGCTTGCCGTCTTGGTCGGAGAAGGCCGGGTATAGCCAGTCACTTTCCTTCCTTACGTTCTCCGCGGTACCGTCGGGCAAAATAAATGTACCGTCCCAAGGTCGTTCCGACTCGACCACCCGAGTGATCTTAACGTCGCCAATTTTCCATTGATTCACGCCGCTGGCTTCCATCTTAAAATGACCTCCGTTGATTGTTTGCTATCTCTCGCGTTAAACTCTCGACGGAGCGAAAGAAGTCGCCGCTACTGTCGATCGTTTCTATAAACTGGATCCCCGGTTCCGTTGGGTCCGGGCTGACTCGCAAATCGCGAGTGTCTTGGCCCTTCGCGAACTGCTCTTCGTCGCTAACTTCAATGACATTGTTCATTTCTCTAATGTAGGTGCTTGTATATACAAGAGTCGGGCCAATAAATTATCTCCTCCGACCATTCAACTGGTGGCATCCGGATTCTCAACTACAGATTTCCTTGCTAGAGCACGGCAACTCGCGCGACACCACCCTCCTCCATCTCATCTGTTGGCAGCAGATGAGATGAGGTTTAGGTGCAAGGATTTGCGGCCACGAGTTGCGCAACACGACAAAACCACGAAGCCACGCATCAGAGGAAATGCTTATGATGCCACCTTGTGTTTCGGGCTGGAACCAATTCCCAAGTCGATTAGCCACTCATTGAGAGAGGCGCCGATGACCTCAGCATTATCCTCCTGCAAGTAGTGAATGCCAGAGCCAAGCTGCACAACTCTGCAGTTCTTAAGCCCCTTCGCAAAGCTCTCAGCGAAGGTCGGCGATACCAGACCGCCTGGATTTCCTGCGAAAAGTAGCTTCGGGTAAGACGAGTGCGCTAGAGCACGATGTGCTTTCTCTAAGGTTGAATGCACATCCGCCGGTTCTCCAGCGATCGGCAACTCATTCGGGAAACGCCAAGTGGGTCGCCGCGACTCGGGAGTAGGAAACGGTGCTCTGTAGACCGACATTTCCTCATCCGTCAGTTTTCGTGCGATTGCCCCTGGAAGAACCCCCTCCACGAATGCATTGCCTTCAAGAATCATCTTTTCGCCCATTCCGGGCGTCCTGAACTTCTGGAAGGTTTCGCGTATTGACGCAGGAAAATCCTCCCAGGTAGGCATTGGCCAGAGGAACTCCATAAAAGCAAGTCCACGGATAAACTCCGGCCTGCGGGCTGCCAGGTGAAATGCCAGCGCGGTTCCCCAGTCGTGCGCTATGACGAATGCTGACGAGATTCCAGCGTTAGCGAGGAACGCATCGAGGTACCGAACATGATCGGCAAACCGATACTCGATGTCTGGTTTTCCCGATTGGCCGAACCCGATGAGATCCGGTGCGATGCAATGCGCTGTCGGTGCAACCAGGGGAAAGACATTCCGCCATAGGTACGACGAGGTCGGGTTCCCGTGCAGAAAGAGCGCGACCGGCGCGTCCGGGTTTCCCGCTTCGCGGTAGGCCATGGTGGAACCCAGAACACTCAATTGGGGCAGTACAACATCATAAGGGACTTTCATTTTTGCTCTCCTTTTGCTCTTAGTTAAACTGCGTTGAACTCTGGACGAAGCGAAAGAAGTCGCCGCTACTGTCGATCGTTTCTATAAACTGTATCTCCGGTTCCGTAGGGTCCGGGCTGACTCGCAAATCGCGACTGTCACAGGCTGCGCAGAAATTCGATTAGCAATTGATTCACTTCGGCCGGGCGTTCCTGCTGTATCCAGTGGCCGGCGCCGGGGATAATCATCTGCTTCTTCAAATTGGGCGTGAAGGCGCCCGCCATCTGGAACCGGCCTGGAGGCATTTTTCCGACGCAATCTTCCGACCCCGCGACGAACAAGGCGGGCTGGCGCAGCTTGGCGCCGTCAAGAAAAGGGGTCAACTCCCAGTTGCGTTCGATGTTGCGATACCAGTTCAACCCACCGCGAAACCCTGACCGTTTGAGCTCACCGGCGAAAAAATCGAGATCGGCCTCGCTCAGCCACGGCGGCAATTGTTTGGGTACCACTCCGGTATCGATAAATTTCATTGACTTGGGAAAGCGGAACTTCCACTGCTCCTCCGGCCGCGCATCGCCCGACAACGAGTAAAGCAGCATCGCCATCGCTCGGCGCGGGTCGGCCTCGAGTTCCGCCTCGGCCCGGCCCGGCTCCTGGAAATAGAGCTGATAGAAATTTTCTTCACCCGCAATCGTCTGCATCGCCTGGGCAGGATGAGTCGCGCCGCGCGGAAGGTACGGAACGCTCAGTAGTGCTATCGCATGGAAGATATCGGGGCGCAGCAGCGAGCAGTGCCATGCCACCGGCGCACCCCAATCGTGGCCCACAATCGAGGCCGTATCGGCTCCAACACTGTTGACGAGACCGACGATATCTCCCACCAGGTTCAGGATGTTGTAGGCCTCGATCGGCTCGGGCTTGTCGGTCTGGCCATAGCCGCGCTGATCGGGCGCGACGACGCGGAAGCCCGCCGCCGCAAGCGCCGGAATCTGATGACGATATGAGTACCAGGATTCGGGCCATCCGTGGCACAAGACCACAAGCGGTCCGGCACCCTGCTCGACATAATGCATCCTGATGCCGTTGGTGGTAACGAATTTGTGCTGCAACTCGACCATCGAGCGAACCTCCTAAGGGATGTCGCGCTTGTTGAAAAGCCTAAGGGCACACCGCATCGGGCTCAGATTTGGGCGGCGCCGCCGTCGACAAATAGCTCGGAGCCGGTGACAAAAGTGCTGTCGTCGGAGGCGAGGAAAACCGCGGCCCTGGCGATTTCATCCGGTGTGCCGAAGCGGCCCATCGGGACCCTGTTCACGATACTCGCCAACATCTGCTGGCCTGCTGGCCCGGACTGCGCCAGTCGGTCATAGGCGGGAGTGTTGATCGGACCCGGACTGAGCGCGTTCACGCGGATTTTCCGTTCCTTCAAATCCATCGTCCACGTGCGCGCGAACGACCGTACGGCGGCCTTGGTCGCGCTGTAGACGCTCGACGCAGCGTTGCCTTTGGACGCCACGATCGAGGCGTTCAAGATGATTGATCCGCCGACGGGAATCAGCGGTAGAGCTTTCTGCACGGTGAACAACAGTCCTTTGACGTTGATGTCGAACATCCGATCGAACTGCTCTTCCGTAATTTCTCCAACAGGCGCGAGCTCCGCGACGCCGGCATTCGCGAACACAACATCGAGCTTGCCCTTCTCCCGCTTGATCTGCGTGAACAGGCGATCGAGGTCTGCGAGCTTGGCCACGTCGCCTTGAATGCCGGTGACGTTGCTGCCGATCTCTTTCTCCGCCGCATCGAGTTCTGCCGGACGGCGTCCGGTGATAAACACGTGTGCGGCTTCTGCAACGAATCGCTTCGCCGTCGCCAGGCCGATGCCGCTATTGCCGCCGGTGACCAGTGCCACCTTGCCTTCGAGTTTTCCACTCATTGTGATTTCTCCTTATTTGGTCGTGTCGAACGGGATACGTCTGGTAAAGCCGCTCATGCGGTCTCGGGCGCCCAGAAAACCAGCGCACGCACTTCAATACTTTCGCGCGGCGCCGCGTTGGGCGGGCTGTTCGGATCATCGAACGAGGTATGCGCGGTGAAGCGTGCGCGGCCGTCGTCCTTGGAGTCGTAGCACTTCAGTAAGATCGCTTCGTTACGTTCCATCCGCGGGAAGTAGTACCAACGATGCTGCGGGTTGTAGAGGAAGCCATAGATTTCGCCGACACGGTCGCGATAGACCAGATCGATCGGCACGATCTCCTCCGCGCCCAGGCTACGGGCATCGCACAGCGCGAGCGGCGAGCTTTCGATCGGACCGCGAATCGCGCGCCAGACGTTGATTTCGGCGAAGCGATTCTTGAGCAGGCGGTCAGCTTCTTCCGGCAGAAGATCGCGGACGCGGCGCGGCGCGGATTTGAAGGTATAGTCGTTATGCACCAACTTGGCCGGCGCGCGCGCACCCTTTTCACCCCTTTCCGCGAACACTGGATTACGCACGATGTGATCGAACACCACCACCCGCTCGGCGCCGGTTAGGCGCTTCAGCAGGCGCTCGACCTCGGGGTAGTAAACGGACTTGACCTCATCGGAATCGTAAAAGTCCTTGACCGCAGTTTCGTGCTCTGTGAGCAGGAAACCGTTGGTGTCGAGCGAGAATTTACTGCGCTCTTTGCGGCCGTTGCGGACAGCGACGTTTTGCTCGAGGTATTTTCCAGACCGCGGAGGGACGCAGAGTGGATCATAGGCATAGTTGATCGGCTTCGGTGTCGCCTCGGCCAGGTAGTTCAACCGAGCGTTGACTATTTTGATTTCCGCGTCCGTTAGTTCCTGAATGCGGGCTTCCATTTTCAAATAGCCTCCGATGATTCATTCCTATCTCTCGCGCTAAAAACTCGACGAAGCGAAAAAAGTCGCCGATACCGTCGATTGCTTCCATTAGCTGCATTCCCGGTTCCGGGCTGGCTCGCAAAACGCGACAGCTTTGGCCGTTCGCGAATTGATTTTTGCCGTGATCCCTAACGATGTTGTTCATTTTTCGAGCCTTGATGCTTGCATATACAAGACTTGGACCAAAAAAACTTTCAGGCCATGCAAGTCAATCGTCATGGCCGCTGTCTTTCGGTCGCATCGCCCAATCCGCGATGACTATTGCCACGACGCATAAAATTGCGAACAACAGCAACCGGCTAATCTCGTTGTCCATCGTAGCCGTCCCTGATTGTCGACAACGTTCAATGCGGTCTCCCAAGGTTTCAGTGCCCTGCGCCCGCCGCTTTGCCGATTTCGAAGCGCCGGGCAAGGAACGCCAGCGGCAGGCCCGCAAGCACGATCAGACCTAGCAGGTGAAAACAATCCATGAACGCGAGCATCGTCGCCTGCTGGGTCATCATGCTTCCAACCAGTCCGTATGCCTGATGCATCGCGTCGGGCGTGGTCGCTCCGCGGGTCACGAGGAAATGGCTTGAATTCCGTACGAACTGCCGCACGGTACTGTCGGCAGACGTGAGACCGCTGACCAGCACGCTCTGATGGTTGTGGTTCCTCACAACTTGATCCGCGCGAATTGGTTGATGGTTTTGATGGGTTGGCGGTAGCCTGCAAGCGATGGGGACCGCGACAAGCGCGTCATTCTCGGAGGCCCCAGGCAGCGAACCGCGAACCCTCGCTGCGCTGCTGTTGGAATCGATCGCGCTGCGCCATCAAATCGCCGTGCTCGAGCGCAGCCGAACTCGTCGCCCGTGCTTTCGCCTTTGGGATCGACTGTTTTGGATTTTGTTCTCGCGTTGGTGGCCGCAATGGCGCGACAGCCTGATCATCGTCCAGCCCGAGACAGTCTTGCGCTGGCGCCGTGATGGCTGGTCAGCGTTTTGGCGATATCGAGCACGGGGTCGCTGGCGCGGCGGGCGCCCGAGGATTTCCAGCGAAGTCCGACATCTGATCATAAGGATGGCCCGCGAGAACTTTCTGTGGGGTGCGCCGCGGATCCATGGTGAACTTCTGATGCTTGGTTTCAGCGTCTCTCAAGCCACCGTGTCGCGTTACATGCCTGCACGAAGCAGACGGCCAGGGCAATCGTGGCGGACTTTTCTTTGCAATCAAGCCATGGCCTTCGGTCACTGCGAGTATTCCGAGGAATGGCAGAGTGGAAACGCTGGCCCACAGAGCCAGTCCTATTCGGCCCAACTGGAGCGATCGGGGGCTACGCAGATTGCGACGGCATGGATTGGGCGCAGGCGCAGCTTCGGGCGAGCACAGTCTACCCTAAGCAATCGAAGAATCCGTCTGCGGTCCGCTGAGTGCGCTCGCGGAGTGACGCATCGCGCTGCCTACGCGTCGAGCGGCTCAAGAAGAGCGCTGTGTAACCGTGGCGGCGCCGCTTTCCTGATTCGAAGTCCACCGCGTTAGCGCGCCCCGGCAACTCCCCCGCGTTTCCGTCCGCGCGGATAAGGTTTTGAGGAACCACAACGAACCACGAACAGATCGATGGACGCGATCCCGGCGGCATGATTGCGCAGGAATGTCTTCCAACCCTGGGAAGGTGGCCCCTGCCTCCTGGTCATGTACCTCGCCACGGTTGATTGGGCGACCTCGATCCCGAGCATCAGCAGTTCGCCGTGGATCCGCGGCGCTCCCCACAATGGGTTCTCCTTGCTCATCCGTCGGATGAGGTCGCGGATCTCGCGGTCGATCTTCGGGCGGCCTCCGGGTCGGCGCGATTTCCAGTGCCAAAAGGCCCGAAAGCCGCGCCGATGCCACCGGATAACCGTTTCGGGCTTGACCACGGTGATCGCATTCAGAATCGCGGGGAAGAATCGGTACAGCCAGACGAAGATCAGCCGATCGAGGTTCCGGAGCCGCACCCGCGATCGGGACTTGCGGCTTAAAACGATCACCTGCTGACACAGAACCAGATTCTCAGCCTCGAGGCTCGCCCGTGACTTCAGTCGGGATCGTGCTACGAGCAAGAGCTTGGTCAGGAACGCGAACATCGCGCCTCCCATAGCACGCACGCACTTCTAGGCTTTGAGGAATTCACAAATGTGACGGGCGGTTTCTTCCGGCTTCTCCAGCGGCGGCAGATGACCGCTTCCTTTGACGATCGTAAGCTTCGCGCCCTCGATCCTCTGCTCATAGAGCCGGCCATGTTTCGTGGATAAGAACTGGTCCGCCTCGCCCCACAAAATCAGCGTGGGAGCTTTGACCCGATACAGTCGATCCTGGAGCTTGGGATCGTGAAGGTAAGGATTCCATGCAACCCGGGCCAAAGTCTGGCGAGAAGCCAGCATCAGATCCAGCATTTCCGGTGAAGGCGTGTCCGAGACGAAACTATGCGCCAGCTCAGAGTCGTTATCCTTGAAAAGCAGACTTCCCGTCTCAGCCGGACTCGCCGCGAAAATATCCGGGGTGAAATCACCTGCGACGTTCAGTCCCATCGCGTCGATCAGAACAAGTTTCCGCACACGATGCGGATAGTGAACCGCCAGTTCTGCCGCAATCCAACCACCCAGCGATAGACCCGCGACGTGCGGCCGTTCCAAACCCATCTCGTCCAGTAAGTCGGCATAGTGGAAGGCCAGATCGTGAACCGTATCTATACGTTCGAGACCTGCCGAACTTCCAAACCCCGGATTTTCAGGAACGTATACTGTAAAGTGACGGCTCAGGAGCTCAAAAAAAGGCAGCCATCTCACTTCGCCCAGAAGGCTATGAAGATAGACAAGCGGATCTCCCGAACCTGCGCGGAGAACTCGAACCCGGGCACCGCGTACTTCAACCAAATCCTGCTGGGGCGCCATGTCTGCGTCTATGCGGCCTGAAACCATTTGTCTTCCATCGCTTTGAATTCGCGCTTCAGGAAGGGCATCACGTCGGAGGCGAACAGCTCCATGTTTTTGAAGGTCCGGTCATGGGGCATATCGCCGAAATGCAGCAGCGGCAACAGGAGCCCGAAGTTTAGATCCCTGATGTACTTGACGAGACGCTCGCGCACGGTCTCCACGCTGCCGATCAAGCAATAGCCTCTGTCGTTCAGCTCCTTGACGTCCATAGCCTCCCAGTTCAACTCATGCGCAAAGCTCATTATGCGGCGCATGGACGGAACTGACGTATACCCTGGCGGAAAAAACATCTCCCATTTGTGCCGAAGTCCCTTGTGATACAGCCAGAGGACGTGCTGGCCGGCTTCTTCGAACGCCTGCTTGTCGGTTTTAGCGACATAGATGGGGAATAGATGCCCCATCTGATATGGGGACGGCTCATACCCGAATCCATGCGCGGCGTCCCGGTAGGCGTCGAAAAACCATTTTACCAGATGGTCCGGCATGAACACCGCAAGGTAGGCATACTTGCGGGACGGTTCGGCGCACCATTCCACCGTCTCTTTGCTGCCAAAACCGGGAATCCAAATCGGTGGATGAGGTTTCTGTAACGGGCGCGGCCATACGTTTACATAGCGGACCCGGTAGTGCTTGCCTTCAAATGGAAACGGACCGGATTTCGTCCACGATTGAATAATCAGATCGTGCGCCTCTTTAAATCGCTCTTGAGAAAACGTGGGATTTATACCCATAGAGTAGTATTCGTCGCCGATACCCCTGACGAACCCCGAAATGATACGTCCTCCACTGATCACATCCAGCATAGCCACCTCTTCAGCGACGCGCAAAGGATGATCGCGAAGGGGCAGGCCATTTCCTACGATTGCAATCTTCATACGGTTGGTTCGCCGTATCAGCGTGGCCGCCATTATGTTCGGGGCAGGCATCGTTCCGTAAGCATTCTGGTGGTGCTCGTTGACGCAGACTCCATCGAAACCCAGTTTCTCGGCATATTCGAGTTCGTCCAGATATCGATTGTAAAGCAGATGTCCTTTTTCCGGATCATAGTACCGGTTGGAAAGAGTCACCCAGGCGGAGGGATGCTTGCTTTTATCGTCGAAGTCAGCGGGGAGATCAGGCCACGGCATCAGATGAAAGAAGTAGAACTTCATGAGGCCCTCCTAGACGGTGCTCGAGGTCTGCCAGTGTATGGTTCGTTTTGCTACTCCACGGTTCCCAGAGAGTCAAGAAACGCCTGGGCCATCGCGGCGCAATTCGAACTAGTGTCAGTGCGGTAATAGAGGATTCGATTGTTAATCGGATCGCCCGCGAAAAACCATTCATACACCAGGCTGCGGCTGCCGAACTGTTCTCCAATCGCATCCCACGCCAGCTTCTTACCGGAAGGTGCTTTTCCTCGTTGCCGCCAAGCGACTGAATGAGGCATCGCCCCAACAACCTCTCGGCCGGAGCGCCTAGTTGAGGTCCGCCTGATTGCCGTGCCTCCGCTGGAATCCCAGCCCGCGATTGTGAGCGCAACAGCGGTCATGGTGCATGGACATTACCACGAAAGCTGAAAGTGCTTCTCCCCGCACACGCGGGGATTGCGGCCTGCGGCCCAGGTGCGCCAGGAGGTCGAAGGTGAAAGCGACATTGAGAGAAAGTTCTCATGGGCCATTGATGCGATTAGATGTTCGCAGTGACTCGTTGGCGGAGCAGAATGGATTCGAACCGCCGGTCCCGCTCGTTTCGGGCGAAAGCGGCCGTTTCCTGCCGATTTCGGTTCTCTGTCCAGCGCTGAACGGCGCGGCTGAAGCGGACCGGAGAACGACTGGCTTCTGATATTCCGACCAGAGCGATGTGTATGTCTGCCCGGCGAAGGAGCGGGCAGGCATGAAACGCAACCCATCACGGTCGCTAGCGCAGCTCGAAGCCTTCATATCCCTTCGCAGCAACGTCGGCAAAAATCTTGCGATAGAGCGGCACGCCGCCAGCGAATAACAGGAAGCAGCCACGCACGTTCTCGGGATTGGTACTACCGAAGAACCATGAATCCTGCATTTCATTGATGAGCAGTCCTTTGGCCGATTCATAGCAGCGCTTGGTCCATGCGTCTTCGGCTTCGGGGGTGGCGGCCATGGTCTCGAAACCGTTCTTGCGCATATAGCGGACACAATCGACGATCCATTCGACGTTGGTCTCGACGCAGCGGGGGATATTGCAAAACACTGCTGGATTGTGTGGCCCCATGATGGCCCACAGGTTTGGGAAGCGCGAGAACTGAACGCCGAGGTTGGTTCTTGGCCCATCGGACCAATGCTCTTGCAGGGATCGACCGTGTTGGCCGCGAATATCCATCCGCAGGAGCTCGCCGGTCACGCTATGAAAGCCCGTGGCATAAATGATCACGTCCAGTTCGTGTAACTCGTTACCGGTTTCGATCCCGGTGGGAGTGATCCTTCTGATCGGCGTTTCGCGCAGATCAACCAATCTTACATTGGTGCGATTGAATGTCTCGTAGTAATTCTTCTCTCCGGGACATCGCTTCGTGCCAAACGTGTGCTTCGGAATTAGTTTTTCAGCTATCTCGGGATCGGTGACGCGTTCGCGTATCTTGGAGGCGAGGAACTCGGCAACTTCATCCGCGGCGTCCTGTGACATAAAGGAGTCACTGTAATTGCCCAGCCACAATGCGAACCCGCCGCGGTCGTACAGCTCCTGATAGCGGGCGAGGCGCTCCGCTTTCGGCACGTCCATCGCAGTTCGCGGGTCTGGTTCGTGGATAAAGCCGGCCCAAGTGCGCTTGCACAGTGCGAAAATCTCGTGTGCCTTTTCGTTGAGCGCCCGTTGTTCCTCCGCGGTAATCGGACGGTTGCGGAGCGGGGTGCACCAATTCGCTGTACGCTGAAAGACTGTCAGCTGTTCGCAGTCGGGGGCAATGGTCTGAATAATCTGGACAGCAGTCGGGCCGGTGCCAATAATGCCGACCCGTTTGCCAGTGAAGTCGACCGGTTCTTTCGGCCAGCGTGCACTGTGGAGCGACAGGCCCGCGAAGTCGTGGACCCCTTGATAGTCCGGAAACTGGTGCGCCGAAAGCAGCCCGGTGGCGGAGATAACGTAGCGCGCAGAGGCGCGCACGCCGTTGTGAGTTTCAATCTCCCACCTCTTGTCAGCTTCGTCGTAGATGACGGTCGCAACGCGCGCGTTGCACTCAATGTCGCGTTTGAGATCGAATTTGTTGGCGACAAAATGCAAATACCGTTCGATTTCCGGCTGACCCGAGAAATGCTCACTCCACTTCCATTCGTCTATCAGTTCCTGTGAGAAGGAGTATTGGTAGGTATAGCTCTCAGAGTCAAAGCGGGCACCCGGGTAGCGATTCCAGTACCAGGTGCCGCCGATATCGCTACCCGCCTCGAACACCCGTGTCGAGAGGCCGAGCTCGCGGAGTTTATAGAGTGCATACAGGCCAGACACTCCGGCACCGATTACGATAGCGTCATACTGCTGGGTCACCATTATAATCCTCCGTGGTCAGCTGTCAGTTTGTATTGATCAGCCGATTTTTTCTTGGCCTGTTCTAAAAGAAATCCTGTTTCATGTTGAAGCAGGTGGCCTCTCGTTGCTCGACAAGATCAAGAAAATGAGTCACCTTTTGCATCTCCCGTCGATAAAAGAACTCGCAGGCGAACAGTTTGCCCTATAAAAAGCCGCATCGCCTTGAGCACCGTCGCGCAGGGCCGTCTCCGCGACCATGGCTTGGCGTAACCACAGCCAGCCCACAACAATATGTCCGAAGGCGTCCAGATAGTGGACCGCGTTGGCTAGGGCCAGCTCAGACTCTGGCGTTCCGAGCAGTGCGCTGATTTTTTGCGTCACCTCAGTCAGGCGCGTGAGGTACTGATCGAGCTGATTGCCGTGCCACGCTAGCGTGGATTCTTTTTTCGCCAGCTCGGCCGTTTCGGACATAAGTGACAGCAGGAGTTGGAAGCCACGACCTTCAGCCATTGAGACCTTACGGCCCAACAGGTCGATTGCCTGAATCCCATACGTGCCTTCGTGGATCGCGTTGAGGCGATTGTCACGATACAGTCGCTCAAGCGGGAAGTCGCGCGTATAGCCATAGCCGCCCAACACCTGGATGGCGTGCTTGTTTGCCTCCAGACAGAACTCCGATGGCCACGATTTGACAATGGGCGTCAGAATCTCCAACAGCAGAGTGAGGTCGGCTTCCTTATCTCTTTCTCCCTTGGATGCGGCGATCTTGCGTTGGTCCACCAGCCGGGCGCAGTACAATGCGAGGCATAAGCCTCCTTCGACATACGCCTTTTGGGTCAAGAGCAGACGCCGGACATCAGCATGCTCGATGATGGACACTTGCGGGGCGTTCGGATCCCGATCTGCTGCCGTTCGGCCCTGGGTGCGTTCTTTCGCGTAGTTGAGTGAGCGCAAGTAACCCGAATAGCCCAGTGCGGCAGATCCCGTGCCGACCCAGATGCGCGCCTCGTTGATCAGGTCGAACATGTAACGCAGACCTTTGTTGGGTTCACCGACCAGGTAGCCGTGACAATTATTCTGATCTCCAAGGCTAAGGACCGTATTGCTGATGCCCCTGAATCCCATTTTGTGGTTGAGGCCGACGACATTAACGTCGTTCCAAACATCCGGCCGGCCAGAATCAGATAGACGATACTTCGGCACGATAAAGAGCGAGATGCCGCGTGTTCCGGCTGGTGCTCCCGCAATTCGGGCAAGGACGAGATGCACAATGTTCTCTGTGAAGTCTTGGGCGGCTCCGGTGATCCACATCTTGGAGCCAGTTATGAGATAGTGTCCTGCTTCGGTCGGGATCGCTTCGGTTTTAAGATCAGCCACGGAAGACCCAGCTTGGGTTTCCGAAATTGCCATAACGCCAAACCAACATCCCGTACGCAGCGGCCCGGCAAACAGCTTTTTTTGGGCTTCACTGCCATGATTGCTGATAACGGTTGCAACTCCATTGGTTACAAACGGATAGACAGCCAACGCTGGGTTTGCTGCCACGAAGAGCGCCATGCAGGCTTGCGAAATGCAGACCGGCAGTTGGAGTCCCCCTTCGGTCAGGTCTGCACTAGCGTTTAGCAGGCCAGCATCGACGTATGCCTTGACCGCGTTCGCAACCCCTTCAGGCAGAATGGTGCGGCCTTCTTCTATGCGGGGCTCTGCCTCGTCACAAATTTTGGCAAGCGGATCAAACCCGTCCAGAGCAATCTGGTGTGCGGTGTCAAGGGTTGCCTCAAACATTGCCTTGTCACAATGCGCGTAGCGATCTGACTGACACAGGGTTTCAACGTTCAGCAACTCGAACAGAATAAACTGAAGATCGCGTGAATTAATAAGTACAGACATAGTTGATGCTAGGGCATTCAGTAGCTTGTTTTGTGTTGTATATTGCTCGACGAGAAAAAATACATGAACTTTACCCGTCGTCTCCTTTGAGCAACGGTTTTTCGTTTTTTGGTGCCCTCGGATCATGCGAAATTAGTCTGATTCGGCCGCGCGTCTGCGCACGCTCAAATCCGCGAGTGAGATGGCCAAAGTAGTCGATGGCGGAATCGGCCAGCTCGGGCGAAACGTCTTCGATTAGTTCGGCTAGAACCGTCGTGGCCTGCGCCGCGACCGAATCCAGAAACGCCCTGCCCTTGGGAGTCAGAGTGACAAGCTTTTCGCGTCCCGATCGGGGATCTTCGATGATTTCGATGAGTTCGAGTGGCGGACGCATCATTGCGCGGAGGGCCCTGGAGACCGCCGCGCTCGTCACTTCAAACCAACGTCGGATATTCGCTTCGATATCCTTGCGGCGCATCCGATAGCCGTTCTCACCCTGCGATCGAATCAGCCACAAGCTCGCCGCTTGCTGGCGCGAGAGCACGTTCGCCCGAACCACGTCCTCCAGTGCGGTGCCGATTTCGTAATGGACCGGATAGAAGAATTCCATCAACGCCGCCGCGGCTGCCCGTCGGGCCTTTGGATTCCAGTTGCCTTTCAGGGCCGCTGTTCTCATCAGGTTACCTCGGTCGCAAATTTCGATCTAATTAAATATTGATTTAGATCAACATTTGCGTCATGTCAAGAATGTAGAACGCTTTCGATTGAGAAGACGGGACAGTGGCCTTCGGACTCCACGCCCGAGCGTGGCGTTCAGCAGCTGCGCGCTCCGCACCCCAGCGCAGGAATGACAGAACAGAGCGCGAGATCGTAGGATTCGAAACGAAGCCGCCCGATCGTTACACCCGAAAACCATCACGGAGACTCTATGGAATTCACCAACCTCAAACTCGAAAAGTCGAATCTAATCGGGACGCTCACCCTCAACCGTCCCGAAAAGCTCAACGCGATGACGCCGGCGCTGATCGCCGAGTTCGGCGAGGCGCTGACGCAAATCGAGAAGGATCCCGAGATCAAGGTGCTCGTGATTCGCGGCGCGGGCCGCGCCTTCTCTACCGGCTACGATCTGACGGGCGGATGGGGCGAGGGCGCGCCCCATCCCTTCACACTCGACGATGACCAGCGCTTCCTGCAGCGCTATGTTGAACACTGGCTGCGGCTGCGCGACCTGCCAAAGCCGGTGATCGCGATGGTCCACGGCTATTGCCTGGCAGGCGCGACCCAACTCTGTATAAGTTCGGATATGATCTTCGTCGCCGATGATGCGCGTATCGGCTTTCCCTCGATCCCCGCGGGCGCCGGCTACGTCAGCGCGTTCTGGAACTGGATGGTCGGGCCGCATCGCACGAAGTACCTTGCCTTCCTGCCGGGCAGCCGGATCAGCGGCAAGGAGGCCGAGGCGATGGGCTTTGCGACGCGCGCCTTTCCCGCCGCAATGCTCGAACAGGAGACCTACGACTACGCGCGCCGCGTCACCAAGGTTCCCGCGCAAAAGCTGCGGCTGGAAAAGACTGCGATCAACCGCGCGATGGATCTGCGAGGCTTCCGCACCACTGTCCTCGCCGGCGCGGAGTTCGACGCTATCTTCCATTTCGGTCCGGGCAACGACGAGATCCGCCAGGTGCAGAAAGAGCGCGGCCTTAAGGGCGCGATCCAGTGGTACGAAGAAAAGTAATTGGGTGTAAAGACACCTGATTCAAAACCCGCAGCGCGGGTCAGCGACAACTCGAGCGCAGCCTTAGAGGCGGCGGTTTGGAGAGGTGTAAGAGTGACCTGGTAGCCAAGGCGCTGGAGTTGAGCGAGGCTGCGGCGCTTTAATCGTTCGGCGCGGTAGCGGTCGAAGTAGTCAATCCCTTCATGAACGGTAGGTGTGGATGTAATGGGAGTGGGAAAGTCGGCGGCCTTGGGTCAGAATTTCGGCTCGAACTCTGGGGGGCAGAGTTCAAGGATGCAAACGCCGCCGACGCTCATGAGAAAGCAAAGGCGATGCCAGAGGGTGCCAGGGGGTCGCTCAGTACGGACGGACTTTTCAGTCGTGAATCCGAAGGGTTACCTGGTACAGCGGCGTTTTGCAGATGCGCTCGGTGCTAACCGATAGATAAATCATCTGTATCAGAATGTGGCAGGGGGGCAGTGTAGTCACGATGCCCCGCGCTCGCGGTCGCGTGTGTTGTGCGCGCCGTCATCCTCCAGAGCGCTGTTTCACAATGTTATTCACAAATTCGGCGAAAACCCTCGTCTCCTTTTCAGTCCCGAGCATTTCACAGTCAATAAAATGCCACCGTGCGAGCTTCTATGCTTTCGCGAGGAGCGGCATTCGGAAGCGCCTCTGGATCATGAAAAGATGAGTGCGGTACGCAGTTTGCCCGTGTACTGTCGTTGGAATCAAAGCACTTGAAGATCAGTGCTTCATTTCGTTTCATCTGTGGAAAGTAGTACCAGCGGTGTTTTGAGTTGAAGGTAAGATTGTAAAATTCGCCGGTTCGGTCGGCGTATATAAGATCGGTGGCTACAAGGTCAGACTGGTCGACGCTCTGAGCGTCACACACCGCCAATGAATCATCCTCCACCGGCCCTTTGATTGGCCTCCACACGTTCAGGAACACGAATCGGCGCTCAATCCTTTTTCCGGCTTCCGTTGAAGAAAGCAGATCACGCACGCGCTGCGGACCGGACAATAGAGTGTAATCTGCATGCGCAAATCTAGCCGGTGGATACATCCCGTTCCGGCTTCGCTCGGCCTTTGACGAGGAGCGCACATTATGATCGAACACGATAACCGCGGACGCCTCGGTCAGATCTTTCACCACCTGCTCGACTTCTGAATAGTAGATCGTCTTTACTTCATTCTCATCGTAGAAGTTCTTTACCGCGGTATCGTGTTGCTGCAACACGATACCTTGCGCGTCGAGACGGAGCGGGGGGTGTGACGCGCGGCCGTTGTATATGCATACTGGCTGCCGCACAGACCGCCACGTTATCTCTGCCATCCCAGGTGGTGGCGAACATAGATACCGCCTGGGCTTTGCCTCCATCGGCTCCATGTACGCTATCAGGCTACTGACGTAATCGGTATCTTCGATGCGATTCTCAGCAAAGTTCATCGTCGTCCTTCTGTCGAGAGATAATAGATCATCGTGTTTCGTTGTTTGTGCCCAACACCCAACGACAAATGTGCCTCTACCTTAGAAACAGGTCGAACCATTGCACCGCCTGGTCGGCGGATTCCTTAAACCATCGACCGGCGTAGATCTCGTAGTGCGTAATGGGGAAGACCATCAGCTTCTTGGGTTGCCCTGCAGCTTCGTAGAGTTTCTCGTAGCCCTTTAGAGAACAAATATTGTCATCTCGAGCGGCGATTAACATCAGTCCGCGGGGCGCAATCCTATCAACTAATTCAATAGGCCTATACTCGAGAGTCTTTTCCCAAGTCTCCCAGGAGAGCAGGCATCGCATCTGGGGAAAAGATTGTAACGCCTTGGACAGGAACTCGCGTGAATGCTGATTCTGTAGTCCGCGCTCAAACGGATCGATGGTGCGACCTTTGCCTTCAAGTACCCGCATCCGCCTATCTTCCTCGATCTGCCGGATGAGCTCGGCTCGCTCAGCGGCGCCGCGCACTCCGAGCAGAAAGCTGGCACCATCCTCAAACCCTACCTGTCCGACAGCTGCCTTCACCCGCGCATCGACCGCAGCCACGTATGGCGCGTGAGCGCCTCCAAAACTGGTGCCCCAAAGCCCGAGTTTTTGCGGGTCCACTTCGGGCTGCGCTTCCAGCCAAGTGATTGCATTGCGTATATCGTCGATCTGTTCGAGCGGAATCAACCGCCACTTTGGCCCCTCGCTGTCCCCGAACCCGCGATAGTCGAAGATGAGTGAAACGTAACCGGCCTCGGCAAACACCTGTGCATAGTCTTCGAGCATGAGTTGCCGGACACCTGTAAATCCATGACAAAGGACCACGCCGGGACGCTTTTGCCCCGTCTCGAAATCAGAGGGTAAGAAGAGATCGGCGGCAATACGATATCCTTCGCTGTAAAAGTTCACGGGTCGCTTTTGTATCATTGAAGTTTCCGACTCCCGACGGCTGCACCGCACGGGGACCTCGAATCGTGGACTAATCAGCAGCGGGCTTAACCATTCCCCAAGGTTATCGGGGGATTCTTCGCGAATCGCTCTACATCGTCGAGAACAGGGGCCCACGGCTGTGCACTGTCGAGCCAGATAGCGATTGTCGGCCTTACGTCCCTGGGATCATCGAGGCTACCCACCGCGATGACAAAGACGTTGCTAGTGCCCGCGAACAGGGGGCTACCGCAATCAGGACAAAATTCCCGCGACACCGCATTGCCAGTGTCCGCCACGACCGTGTAGCTCTTCGGATGTCCCCGGGTTAGCTTTACGGCATCTGCGGGTACCACAGCGTAATTGCAAAACGGTCCGCCGGAGGTCTTCTGGCAGTCGCGGCAGTAACAGAACGACACCGCAACAGGCTCGCAAAAACACTCGTAACGAATCGCTCCGCAGCGGCATCCTCCGCATAGATTCTTCATCTTTCGCCTGTTTCCTTCGCAATTCTTCAAGGTCGTTAGTGAATTGCCAAGTAAAGATCATCGAGTCGCCCCGCCCCGGATCGCTGAGTCATCAAGGAGCGCCTTCACCGCGTCAGTTGGCTGAGAGTCCGTCCGTCCGCTGAGTTTTTCGTCCTAGCGGCGCCCCGATCGTGCGGTTTGAACCCTAACTAAGTTTGGATGCTGGCTCTACCCACTCCCTCGCCAGCTTTTCCATCCAAGCGCGGATCGCGGACGGCCTTTCCGGTACTTCAAATCCAACCGTCAGCGCAAACTCCTGCACGCCTGCGGCACGGAAGTGCTTGAGGTCACCTGGGGTCGCAGGCTTGTTGTAAGGACCGACAATTATCTCCAGTTCCCCGGGATCGCGATTGTTGGCGCGAGCGAACTGGTACAGTTGGTTCATCTTCACGCCGACTTCCTCAGGCGTGAGACCTAAACCGAACCAGCCTGTCCCATAAGAAGCAACGCGTTTCAACGCCGCGTCGCTCTCGCCCCCGAACAGAACCGGTACCTTCGCACCAGAAATAGGCTTGGGAAAGCTGCGTACACTCTCGACCTTGACAAATTCTCCGCTGTAAGTCGCCTTGTCCTCACTCCAGAGTCGGCGCATGAGCTCAATGTACTCGCGGGTTCTCTTAGCACGACGTTCAAAGGGAACCCCAGCCGCGCTAAACTCCTCGGCCGACCAGCCGATGCCTACCCCTAACGCTACGCGTCCCCCGCTTAGTCGGTCCAAGGTCGCAACCTCCTTGGCGAGAAAGACAGGGTTGCGTTCCGGAACGATGCAGATGCCCGTCGCCAGTCGGATACGACTGGTTACCGCGGCGGCGTAGGTCAGGCCAATGAACGGATCGTTGAAATCAATGTCTTTGGGAAGCGGTAGCTGGCCCTCTGGATCGTAGGGATACTTGGATGATTGGCGATCAAATAGCACAACGTGTTCCGGAGCCCAGATGCCCGAGAAACCGAGTCGCTCTGCATTTATTGCGATTTCCCGAATCGCGTCTGCACTCGCGCCGTTGCCTATTCCGATGCAAAAAAAGCTCACCTTCATTTGATCACCCCGGGCTCTCTGGTCCCAGTTGCTTTGATGGCGGGCTTAATGGGTCTTGCCTCTCGCGTCCCCTAGCTATCACTCCGGAGCGAGAAAAAACAGGCACTAGCGATGACCGCTGGCTTACCGGCTGCGCGCTTCAACCTCGTGACCCGCTCGAGCAGGCACCGGGTGGAGATGCTGAGGCCTCGAGTGCGACATGGTCGCGGCGGTGGCCGCCGTGACCCACAGTCCTCGGACTGCTCGAGCGCGTAAGCGACGTTGTGCCTTCTCCCAAAGACTGCGCTCGAGTTATCGCTGGCTCGCTTTTCGGGTTTTGGATCAGGTGCCTTTAGACCCAATTACTTTTCCTCGTACCACCGGTAGGAATACAATCTCGCGGCCATGCGCTGGCAGCGCAAGGTGAGGAAGAAAAAGGAATCGCCCAGATGCTCGAGGGTTTCTCCGTCACGATTGACGGCTGCGATGCTTGAGCGCGATGACTATCCGGTGTTCTGGGGGCAGCGGGCATTGGAGGCTATTTTTCTTGAACACCGCCCTTACGGTAACTCAGGCCTGAGGCCGCCGAGAACTCTTTCCTGTAGTCGGTAGGCCACAGCTTGAAGCAGAAGAGCCCGACCGATGTGGACCGGCGCTTCGGTGCGGTAGAGCACCCGCCAGCGTTGCTTGAGGGCGGTGGGGTCGAGCCCGCGGAGCTCGGCGAGTTCATCCGTCAGGCTTCTAGTTCCCGACCGTGTTGGGTTGCTGCGTTTTATGTCCGCCCGCTCCTTCGCCGGGCACACATACAGATCGCTCTGGTCGGAATCAGAAGCCAGTCGTTCTCTGGTCCGGTACAGCCGCGCCGCCAAGTGGTCGGTTTTCTCGGCGACGGGATCAATGATGCCCCCTCGCTTCACACCGCGGATGTCGGATGTCGGGATCTCGGTGGCGGGCGCGGTTAACGTCGGCCAGCTTCTCGATCGCGGCTGATGCAGGCGCACGGCGCGTTTCAGGCGCTCGATCCCGAAGGTGTGCCATTTGCAGCGAATCGCACCAAAGCTGGGAACAGGCACACCTCGGAGCGCGTACCATCGGTCCCATCATGGCTCGAAACGAAAAAAGCTTCGCTGTCGGCAATTCCCGGGCCCTGCGGCTGACGCCCGAGATCAGCAAGCTCTTCATCAACACTATCTCGCTCACCGGCCGAGTCACGATCGCCGCGGACCGATGTTGCATCGGCCTCACGACCGCAAAAGACTGGCTCCGTAAGGGCCGCGAACCAGGCGCCGACGAAATTTTTCGGGACTTCGCAAACGGCGTCGCTCAGGCGCGCAGCGAATTCCTGCTCCTGGCTTCGAGTCGGCTCAATCAGCTCGCCGTTGGCGGTTTGATCACGTTGCCCGCGTATGACAAAAGTGGCAGCCCCATTCGGCGGCACGAGCCCGACTGCGCGGCCACCGGCCCCTGCCAATGCGAGCTGGTCATGGTCGAGAAAGTGCTGTTGCCAAATCCACAAGTTTTAATGTGGACGATGGACCGAGTCGATCCGCAGCCGCGCGTGCCCGAACCCGAAGCGACGCACAGCAGCGCGCCAGAGCTGACCGACGCCGAGCAGATCGCCGAGGCCGCCAAGTACTTCGATCTGTTCAGCGAAACTATCCGCACGATGGCCAAACTTGGATACCCTGTGTCGCAGCTCATCCAGCAGGGGCAGAGCGCGCGCACGATCGAGACCACCACGACCCCGACACCGGCCGAGCCCGAGCCCGCAATGCCGACGGACCCGTCCGACAAGCCCCCCGAAGCCTTACCGCTGTTCACAGACCATCCCGAGCGACGTACCGCGAGCGTGCACTAACGGTTAACCTTTAGGCTGAATGTGCCCGAAGGTTACCCGTTAGGAGAAACCGACCATGGGACGCGGCTTAAGCCCGCTGCAAAAGTGGATGCTCTACGCTGCGCTGGACAACCGGCGCAAAGAAAACCGCGACGACGATTCGGGCGCAGCCGATCTACCGCTGCGCGAGATCAAAACCGGGTACTTCAAGCTGGCCCCTGCATCGCGATCTCACGCCAAGGCCATCGAATACCTTCATCGGGAACTCGCATGTGGGAAGCGGGCCCCAAAGGGATTTCACAGAGCCGATTGTGCATGTGAAGCTCATGACGATGTACCTGATGAATGCAGCGAGCCGGATCCGCTCGGTCCCAACGCAACACCCGAAGATCGGCTGCACTGGCGTCTGCGTCTCACGTTCAACGACAAGAACCCCGCAATCAACGCGTCCATCACCCGCGCCGTACGCCGCCTGCAATAGCGCGGGTTAGTGGAATTCGTGCATGGCGCCTACACAGGATGGGCCGGTCTCGATCTCACCAAAGCAGGAATCCGCGCAGCGGAAAACGTAGTCCCGTCACCTTCAGCGACCTAGCGCACCACGCGCACCGCACCGCACGCGTCGCGATAGACCGTCCGCTACCTTCGCGACCGTCCCGTCCGTCCGACCGTCTATATCGGTCCGCAGGACCCGAAAAACCCTTAAAACGTTGCGATCCTGACCCGCGAATCCGACCGCGCGAAGGTCAAAGTTGAGTCCAAGTCGCGCTAAACCCATTCTGCGCGTTAGGTTGCGTGACGCACGTCGAATGCTTAATTCGCTGTACGTCTCTCGCTGTAACGCGGCGAGGGGTTAAGACGAGCGGTTAGGAATCTGTTACCGGACGCGCGGATCGTCCACTGCGCGTGCGAGTTTCCGAGTTATCAACAGGTGTGGATGGGGCTGTGGGTAGGAAAAAGGTCCGAGACGCGAAGGCGGAAGCACAGGTCGCGCGCGCGTATCGGGCCGCTGGAACGGGCGGTCTGTGCCCAAAAAAGTAGCCCGAGCGCCCGTGACGCTGTTACGCTGTAGCCCCACTTTCTACAAACTCTCTCTAATACACTATTCCAACGCGCTTGCGCGCGCAGGCGATAGGGACTTTTTAAAAACAGCCCTTTAGCGTCATAGCGTCACAGCGTCAGGCCGGCGCTCGGCACCGGACGCCCGAGCCAACGCCCGTGTGACCTTGTTCGTCAGGTGATCGTGCAACGATGACGACGTTTCCCAACGCAGCTTACTAAACTGGCACACCCAAAACGTAATAGCATTTTTGAAATGGACGAATCGACGCAAATAAAACCGGATGACGACGAGCCTCATCTGACCTTTCGACAGGCTGTGAAGATGCTGCACAGCAGCCATCGGCGTCTCAAGAAAGCGCACGCGGCTGGTCAGTTTGAAGCGATTTTAATCGGCAAGCGCTGGGCTATACCGCGGCGCGAAGTGCTGCGGCTGCTCTCCGAGCAAGGCAAGTAGATGGGCGCTGCGTTCGATCTCGCAACCAAGTTGGGCGGGTCGAAGCCGAACGGTCGCGGCGGATTCCTGGCGTACTGTCCGGTACACGAAGCCGACGGCCGTGCTCACGATCCAAGCCTCAACATTGACGACGGGGAGGACGTACCGCTGGTGGTGTTCTGTCTCGTCGGCTGCGACCAAAAACGCGTAGTCGAGAAGATCAAGGCGCTCGGGTTGTGGCCGAGTCCCAACGGCAAGGGGCCGGCCACACGCGCGCTGAAGTCCGTCGCCGCGGTTTGGAAGCCGGTTCCGCCTACCGTTGACACTCCCGCTCCTCCGCTCGCGCATCCTAAGCGCGGCAAGCCGAACGGACTCTGGATCTATCGCGACGCTGAAGGGCGACCGTTCACGGCCGATTTCAGATTCGATCTGCTCGGCGGCAAGAAAGACGTCCTGCCGTGCACCTGGGCGCAGTCTGATAGCGGCGCACGTGCCTGGCGCTGGATGCACGCGAAGCCGCGGCCGATCTATGGACTCGACCGGCTCGCTGCTCGTCCCGGCGCCTCGGTGCTGCTCGTCTCCGGCTGCAAATGCGCCGACGTCGGCCACCGGATAGCCACTGCATACGTAGTAGTCACTTGGCAGGGCGGCGATGATTCGGTCGGGCACGTGGGTTGGAATGCGCTCGCCGGGCGCACCGTAATTATCTGGAGTGACCACGATCCAAGCGGCATCAAGTCGATGCGCAAGGCCGAGTCTCTACTGAAGTTACTCGGCTGCAGGGTCCTATTCGTTCAAATACCCGCAGGCGCATCCGTTTCATGGGACATCGCCGACGCTGAGGCCGAAGGCATGGGCGCCGCCGCCGTGATCGCACTGATCGAGGCTGCTACCGAGACGCCGCCGGGATTCGTGAAGCCGGAGAGCTCGGCCACCACGGCCGGGAAGCCTGGCGATGTCCCCGAGTATTCAGAAAGCGCCTTGGTCGACCAGTTCGAGCAGTTCTGCGGCGGCATGCTGAATCATTGTCGGGATCACTGGAACGGTTGGACGGGGCGGCAGTGGCGCCCCGGCGATAAGTTCGTTTTCGACATCGCGGAGACCGTGGCCCGCGCGGTTGCAGTCAAGGCGATGTACGACCCTAAGTTGAAGAGCGCTGCGGAAAGTACGGCTCGTCGATTAGCCAGCGCCCATACCTTCAAGGCGATCGAAAGTATAGCCAAAAATCGCAATTCACTTTCGAGCGAGCCCAAGGATTGGGACGCGGACCCGTTCCTGCTCGGCACTCCCGATGGCGTGATCGATCTCAGAACCGGCAACCGGCTGGACCCGAAGCGCGAATATCGCATTACAAAGTCAACCGCAGTCGTACCTGCAAAGACCAGCGACGATGCGGACCAATGGATGAAGGCGCTTGATCTGATCTATCAGGGGGACGCCGAGCAGATCGAGCATGTCCAGAAGGTCTTAGGATATTGCTCCACTGGCGACGTACGGGAAGACCTTATCGCCGTCGCCACCGGTAGAGGCGGCAACGGAAAAACCGTGGTCTGGGCGACAGCCGCCCGCATTCTAGGCACCTATGCTCACGTGCTGGCGGCCGAGGCGTTGATGGAGACCTCCGCGGCGCGGCATCCCGAAGAGTTGGCGCGGCTGCAGGGTATGAGGTTGTGGCTCGCGAGTGAAATTCCCGAGGGCAAAATCTGGAACGCCGAACGGCTTAAGATGTTATCCGGCCGCGACGACATTCCCGCGCGCGATATGTACGGCAAATCCTTTTCTTTCTCGCCATCCGGGAAACTGATTATCTACGGCAATCAACTGCCGGGCTTGCGCACGGTCGATGTCGCTATCACCGGGCGCATGCGAATCATTCCGCACCCTGTACTTATTCGCGGTACTCCACTGGATATCAAAGGGCTCGACCAAAAACTGATATCGGAATGGCCGTCTATTCTGCGCTGGATGATCGAGGGAACACAGAAGTGGCTTCGCGATGGTTTGAAGCCTCCCGCCGCTATGGTCAATGCGACCAGAGACTATTTCGCCGCCGAGGACGAATTCGGCGGATGGCTGTCTGTCTGCTGCCTGCCTTGCGAGATGTCGACGGCGCTCGCCAGACTCAAGCAATCGTTCGACCATTGGCGCAACCCCAATGAGGATAAGAGCGTCAAGGGAATAGATCCGACGACGCTGGCGCGGAAGCTACGCAAGAAGGGCTACAAGACCGAGCACACGCGCAACGGCACCGTGGTTTGGGGCCTGAAGATTCCCGAGCCGGTCGTCAAGGCGAAGGCGGACTAATGATCGATCTCGATATCGCCGCCATCCCGCGCGCAAAAATTCCGGCGCTGATCGCCGCCCTGGCTGCGCGGCTGCTCGAGCCCGAGCCCGTCGAGCCCGTGAGCGACGATCCCGACAAGATGCTGACGACCGAGGAAGCGTGCGCGCTACTTCGGCGTAGCGCGAAATGGATTTCGAGACACCGAAAAACTTTGCCCTTCGCGCGCCGCCTGGCATCGCGCAGTTGGGTGTACTCGGAGCAAGGGTTGCGCCGATGGTTGGCGCGGCAGAAGTCGTAAAGCGGTGGGCATGATCAGCAACGCAGATATATTTCCGAAACTACCGGCGAAAGAGAAGCATGAACCGCCTAAGCTTCGACCCGCTGCTCTGCTTGCTTCGTCTTTGCTTGTTGTCGAAAACCCTGACCCCAACCGTCTCAGCGGCCATGCGCGAATAACCTTCGATCTGCTAACCGAAGCCCAATTGATTTCGTTTTGGGATCGGATGGGGTTTCAATGCAGCAAGATGGCTGGTGCTATTTGCATGTCGGGCGAAGGTTAGAGAAGGGACAAGTATCATAGCTCGCATCCATCCAACATATGAATATCCCAAGAACCGCCATTATCTTTGAACGTCATCGTGTAATCCGTGTTCCCGGCGTATCCACCAAAACCGTTTCGCGCGTTGAGCGTCACGCAACTAGCCCATGCATCGTAACTACTAAAGGAAGGGATACCGGGCGGGTTGTCCAGATTAAACCAGAAGTGATGTTGGACAGGCTTTTGGAAACTTACAATGCGAGCACTGTATGGGTCTTTTAGGTTCGCTGCGAGATAGTCTGCGGTCAACTTTGTATAGCCGTCCGGGTACGGACCCGGAGTTGCTTGTTCCGGTCCTGTTGCGCAGCCGGTTGATAGAATCATTGCGGAAGCTATCAAAATCAAAAATATCGCGCCTACTTTCATCTTCCGTCAACCTTTGTCTTTTGTGCGACCGCGCACCTTTCGTGATTTGGCAAACGGCAACTCTAATTGAATCGGCCTGCTGGCGTCATCTTCACTCCACTGAAGCGCGACCGGTATCCTTTGTGGACAAGCGAATCGACCTTTTGACGCCATGACGCCATTATGACATCAATGGTCGATGAGGTGATCGATATGAAAAAGCAGCGGACAGAGAAAGCGAAACCGGATCAAGCGAGGGCGACGGTGCGGATGGACAAAGCCGTTTGGACCGACGCGCGCCACGCCGCGCTCGATCGTGGCGTCTCCTTCGGGAAGCTCGTCGAGGATGCGCTGCGGGCGTACCTAGGGGTGAAGTCATGAAGAAGCAAACCCGCGGCATGGGGTTCCTATTTCAGCCGAGATATCGCGATAAGAAGACCGGCGCGAAGAAGACGAGCGCGGTGTGGTGGATTTCCTTTTCCACGCACGGCAAGCGCCACAAGGAGTCGAGCGAATCGACGAATCACGCCACCGCCGTGCGATTGCTGAAGAAGCGCATCGGGGAAGTGCAGGCCGGTAAGCCTGTCGGTTCGCAGATAGAGCGGACTACTCTCGACGACCTGATCGCAATGGTGGAAGCCGACTACAAAGCGAACGGTCGCAAGAGCTTCAAACGCATCCCGATCGCGGCGCGGCATTTGCGCGAATTCTTCGGGGGCGATTCTAAGGCACGAGAGATCACGAGCGATAGGATCACGTCGTACGCTGCGCACCGCCAGGAGCAGAAAGCTGCGAGGGCGACCATCAACGTCGAGCAGGCGTTCCTAAGCCGCGGCTTCAAACTCGCCCAGAAGGCCGGCAAAGTTGGTGCGCGGCCCGCGATGTCAATGCTTTCTCTCAAAAATTCGCGCGGCGGTTTTTTCGAGCGCGATCAGTATGAGGCCGTGTTGCGTCATCTACCCGAGCATCTGAAGCCGGTGGCGCAGGTAGCGTATCTCACGGGCTGGAGAAGGTCTGAACTGTTGAGCCGCCAGTGGCGCCATGTCGATTTAAAGCTCGGATGGCTCCGCCTTGAGCCCGGCGAAACCAAAAACGGCGACGGGCGCGCCTTCCCCATCAACGCGCTGCCAGAACTACAGGTGGTGCTCGAAGCGCAGCGTGAGCGCGTGAGCGAGGTCGAACGCTCGAGCGGGCAGATCATCCCTTGGGTCTTCATCAACCCCAACGGCATGCCGCTCGTGGACTTCAGAAACGCTTGGCGGACGGCGTGCCGCGCGGCGGGCTGCCCTGGGAAGCTGCTGCATGACTTCCGACGCACCGCAGTCAGAAGTTTGGAGAGGGCCGGCGTGCCGCGCTCGACCGGAATGAAGTTGACCGGCCATTTGACGGACTCAATCTACTCCAGATACGCGATAGTCGATCCAAAAATGCTCGCGGAAGGCGTCGCGAAGCTCGCGGCCATGTCTGAAATGTCCGAAGAGAAAAGTCCAAGTAGAGTCAAAGTCGCAGCGCTTAGGGTAAAGCGTACGCGAAAAAACCCTTGAAACACGAGCTAAAAGTGGACACTGTGCGTGAAGCGCAGCGAATTCTCGATTCGCTGACGGAGGGCCCGCGCGGCAAGCGCGCGAACGGCCCCGGGAGATGCGGTTATGGCGGCGCCTGAGATGTTCAATCTTGACGGCCGCGTCGCGGTGGTCACCGGCGGCAACGGCGGAATCGGCCGTGGGATCGCGCTCGGGCTGGCGGAGGCTGGCGCGGCGGTCGCGGTGCTCGCGCGCAACCAGGACAAGAACGAGGCGGTGCTGGGCGAACTGCGCGCGCTCAACTCCGCGTCGATCGCGCTCAAGCTCGACGTGACCGACCGCGACGCACTCGCACCCGCGATGTCCGAGGTCGAGCGCAAGCTGGGACCGGTCGATATCCTGGTCAATAACGCGGGTATCGCGCTTCCCGGCGGCGTGCTCAAGGTTGATGCTGCGACCTGGGACCGCGTAATCGAAACCAACCTCAACTCGGGCTTCCTGCTCTCGCAGATCGCGGCGCGCTCGATGGCGCCGCGCAAGCGCGGCAAGATCATCAACATCGCCAGCGAGTACTCCCGCTTCGGCAATCCGATCGCGCCGTCGTACGCCGCCTCCAAGGGCGGGCTCATCCAACTGACCAAATCGATGGCGGTCGAGCTGGCGGCGCATAACATCCAGGTCAACGCGATCGTGCCGGGATGGATCGAGAGCGAGATGACCGCGCCGATCAAAGGGCGCCCGTTCTACGACGACATCATCAAGCGCACGCCGGCCGGCCGTTTCGGCACGCCTAAGGAATGCGCGGGCGCGGCA